>CENV01057524.1_pt1 | contig 44854 bp, 44 predicted proteins | sample 530231 | NCBI WGS metagenome assembly CENV01 (sample SAMEA2619815, study PRJEB7988) | marine metagenome | biome: marine biome (ENVO:00000447); feature: surface water layer (ENVO:00002042); material: "saline water (ENVO:00002010), including plankton (ENVO:xxxxxxxx)" | depth 5 m
GGTGGTCGGCTTCAAGATGACCGGCAAGCTGCGCGAAGGCGTCACCGCCACCGACCTGGTGCTGACCGTCACCGAGATGCTCCGTGAGCGCGGCGTGGTCGGCAAGTTCGTGGAATTCTACGGCGACGGGCTCGCCGACCTGAGCCTGGCGGACCGGGCCACCATGGGCAACATGTCCCCGGAATTCGGTTCCACCTGCGCGTTCTTCCCCATCGACGAACGCACCATCGAGTACCTGGAACTCACCGGCCGGCCCAAGGACGAAATCGCCCTGGTGGAAGCCTACTGCAAACAGCAGGGCCTGTGGCGCCATAACGACAGCCCGGAACCGGCCTTCAGCGACGCCCTGGAGTTGGACCTGAGCCAGGTGGTGCCCAGCCTGGCCGGCCCGAAACGGCCCCAGGACCGGGTGCCGCTCACCGGCATCAAACAGACCATCACCGACATCATCACCGAACAGCTGGACAAGGACGACAGCGAAATCGCAAAGCTCGAGGGCGAAGGCGGCCAGACCGCGGTGGGCAACCAGGACCCGGGTTCCGGCGTGGAAGTGACCATGGACGGCGAGACCTTCCAGCTCGACCATGGCGACGTGGTGATCGCCGCCATCACCTCCTGCACCAACACTTCCAACCCCAGCGTGATGCTGGCCGCCGGCCTGGTGGCCAAGAAGGCGGTGGAGAAGGGCCTGACCCGCAAGCCCTGGGTGAAAACCTCCCTGGCACCGGGCTCCAAGGTGGTCACCGACTACCTGGCCAAGGCCGGCCTGCAGGAATATCTGAACAAGATCGGCTACAACCTGGTGGGCTACGGCTGCACCACCTGCATCGGTAACTCCGGCCCGCTGCCCGACGAAATCGACAAGGCCATCGCCGAGGGCGATCTCACCGTGGCCTCGGTGCTGTCCGGCAACCGCAACTTCGAGGGCCGCATTCACCAGAGCGTGCGCACCAACTGGCTGGCCTCGCCGCCGCTGGTGGTGGCCTTCGCCCTGGCCGGCACCGTGCGCATCAACATGGACAAGGAACCGATCGGCCACGACCAGGACGGCAACGAGGTTTACCTGAAGGATCTGTGGCCTTCCAGCAAGGAAATCCAGGACGCTCTGGTGGCGGTGGACACGGAGATGTTCAGCAAGGAATACGCCAGCGTGTTCGACGGCGACGAAATCTGGAAAAGCCTGCCGATTCCGGAGTCCAAGACCTACGAGTGGGACGAGCACTCCACCTATATCCAGAACCCGCCGTTCTTCGACGGACTCACCGAGCAAGTGGACGATGTGCAACCGGTGAAGAACGCCCGCATCCTGGCGTTGCTGGGCGACTCCATCACCACCGACCACATCTCGCCGGCCGGAGCCATCAAGGCCGACAGCCCCGCCGGGCATTACCTGCAGGGTCATGACGTGGAGCCCATCGACTTCAACTCCTACGGGTCCCGGCGCGGTAACCACGAAGTAATGATGCGTGGCACCTTCGCCAATATCCGTATCCGCAACGAGATGACGCCGGACATCGAGGGTGGCTACACCAAGCACCTGCCCGGTGGCGAGGAAATGCCGATCTACGGCGCCGCCATGCGCTATCAGCACGACGGCGTGGAAACCGTGGTGGTGGCCGGCAAGGAATACGGCACCGGCTCCAGCCGTGACTGGGCCGCCAAGGGCACCCGCCTGCTGGGGGTGCGCGCGGTGATCGCCGAAAGCTACGAGCGTATTCACCGCTCCAACCTGATCGGCATGGGCGTGCTGCCGCTGCAGTTCCCGGAGGGCACCACCCGCAAAACCCTGAACCTGGACGGCACCGAGGAAGTGGACATCCCCAACCTGGGCAACGACCTGAAACCGAGCCAGGAAATCGAGGTGGTGTTCCGCAAGGAAGGCGGTAAGGAAGAGCGAGTGAACTGCATCAGCCGCCTGGACACCGGCGCCGAAGTCACCTACTTCAAGAACGGTGGCATCCTTCACTACGTGCTGCGTCAGATGATGAAAAGCTGACCGTCACCAGCACCGCACAAGGGGCGCTTCGGCGCCCCTTTTTTATGGTTTATCGCGGCGAACCTTTTTTATTGCATTAAATACAAACCACAATCCTATCCGACAAATTTCTTTGTTTTATTCCGGACTTTTTAAGACGATCAAAAACGTGAGGCACCGCTGCTCTGACTGACAGTATAGAGCAGAGACGGTATTTCACGGGGTCGCTTTGCCTTAATAGCCCTGATTTCATTTATTGCATAAAAGCAATAATAAATGGTCAGGATGGAAGCCGAAGCCATGACGGACCCTGTGAGACGAACGCCCCGCGTACATTCTTTTTTGTATATTTATCGCAATCACGGCGGCGAATTCTGGTGGTGTGCGGTTCCCTACCTGGACCGCCACGGCCGCCGCCACCAGCGCCGCCGCTCGTTCCGCGACCGGCGCTATGGCAGCCGGGTGGCGGCCCTGCAGGAGGCACGGCGCTGGCGCGATGCCGCCCTGGATGATCCGGCGGTACGCGCCGCCATGGGCGACCGGCGCCCGCTGATGCTGTATGCCGCCGACGACGGCGAACCACCGGAGGACGGGCGCAACCCCTTCGGTCTGGTGGGAGTGACCGTGACCTTCCGCGACAAACCCCTGGGCGGCAATTTCTCGGTGACCGCCAATCGCGGCCGCAAGAAGTGGTTTTCCATGCGCCGTTACGGCGGCTACGGGGCCTTCAAAAGAGCGGTGATCCAGCGTTGCCAGTGGGTCGGCGTGCCGGTGCCGGAGGAACAGGAATTGCGCCGCCGCTATGACGATTGGGCGGAGCGCAATCGGGCGCGGCTGCGCCGTTACGGGCTGGAACCCTAGCCCGCCAGAACCTCCAGCAGAGCCCGCTCGCCGGCCCCCGGCGACCGTTGCCGATGACGCAACAGATAAAGCGGCCGGCGGAAACGCTCCCCCGGCCCCGGCAGGCTCACCAGCCGCCCGTCCTCCAGCGCCGCCGAGGCGGCGATCTCACTGACATAGCCGACGCCGGCGCCGGCCAGCACCGCCTGCCGCACCGCCTCGCCGGCGCCCAGCTGCAGAATCCGCTCCGGGGCCGGAAAATCCTGCCCCAGACGGGCCTCGATCACCGCCCGGGTGCCGGAGCCCGGTTCCCGCATCACCCAGGGCCAGCGCGCCGCCGGCTGTCCGGCCAGCCGCGCCGCCAGGGCCGGCGATGCCACCCGCACCAGGGTGTCGTCCCGCCAGGCCCGCGCCTCCAGCAGCCGGTGGGAAACCGGCCCCTCCACCAACGCCAGGTCCGCGTCCAGGGACAGCAGGCGCTCCACCGCCCGGCGCGTGTTGATCACCTCCAGGCGCACCTGGGCCTCGGGATACCGGTGGCGGAAGGCCGCCAGCAAGGGCGGCAGATAGTAATTGCCCAGGGTGTGGGTGGCGACCAGGGTCACCTCCAGCCGGGTCTCGCGGAACAGCGACTCGCACCGTGCCACCTGGTCCAGCAAGGCCCGGGCCTCCGGCAGCAGCCGCTGCCCGGCCCGGTTCAGGTGCAGCCCACGGCCGATACGGTCGAACAGGCGCTCGCCCAGGCGCTCTTCCAACTGGCCCAGGCCCAGGCTCACCGCCGGCTGGGTCAGCGACACCTGGCGCGCGGCGGCGGCCACGCTGCCGGTTTCCGCCACCGCCAGAAACAGGCGCCATTGGCGCAGGGTGGTCTCATTCATAAATTTATTTTAGTTATATCTTTATATTTATTAAATATATTTATTTTAGCCCGGACGTCACAGTGGCCTTCCTACCCGACCCTGGAGGCCACCATGACCGCCCTCGCCCTGCCCCGCCGTTCCGATTGGCCGTTCGTCGCCCTGGTATTGGCCTGCGGTGCCGGCGGCCTGGCCCTGGCCCACACGCCCCTGGCCGGTCGGTGGGGGCTGGGTGCCCTGGCCCTGGCGTTGCTGGTCGGTCTGCTGGTGGCCCAGCCCCTGCCGGCGCCCTGGCGGCGGCGCGCCCAGCCCGCCCTGGTGCTGTTCAAGGGGCCGGTGCTGAAAACCGCCATCGTGCTGTATGGCCTGCGCATCCCCATGGACGCGGTGGCCCAGTTGGGACCGGCGGTGCTGGTGCTGGACGCTGTTCAGATCCTGGTCAGCCTGCTGCTGGCCGGCTGGTTGGGGCCGTGGCTGTTCCGCATGCCGCGCAACGCCGCCTTATTGATCGGCGCCGGCAACGGCATCTGTGGAGCGGCGGCGGTACTGGCCGCCGAACCGGTGCTGCGGGGCCGCGACCGGGACGGTGCCATGGCGGTGGCGGCGGTGGTGGTGTTCGGCACCCTGAATATGCTGTTGCTGCCGGTGCTGTTCCACCATTGGCCCACGCTGTTTGGCGATCCGGGCAACTTCGCGCTGTTCACCGGCGCCACCGTCCAGGAGGTGGCCCAGGTGCTGGTGGCCGCCCAGGCCATGTCGCCGGCCCTGGTGGACACCGCCCTGCTGGTGAAGATGGCGCGGGTAATGATGCTGGCGCCGGCGCTGATGCTGCTGGCCCTGGCGGCGCGCGGCGGCAACGGGGCGGGCACCGGCGCGGCCGGCCCCAGGCTGCCGGTGCCGCCCTTCGCGCTCTGGTTCGTGCTGGCGATGGTGGTCAACGGCCTGGGCCTGATACCCGGCGCCCTGCGCCCGGCCCTCACCTCCGTGGACGATGTGCTGCTGACCCTGGCCATGGCCGGCCTGGGTCTGAGCACTCACATGAGCCTGCTGCGTGAGGCCGGCTGGCGGCCGCTGGCCCTGGGGGCGCTGCTGTGGGCGACCGTGCTGATGGTGGCGGGCACGGCGCTGGCCGCCGGCTGGGTAGGCTAACGGCGCCGTTCAACCACGCTGATCTCGACGCCCAGCTCCTTGAGCACCGCCAGCACCGTTTTCAGGGTGGGGTTGCCGCGTTCGCTCAGTGAGCGATAGAGCTGCTCCCGGGAGAGACCGGTTTCCCGGGCCAGCCCGGCCATGCCCCGGGCGCGGGCCACCACGCCCATGGCCCGCGCAATATAACCGGCGTCGTCGGTGGCCAGCGCCTCGTTGATAAAGGCCGCGGCGGCCACCGGGTCCGCCAGTTGCTCCGCTGGATCGAATGGCAAAAAACGCTCAGTCATTTTCACATCTCCAATCGCGCGGAATGCGCTCCGCGCGGGCAATGTCCCGTTGCCGCGACCCTTTGTGACCACCGCAAAGCAACAAAATCAAAGTGTCACCACGCCGGTAAAAATAAACCCGGTACCCGGGCCCATGGTGCAGACGAAGCTCACGCATTTCCGCCCCCACCCACTTGGTGTCCACCGTCAAACCTTCGCTCAGGCGGTGGATCGCCGATACCAGCCGGCCCTTGGCCACCGGATCACGCAAGCGCGCGAGCCAGCGATGGAAGTGCCGGGATTGCATTACTCTCATGCTGTCGTCCTTAAACTACATGAATTTTATAAACTACACAATCACCAAACCCCGATCCTTCAGCTTGGCGTTCACCGGCCGCCGCCGCTATCGGACATCGACCAACGCGGCTGTAAGCCATTGGCTGGTCCCTTTGTCATATCGGGCGGTAGACTGCGGTTTTGATTCGGCGGGAGTGGCAGCGATGCGTTTATCAGGGAACGGCTGGGCGGCGTGGGTGTGCGTGCTGTGGCTGTGCAGCGGGTCCACCGGCGCGGCGCAAAGCGGCGTCCCTTCGCCGACCGCCGAGGCCAGGCCCTCCTCCAGCGAAGTCGATGTGGAGGCGATACGCCGCGAACGGCAGGCCTTGCGGGAACGGGCGGAGACGCTGCGCCAACGGCAGTCCACCAACGACGCGCTGATGGAACAACAGGACGCGCAACTGCGGGCTCTGGAACGTCAACTGGAAGCACTGCGCAAGCGGCAGCAGGACTCCAGGCCATGATCCCCACGCCGAAAGGCTGGGGACCTCGACGTAGGAGCGACTTCAGTCGCGATCACAGTGCCGCCCAGCCGCTCCTACACCATCCTGGAAGGCGCCCACGCGGATCCGCCACCCGCAATTTTCCCGCTAAAGCGCGATAAACCTAAAAAAAACCGCCCGGGGGGCGGGCGGTATAAGGGGTAAGAATCAGCGTGTTCGGTTGTTACAGCAACGTCGATTGTCAGGTTGAGCGCAAATCTCAGAGTTTCACGGTCAGCTTGGCCACCTGCTCGCCCTGGTAACGGGCCAGGGACAATTCCTTGTCACTGGGTTGGCGGCTGCCATCGGGCCCCGCCAGGGTGCCGGCCCCGTAAGGGGAAGCGCCGTGGACTTCACTGACGTCCATCTGCGCCTGGTCCGGGTCGGCGTAGCCCAGGGGCACCAGCACGAAACCGTGGTGAGCCAGAGTCAGCCAGGTGGAAATAATGGTGGTTTCCTTGCCGCCGCCGGTGCCGGTGGAGGTAAAGACGCTGGCCACCTTGCCGGCCAGGGCGCCCTTGGCCCAGAGTCCGCCGGTCTGATCCCAGAAAGTGCGCATCTGGCCGCTCATATTGCCGAAGCGGGTGGGGGTACCCACAATCACCGCATCGTAATCCTTCAGCTCCTCGGGGCTGGCTTCCGGGGCCTGCTGATCGGTCTTGCCACCGGCCGCCTTGAAGGCTTCCTCGGGCATGGTTTCCGGCACCCGCTTGATGGTGACTTCCACGCCATCCACGCCGCGAGCGCCCTCGGCCACGGCGTCCGCCAGTGACTCGATATGTCCATACATGGAGTAGTACAGCACCAGAATCCGTTTCATCGCGTTCTTCCTCTCCATCGTCTGTTTTGAAGTTTGAGACTTTAGCAATAACGACGGCGTGAAGGCAGAACGGTGAACCGCGCGGATTGATCGAATTCTTTTATGGGTCCGGCCGCACCAGCCCGCGCTCCTGGTCTCCGAACAGGTGTCCCAGGGCGGCGTTCTGCAACCGGCGGCCGCGCCGCTGCTGCCAGAGGCGCAGGCCCGGCAGGTACCTCAGCAGCACATGGCCGGCGAAACGGGGCAGCAACGACAGCAGCGGAAACCAGGGGCTCACGCCACCCGGCAGGCCCAGCTGGCGCATCTTTTCCCGGTTCAGAAAATAGCGGGTCACGCTCAGATGACGCCGGTAGGCCCAGCGCCGGCGCAGCCCCGGGAAGTGGCTGAAATGCTGGGACAGGGGCTCCAGGGACAGGGCCCGGCCCAGTTCCTGGCTAGTGTGATCCGGCCGGCTCTGGGTCATCATGGCGTGGTGCAGCAACACGATGCCGTCCCCTTCCCGGCCCACCAGCCAGCGTTCGTCCACGCCCATCAACCAGCCGGCGTATTTCCACAGGTGCATCACCGCCCGGGACTCCCGGGCGGTGACCGGAATACCCATCTTGCGCAGCCCGCCCAGCATCACCACGCAAAAGCCGAGATAGGTGGCGGCCATGTCCACCTGGTTGAGCGGCAGGCCCCAGCGGGCATGGTCCCATTCCGGCCGGCGATCCAGGTTGCGGCGCACCAGGCCATGCACCATGCGCACATGCAGGGTGCCCCGGTAGCCCTCGCCGCCGGGCAACAAACCGCCCTCCTCGGTGCAATCGATCCACCATTTTCCGGTTTCCGCCACCCGCCGGGAGGTGCCCTGGCTGAGCGCGCCGGTGAGCACCAGGGACTGATTGAAGCCGGACAGCAGGTAGCCGCCCATCAGCGCCAGGTCACGGAGCACATAGGGCGCCGTCATGCCGGTGGCCTGAATAAAACGGGCGCCCTCGTCCACCAGGGCCGGGTCCAGCCAGGCCGGCGCCGCCACCTGGTCCATGAACGCCTTGAGCGGCGCCGGACAGTCCGGCACCGCGTCCACCCCGTCGCGCACCGCCTTTTCGAACAGGGGCCGGGCCCGGGCCGAGCCGTACTCGTACATCCAATCGATCAGGGCATCCATGGCCGGGTCGCCGGCCCAAAGATCGTCTACGGCCGCCTGATATTCATCGCGGCTGGGCGCCAGCTCCCGGCCCAGCAGGCGGCGCAGCCAGGCCGGCGTGGGGGTGGCGGTCTTTTCGAACGGCCGGGCCCGGGTGGGCACCGGGGCCGTGGCGGCGGAAGCGGAGGCAGTGGAAGGGGCCGGTGCGTTCATGCTGTGCTCCTGGTAGCGGCTTTCCCGGAGCCCTGGCGCAGGGCTCTTGTCGATCACCGCACGTTAATGCGAATATGTATTCGCATTCAATTCGCGTTTTGAGGTTCCATGCGCAAACAGCCACGGCAAAAGCGTTCCCGGGAAATGGTGAAAGCCCTGGTGGAGGCCACCGGCCTGTGCATCCAGCGCCACGGCCTGGACGACACCACCACCGCGCGCATCGCCGAGCAGGCCGGTGTCAGCGTCGGCTCCCTGTACCAGTATTTCGGCGACAAGGACGCCCTGATCGCCGCCCTGCTGGACCGCCTCGCCGAGGACATCGGCGGCGGCCTGCGGCGGCTGCCGCTGATGGAGGTCGGCGACCTGGGCGAGATGGTGCACCGCTCGATCCTGTTTGGTTTCTCGGTGCTGCGCTCCCGGGACGGGCTCTACCTGGAGCTGGTGCGCAACTGGCACCGGCTGCCCACCAACCGGGTGGTGGACCTGCTGCAGCAGCATTTCATGGAACTGGCGCGGCTGTATTTTCTGCGCCACTACCGGGATTACCCCATCGAGAACCTGGAGGTGCGGGTGTTTATCGTCACCAACAGCGTGCTGTTCACCATGGTGCGCCACGTCAGCCAGGGGGATGTGATCGGCGAGCAGGAGCTGGCCCGGGAACTGACCCTGATGGTGGCCGGCTACCTGGCGCGGCCGCCGGCGCCGGAGGCCCTGGCACCATGAGCCCGGATCTGGCCATTATCTATTGCCGCATGATCGCCCAGACCCTGGACGCGGACGCCACCGGCCAGGCCGCCCTGCTGGAAGGCACCGGCATTGACGCCGCCACCCTGGAAAAGGGCGAGGGCTTTATCGACTGGCCCGGTGCCCGGCGCCTGATCGCCAATGCCCTGGATCTGTCGCCGCGCCCGGGCCTGGGCCTGCGCACCGGCCTGCGCGCCCTGCCCGCCATGCACGGCGCCATGGGCATGGCGGCCATGGCCAGCGCCACCCTGCGCGATGCCATGGTGCTGTTCGCCCGCTTCAACAACACCCGCACGCGGGTGTTCAGTACCCAGCTGGAAGAAGACCAGGACACTATTACCCTGGGGTTGGATTTCGCCTGGCCCCAGGACCAGGCGGTGCGCTTTCTCACCGAGTCGGCGCTGGCCTCCGCTTTTGCCTGCCATGTGGTGCTGCGTGGCCGGCCCATCGAGGATGGCGCGGTGCATTTCAACTACCCGGCACCGGCCCATGGGGACTTCTACCGGGAGGCCTTCGCCGGCATCCGGGTGGTGTTCGATGCCCCCCGGGTGGCGCTGACCCTGCCCGCCCACTACGGCGCCGAGCCGGTGCCCAGCCACGACCGGGACCTGCTGTGGATGGCGGTGCGCCAGTGCGAGGCCCGCCAGGAGGCGCTGCGCCGCCACGGCTCGCTCAGTGACCAGGTGCTGGCGCGGCTGCGCGACGAGCCGGAACCGGACCTGGCGGCGGTGGCCCACGCCCTGCACATCAGCCCGCGCACCCTGATGCGCCGGCTCAAGGCCGAGGGCACCGCCTTCCAGGCCCTGCGCGACCGCACCCGGGCGCAACGGGCCGCCGAGCTGCTGGCCCTGCCCCATTACACGGTGGCGGCGGTGGCCCGGGAGCTGGGCTACACCGACGTGGCCAGCTTCCGGCGCGCTTTCCGGCGCTGGTACGGCACCCAGCCCAGCGACTTCCGGCGCCCCTGAACCGCCGCTGTCACTTTCTATCCCCCTGTTGGCAATTTCCGCGTCTGCCCGCCGGCACCGTTCTGGTAAACACTGTGTGCACGTAACGAGGCGGAGACCCGTGATGCATACCGACGCCCCCCAGAACCTGGGAAAAGAGAATCCGGATAACGAAAGCCGGGAGAAACGAGAGCTGGCCCGGCTGCGGCTGTCCCCCACCCTGGCCTGGCCCACGGTGGTGATCCTGATCGGCAGCGTGGGCACCATCGCCGGCAGCTGGGTACTGACCATGAACCACCTGTGGCCCCTGTGGGTGGGCATGGTGGTCAATGGCGTGGCCGGCTACGCCCTGTTCACCCCGGCCCACGAAGCGATTCACCGCAGCGCCGCGCGCAGCCCGAAAATGAACGACTGGCTACTGGCGGCGGCCACCTTCGTGGCGGTGCCGTTCGGCCGGGGCCGGCTGTTCCGGCTGCTGCATATGCGCCACCACCGTTTCGCCAACGAGGAGAACGACCCGGATCACTGGATGGCCAGCAGCCTGTGGACCATGCCGCTGTGGGGCCTGTGGCCCTATTTCTACTTGGCCTACTTCCTGCGTGACCCGGGCCGGTTACCGGGCCTGAAGGTGTCCGAGGTGATGCGGGAAATCCTGGTGGCCGCCGCCATTATCGCGGCGCTCTGGGTGTGGGCACCGTTCTACATGTTCACCCTGTGGCTGATCCCCACCTATCTGGCGTTCTTTCTGATGTGCCTGGTGTTCATGGTGCTGCCCCACTATCCGCACACCGGCCGTCAGGACCAGAACCCGCACCAGACCGCCCTGATGCGCATGGGCCAGGAATGGTGGCTGACGCCGGTGCTGATGTATCAGAACTACCATTTGATGCACCACCTCTACCCGACCATTCCCTTCTACCGCTACGGCAAGGCCTGGCGGGCCCGGGAGGCCCACCACCGCGCCCATTCAGGGGCGATGATCGTGGGTCCCCTTGATCTGGGCCCGCGCCCGCAAGGAGCCGCAACCCCATGACCGAAACCGTTCTGATCACCGGCGCCGCCGGCGGCATCGGCCAGGAGCTGACCCGGCTGTTCGCCGCCGACGGCTACCGGGTGCTGGCCTTCGATTTGCGCGGCGACGCTCTGGAGACCCTGGGGGCGAACCTGCCCGTGGATTGCGACTACCGGCCGCGGGCCATGGACCTGGCCGAGCCGGACGCCGCCCAGCGGGTGGCGGACTGGCTCGACCGGCAGGAGCTGTCGGTGGACGTGCTGGTCAACAACGTGGGCTTCGGCCTGTTCGGCGAGCACGTGGAGCAGGACGTGGCCCGGGTGGGCAAAATGCTGGCGGTGAACAACCAGCTGCTGGCCCAGCTCTGCCTGCTGATCGGCAAGCGCATGAAAGAGGCCGGCGGCGGCCGCATTCTCAATATCGGCTCCCTGGCCGGCTTCTGCCCGATGACCTACTTCGCCGCCTACAGCGCCAGCAAGGCGTTCGTGATCCAGTTCAGCGCCTCCCTGGGGGAGGAACTGAAACCCCACGGCGTGGCGGTGACCTGCTACTGCCCCACCACCACCCGCACCGGCTTCCTGGACACGGCGCAAAGCCAGCACACCTCTTCCCAGGGCATTACCCGCTTCGTCACCGAGCGGGTGGATGGCCCCGCCGAAGTGGCCCGGGGCGCCTGGCGGGCACTGCGGGACGGCAAGCGCTTCGCCCTGCCCGGCTGGTGGCTGACCCTGCAAAGCATCGCCATCCGCATGTTGCCGCTGCGGCTGATGGCCTGGTTCGTGCGCCGCAAGGCGGAGGCCTGAGCCGGCGGCGGCGGTCGTGTCACATGACCTGCATCACGCCGGGCGCGGCGGCACCGGCGGACCTGATGCAAGTGCCGTGAAAAGGCCCTAGAGTAGGCCGGATTCGAACGCAAGGAACCGGCCATGGCCAACAACAACGATCTGCCCAACCATCTGGCGGTCCTGATCGACGCCGACAATACCCCGCCGGCGATCGTCGAGGGGCTGTTCGAGGAAATCGCCAAGTACGGCACCGCCAGCGTCAAACGCATTTATGGCGACTGGACCAAACCCAATCTGGGCGGCTGGAAGAAGGTGCTGCTGGATCACTCCATCCAGCCGGTGCAGCAGTTCGCCTACACCACCGGCAAGAACGCCACCGACAGCTCGCTGATCATCGACGCCATGGACCTGCTCTATACCCGGGACCTGGACGGCTTCTGCCTGGTCAGCAGCGACAGCGATTTCACCCGCCTTGCGGCGCGCCTGCGCGAAGCCGGGCTCACCGTGTACGGCTTTGGCGAACAGAAAACGCCCAAGCCCCTGGTGGCGGCCTGCGACAAGTTCATCTACACGGAAATCCTGCGCGACGACCAGAACGATGCCGACACCGGCAAAGCGGGCAAGGCCGCCAAGGAGCGCACCGCCGGCAACAAGCCGCCGATCGAGTTCATCAGCCGGGTCATCGACGACATCTCCGGGGAGGACAACTTCGCCCACCTGGGCGTGCTGGGGCAGAACCTGAACAAGCGCCGGCCGGAGTTCGATACCCGTCTTTATGGCTTCAAGAAATTGAGCGACCTGCTGGCCGCCCAGAAGAAATATTTCGAGCTGAGGAAAGGTGAGAATGGCGGGTTGTGGGTGCGTAACAAAAGTGAGCAGGGTTGATCGCGGCTGAAGATCGCGGCTGAAGCCGCTCCTACAAACATTCTATTTACCCTGTAGGAGCGGCCGGGCGGCGTTCCGCTTTAGCCGCGATGCACACCCAACCCCTATCAATCCCGCGACGGGCGACGCATTTTGCAGGTGGTCGGCATGGCCACTTTCTCGGCGGGAATCTGCGCCACCTTGGCGAAGTTGAAGTCGGTGCCTTCGGCGCCGTAGGGCATGTTGTCCTTCATCACCGACAGCACCATGGGCTGCTGAATCTGGTGGTCCTCTTTACGCATGGTGTAAGTGCCCGTGTCCATGTCCACGGACATTCCTTCCATGGCGAAGGCCAGATCCACCGGGTCCACGCTGCCGGTCTGGTCGGCGGCTTTCTTGAGCATTTCCATCATCGTGGTCAGGCGCGGGTAGAACAGGAAATAATCCCAGTCGGTTTGCGCGTACATGTCTTTCTGGCGCTGGCCGATTTCCGGGTCCTCGGTATCGCCGTAGTACCCATAGATCTGGTAAATCTGATCCACGCCACGGTCGCCCACCTGGGTCACGGTACCCGGGCTACCCGCGTAGTAGGTAAGGAACGGCGCATCGATACCGAAGTCCGCCAGGTTCTTGGCCAGCAGCACCATGTCCTGGCCCCAGTTACCGCTGATAATGGCGTCGGCGCCGGAAGCCTTGATCTTGGAGGCGTAGGGGGTGAAATCCTTGACCTTGGCCAGCGGGTGGAAGTCATTGCCGACGATTTCGATGTCCGGGCGCTTTTCCTTGAGCATTTCCCGGGCCATGGACGACACCGAATGGCCGAAGCTGTAATCCTGGTTGATCAGATACACCTTCTTGATGTCTTTCTGATCCTTGATCCAGTTGGTCAGGGCGTTCATTTTCATGTCCGAGCCGGCATCGAAACGGAAATGCCAGAACGAGCAACGTTCATTGGTCAGCACCGGGTCCACCGCGCCGTGATTCAGGTACAGCATTTCCTCGCCGGGATTGCGGCGATTGTGCTTATCGATGGCGGCGATCAAGGCGGAGCCCACCGATGAGCCGTTGCCCTGCACGATATAGCGAATGCCGTCATCCGCCGCCTTTTGCAGCTGCACCAGGCTTTCCTGGGGGCTGACCTTATTGTCCAGCCCGACGATGCGGAACGGATGGCCGTCCATGCCACCTTCCGCGTTGAGGCGCTCCGCCTCGAACTTCATATGCGCCACCAGGGGCAGGCCCACGCCGGCCATGGGGCCGGTGAGAGGATCGATGATGGCGATGGTGACCGGGTCCTTATCGGCGGGGGCCGCCTGAATCGGAGCGCTGAACAAAAAAGAAAGGAGTACGGTGATGGCCGTGGTTTTCCACGGATTTTTCTTCACGAACATGGTTCTCTCCCGGATTGTTTTATTATTAATCGAAACCACATACCTCCGAGTATGTGCACAGGGGAAAGGCCGTGTCCAGTCACGGTGATTTCGGTGATGGGGGAGGATCGCGAATAGGATGTTTGTAGGAGCGGCTTCAGCCGCGATTAAGCGGTTGGCCTAACGCACCAACCAAAGACTGAGCGAAGGAATATAAGTGATCGCCAGCAGCGCCACGATCAGCACCAGCATGAACGGGATGGTGGCCGCGAACAGCTCGGTGATGGATTTACGGAACCGGTAACTGGCGATAAACAGGTTCATGCCCACCGGCGGGGTGATATAGCCGATCTGCATGTTGGCTACGAAGATGATGCCCAGATGCACCGGGTCGATGCCGTAGCGCAGCGCCACCGGCAGAATCAGCGGCACCATGATCACCAGGGCGGCGAAGATATCCAGCATGGCGCCCAGCACCAGCAGCAGAATATTGAGCAAAATCAGAAAGGCGATTTTGCCGTGCACATGGGTCTGGATGAACTGGAACAGCCGCTCCGGCACCTCGGCATACACCAGGTAATCGGCGAATGCCTGGGCCACCGCCAGGATCAGCAGAATGCCGCCCACCATCACCATGGCTTCCCGGGTAATGCCCGGCAGCCGGCGCAGGGGAATCTCCCGGTACAGCCAGACCTCCACGATCAGCACGTAGAGCGCGGTCACCGCCGCCGCCTCGCTGACCACCAGCACGCCGGAGAACACCCCGCCCAGCACCACCAGCGGCAGCGGCAGTTCCCAGCGAGCGTCCCACAGGGCGGCACGCAGTTCCCGGCCGCTGAACGCCTGGCGGGGCACCGCGGTGGCGCCCTCGGCGCCGCCGGCCCGGGTCGCCCACAGGCAATACAGGTACAGCAGCACCACCATCAGCAGCGCCGGGCCCACGCCGGCCAGATACAGGTCGACGATCTCCACCGGCGGCATGGCCAGTTGCTGGGACAGTTGCTGGGCGATGATGCCGTAGATCAGCAGCGGCACCGAGGGCACCAGCAGCAGCCCGAGACTGCCGGAGGACGTGACCAGACCGAGACTGAACCGTTGCGGGTAGCCGGCCTTCACCAGCGCCGGCAGCAACAGCGCCCCCAGGGCCACGATGGTCACCCCGGAGCCGCCGGTGAGCGCGGTGAAGAAGGCGCAGGCGGTCAGCGCCACGAACGCCATGCCGCCGGGCATCCAGCCGAAGGCCGCCTGGCTGAGGCGCATCAGCCGGTCGGCGGTGCGGGATTCGCTGAGCAGGAAGCCGGCGAAGGTGAACAGCGGCAGCGCCATCAGCACCACCGAATCCGCCAGTTGGTAGATATCGATGTGCAGCACCGCCAGCGGCGAGCCCAGGGCGTGGAAGCCCAGCGCCGCCGCGCCCAGCAACACCGCGAACAGCGGCGCGCCCAGCAGTGCCAACAGAATCAGCACGATCACGCCGATCATGATCATACGGTGGGCTCCCGCATGCGCGGCCGCTGGCCCACCAGGCCCAGGCCGAACAGAATCAGATAACGCAGGCCGATCACCGAGAAGCCCAGGGGGATCACCGCCTGCAACAACCAGCTGGGGATGCCGGCGAAGGCGGCGCCGCCGAACTGGCGCTCCTCGATCACGAAGCCCAGGCCGTACCAGGCGGTGAGCAGGCAGATGCCGGCGGTGAACAGGTCCACCAGGCCGGTGATCCAGGGCAACAGACGCTCGGGCAGGAAATTGGCGGCCAGGTCGATGCGGATGTGCTCATCCTTGCGGGAGGCGATCATCGCCCCCAGCAGGCCGATCCACAGCACCGCGTTGCGCAGCAGCGGGTCCGCCCATACCAGGCTGGTGCCGGCCAGGTTGCGCAGCAGGATCTGCGCCACCGCCAGCCCCACCATCATCAGCACCACCAGAACGATCAGGCCGTCCTCGAAGCGGTGAATCCAGCCCAGCAGACGGCGCATCAGGAACCGTTGTTCCGGTACGCCTCGAGGATCGCATGCAAGCGGTCGAGCATGCCCTGGGTGAGCTGACCATCCTTGACCAGTTGCTGGGTGGCCTTGTCGGCGTAGCGCTTCCACTCGGCGCGCTGTTCATCGCTGGGGTGCACCAGTTCCAGGCCCTGGTTCTGGACCGCCTGGAAGGCGTCCTTGTTCTGCGCGCGGCTGTCCGCGTCGATCTTCTCGAAGGCCGCATCCAGCACCCGGCGCACCACCTTCTGGTCGGCCTCGGAGAGGCGGTCGAAGTACCGCTTCTCGATGGCCAGCAAACCGTAGGTGTAAAGCAGCGGCAGGTCGGTGATGTACTTGACCCGGGAGTACCACTGCAGGGTCAGCGCCGCCACCGGCGGCGCCGCGAAGGCGTCGATGGCGCCGGTCTGCAGGGAGGTGAGCACACCGCCGATATTGAGCACGATGGGTGACAGATCCAGGGTGGCGGCGGCGTTGGCGGAGGCGCTGTCGCCGGACGGCAGCCACAGCTTCTGGGCGCGCAGATCGTCCAGGCTGCGTACCGGCTGGCCGGACATGATGTAGGCGAAGCCGCCATCCACCAGGCCGAAGCTGACCCAGCCGTTGTCTTCCAGGCCCTGCTTGATCAGCGGGTCCAGCTTCTCCCGGGCGGCGTCCACCTCGGCGTAATTGTTGAAGGTCAGCGGCACATTGAGGATCTGGCTGTCCCGGTAGTAGCGGGCGAAGGCGCCGCCCTGGGCCATCTGCCCGTGCAGCTGGCCGACGCGGATTTTGCGCTGCACCGCCTGGTCATCGCCCATCACGCCGCCGGGGTAGATCTTCAGCGACACCCGACCATCGGTGTCCTGCTCGATGGTTTCCCCGGCCTGCTTGAGCGCCTTGACCACGGCGGTGCCGTCCGGGTACAGGGTGGAGATCTTCAGGGTGGTGGCAAGGGCCAGCATCGGCATCAGTGCCAGCAGGGCCACGGCGGTTCTCAGCATCGTTGTCTCCAGCGGGTTTTTCATCGTCTGCGCCAATCCTTATCGCGGCTGAAGCCGCTCCTACGGCGTTTTGCCACCCCCCGTGGGAGCGGCAGCGTTTTGCCGCCCTCCCCCGTAGGAGCGCCAGCGTTTTGCCGCCCCCCGTAGGAGCGGCTTCAGCCGCGATCAGAAGTACTCGTCGGCACTGTCCAGCAGCCGGCGCGCCTCGCGCTTGGCGTAGGCATTCTGCAAGGTGAGGTCGGCAACGTCCACGTCGGCATCCAGCACCGCCCGCAGTTGGGTGTCGTGCAGCTGCCGGTCGAACACCAACCGGGCGTAATGGCGGGCGTACAGCACCCGGGCCAGCAGGTTGTCGCCATCGGACAGTTCGATGGCGCGCAGGAAATCGGCGCGGGCGGCGTCCGGCTGGCCGCCCAGGCTGGCCGGCAGCAGGCTGTTGAGCACACCCAGGTACATGTACGCCTGACCGTACTGATAGCCCTCGTCCAGGGCCACCACCCGTTCCATCAGCAAACGCACCCGGGACAGTTCCGCCACCGCGTTCCAGTCGTCGGAATGGGTCTGGATATAACCGGCCCAGGCGCTGCCCAGGGTGAACAGTACCGGCACGTCGTCCTGGTCGGCGTCGGCCAGCAGCGCTTCAAAGGCCGGCACGTCCATCTTGCGGGCCTGGCAGTATTGACGTTGATGCACGCAGGCGGCGCGCAGGGCGTAACCCAGGGCCTTGTCATTGAGCCGCGCGGCGCGCGCCGGGTCGTCCACGAACAGGCCGGCGTAGGCGCCATAGAGGTCGGCGCCGGTGAGCAGCAGGGATTCCCGCTCCGGCCAGTTAACGATCAAGCCGTCGATCATCAGCAGGTAGCTGGGCAGGCCGGCTTCCACGGTGGCCAGGTCGCCGTTCTGGCGCACCCCCTTGCCGAGACTGTCGCCCACCCGGGCCAGGCCGCAGCCCTGCAGAATCAGCGCCAGGCCGATCATGGCCACGAGGGCCCCTGTTCGTTGCTTCAAACTTCTCTCCATCGGTTGGCGCCATCCGTTAGCGCCCTTAATCGCGGCTGAAGCCGCTCCTACATAGAGGCGGCGCGGCTGCAAAGCCCCCGTAGGAGCGGCTTCAGCCGCGATCCCGCTTCAGCCGCGATGGTAGCCCATGCGCCGGTACAAGCCGACCAGAACGCCGATCACCGCGCCGCTCAACAGACCGGTGAGATGGGCGGTGTTGGCGACGATGCCGGACAGACCCACGTAACAGATCACCAGCCAGACCAGCATCAATAGCACAATCTCCCGGCGCAATTGATACCCCGCCGCCGGGTTGACCTTGCCATACAGCCACAGATATCCGAGCAGACCATAAACCACGCCGGACAAACCGCCAAAGCGCGGGCCGGTGTCCAGGTACTGGGCGTAGTTGGAAACCGCCGCCACCACCAGCGTCAGCCACAGCAATTGAAAGCTGGACTGAAAGCGCTCGATCAGGCGCCCCAGATCACACCACCACAGCAGGTTGAAGATGATATGAAGCACGGAAAAGTGCAGCAGCATCGGCGTCAGCAGCCGCCAGGGCTGGGCCATCAGTGTCTGGGGCTGGTCCGGGAACATCAGCGCCTGATAAACCACCGGGCCGATCACATAGGGCGACAGGAAAATCAGCACGCAGGCGATCAGCCCGGTGCGCGTCACCGGCCCCAGGCTGGCGAACCAGCCACCGCCGAGGAACACCTTCTCCCGGGGCAGGCCGGTGACCGGCTCGCTGGCCCGCCAGGCGTCCTCCTGCCACTTGCCGGCGTTGGGCTCGGCGAGAAATTCCCGGGCCAGTTCCCGGGCCTCGTCGTGGCGGGCCGGGTCGGCCAGGAACAGCCGGTACTGCCCGCCCTGCTCCTGGTCCAGCCGGGTTTCAATACCCCGGCGGGCAAGCAGATCGGCCAGCCGTTTCGCCATGGCGGCGTTGTTGATGCGTACCAGTTCCAGCATGTGTTTCCTCGTTGTGGCTCCCCGGGCCGGGATCGCGGCTGAAGCGGATCGCGGCTGAAGCCGCTCCTACACGGCTTCTATACCGCTGTGCGCCATGCCCGGCCTTGGCATCGCGGCTGAAGCCGCTCCTACGGGCCGACATGGTGTAGGAGCGGCTTCAGCCGCGATGCCCAAGGCCGAACGACGCAGCAACGGCCGGGCCACGATCCTCACTCAAGATCATCCGCCAGCGCTTCCACCCGCTCCCAGAAACAGGGCCATTGCCCGCCGCAGCTTAGCAGCATTTTCCGGAAGTTCCCCACCAGGCCGTAATAGTCATGGACCCCGTTGAGCCGGGCGTTGTTCAGGTTGCCCTGGAAAAAGCCGGCGTAGGCGGACAACCCGGGCACCTGCCCGGCGCGCTCCTGGAAGGCCCGCCGCAGGGCCTGGATGCGCGCCGCTTTTTCGGCGGCCATGGCATCCGGGTCCAGATCGCTGGCGTAGAGGGCGGCAAGCTGGTCACGGGCGTCGTCCACCAGGGCCAGGAACGCATCCCGGGCGCGGTCGCGCTGCTGCCATTGGTCCAGGTCCACGGTCAGATCGTGGTGGGCCAGATAGCGCAGGGTGCCCTCCCGGGCCACCATGGTGGCCAGCGACTCATTGAAACGGGTGTGGTCACGGATATAGAGCCGCCGGTGCACCAGCTCGTGCAGAATCAGCTCCACCAGCGCCGGGCCGGAGCGGTCGATCATCGGCGTGGTCAGCGGGTCCTGGAACCAGCCCAGGGTGGAATAGGCGATGGCACCGCCCACGTCCGTGTCCCAGCCTTCGGCGGCCAGTTTGTCGGCCTCGTCGCGGGCCGCCTGCTGGTGGAAGTAGCCCCGGTAGCTCAGGCAGCCCAGCAACGGGTAGCACCAGGTCTTGGGCGTCAGCGAAAAGCGCGGCGCCGCCTGCACGTTCCAGACCACCGCGTCCCGTTCCAGCGGCACATAGGTGCGGTACACATCACGGGCCGGCAGCGCCAGCTCCCGGTCGGCGAACTCCAGCACGTCATCGGCCAGCAACAGTTGCCGCCGCACCGCCGCCGGGGTGTCCGGATCGGCCAGCACCCGCTCCACCGGCTGACGCTGGTGCATCAGGCTGAAATGGCCCTTGATGGCCTGGCCGTAATAGCCGACCTGGCAGCCGGACAAAAGCAGCCACAAGCCACAGGCCGCAAGCTTCAAGCCCGTTCCGGGCCCACGGCGCGGTTGCAGCCTGTGGCTTGAAGCTTGCAGCTGATCATGCACGGGACATGAATTTCCGTTCCGTGGTGTTGATCTTCACCTTCTCGCCTTCCTGCAGATACTCCGGCACCTGCACCACCAGGCCGGTTTCCAGGGTGGCCGGTTTGGTGCGGGCGCTGGCCGAGGCGGCTTTCATGGCCGGGGTGGTTTCGGTGATGGTGAGCACCACCGAGGCGGGCAGTTCCAGGCCGATCACCGCCTCCCCCACCCGCAGCGCCAGCACCCCGTCACCCTGCTCGGTGATAAACGACAGTTCGTCGGCGATGTCGTCGCCCTTGATCGGGTACTGGGAGAAGTCCTCGTCGTCCATGAACACGTAGTCGTCGCCGTCCACATAGGAGAAATGCACCGGCCGGCGCTGCAACGACACCGTGGTCACCTCCTCGTCGCCTTTGTAGCGCTCCTCGAACTTGGAGCCGCCGCCCACCTGATGGGCGCGCACCCGGTACAGGGTGGCGGCGCCCCGGGCGGACGGGGATTGCACATCGATCTGGCGGATCACGAACAAACCGCCGTTGTGCTCGATCACATCGGATTTTTTCAAGTCGCTGGCACGGGTCACGAACCATCCTCATGACGGGAAAAGGGGCGGTCATATTACCGTAGGATCGGCGGCAGCCGCGACTGGTCACGACGGGGTGGCGGCGGGCGCCGCTCGCCGGGGGAAGGTGGGCCGGGAACGGCTCAGGCCAGGGCGGCGATGATCTGCTCCCGGGCGGCCCGGGCCCGTTCCCGGACGGCGGCGGCGGGCACCGGGGCGCCGAAGGTCAGGTCCACCAGAATCCGCTCACGGCCCATCAGGCGCCACAGATGGTGGTGGAATTCGTCGTCATTGATAAACGCCAGCTCGGTATCCACCCGCCCTTCCGCGTCCCGGTAGCGCACCGCCACGGTCTGCACGGCGGCGTCCTCGGCGGCGGCGAACAGGGGTGAGAAAAACCGGCCCACGGCGGTGCCGTCACTGGTGGTGCCTTCCGGAAACACCAGAATGCTGCGCCCCAGCTCCAGATGGTCGCGGATCTCGCCGGCCTTGCGCCCGGACTCGCCGCCACCCCGGCGGATAAACAGGGTGCCCACCGCCCGCGCCAGCCAGCCGATCACCGGCCAGTCCGCCACTTCCGCCTTGGACAGAAAATGGCAGGGCCGGGCGGCGGCGATCACCGGGATGTCCAGCCAGGACACATGGTTGGCCACCAGAAACACCGGGCCGCCACGCAGCGCCCCGTGCACCCGCAGCTCCACCCCGAGAATGCGCAGCAACCGCAGGCACCAGCGCTGCTTGGCACGCAGCACCCGGGCCCGGTGGGGGTCCCGGGCGGCGCGCAGCCACAGCGCTTCCAGCACCCCGGCCAGCAGATGCAGCGCCACCCGCGAGGCCCGCCACAGGCGCCGCGCCGTGGCCCGATTGGCGCCGGCCCCTTGAGCCTGCGCGGACAGGTTCGGTTCGTTCATACCGCCGCCACCGCCTCCGCCGGCTGCAGGAAATGCTGCACATAACGGGCCGGCAGGCGATCCACCTCCATCAGAATAAAATAGTCCAGACAGTTGAAGTCCGGGTCCCAGCAAGGCTCGCCACAGACCCGGGCGCCCATGCGCAGATAGGCCTTGAGCAGCGGCGGCATTTTCACGCCGCGCTCTTCCAGCGCATCGCCGGGCATGATCTCCAGCCGGCAGCGGGGGGTCACCCGCAGGGCCGCCGGCGCCAGATGCGCCTCGCGGATGCGCCGGTCGATGGCCGCCACGTTATAGCCCTCGCCCAGCGCCACGCTGGCGCAACCGATCAGATAGCGCACATCATTTTCAAGCATATAGCGGGCCAGACGGGCCCAGAGTACCGTGATCACCGCGCCGCCGCGATGCTCCGGGTGGATGCAGGTACGGCCGATTTCCGCCATGCGGCCGTTCAGCCGTTGCACCAGCGGCAGATGAAACTCACCGGCGGAATAGAAACCACCGGTGCGCGCCAGCCGCTCGCCGGGCAGCACCCGGGTGTAGCCCACCAGCTCACCGGAGCGGTTGTCGCGCACCACCAGGTGGAGGCAGTGCCGGTCGAAGCGGTCCCGGTCGAGCCCGAACGGGGCATGGAAGCTGGCCCCGTATTCCTCGGAAAAAATCCGGTAGCGCAACCGTTGCACCTTGAGAATCTCCCGCCGTGAGCGGGTGAAATAGGCGCTGAACCGGGCGCCGCCCTCCAGGTCCCGTTCCCGGGACCGGACCAGAAACGGCGGGCGCAGGGCTTTGATTCTTCCAGCGGCTTGCGCAAGCATAACGAGCTCCAGGCTGATTTTTCCGCCAGTCTGGAAGCCCGCCATTGCGGTCCCGTGACACCCATATGACCATCCGGCGACAACCGGGCCCGGGCACCGCCGGCGGCGGACACGGGCACCAGCAAGGAACAGCGACCATGCGTGACCAAAAACCGGCGCCGCCCCGTTATCCCCAGCCGGTCAGGATGCAGCCCGGCGAGACCCGCCACTGGTGCCGCTGCGGGCACAGCGACACGACGCCGTTCTGCACCGACGAACACTGCCCGGCGCCGGACCGGCTGGCCTACACCGCCGCCAAGGAAGAGATCGTGCTGTTCTGTGGCTGCGGCGCCACCAGCCGGCCACCGCACTGCGACGGTGCCCACAAGGGCCTGCGTGGCAAGAAACGCGGCCGCGAAGGGAAAACGGACAATGGCAAAGCGGCCTGGTGGCGGCGCTGGTGGGGCGGCGCCTGACCGGCGCCGGCCAGGCTCGAAGGGGTCAGGCCGAGAGCTGTTCCGATAGGGTGTTTTTGAAAAACGCCAGCACCCGCTGCCAGCTGTCCTCGGCGGCGTCCGGCTGATAGCGGGCCCGCAGCGGACTGTAGTCCGCCAGCTTCTTGAAGTAGAAGGTCTGGTGGTCGTTCATGTAGGAGTGGCCGGCGTCCGGGTAGGTTTTCACGTCGTGGGGCACGCCCAGGTCGGTGAGGTGGCGCTCCAGGCGCTCCCCGTGGCCGCCGTAGATCAGGTCTTTTTTGCCCCAGCCGCCCACCACCGGACAAATGCCGGTGAGCGCCCCGGCGCTGCGCGGCACGCCGCCATAGAACGGCGCCACCACCCGCAGGCCACCGCGGGCGGCGAACAGCAGCGCGAAGCGGCCGCCCATGCAGAAGCCCATCATCGCCACCGACCGCACCGGCTCCTCGTCCTGCTCCAGCACCCAGCGGCGGCAGGCCTCCAGGTGTTCGAACGCGGCGCCATGGCCGCGCTCATGGTCGCGCAGGGTGCGCGCCATGCACAGGGCGCGTACCCCGGGGCGGTCGTAGAGGTCCGGCGCCAGCACCGGATAACCATTGTCCGCCAGCCGTTCGGCGATGCGCGCCTGGTCGTCGGTGAAGCCGAAGATGTCGTGGATCACGATCACCGCCGCGTTCAGGCCATTGTTGCGGGCCGGCCGGTACCAGCGCGCGCGCATGCGGTGGCCCTCCGGCAGGGTGACGTGGGTGTTGTGGGCGATGGCGGCGGTCATGGTGGCTCCTTGCGCGGGTTGTTTTCCCCGAGAGTAGCGCCGTTTCCGCCGCAAGCCAGACGGTGCGCGCCGATTGGCCCGAACGGCGGATCGCGGCTGAAGCCGCTCCTACCATCACTGCGAACGACTTATCGCGGCTGAAGCCGCTCCTACAATGGATGACTGTAGGAGCGGCTTCAGCCGCGATCCGCGTCAGCCGGTGTTGCGCATGCCGGCGGCGATGCCGGCGATGGTCACCATCAGGGCGCTTTCCAGCACATCGTCGCTGTCACGGTCACGCAGGCGCGCCATCAACTCCGCCTGCAGCAGGTGCAGCGGGTCGGTGTAGGGATCGCGCACCCGGATCGACCAGCTCATCACCGGGTTGTTGACCAGCAGGTCCTCGCGGCCGGTGAGCCGGTGCAGGGCGTCGACGCTGGCGGCCAGCCGCTGGCGCAGGGTGTCGCCCAGGCGTTTCAGGTCCGCGTCCCCGGTAAGCCGTTCCTCATACCAGGCGGCCACCCGGGGGTCGGCCTTGGCGAGCACCATTTCCAGCATGTCGATAACGCCCTGGAAGAACGGCCACTGCTCGGCCATGGCACGCACCGTGGCGGTGTCCTCCGGGCTGTCCAGGGCCGTTTCCAGGGCGGCGCCGGTGCCCAGCCAGGCGGGCAACATCAGGCGGATCTGGGTCCAGGCGAACACCCAGGGAATGGCGCGCAGGGTTTCCACCCCGCCGCCGGGTTTGCGGCGCGCCGGGCGGCTGCCCAGGGCCAGCCGGCTGAGTTCGGTTTCCGGGGTGACGGTGCGCAGGTAGCCCACCAGCGCGGGATCGTCCCGCACCACCTGCCGGTAGCCGCGCACCGATACGTCGGTGAGCTTCTGCATCTGCCGGCGCCAGGCATCCTGGGGCTCCCCCGGGGGCAACAAGGTGGCTTCCAGGGTGGCGGCCACGTACTGCTCCAGATTGTAGGCGGCCACCGAGGGGCGGCCGTATTTGAAGCGGATCACCTCGCCCTGCTCGGTGACGCGGATACGGCCCGCCACCGAGCCGGGCGGCTGCGACAGCAACGCCATGCGGGTGGGCGAACCACCCCGGGAAATGGAGCCGCCACGGCCGTGGAACAGGGTCAGGGGCACACCCTGGTCGCGGAACAGGCCGGTGAGTTTTTCCTGGGCGCTGAACTGGGCCCAGGCGGCGCCCAGAAAGCCGGCGTCCTTGGCCGAGTCGGAATAGCCGATCATCACTTCCTGGCCGTCCACCACCCGGTGTTTGTAGAGCGGAATGGCGAGCAACGCGGCCATGGTGTCGCCGGCGTTGTTCAGGTCGTCCAGGGTTTCGAACAGGGGCACCACGCGCATCGGGTGGCGCACGCCGGCGATCTTTTGCAGCAGCATCACCGCCAGCACGTCCGACGGCCCCCGGGCCATGGAGATCACGTAGGCGCCCAGGCCTTCCGGGCCCTGCTCGGCGATCACCTTGCAGGTTTCCAGCACCTCGCGCACGTCGCCGTCGCACAGGTCGGAGCGGTAGAAAGCCTCGTCCACCAGCGGCCGGCGGCTTTCCAGTTCCCGCAGCAGAAAGGCCTGCTTCTGGTCCTCGTCCCAGTCGCCGTAGCCGCCCAGGCCCAGATAGCGGGTAATGGCGTCCAGCGCGGCGGTGTGCCGGGTGGATTCCTGGCGCACGTCCAGGCACAGCAAGGTAATGCCGAAGCAGTTGAGCCGGCGCAGAGTGTCCTTCAGTTCGCCGTCGGCGATGGCCGCCAGGCCCACTTCCCGCAGGGAGCGGTCGAGCAGCAGCAGTTCGTCGAGCAGTTGGCGGCCTTCGGTGAAGCCCTCGCCGTCCGGTACCGGACGCCCTTCCACCAGGGCCTCCATGCGTCGGCGGGTGATCTTGAGGCGGTCACGCACATCGCGCAGCACCACCCGGTAGGGTTCGTGGCTGGGGCCGGTGCGCGCCAGCAGTTCGTCGCTGGCCCGGTGCATGGACAGGTCGGCGAGCAGGTTCTCCACGTCGCGCAGGTACAGGTCGGCGGCCATCCAGCGGGCCAGCAGCAGCACCTCGCGGGTGACGCTGGCGGTGACGTTGGGGTTGCCGTCCCGGTCGCCGCCCATCCAGGAGGCGAAACGAATCGGTACCCAGGCGGAGGACGGCGTGTCCAGGCCGGCCAGGGCCAGCTCCGCCTCGATGTCGCGCATGACCCGGGGCACCGCCCGCCACAACGACTGCTCGATCACCGCGAAGCCCCATTTGGCCTCGTCCACCGGGGTGGGCCGTTCGCGGCGGATTTCGTCGGTGCTCCAGGCGGACAGGATCAGTTCGCGCAGACGCTGGCGCAGGCCGTGCTCTTCCTCGGTGGTCAGGTCCGGGCGGTCGCGCTCGGCCAGCAGGTCGGCCATCTGATCGTACTTGCGGATCAGGGTGCGGCGGGTCACCTCGGTGGGGTGGGCGGTGAGCACCAACTCCACGGACAGCGGCGTCAGGGTCTCGCGGATGCGCTCCGCGGGCACGCCCTGTTGGTTCAGTTCCGCCAGCACCTGGCGCAGGCCCTGGTCGGTGTCCGGGTCGCCGGGGTAGCGTTCGTGGCGGCGGTGCAGCCGTTCCCGGTGGTGCTGCTCGGCGATGTTCGCCAGATTCAGGAACTGGCTGAAGGCGCGCGCCACTTCCAGCAGGGTGGCGTCGTCCAGGGGGCCGAGCAGTTCGCGCAGCCGCGCCAGCTCCACCTCGCCCTGGGAGCGGCTTTCCACCGCCGCCTGGCGAATCGTTTCCACGGTGTCGTAGAGCCGCTCGCCGGCCTGCTCGCGCAGCACCGCGCCCAGTTCCTCACCCAGCAGACGCACGTCCTCGCGCAGCGGCGCGTGTTGGTCCTGATCCATATCACTTCCCATTAATCCGTGCTCCCGGCCATCATTCTTTGCTCCCAGATGGTGCATGCTAATGCATTCCATCCTGCTCCAGCGTCCCGGACTGGACCGTGAAGCGCTTTTTTACAACAAACGTCCAGCCGGTATCTTTATTCCATACCGGGGGTGAAGCAACATAGCGCGCAGCAAACCAAGGAACCGTCGAGCACCATGGAAACCTCCAGCCGCATGTCCACGGAGCAGGGCGTGATCATCCTGCAATACGTCGCAAGAGCCCTGTTCGCGGTCCTGGCGGTGCTTTACTTCAACCATTCGGCGACCTTCTTTTTCAAACTGCCGACGGTGACCCCCTGGGTGCTGGCGGGCACCTACCTGGGCCTGCAATTGCTGTTCCTGGTGGCGCGCATCCCCCATGCCACCCTGCTCGCTTCGCTGCTGGATCTGGCGATTCTCGGCATCGTCATTCTGATCGACGCCGGCCAGCCGCCGCCGACCATGGCGCTGCTGTTCCTGGCGGTGCTCAGCAATGGCCTGCTGCATGGCCTGAAGCGTTTCCTGGTGATGCTGGCCGCCGCCGAGGTGGTGCTGGCGATCGTCATGCCGATCCGTATCAGCTACGGCGAGGCCGGCGACCCGTTCGACCCGGCCGCCTCCGCCAGCCTGTTCCTGCTCGCCGCGCTCACCGTCTGCATGCTCTATTTCGGTCTGATGATCTGGCGCAATCAGGAGCTGGCCCGGCAGTCCATGGAGAACGCCTGGCGCGATCCGCAGACCGGCTTTATCAGCCGCGCCGCCCTGACCAGCACCGCCGGCTGGCTGATCCCCCTGCACGACCGCCTGTCGTCGCCGATGACCCTGGCCCTGGTCCACGATGAGGACCTCAACGCCCTGGCGGAAATCGTCGGCCAGCGCCTGCGCCGCAGCGACATCGTGGCCCGCTACGACGAGGACCACCTGGCGCTGCTGCTGCCCTGCACCACCGCCGGTGCCGCCGAGAGCGTGCTGGCCGATCTGCGCGGCGACTGCCCGCGACTGCGCGCGGCGGTGATGACCCTGCACAGCGCCAACGCCGCCCTGGAACAGGCCCTGCATCACCTGCAAACCGCCATGCCCCGCACCCGCAGCGACGACACCCACTGGCTGGCCCACGCCTCGCCACTGGGCTGAGCGCCGCCGGGCGTCCCGCGACCTGGCACTTAACCAAAGCGTAACTATTTTCCTCACACGATACTGCACCGGGCGCGGTATTCTGGCGGCCATACCAAGATGTGGGGGAGAGTGCATGAAACCGTATTGGATCGCGCTGTGCGGCGCCCTGTGTTTGCCGGCCTGGGGCCAACAGGCGGCGCCACGCATTATCGGCGGCGACAACGCCCAGCAGGGGCGCTGGCCGTGGATGGCCCAGGTCGACGTGGCGTTCCGGGTGAGCCAGGAATTCGGCCTGTGCGGTGGCTCTCAGCTGACCCCCAACTGGGTGGTCACCGCCGGCCACTGCGTGGTCACCGGGGACGACCAGCGGGTGGAGGCCTCCGACATCCAGATCCGGCTGGGCAGCGTGTTTCTCGACAGCGGCAACACCTACCCCGGCACCGCCCTGTACGTGCCGAACGGCTTCCGGCGCACCCAGGGCCGGGAATTCGATAACGACATCGCCCTGGTGCGCATCAACGGCCCGGCCATGAGTCAGCGCCCCAGCCTGATCGGCAGCACCCAGTTCCAGGAGCTGCAGAGCCGGTCCGCCGCCGAGCGCGACGAGGCGCTCACCGCCCTGGGCTGGGGCGTCACCCAGCCCGGCGGCAACACCCCGGCCAACCGCCTGCAGCAGGTCCAGCTGGACTACGTGCCCACCGCCACCTGCCTGAACCAATGGGGCAGCGGCAACTTCAACACCGCCACCATGGTGTGCGCCGATGAACTGAACCCCCTGGACGGCCAGCAGCAGGACACCTGCATCGGCGACAGCGGCGGCCCGCTGTTCATCGGCCAGGACAGCGCCCCCTACGTGGTTGGCCTGACCAGCTACGGCCAGGTCAACTGCGCCGACGAGCTGCCCTCGGTGTACACCAATCTGAGCAGCCAGATCGGCTTCGTGGAATCCGCCACCGCCCAAGCCAGCGACCCGCTGGTGGACCTGGCCCTGGAGAACACCGGCGAGCGGCTGTACGCGGCGGCGGCGGGCACCGTTTCCCGCACCCTGACCCTGGCCAACCGCAGCCAGAGCAACAACGTCACCGGCGCCGCCATCGCGGTGGGCGGCGACAACGATCTGAACGTGACGCTGGGCGGGCAAAGCTGCAACCTGCTGAACAACCCCTGCTACAACTCCTCCGCCACCCTGGGCACCGCCCTGATCAACCGCACCGAGCAGGTGGCGCTGACCGCCAGCTACGACGGCCTGGCCACCCCGGCCCAGGCCACCCTGGTCCTGAACGCCGGCGCCGACCAGGAGGAATACCGGGTCAAGAACAACCGCCACGAGCTGACGCTGATTTTCTCCGACCAGGCGGACCTGGCGGTGGCAGCCCGCATCACCGCGTCCAGCCGCGACGGCAACGGCCAGGGCGTGGCCGAGGTGGAGGTGACGGTGCGCAACCTGAGCACCGTCAGTGGCGCCGACGCCAGCCAGGTCACGGTGACGCCGTCGCTGCCGTCCGGCACCATCCTCCAGGACAGTTCGGTGCCCTGCGAAACGGTGTGCCAGGTGGGCAACCTGGCCGCCGAGGAGAGCACCTCTTTCACCCTGACGCTGGTCACCGGCACGCTCCAGGAAGGCAACCTGGGCCTGAGCGTGAATGCCAATGGCGGCGACTTCCCCACCGACAATAACGACGCCACCCTGCCGCTCACCTACACCGCCTCCGCCAGCGGCGGCGCGTCAGGAGGCGGCGGTGGTGGCGGCGGCGGTGCCCTGGGATGGATGGGGATGTTGCTGGCCTTGCTGGTGGCGGCTCGCTATCGCGGCTGAAGCCGCTCCTACATGGCCGGTAAGTGATGGTGATGTAGGAGCGGCTTCAGCCGCGATAAAGCGCGCTCAGGCGCCGCGCAGCATGCGCTCCAGATAGGCGAACAGATAATCCGCGTCGGTGAGCGGCGCCCGGTAGGCCAGATGGCCATCCGGGCGCATCAGCCACAGTCGGCTGGCGGCACCGAAGGCGGCCTCGAAAGCACCCTGCTCGTCCCGCCACAGATGCACCGCCCGGGCCATGGCGCCCTGGGCCGGGTCCAGTTCCAGGTCGCCCCGGCTGATCACCGTGACCCGCAATTCGTTCAGATACTCGTCGGGCAGCCGCGACAGCAGCGCATGCAGAATCACCCGTACCCGGGCATCCGGCTCCTCGCCGAGCTGCACCAGCAAATGATGGAGCGGCTGACGCAGCAGCGCCTGCACCCGGCGCTCGCCGCCGTCGCGCTGGGACACCAGGGTGGCGTCCGGCACCCGGTCACCGGGCAGCGGCCCCTGGTGGCGCCAGCCCATTTCCGCGTCCGGGCCGGCGTCCACCAGCGGCGAATAGCGGTAATGCACGTCCAGCTGGCTGGCGCGGCGCACCAGCCGGCGGCTCATGCGCGGCCGGCCACCGGCCAGCTTGATCAATGAATCCCGGGCGCCGCGCAGCACCCGGGCGCGCACCAGCGAGGCCCGCGACAGGGCGTCCACCCCGCGCAGCATTTCCTCGGCCACCGGCCGCCGCTCCTGCTGGTAGCTGTCCAGCAGCTTGCCGCCGCCGTGGCCACGGCAGAACAGCACCAGCTTCCAGGCCAGATTGAAGGCATCGCCGATGCCGGTGTTCATGCCCTGGGCGCCCAGCGGGCTCTGCACATGGCAGGCGTCGCCGGCCAGCAGAATGCGGTTGCGCCGGTAGTGGCTGACCAGACGCCGCTGAATGGTGAAACGGCTCATCCAGCGGGCGCTCTCCGGCAGCGGCACCTGGTCACCCAGGGCCGCGCGCAGCCGTGCCTGGAAGTCTTCCAGACGGGGCGGGCGGTCCTCGTCTTCCGGGTCGCCGTTCTCGCTGATCACCAGCCGCCAGCCTTCCGGCATGGGGATCGCCGCCAGGTTGCCCTCCGCCAGCATAAAGCCGTGGAAAGCGTCGTCGTCCAGCTGCGGCGGCGCCCAGTCCACGTCGGCGAGCAGAAAATGCTCACGGTAATCGTGGCCCTCGAACGGCAGCCCGAGCAGCTCGCGCACCCGGGAATGGGCGCCGTCGGCGCCCACCAGTATCTGGGTACCGAGCACCTCGTCCCGGTCCCGGTAACCCACCACGGCGGTGACACCGGAGCCGTCCTGGCTGGCTTCCAGTAATTCCGCGCCGCGCCACAGGTCACCGCCCAGGCGCCGGTAGCGCTGTTCCAGCAAGGCTTCCAGGCGCGGCTGCGGGCAGCACAGTAGCTCCGGGAACGGCGACGCCAGTTCGCTGAAGTCCAGATCGGCCAGCGGACCCTTTTCGCCGTGCACCCGGATCCGCGACAGCGGCCGCGACTCGGCGCGCACCGCCGCCAGCACGCCCATGGCGTCAAAGATCTCCAGGGTACGGGCATGCAGGCCCAGGGCCCGGGAGTACGGCAGCGGTTCCGGCAGCTTGTCGATCACCCGGCAGGGCACCCCGGCACGCAGCAGGTTGATGCCCAGGGTCAGACCGGTGGGGCCGGCGCCGACGATCAATACCTTGGGGGCGGAGGATCCCGTGTTCATTACCATGCTGCTACCATCATCCTTCCGCCCCGGGGAGTGCTATCCTGGCGCCATGAAGCCTGGTCCCATGAAAAGCCGTCATTCTCGATGGACTCCTTACATCCACTGTCGCCACGTTAACCGTGGCCGCGATTTTTCCACTGTACTGTGAGCCGCAAAATCATCCACGTGGATTGTGATTGTTTCTACGCCGCCGTGGAGGTGCGCGACGACCCGCGCCTGCGCGGTCGTCCGGTGGCGGTGGGCGGCGACCCCAACCGGCGCGGCGTGATCGCCACCTGCAACTATCCGGCCCGGGACTTCGGCGTGCGCTCGGCGATGGCCTCGTCCCAGGCCCTGCGGCTGTGCCCGGAGCTGGTGATTCTGCGCCCGGATTTCGATAAATACCGCCGGGTGTCCGGGCAAATCCAGGATATTTTTCGCACCTTTACCAACATTATCGAGCCCCTCTCCCTGGACGAAGCGTTTCTGGATGTGTCGGAGAGCCCGCTGCACGCCAACAGCGCCACCCGCATCGCCGAGGCGATCCGCCAGAAGGTGCGCGCCAGCCTGAACATCACCGTGTCCGCCGGGGTGGCGCCCAACAAGTTCCTGGCCAAGGTGGCCAGCGACTGGAACAAACCGGACGGGCTGTTCGTGATTCCCCCGGACCGGGTGGAGGCGTTCGTCGCCACCCTGCCGGTCAAGCGCATCTCCGGCGTGGGCCGGGTCACCGAGGATAAGCTGGCGGCGCTGGGCGTGCATACCTGTGGCGACCTGCAGCGCCTGGGCCGCCTGGAACTGGCCCATCATTTCGGCAGTTTCGGTGAGCGGCTTTACCACCTGGCCCGGGGCGAGGACGACCGGCCGGTGCAAACCAGCCGGCGGCGCAAGTCAGTGAGTGTGGAGAAAACCTACCACGAGGACAAACGCACGCTGGCCGACTGGCTGCGTGAACTGGACGATCTGCTGGAACGGCTGGAACAGCGCATTGCCCGGCTGGATGCCCACTACATCATCCAGGGGCTGACGGTGAAGGTGCGCTACAACGACTTTCGCATCGTCAGCGCCGATCAGGGTGGGGACCGGCTGGAGCGGGCTCCCTTCGAGCGGCTGCTGAGCCAGCTGTGGGAGCGGCACCCGGCCCCGGCCAGGCTGTTGGGCGTGGGGGTGCGCCTCAAGGACCTGAAGGAACCGCTCCAGGCCGATCTGTTTCCGGAGGAGCGGGCGCGGGCCCTGCGTGATCGGCGCGGGCCAGGCACTGGTGCATGATCTCGCGGCCGCGCCGGGCCACCGGCTCCATCTGGGTATTCAGGTAGTCCTCCAGCACCCGCACGCTCTCATCGCGCCGGGTAACCGCGTCCGGGCCGGGGTGCACGGTCAGTTCGCGCACCGCGTCGTCGAGTTGATTGAGATACTTGAGCAACATGCCAAACTCCGGGGCTTTTCGGCCGATGGCGCCTTCACGCCGAGGGCCTCATAGTGGCCCAAATCAGCACGGTTTGGCATCCGGCGAACGGAGGAGTGGCGATGAAATCCTGTAAAAACTGATTTCCGTCAAACCGCCGGTGGTCTGATCAAGGCTGCAGCGGCACCCCGCCCGGCCACGACCGACTCCTGTATCCTGTATCCTTCACCCTGTAACGCCACAACCGCCGTTCGAAATAGGACAGTTATGACCGCCACCGTCTCCACCATCGTCGCCCCGGAAGGCAGCCTGGAAGTGCTCAGCCAGCAGGAGGTGGAACGCCTGCGCGATACCTCCGCCAAGGGTCTGCATGATCTGCTGCGGCGCTGCGCCCTGGCAGTGCTGAACGCCGGCACCCCCACCGACGACAGCCGCCAGGTGCTGGAGACCTACAAGGACTTTGAAATCCAGGTAATCCAGGAAGACCGGGGCCTGATGCTCAAGCTGGACAATGCCCCCGCCGGCGCCTTCGTCGATGGCCGCATGATCCGCGGCATCCGCGAGCACCTGTCAGCGGTGCTGCGCGACATCGTCTACGTGGCCAACGAAATCGAGCACGGCGGGCGCTTCGATCTGGACAGCACCGAGGGCATCTCCAACGCGGTGTTCCATATCCTGCGCAACGCCGGCACCCTGCACGCCGGCGAGCGGCCCAACCTGGTGGTGTGCTGGGGCGGCCATTCGATTTCCCGGGAGGAGTACGATTACTCCAAGAGCGTGGGCTACCAGCTCGGCCTGCGCGGCCTGGACATCTGCACCGGCTGCGGCCCCGGCGCCATGAAGGGCCCGATGAAGGGCGCCCATGTGGCCCACGCCAAGCAACGTAACCGCAAGGGCCGCTATCTGGGCATCTCGGAGCCGGGCATCATCGCCGCCGAGGCACCCAACCCGATCGTCAACGAACTGGTGATCATGCCGGACATCGAGAAGCGCCTGGAGGCGTTTCTGCGCATCGCCCACAGCATCATCGTGTTCCCCGGCGGCGTTGGCACCACCGAGGAAATCCTCTACCTGCTGGGCGTGCTGCTGCACCCGGACAACAAGGACATTCCGCTGCCGGTGATCTTCACCGGCCCGGCCCACAGCGCCGAGTACTTCCGCCAGATCGACACCTTTATCCGCTATGCCCTGGGCGACGACGCCGCCAAGCGCTACCGGATCATCGTCGACGACCCGGAGGCGGTGGCCCTGGCGGTCCGTGACGGGGTGCGCAAGCTCACCGAATACCGCCGCGAGCACGACGACGCCTTCTACTACAACTGGCGGCTGTCGGTGCCGGTGGACTTCCAGCGCCCCTTCCACCCCAGCCACGAGGCCATGGCCGCCCTGGCCCTGCACAAGCAACTGCCGGTGTTCGACCTGGCGGCCAACCTGCGCCGGGCGTTCTCCGGCATCGTCGCCGGCAACGTCAAGGAAACCGGCATCCAGGCCATCGAGGAACACGGCCCCTACCGGCTCAGCGCCGAACCGGGCCTGATGGCCCAACTGGACGTGCTGCTGCAATCGTTCGTGGCACAAAGCCGCATGAAGCTGCCCGGCAGCCACTACGAGCCTTGTTACGTGTTGGAGTGATCGTGATCGCGGCTGAAGCCGCTCCTACCGTCAATACACCCACACTGTAGGAGCGACTTTAGTCGCGATCACCGGCCGCTCAACGCGGCTGCATACGAATCCCGCCATCCAACCGGATGGTTTCGCCGTTAAGGAAGGTGTTCTCCGCCATATGGCAGACCAGGGCGGCGTATTCCGGCGGGTCGCCCAGGCGTTTCGGGAACTGGGTCATTTCGATCAGCGGCATCTTCACCTTGTCCGGGGCGGCGTTCATCAGCGGGGTGTTGAAGATGCCCGGGGCGATGGTGTTCACGCGGATGCCGAACTGGGCCAGGTCCCGGGCCATGGGCAGGGTCATGCCCACCACGCCGCCCTTGGTGGCGGCGTAGGCCACCTGGCCCACCTGGCCGTCGAAGGCGGCCACCGAGGCGGTGTTGACGATCACGCCACGCTCGTTGTCCTCACCGGGTTCGTTCTCGGCCATCACCGCCGCCGCCAGTCGCGCCACATTGAAGGTGCCGATCAGGTTGATCTGAACCACCATATTGAACACGCCCAGGTCGTGGGGCTGGTTGTCCCGGCCCACGGTCTTCATGGCGGAGCCCACGCCGGCGCAGTTGACGCAAAGATGGATGGCGCCGAACTTGTCCTTGGTGGCGTCGATGGCGGCCTTCACCGAGGCTTCGTCGGTCACGTCGGTGGCCACGAAGGCGGCGGCGTCGCCCAGCTCGGCGGCGGCCCGGGCGCCTTTGTCCTCGTCACGGTCCAGGATCATCACCTTGCCGCCCTTGGCGACCAGCGCTTGCGCGGTGGCCAGGCCCAGGCCGGAGGCGGCCCCGGTGATCACGGCGACTTTACCTTCAATGTTCATACTGACTCCCTATGTTGTGGATCGCGGCTGAAGCGGAGCGCCGACCGGCTTGCTCCGGGGTATCGCGGCTGAAGCCGCTGCTACGGTGCACCGCAGGAGCGGCTTCAGCCGCGATCAAAGTTAAAATCACGCAAAAAAGTACTATAGCGAAGGTCAAGCCGCCCGACATTGTTGCTTCCGCTCAACGGTGTGCGCATTCTGGTTACCATCCGCTATCAGCAAGGGGATTGCCATGAGTCAGCCTGACAGCCAGCCTCAAGGCCCCGGCCTCGGCGAACGGCTGGCCGACACCCGGCGTTTCAGTGAAACCCTGTGCGAGCCGCTGGGGGTCGAGGACATGGGCCTGCAGGCCTGTCCGGAGGTAAGCCCGCCACGCTGGCATCTGGCGCACACCACCTGGTTTTTCGAGACCTTTATCCTCAAGCCCCGGGTCGCCGGCTACCGCCCCTTCGACGAACGCTTCGAGTACCTGTTCAACAGCTATTACAACGGCGTCGGCGCCCAGTACCCGCGCCCGCAGCGGCATCTGCTGTCGCGGCCGGACACCGACACCGTGCGGCGCTGGCGCGCCCGGGTGGACGAGGCCCTGCAGACCCTGCTGGCCAGCGACGACGACCCGCGATTACAGGCCCTGGTGGCGCTGGGCATCGAACACGAACAGCAGCACCAGGAGCTGCTGCTCACCGATATCAAGCACAGTTTCTCCTACAACCCGCTGTGGCCGGTGTACCGGCCCCGGGATGACGACGGCGCCACGGCGGCGGAATTCCGCTGGCTGGATTACCCCGGCGGCCTGGTGGAAATCGGCGCCGCTGACGATGCCCCCTTCTGCTTCGACAATGAAACCCCGCGCCACCGGCAATGGCTGGAACCCTTTGCCCTGGCCAACCGGCCCAGCACCTGCGCCGAATACCTGGCGTTCATTGATGACGGCGGCTACCGGCGCCCGGAGCTGTGGCTGTCCGACGGCTGGGACTGGGTGCGCGCCAGCGGCGCCACGGCGCCGCTGTACTGGTTTCTGGAGGACGGCGCACCGGAGTACTACACCCTGGCCGGGCGCCGCCCGATCCAGCTGCACGAACCGGTGGCCCACCTCAATTACTACGAGGCGGACGCCTTTGCCCGCTGGTGCGGCAAGCGTCTGCCCACCGAGGCGGAATGGGAACACGCCGCCGCCCGGCGGCCGGTGGCCGGCGGCTTCGTGGGCAACGGCCGCTTCCATCCCTCGGTGGCGGTGGATGGCGATGATCGGGACGCGCCCCTGCAACTGTTCGGCGACGTTTGGGAATGGACCGGCAGCGCCTATCTGCCCTACCCGGGTTTCGCGCCGGCGGCCGGCGCCGTGGGCGAATACAACGGCAAGTTCATGAGCAACCAGATGGTGCTGCGCGGCGGCTCCTGCGCCAGCCACCGGGACCACCTGCGCGCCAGCTATCGCAATTTCTTTTACCCCCATCTGCGCTGGCAGTTCAGCGGCGTTCGTCTGGCCCAGAGCATGGAGGCACCCCGTGGCCCGTCCGCAACGACTCTTGCCTAACCTGACCTTTCTGGATTTACAGCCGCCCATGATCGACGCCGCCCGGGAGGTGGCCACCTCCCTGTCGGCGCCCCGGCCCACCCTGGACCCCAAGTACTTTTACGACCAACGCGGCTCCGCCCTGTTCGACGCCATCACCCGCACCCCGGAGTACTACCCCACCCGCACAGAGGCGTCCCTGTTGGCGGACCACGCCGACGCCATGGCCGCGGAGCTGGGGTCGGACCTGGTGATCGCCGAGCCCGGCGCCGGCGGCTGCGAGAAGGTGCGCATTCTGCTGGACCGCTGGCGGCCCAGCGGCTACATGCCCCTGGAAATTTCCCGGGAATGTTTGCTCGGCGCCACCCGGGAACTGGCGCCGCGCTACCCGGCGGTGCACTTCAGCGCGGTGTGCGCGGACTATTCCCAGGCGCTCAGCTTCCCGGTGGATGACGGCGGCCGCCGCCGGCTGGTGTTCTTTCCCGGTTCCACCATCGGCAACTTCGAGCCGGCGGCCCGGGGGGACTTTCTGCTCGGCCTGCGCGGCCTGGCCGGCGGCCAGGGCTACCTGCTGATCGGCGCCGACCTGCAGAAGGACCCGGCACGGCTCAATGCCGCCTACAACGATGCCGCCGGTCACACCGCCGCCTTCAATCTGAACGCCCTGCACCATCTGAACCAGCGGCTGGGCTGTGGCTTCGACCCGGACGCCTTCGCCCACCGGGCGTTCTACAACGAAACCCTGCACCGCATCGAAATGCATCTGGAGTGCCGCCGGGATCAGGCCATTACCGTGGCCGACCAGCGCATCGAACTGCCGGAAGGCACCCGAATCCACACCGAGAATTCCTACAAGTTCACCGTGGAGGGATTTTCCCGGGAACTGGTGGAGGCCGGCTTCTCGCCGGTGGCCAGCTGGGTGGACGACGAGGGCCTGTTCAGCGTTCATCTGGCCCGCGTGGCCTGACGTGGCCCTGTAGGAGCGGCTTCAGCGGCGATCTTCAGCCGCGATCAAACGCCGGGCTATCGCGGCTGAAGCCGCTCCTACGGGGGGCACGGAGGGGGCGGGCCAAAGGCGCGGGCGCGGGGCGGTTGGCCGCGGAGGTGAGCGGTTCCGCCGCACGGCGTGGCCGGTGGCGGCGTATCCTGTATCCTGAAAAATCTGTATCGAGCCGGCGCTGCCGGCGCCCGGGGAAGGAACGACCATTCATGCTGGAACTGATCAGCGCGGCACGCCGCCGCAAACGCCCGCCCACCCATGACCTGTTCGATGTGATCGCACTGGATTTCCGGGTGGGCCTGCTGGATATCGACCTGAATCTGCAGCTCAACACCGGCAAGTACGTGAAAATCATGGACCGCTGCCGGCTGGAACACGCGGTGGTCACCGGGCTGCTGCACCGTACCGTCACCGCCCGGGCCAGCACCGTGGTGGCCAATACCGAGATCGCCTATATCCGCGAGCTGCGCCCCTACCAGCGTTTCCAGGTGCACACCCGGCTGCTGGGCTGGGACGACAAGTACACCTATTACGACCAGCGCTTCGAATCCCAGCGCAAGCTGCACACCCATGCCCTGCACCGGCTTGCCCATATGTATGGGGGCAAGCCGATCAGCCCGCCGGCGTTCCAGGAAATGACCGGGCTGAATCTGACGTCCCCGCCGCTGCCGGACTATGTGCGCGACTGGAAGACCCTGCTGCAGAACAAGCGGCGTCTCACCGAGCGCGATGTTGATTCCTAGCGCGGATCGCGGCTGAAGCCGCTCCTACGGGGCGGGGTAGGAGCGGCTTCAGCCGCGATGTCCGCCTAGGCCAGCACCACCCCGAACGCCAGGGCGATCAACAGCAGGCCGGCGGCGCGCTCCACCCAGGGGCCGTGGCGGGCCAGCCCCGGCGCCCGCCCCCGGGCCACCAGCAGGCGCGCCACCAGCAGATCCCAAAGCAGCACCACCAGGAACATCCACAGCCCATAGAGAGCCTGCACGCCGGTGGGTGTGGCCCGCGCCGCCAGCAGCGAGAACAGCCCCATATAGAACAGCCCGTTCTTGGGGTTGAGCAGCGCCGACCCCAGCCCGGCGAGAAAACCGGCGCGGCCGTGCAAGGTGGCGGCGGTGCCGGCGTCTCCGGCGGGCGCCCGGGACGCGGCCCGCCAGAACCGTATCCCCAGGTAGAACAGCCAGGCGGCACCCGCCCACTGCACCACCCGGAACAGCGGCCCGTCCGGGTCCAGCAGGGCGAAACCGCCCACCGCCAGGGCGATAAAGACACCGTTGCCCAGGGCCACCCCGACACACACCGCCGCCGCCGTCCGCCAGCCGGACACCAGGGCGCTGCGCGCGATCAGAATGAAATCCGGGCCGGGGCTCAACAGGGCCAGAAAGTGGGCGCCGGCCACGGGAATAAACGAATCCAGCATGGGCCTCTCCTGCGGGGGAAGCGCGCATCCTAGCCCGGGCCGCCGGCGGCGGATTGAAGAAAAGTGCGCTCAGCGCGGGCGCCGGTAGAACCCCGGCGTCATCGCCACCCGCTCCTTGAAGGCCCGCTGGAAGTGACTCTGATCGGCGAAGCCCAGGTCATGGGCCACCCGGGTCAGGTCGGCGCCCTGGCGCAGCAAGGCGCGGGCCCGGTCGATGCGCCGGTCCAGCCGGTAGGCGTGGGGGGTCATGCCGGTGGCGCCCTGGAAACGGCGGATCAACTGGTAGCGGCTCAACCCCAGCCGCGCCGCCAGGGCCGGCAAGGACGGTGCCTCCGCCAGGGGCTCCGCCAACCAGCGGCGCACCGGCTCCAGCTCCGGCGCCGCCGGCGGCGGGCCCACTACAGGATCGCCCCGCCAGTCGCCCCGGCTCAGAAAGGCGGCCAGGGCCGCCGCCTTGTGCCGCGCCGAGCGGCCCGAAAACAGGCAATCGTTGAGGCGCTGGAAGCGCTCATAGGCGTCCGGGTCCTCGCCCACCTGCACCGCCGTGGGCAGGGGGCCCGCCCAGCGCCGCATCCAGGCCACGTCCACATACAGCATCTGATAGCCCCAGGCCCGCCCGGGCAGGGGATTGCAGGAGTGCGGCAGCCAGGCGGGAATGCTGATCAGGCTGCCCGGCGTCAGAATACGGCCGGCGCCGGGACAGCGGAAATCGCTGTGGCCCCGGTCCACCACGCCGATGGACCAGGTGGAATGGCTGTGCGGGCGATAGCAGGCCAGGCTGTCGCTGGCCCGCCGGCTCTCCACGAACGGCAGCTGAGGGTCACGCCACAGGCGGGAGGTGGACGGCGGCATGACGCCTCCAATCAATAACAAGGACGCCATTTTACCCCGGCCGCCCGGGCGGCACGATACCGTCGACCGCCCACCGCTTCACCGTTACAATCCGCCCCATGAGTAAATCCCGCATCGGCACCCCCTGCATCGGCGTCTGTTCCACGGTCTTCGGCGATACCGTCTGCCGTGGCTGCCGCCGCTTCAGCCATGAAGTGGTGGACTGGAACGCCTATTCCGAGGAACAGAAACGGCTGGTCTGGCGGCGCCTGGACCAGTTGCTGACGCTGGTGGTGAGTAATTACTTCCAGGTGGTGGACGCCGGCGCCCTGGCCGCGCAGATGGACTATCAGAACCTGCGTTACCAGACCCAGCTGTCGCCGGAGGGTTGGGTGCCGGAGCTGCTCAAGGCCGCCGGTCGGCAGCGCATCGATTACGCGGTGTTCGGGTTGCGCGCCCTGCCCGACGCCGAGGGGCAGGCGCCCCGGGAACTGTACGACCGCATCAGCAAGGAATGCCACGCCCTCAACCAGGCCCACTACGACCGTTCGTTTGGCCGGCCGGTGGGCATCACCGGGGAGCTGGTGCGCCATGCGGCGCGGGAAAAGGGGTTGTTTTAGGGGCTGGATCGCGACTTCAGTCGCGATCAACCACAACGCTCACAACGACCGTGCATCTCCAACGGCTGGGCGTCGGCCCGGAACCCTTCCCGGTCCAGACTGCGGCTCAACTGCCGGCGCAGCGGGCTGTCCATGGGCGCCTCGCGCACCACGCCGCATTCATCGCAAACCAGAAACAGGGTGCCGGCCTCATGGCCGTGGTCACAGGCCAGATGGTCGCAGGCCAGGTAACGGTTGGTGGAGGCCAGCCGATGGGCGAGCCCGGCGGACACCAGGAAATCCAGTGCCCGGTAGATGGTGGGCGGCTTGGCGCCGGGCTGGTGCTCACGCTGCAGCTCATCCAGCAGATCATAGGCGCTGACCGGCGCATCATGGCCCAGCAGCAACCCCATGACCTGGCGCCGCTGGGCGGTCAGCCGCAGGCCCTGGGCCTCGCAGCGCCGTTGCGCGATGTCCAGCTGTGCTTCCCGGTTGTCCGCCATCTTTGCTCCCGCCGCGCCCGTATCAGGATGGATAGCGCCGGGCGGGCCCCCGGCGCGACGTTATATTATCCGGTCATCGGCGCCGCTTGAACAGGGCTGTCATCCGCCGGTCTCATCCGGCCTCCGCCCAACCCCAGTCCGGAAAGGGGTCGTCCAGGGTGCGCCAGTGGTCCGGCCCGGCCAGGGTCTCCGCCTCGCTGAGCAGGCAGGCATCCAGCGCCGCCCGGGTGATCGCCGGGTCCATGTTCTGGCCGATGAACACCAGTTCCTGGCGCATATCGCCGAACGGCTCCACCCATTTTTCGCGGATAAAGGCCAACGTTTCCGGGTCCTCCGGCCAGCGGGCTTCCGGCACCGCCTTCCAGAACAACCCCGCCACGCCATGGTGGGCGATGCCGCCGGCCTGGCTCCAGGTGCCGGCCAGCTGCGGCCGCGAGGCCAGCCAGAAATAGCCCTTGGAGCGCAGCAGCTTGCCGTTGTCCCACTGGCGATGCAGAAAATCGTGAAAGCGGCGCGGATGGAACGGCCGCCGGGCGGTATAGGTGAAGCTGGAAATACCGTATTCCTCGGTCTCCGGCGTATGCTCACCGCGCATTTCCTTGAGCCAGCCCGGCGCCAGGCTGGCGCGCTCGAAATCGAAACGGCCGGTGTCCAGCACCTTGTCCAGCGGCACCGCGCCCTGGCTGATCGGCACGATCTCCGCCTCTGGATTGAGCGCGCGCAGCATGCCGATCACCGAGCGCCGTTGTGCCTCGTCGATCAGATCGGTCTTGCTCACCAGCAGCACATCGCAGAACTCGATCTGGTCCACCAGCAGGTCCGCCACGTTGCGCTCGTCTTCCTCGCCCAGGCTCTCGCCGGTGTCACGCAGCTCGGCGGCGCGCTGGTAATCGGTGGCGAAATTGGCGCCGTCCACCACCGTCACCAGGGTGTCCAGCCGCGCCACCGACGACAGGCTCTCGCCGCTTTCGTCCTCGAAAGTGAAGGTCTCCGCCACCGGCAGCGGCTCGGAAATGCCGGTGGACTCGATCACCAGGTAATCGAACCGGCCCTCGGCGGCCAACCGTCGCACCTCCAGCAGCAGATCCTCGCGCAGGGTGCAGCAAATGCAGCCGTTGCTCATCTCCACCAGCTTTTCCTCGGACCGGTTCAGGCTCACCTGCTGGTTCACCAGGCTGGCGTCGATGTTGATTTCACTCATGTCGTTAACGATCACCGCCACCCGGCGGCCGTCACGATTATTGAGAATGTGGTTCAGCACCGTGGTCTTGCCGGCGCCAAGAAAGCCGGACAGCACGGTCACCGGCAGGCGGTTATCGGTCATGGGGAATCTCTCGGGCAAAGCACTTGGGGCTGCATATGTTATAACGTAACAATAAAAAGACAAGGGACAGCCAACACTCACATCGCCAACCCGGTCATTTTCTTTGCCCACCGCGCCGGTCAACATGGTCGCCTGCACCCCATCACGGAGACCCTCCATGAGCTTCAACGGCAAAACCATCGTGCTGACCGGCGCCTCCAGCGGCATTGGCGAGGAAGCCGCCCGGCAACTGGCGCGCCGGGGCGCCCGGCTGTGTCTGGTGGCCCGCCGCGAAGAGGAACTGGCCCGGGTGCAGGCCGACATCCACGCCGACGGCGGCCGCGCCTGGATCTACCCCACCGACCTGACCCACCCGGACAGCATCGACACCGCCCTGGACGCTCTGCTCGCCGAACACCCCAGGGTGGACGCCCTGGTCAACAATGCCGCCCACTCCATCCGCCGCCCGATCCTGGACGCGCTGGACCGCATCCACGACTACGAGCGCACCATGCAGCTCAACTACTTCGGCGCCCTGCGCATGACCATGGGGCTGATCCCGCGCTTTCTGGAGCAAGGCCACGGCCATGTGGTCAACGCCTCCACCCTGTCCGCCCAGGTGCCGATCCCGCTGTTCTCGGCCTATCTGGCCAGCAAGGCCGCGCTGGAATCCTACTCCCGTTCGCTGAACGCGGAACTGGGCCACAAGGGCATCCGCGCCACCGTGGTCTATTTCCCGATGGTGCGCACGCCCATGTCCAGCCGCACCTCGATCTACAAGCACATGCGCATGATGAAGGTGGAAGACGCCGCCGGCTGGCTGCTCAAGGCGCTGCGCGACCAACCGGCGCGGGTGGGCAGCCCCCTGGGCACGGTGGGCAGCCTGGTACTGGCGGCCATGCCCGGCCCGGCGGTGAAATACACACAGCCGTTGTTCCGGCGCATGGATAAGCGCCTCAAGGCGAAGCTGAAAGGAAACCGGGAGGGATAAAACGAATGGTGCGCCAGGAGGGACTTGAACCCCCACACCTTGCGGCATCAGGACCTAAACCTGACGTGTCTACCAATTCCACCACTGGCGCAGGCGCGACATTGTAGCAGCCGGCCGGGGGAATACCACTGATGAGGCCGGCGTGGAGCGGCGCGGCCCGCCATTGGCAGTTTATGCCAACGGCACTATTCTTGTGATCGTCATTTACCAAGGAGCGCCCACCGTGCCAACGCGCAATGTGGTTCTCAGTGATCATCAACATGAGCTGGTGGAAAAACTGGTCCGGTCGGGCCGGTATCAGAATGCCAGCGAAGTGTTGAGGGAAGGCCTGCGCATGGTCGAACTGCGCGAGCAACAGGAAGCGGCCAGACTGCAGGTACTCAAGGACGCCGCCGCCAGAGGGTGGTCCGATATTGACGCCGGGCGCTATCAGGAAGTGGCCGACGACCGGCTGGACGATTACCTGGACCAATTGGGGCACACCGCTGCTCGGGAAAGAACCCGCGATTAACCATGCGCTATGTTCTCCCCGCCGCCGCGCAGGACGATATCCGCGACCTTCTTGGCTGGACGCATGAGCGGTTCGGAGCAGCGGCCCGGGTGCGCTATCAGGCGCTTCTGGCCACCGCCTTGCGGGACCTTGCCCATCAACCGGCGAGGCCGGGTAGTGTTGAGCGCCCCGAGCTGGGTCAAGGCGTTCGTTCCTGGCACCTTCAGCTGAGTCGCGAGCGAGCGCGTACTGATCCGGGTGTGGTGCGGCGTCCCCGCCACTTTGTGATCTACCGTGTCGAGGCCGAGCGCATTCTGATCGGCCGGGTCCTCCACGACGCCATGGAACTGGCTCGGCATCTGGACGCGGACGCGCCCTGGAAATAGTCGCTCAGCCCTTGAAGGGCTGAGCGGGTATGAGCAGGTCTGAGCGAAGTACGGGTTTTACTGCTCGATGCGATCCAGCCGGTTATTGACCTGCAGCCGGTACTGGTCGAACGCCTTGATGGCGTCCTCGATATTGGAAAGACGCTGGTTGAGCCGGTCGGTGCCGGCCTGGTTGCTTTGCAGTTTGGCCAGGGCCTGTTTCTGGGCTTGGTTCTGCTGCTCCAGCTGTTTGACGGTATCGACCACCACGTCCACCTGGGTTTCCAGCTGGCTGAGCTGGGTGCGCCACTGGCCGTTGGCGTCGTTGACCGCCTTGACCGCGCTGTCCACTTTCTTCTGCAGGTCGGCGATCTGGTCGCGGGCCTGTTTGATGTTCTGGTCATAGCCGTCCACGGTTTTCTTGAGGGCGGCGGTGGCGCTTTGGTTGTCCTTGAGGCTTTTCTGGACGCTGGCCAGGTTCTTCTGGTTTTCCTCGATCAAATCCTTGTTGCGCTTGTTGCTCAGGTCCCAGAGCTTGCGGATCTCGGCACTGTTGGTGTCGATGGCCTTGCTGTGCTCGCTGAGGGTGCCGCGCAGTTTGCCGGACGACTGGTCCAAAGATTCGTCGGTGGCGGAGAGCCGGGCCTGCAGGTTCTCCAGTTGCTCGGAGGACATGCCCATGCGGCTTTCCATTTGCCCCTGCAGGCTGCTGATCTCCCGGTAGAAGTAAGTGCACGCTACCGCCAGCACCACGGCCAGCACCAGGGTGAGAATGATCCAGCCGCCGGAGCCGCCGCGCTCGTCGTCGCGCGGTGGCGGCGCCCGACGGGGCGCCGGCCGGTCGCCACGGCCACCACCATCGCCGCCCCGGCCGCCGCCTTTACCGCCGTTACCCGCACCGCCGCCGCCCCGCGGCGGACGCTCCTGAGCGGTGGACCGGCGGCGGGGG
>CENV01000080.1_pt1 | contig 44642 bp, 33 predicted proteins | sample 530231 | NCBI WGS metagenome assembly CENV01 (sample SAMEA2619815, study PRJEB7988) | marine metagenome | biome: marine biome (ENVO:00000447); feature: surface water layer (ENVO:00002042); material: "saline water (ENVO:00002010), including plankton (ENVO:xxxxxxxx)" | depth 5 m
TCGCTCGCTCTTTATACTGTTCATAAGATCAGTATTCGGAGATGAGGGATGGCACAGCATGACACCGGCTACAAGCTGCTGTTCGCGCACAAGGAGATAGTGCGGATCCGGAACCTGATTCGACGCGGCGAAGTGGAACGAGGTGGCGCTCTGCCACTGGTTTTGCCGATTGTTTTATATAAGGGACAACGCCGTTGGCGCGCGCCCACCGGATTGCGGGGGTTGTTCGGGCGGATGCCCGCGTCGTTTGCCCCCTATGTACCGCTTTACCGGTTCGTATTGCTGGATGAGGGGCGGTTAAACGAGGAGGATTTCCCGGTGGGGCGGAACGTGGTCGCCGCCGTCTTCCGCATGGAGCGCAGTGGCTCTCCGGAGGAGTTGCTGGGCGCCGTGCGGCTTTTGGTAAGCTGGCTGCGGGAGCCGGAACAGGAAACGCTGCGCCACGGTATCATTGAGTGGCTGCACCGCCGGGGCGAGAGCCTCGACCCATCGCTGGATTGGCAAAGCATACACAGCCTGGAGGAGGCCGACACCATGCTCGAAGATCGCATTAAGGAATGGAAAGCACAGTACCGGCGGGAAGGCCTGCAAGAGGGCCGCCAGGAAGGCCGTCAAGAAGGCCGCCAGGAAGGCCGCCAGGAAGGCCGTCAGGAAGGCCGTCAGGAAGGCTCCACCATCGAGGCGCGCCTGATTCTCTCCCGCCTGCTGGTCCGGCGTTTCGGCGCGTTGCCAACGGAGGTGCGGGAACGGCTGGATCAGGCGCCGCTGGAGCAGCTGGAAGACTGGATCGATCGGTTCTACGACGCGGGCTCGCTGGAGCAGGTGTTTCACTAGCGATTCGGCCCAAACTCTTTGTCCGGGGGGACAATGGAAAACCATATGGATCGGCTCGAGGGCATGACGTTCGAGCGTGTCACCTTCACCGCCGCCGCCTTTGCCGATTGGCTTCAACTCATCAAGCAGCAGCTGGACCTGATGGCCCTGGTGGGGCAGTGCCGGTTACACGCGGTGGGGTATGTGGCCGGGCACACCTGCGGCTGTGGCGTGCACACGCCGCTGTCCGCGTATCCCCGGGCGTGCTGCCTGGGGCTGGTGCGCTCTCACCTGCTGTTGGCGGAGCTGGCGTTGTCCGCCGCCTGGTTGGACGGGCAGGCCGGGGCCTATCTCCCGGCGGGCTCGTCGGACCTGGAGCGGTCGTTCACCGAGTGGTCCCGGGAACGGGTGGCCGCCGGCCTGATTACCCTCACCGGCTGGTGCGGCGCGCTGCACCATGCGGTGCTGGCCCTGGCCTGCGAAGAGCTCGACGCCGCCCGCGTCATGGCCCTGGACCTGACGCTGTTGGGGCGGATAGAGCGGTGACCATCCATCACCATGGCGCGGTGGACGGCGTCACCGGTTCCTGCCATGAGCTGGTGCTGGGGCCGGACGCCAGCCTGTTGATCGACTGCGGGCTGTTCCAGGGCGAGGACGCGGCGCCCCAGGGCGGGCCGGATCAGCTGGCCATCGGGTTCGACGTGCGCCACATCAAGGCGCTGGTGGTTACCCATGTGCACATCGACCATGTGGGCCGTATTCCCTGGTTGCTGGCCGCCGGCTTCGAGGGGCCGATTCTGTGCAGCGAGCCGTCCGCGCGGTTGCTGCCACTGGTGTTGGAGGACGCTTTCAAGCTGAGCCTGAGCCGCCAGACCGAGGCGGTGGAGCGCTATCTCAAGGTGATCGAACAGCGTCTGGTGGCGTTGCCCTATGACCAGTGGCACGACGTGCACGGCGAGGCGCGCATTCGCCTGCGGCGCGCCGGGCACATTCTCGGGTCCGCCTACGTGGAGTGCGATGTGGCGGGGCACCGGACGGTGTTCTCCGGCGATCTGGGCGCGCCCCACGCGCCTTTGCTGGACCCGCCGACGCCGCCGGAGGGCTGCGATACCCTGGTGATCGAGAGCACCTACGGCGACCGCCGACACGAAGGGCGGGCGCGCCGCCGGGAGCGGCTGGCGGCGGTGCTGCGGCGGGCGCTGCGCGACCAGGGCACGGTGCTGATTCCGGCTTTCAGCATGGGGCGCACCCAGGAGCTGCTCTACGAGCTGGAAGACATTATTGAAGAGGGCGGCGACGGCGAGGCGGTGGACGGGCTGCCCTGGCGCGAGCTGCCGGTGATTCTGGATTCGCCGCTGGCCACCCGCTTCACTCGGATATATCGGCAGTTGGCCCGGTTCTGGCCGGCGGAGGCGCGGGCGCGCCGGGCGGTGGGGCGTCGGCCACTGGCCTTCGAGCAGCGGCTGACCGTGGACGACCACGCCGCCCACCAGCGCATGGTGCGCCACTTGGCGGAGAGCCGCCGCCCGGCCATCGTGATCGCCGCCAGTGGTATGTGCACCGGCGGGCGCATCGTCAACTACCTGAAGGCCATGCTCGGCGACCCGCGCCACAACGTGCTGTTCGTGGGCTACCAGGCCGCCGGCACCCCGGGGCGCGCCATTCAGACCCACGGGCCGAACGGCGGCTATGTGGACCTGGACGGCGAGCGCCTGACCATCCGCGCCGGCATCGAGACCCTGGGCGGCTACTCCGCCCACGCCGACCGGGACGGCCTGATTCACTTCGTCACCGGCCAGAGCCGCTGGCCCTCGCGCATTCTGATCGTGCACGGCGATCCTGACGCCAAACAGGCCCTGGCCGACGCCCTGCGGCAACGCTACCAGGCGGCGGGCAGGGCGGTGTCGGTGGAATGCCCCTCGTAGCGCCTGCCGTGGCTTGAGATAAATTCAGGCATTAGACGCTTTATTCGGTTTCCGGTAGTATGAGATTGGTGCTCATTTCTTAATCAAAGGCTTAGATGGAAATGCAACAGCAAGGACATTTCAACATACCCGGACGACTCCCGTTCCTGGAGGCGGTATGTTGGGATTTGCGCAATGTGCATGACCTTACCCCGGACGAAATGCTCAACCGTTACGAACGCGGCTGGGAATACCGGGGAGCGCTGGCCGATCTGGAAGGTCAAGAGAGAGCTTTTGTGCATAAACTTGCCGTGGCCAAGGGGTCTTGGCTGCAAGTAGATGTTTGATCACGAATATCATTGCAAGATTCTGCGTGTTCTCGACGCTCTGGATCCCTCCATATTCGAAAAAACCGGATCTTATTTCGGCGGCGGCACCCTGATTGCCTTGCTCCACGATGAATATCGCTGGAGCAAGGATATCGACTTTCTATGTCCCGTGGGGCCCGGGTATCGCGACTTGCGTAAAGTGGCCGCTGAAGCCGGACATTCTCCCACCTTCCTCTTTCAAAACGTGGATGACCTGGAGTTCCCGCGCGAACTTCGGGCGGACCAATATGGTATCCGCTTTCTGGTGATGGCTGATGGCACGCCCATAAAGTTCGAGATTGTGGCCGAGGCCAGGATCGAGCTCGGTAAACCGGAAAAATACCCTTGGCTGAACACTCCCTGCCTGAATCGCGTGGACCGATACGCGGAAAAATTACTGGCGAATGCGGATCGATGGGCGGATTCGGCCATCGAATCCCGTGATTTAATTGATTTGGCGGTTCTGAGGTTGCATGAAGGACTTTGCGAAGAGGCCATCTCGAAAGCCGAGGAGGCCTATCCCGTCGTGGACCCGCTCGCCAAGGCCTTGCAAAAGTTTCAATCCTTCCCGGCTTATCGAAGCAAATGCTTCGACGCACTGCAGATCCAGAACCGGTCCGTGATTATCGACGGCATTGACCTGCTTGCGACGGACCAGGGCATGGGACGAACCGAGCGTTCCCGCGACGAACTCTGATCTGCTTTTAATGCTTGCGGAGCGATATGGAACGGTGTCGTTGATCGACATTGCCCGACAGGTTGGACCTGCGGGTGTTCCGTCCTTGAGTGATAAGGCGTTCGGTTTGTCCTTCTTTTCTTCCGCGATTCTGTTCGTTTTCCCCGTTGCGTTGATGCTCGGGCCCTGGTCGGCTGGTCTGGTGGCTCTGCTGGCTGGCGTCTGGGCGTGGGCGGCGGCGTCGTGCCGGTCGGCTGACGGGCCCGCGCCGGCGGCGTTCGGCGCCTGGCTGCTCGCTCTGCTGGTGTTCGGCGGCCATTGGCTGCTGGACGCCGGGCGCGGCGGCGGGGTGCCGATGGCGGCGCATACTCTGGCTTCTTTGCCGTATTGGCCGCTGCTGGCGGCGGGCCTGTTCCTGGCCTGGCGGCGGTTTCCGCCGGCGCCGGCGGCGCTGTGGTGGGGCGCGGCCCTGGCGGCGGCGGTGGCCGGCGGGCTGCTGCTGCATCAGTGGGGCGGGACCGCGCGGGTGCGCGTGCGCACCGACATGAACTCAATCCCGTTCGGCAATCTGTCTCTGTGCTTCGGGGTGCTGGCCCTGGTGGGCGGCCTGTTCCCGCGTCGCGATCCGCGCCGGGGCGCCCTGTTGGTGGTGGCCGGTGTACTGGGGCTGGTGGCGTCGTTGCTGTCCGGCACCCGCGGCGGCTGGATCACCGTGCCGGCGGTGGTGCTGATGCTGGTCGCCTGGCGGGGTGGGGCGCTGTGGCGCCGCTGGTCGTCTCTGCCGCTGGCCTGGCGGGTGGTCGGCGGGGCCGTGCTGTTGGCGCTGGCGGTGTTCGCGGCGGCCCGGGTGTGGCCCCGGGTGGAGGATCTGCTCAGCGATCTGCATCGCTTCGCGGCGGACGGCAATACCCGTACCTCCGTGGGCCTGCGGCTGGATATGTGGGGCACCGCCTGGTCGCTGTTCCTGCAAAAGCCCTGGCTGGGCTGGGGCGAGCAGGGCCTGGCCTTGGAGCTGCACCGGTTGATCGTGGCCGGGCGTCTCAACGAGCAGGCGCAGTACTTCGGCTATCAACTGCACGGCGATGTGCTGGATACCCTGGCGCGGCGGGGGCTGCTGGGGCTGGGTACACTGCTGCCGCTGTATCTGGTGCCGGCCTGGCTGTGTTGGCGGCGGCTGCGCCAGGCGGGCGCCGTGGCCATGGCGGGGCTTCTGACGGTGGTGATGTTCGCCGGCTTCGGGTTGACCCAGAGCCAGTTCCGGGACCCGCACACTCTGGCGGGGTACCTGGTTCTGATGTCCGGGTTGTTGGTGATGTCGGTCCGGGTCGGAGGGGGCGGGCGGCCCGGCTAGGGCATTTTACAATTCGACGTATTCTTTTACGAAAATCCACCTTTCACGGCGGTCGCGTGCGCGCGATTGTCATATGGATGGCTTACACTGCGCCCTGCCTTGAGAGATTTGAGAGAAACCAGGGCTCGCCCTGGCAGTTTATCACGCTTTTTTCGTAGCTGTGCACCCCTCTTTTGGGGCTGTGCAAAATATTGTGGGTCGGTTATCGTCCGGCCCGCCAACTTACACCAAGAAGGAAGACGGCATGGAAGTCGGAGTACTGGGATCATTTCTGGTACCGCTGAGCAGTATGCTCGCCGCGTTTGGATTCTTGCCGCTGGCCCGCCGCGTGGGCTTCGTGGATCACCCGAACGGCCGCAAGCAGCACGCCACGCCGGTGCCCCTGGCGGGGGGCGGCGTGGTGTTCGTGGGTCTGATGGTGGCCGGTCTGGCCACCGGATTGTGGGATGGCGAGGGCTGGGGTTGGTTCCTGGCCGCCGCGGTGATCCTGACCACCGTGGGCACCCTGGACGACATCTACGACCTGAGCGCCCGTTGGCGTTTTCTGATCCAGGGCGTCACCGTGACCCTGGCCTGCGCCGTCTCCGGGGTTTATATCAACAGCCTGGGTCTGCTGCTGGGCGACAGCGTGCTGTTGCTGGGTGGCTTCTTCGGCCTGGTGTTCACCCTGGTGTGCGCGCTGGCGTGCATTAACGCCTACAACATGATCGATGGCATCGACGGCCAGGCCGGCTGTGTGACGTTGATTACGCTGGCGGGCATCGCGGTGCTGTCCACCGTTTCCGGCCATCACAACACCGGCTTGTTCGCCGGGCTTTCCTGCCTGGCGCTGCTGGTTTATCTGATGTTCAACCTGGAAGTGCCCTGGCTGCGTGGCCACAAGATGTTCCTGGGCGACGGCGGGTCCAATCTGCTGGGCTTTCTGGTGCTGTGGCTGGTGGTGTTGGGCAGCCAGCGCGACGGCAGTTTCCCGCCGATTGTGGCGGTGTGGCTGGTGGGCGTGCCGATCCTGGATATGCTCGCGGTATTCATGCGCCGCACGCTGAGCGGCCGTTCACCGTTCAGCGCCGACCGCACCCATATTCACCACCTGTTGCTGGATCATGGGTTCAACGCTCGTCAGGCGCTGATCATGGTGGCGGCCATGCATATGGCCATGGTCGGTTTCGGGGTGCTGGGTACCCTGGCTGGTTGGTCGGAATTTACTCTAACGGTGGGCACTTTCGTGGCCGGCGGCGCCTACTTCTCCCTGAGCTTCCTGCTCGGCACCGGCCGCCTTACCGCCCTGGTGGCCTCGCGCACTGACCGCTGAGGCCCGGCCTTCACTCAGACTCAGGGATCCCTCGGCGGCCGCTGGCGGCCGATGATCTCGGTGGGCTCGCCGATCCAGATCATCTTGTAGCCGCATTCCTCCAGGGCGCGCAGGGCCGGTTCCTCGTGATCGCGGAAGGCCTCGGGGATGGCGGTGGGCATGTTCAGGTGCAGGCGCACCAGGCCGGCGGCCAGATCCTGGTTGGGGCGGCGCGGGTAGCGCACCAGAATCACCTGTTCCAGGCCGGAAGGGGTCTCCAGGACCACCGTCCAGACCTTCTCATAAACGTCCATGTCCATGTTGGTTGTCTCCTTGTACGTTGGTACAGCTTTGCACGCCCGGGAGACAACCGTCTGTAGGATATGGAGCAAATCCTTGTAGGATAAAACTTACGCCGGGCAGGCCCGTGGGCCCGCGCCCCTAGTGGGACGCCAGGCGCACCCCCAGAAGCCGGTACCCGGCGCCTTCCAGGGCGCGCAGGCTGGCATCTTCCTGGTCCCGGTATTCCCGGGGCGGGGATATCGGCATGCCCAGCGCCATTCGCGCGAAGCCGGCGGCGAAGTCCTTGGTGGGCTGCCGTGGGTAACTCACGGGTATCGATTGGCGTTTTCCGTTGGGGGTTTCCAGCAGCACCATCCAGGTCTGGTTGATTTCCATTCCATTGCTCTCCATGCCGTTGCTCTCCATGCGATTGCGGTCCATGTCATTGCTCTCCCTGCTATTCCCTGTTGGCAAAATAATGTCAAAGCGACACCCCGCTGTCTGTAGGAAAAAGCTGAAAATACCATGGTCAATGTCCTACAAAGCGCGTACAACAAATGAGAACGATTAACTCCTTGATTCCATTGAAAAATCACCTCTTTGGGGTGGCGTTTTACGGGGCATGACGGCATACTCTGCGCACATTCCAGGCCACCAACGCTGTTCAAGGAGCGCCCCCCATGAAAGGTCATCCGGACGTGATCGAATGTTTGCAGGATTTGTTGCGCGGCGAGCTGGCCGCCCGCGACCAGTATTTCCTGCATTCGCGCCAGTACGAAGACCAGGGCTACGGCAAGCTCTACGAGCGCATCCATCACGAAATGGAAGAGGAAACCCAGCACGCCGACGCCATCCTGCGCCGCCTGCTGTTTCTGGAAGGCACTCCGGACATGACCCCGAATCCCATGAAGCCGGGGCGCACCCTGATGGAAATGCTGGAGGCGGACCTGCGGTTGGAATATGAGGTGCGTGAGAATCTGGCCAATGCCATCGCCCTGTGCGAATCGGTGCGTGATTACGTCACCCGTGACATGCTGCGCCAGCAACTGGCCGACACCGAGGAAGACCACACCCATTGGCTGGAACAGCAGCTTCGCCTGATCAAGCACATCGGCGAGGAAAATTACCGCCAGTCGCAGATTTCCTGACGGGATCGTGGGGGATCGCGGCTGAAGCCGCTCCTACAATGCACCCCAGGAACGAATACCCCGTAGGAGCGGCTTCAGCCGCGATAACCATAAGGAAGTGGCGCCCCTGGCGGGGCGCCGGTGCTCGATACGATGGAGATTAAGGTCGTCTCGAGCCGTCACACGGGCGGTCACATCCGTGCTGAGCCATGGACGCGCGACCTTGCAGAGCCTGCCTTGCCCGGTGAATTGCGGCAACGGCCAGATAGAAATAATTTGTATACCCTCCCTGATTGCCCGCCCGGGCTCTTCTTCTGAGCAAGAAATGACCGTTTCGCCCTAATGCCTGTTTTTGTATAGCGGCGTAGCCTGTTTGTTCCTTGGAACGGATCTGTTCAAGGCGCGAGAGGGTATGGGCATGGACGTCGGTTTGCTGGGCTCCTTTCTGGTGCCGCTGAGCAGCGCCATCGCTGCCTTCGGCTTGCTGCCGCTGGCCCGCCGGGTCGGTTTCGTCGATCACCCCGATGCGCGCAAGCAACACGGCGTGCCGGTGCCTCTTATTGGCGGTGTGGTGGTGTTCGTCGGGCTGGTCATGGCCGGGCTGACCTCCGGGCTGTGGCATGGCCAAGCCTGGAACTGGTGCCTGGCCGGCGCGGTGGCGCTGATCGGCATCGGCACCCTGGACGATATTTTTGACCTCAGTGCCCGCTGGCGCCTGGTGTTCCAGGGCATGACGGTGGCGCTGGCCTGTGCCGCGTCCGGGGTCTATATCGAGACGCTGGGGGCCCTGTTCGGCGGTGACGTGGTGATGCTGGTGGGGTTGACCGGCTTGCTGTTCACCGTGGTGTGCGCGCTGGCGTGCATCAATGCCTACAACATGATCGATGGCATCGACGGTCTGGCCGGCGGCGTCACCTTGATTACCCTGGTGGGCGTGGCGATCCTGTCGTTGGCGGCGGGCCACACCGGCACCGGCCTGTTCGCGGCGCTGGCCTGCCTGGCGTTGCTGACCTATCTGCTGTTTAACCTGGAAATCCCCCTGTTACGCGGCTGGAAGATGTTCCTCGGAGATGGCGGCTCCACGCTGCTGGGCTTCCTGGTGCTGTGGCTGCTGGTGGCCGGCAGCCAGCGGGATGGCAGCTTTCCGCCGATTGTGGCGGTGTGGTTGGTGGGGGTGCCGATTCTGGACATGCTGGCGGTGTTCGCGCGCCGCCTGCTGAGCGGCCGCTCCCCGCTGAGCGCGGACCGCATCCATATCCATCATGGTCTGTTGGCCCGGGGCCTCAATGCCCGCCAGGCGCTGGTGGTGGTGGTGGCGATGCACGGCGCCATGGTGGCGTTCGGCGTGGCCGGCACCCTGGCCGGCTGGTCGGAGCTGACCCTGACCCTTGGCACCTTCGTGGCTGCTGGCCTTTATTTCTCCCTAAGCTTGCTGCTCGGTGGCCGCAGTGCTGCCTAGACGCCTTTTGTAGGAGCGGCTTTAGCCGCGATTCAGGCTGGGATCGCGGCTGAAGCCGCTCCTACAGGGCGTGTGGGGTGTGGTATTCTCGCGCTTTTCCTGAACACCTCCCGATCCGGTGCGACCTGTCTATGCTCAACGGACCCTTTCCCCCCTGGCCCTCCTTCACCGAGGAAGAAGCGGATGCGGTGCGCCGCGTGCTGCTCTCCAACCGGGTCAACTATTGGACCGGCGAAGAGGCCCGCCATTTCGAGCGGGAATTCGCCGCCTTCGCCGGCACTGAATACGCGGTGGCGGTGGCCAATGGCACGGTGGCGCTGGAGCTGGCCCTGCGTGAGCTGGGCCTGGGGCCCGGCGACGAGGTGGTGGTGCCGCCGCGCACCTTCGTGGCCTCCGCCAGCGCGGTGATCAGCGTGGGCGCCACGCCGGTGTTCGCCGACATCGACCGGGACAGCCAGAACCTGACCGCCGCCACCGTGGAAGCGGTGCTGACGCCGCGCACCCGGGCGGTGGTGGCGGTGCATCTGGCCGGCTGGCCCTGCGATATGGACGAACTAATGGCCCTGGCCCGGCGCCACGACCTGCGGGTGGTGGAAGACTGCGCCCAGGCCCATGGCGCCACCTGGAACGGCCGCCCGGTGGGCGGGCTGGGTGATGTGGGCTGCTGGTCGTTCTGCCAGGACAAGATCATGTCCACCGGCGGCGAGGGCGGCATGATCACCGTCAACGACCGGGCGCTGTGGTCCCGGCTATGGAGCGCCAAGGACCATGGCAAGAGCTGGGCGGAGGTCTACGAACGCGACCACCCGCCGGGTTTCCGCTGGCTGCACGAGGGGATCGGCACCAATGCCCGGCTCACCGAGATGCAGGCGGTGATAGGCCGGCTGCAACTGGAACGCATGGCGGAGTGGACCCGCATCCGGCGCGCCCATTGCCAGACTCTTTGGGACGCTGCCCGGCGGATGCCCGGGCTGCGCGTGCCGACGCCGCCGGCGGCGGTGGGGCACGCCGGCTATAAAGGCTATGTGTTCGTGGAGCCCGAGGCGCTGGCGGATGGTTGGGACCGGGACCGCATCATGAATGAGGTGGTGGCCCGGGGCGTGCCCTGTTTTTCCGGCTCCTGTTCCGAGGTGTATCTGGAAAAATGCTTCCAGGGCCTGGGCCTGGCGCCGGCGGCGCCGTTGCCGGTGGCCCGGGAGTTGGGCGAAACCAGCCTGATGTTCCTGGTGCACCCGACCCTGGAGACGGCGCACATGACCCGCACGGTGACCGCCCTGGGCGAGGTCATGGACCGCGCCGTTGGCGCGGGCGGGCAGTGACCATAATTTTCTGAAATTTACATGAACCTCTGCTAACGTGCTGTTTTTCCGGATAATCCACGGTCATTGATGAATCACCCCCTGGTGCAAAAAGTGGGCGCCTGGCTGCTGAGCAGCCCCCGCTGGCAGAAGCGCGCCATCATGCTGCTGACGGACGCTCTGGCGCTGCCGGTATTGCTGTGGGTGGCGTTCGCCCTGCGGTTCAGCCATTTTCTCGTGCCGGTGGGGCCGCTCTGGCTGATCGCCGGCTGCGTGCTGGTGCCGTTGGTGTTCCTGTACGCCTGCGGGTTTTACCGGTCCATCGTTCGCTATCAGGGCACCGAGGCGGTGTGGTCGGTGCTGCTGGGCATGTCCGGCGCCACCGTGACCCTGGCGGCCATGGTGTACATGACCAATGCCTGGCTGCCGCGCTCCATTCTGGTGATTTTCTGGGTGTTGTCGGTGCTCTATCTGGGCATCAGCCGTACCCTGGCGCGCCGCTTCCTGCTCCATGTCATGGCCATCAATCCCAACCGCGAGCCGGTGGCGGTGTTCGGCGCCGGCTCCGCCGGGGCGCAGCTGGTGCGCGCCCTGCAGGCCGGCCGCGAGCTGCACCCGGTGATGGTGGTGGACGATGCCCGTAGCAAGCAGGGAACGCTGATGTCCGGCGTCGAGGTGGGCGACCGGGATCGCCTGCGTCAGCTGGTGGAGGCGGGCCGGGTGCGCTCGGTGCTGCTGGCCATGCCGTCGTTGCCGCGCCACCGGCGCATGGCCCTGGTCACCTGGCTGGAGAACCTGGACGTGCGGGTGCAGACGGTGCCCACCTTCGCCGACATCGCCACCGGCAAGGCGCGCTTGGACGACATCAAGGACGTGGCCATCGAGGACCTGCTGGGCCGTGACCCGGTGCCGCCCCGGCCCGACCTGCTCGAGTACTGCATCCGCGACAAAAGCGTGCTGGTCACCGGGGCCGGCGGCTCCATCGGTTCCGAACTGTGCCGTCAGATCCTGCTGATCGGCCCGCGCCGGTTGATTCTGTTCGAACAGAGCGAGGTGGCGCTGTACGACATCGAGCGCGAGCTGCGCGACAAGCTGAAACTGGCCGGCCGCCATATCGAACTGATCCCGGCGCTGGGCTCGGTGGTCAACCGTGGCCATGTGCGGCGCCTGTGCGAGGCCCATAGCGTGGACACCTTGTATCACGCCGCCGCCTATAAGCATGTGCCGATCATCGAGGACAACCCGGTGGCGGGGTTGCGTAATAATGTGCTGGGTACCCTGGAAGCGGCGGAGGGCGCCGAGGCCGCCGGCGTCAAACACTTCATTCTGATCTCCACCGACAAGGCGGTGCGCCCCACCAATGTGATGGGCGCCACCAAGCGGTTCGCCGAGATGGTGCTGCAGGGCATGGCCGCCCGGGGCAGCGACACGGTGTTCTCCATGGTGCGGTTCGGTAATGTGCTCGGGTCTTCGGGCTCGGTGGTACCGTTGTTCCGTGACCAGATCACCCGGGGCGGGCCGGTGACGGTGACCCATCCGGACGTGATCCGCTATTTCATGACCATTCCGGAAGCGGCCCAGCTGGTGATCCAGGCCGGTGCCATGGCCCGGGGTGGCGAGGTGTTCGTGTTGGATATGGGCGAGCCGGTGCGGATTCTGGACCTGGCCCATGCCATGGTGCGTCTGATGGGCCTGACCATCCGTGACGAGAATCACCCGGATGGCGACATCGAGATCGTGTTCTCGGGTCTGCGGCCCGGTGAAAAGCTGTACGAAGAATTGCTGATCGGCGAATGCGCCAGCGGTACCCGCCACGAAATGATCATGCAGGCCAGTGAAGAAATGCTCGGCATGGAACAATTGGCCGCCGCCCTGGACGGGTTCCGTGTGGCGCTGGAGAATGGCGACGGCGAAACGGTCAAGGTTTTGCTGTGCGAACATGTCTGCGGCTACCGCCGCGCGGCGCCCGCCGCTCTCGCGGCCACCGGCCCGGCAACACCGGAGGGACCGGTTTCCGGCGGCCCGGCCAGGCCCTTGCACTAGCTCGTCCCGCCGCTTGATCCATGGAAGCCCTTTCTCGCGCTTTTTGTTAAATTCTCATGGTTTTTCTGTGCGCCACTCACGGACATTTCACGGTTTAATGCCCAATATCCCGCTATGTAAGCCGTTGATTCTTGGTGAGATCCTGTAACGATTGGTTACTCTATGTACAAAATCCACCTTTTTCTGTAGGCTTCCCAACGTGAGCAAAGTGTGAGGGATATCACACTTTTTTCATGCTTCCTAGCTATGGGATAAGAAACTAATGCCAAAGACCTACGATGAACAGTCTGGCTTCAGGAAGAAGACGGGGGAGAAGGATTTCAAAATCAGACGCGTTGGAGGCCGCTCCGAGTCGGCCGCCACGCCCACTTCATCCACCCGCGATACCGGCTGGACGTTGCTGGATCAGGTCGCCGGTAAGCCGCGCTCCGAGATGCCCGAGGAGCGGCCGGCCGGCTTTGCCACCGCCACCGTCGGCGCGTCCGCCGTTGTCAGCGCGCCGCCGGAGCCGATTCCGCCCGAGCCGGTAGCGCCGGCGGGGGCGCCGGAGCCGGCGGCAACCAGCCAGCGGTTCCGCTCGTTGCTGTCCGGGCCGGTGGAACGGTCCCCGCAAGCGGTGAGTGGCGCCTATAACGGCACGCCGCTGAAAGCACTGCTGCGTCGGATCGCCGAAAGGCAGGCCAGCCACCGTCCGGCCGGGTTTGATGAATGGCGTTAATTTCCGTTGTTTCGCCCAAAGGCGGGGTGGGTAAGACCACCTGCGTGGCCAACCTTGCCTATGGCATACGGCGTCTGGGCTACCGTGTGGTAGTGGTGGACTTTGACGCCCAGAACGCTCTGCGCTTGCATTTTGGCGTGCCGCTGGGCGATGGCGACGGCTATGTGCACGACGCGGTGGAGACCGACGACTGGCGCACCCTGGCGCGGCCGGTGGCCGACGGCGTGTATCTGCTCGCCTATGGGGACGTGCCCCGGGAGGAGCGCAAGCGCTTTGAGCTGGCGCTGGAGCAGCCAGGTTTTCTGGACCGCCCGATGGCGTCGCTGACCTCCACGCCGGGTACCGTGGTGATCGCCGACCTGCCACCCGGCGATTCCAATGCATTGTGGGCGGTCAGTCGCCTGTCTGATTTGCGCATCACCGTGTTGCTGGCGGATTCCGCGTCTGTTTCGTTGCTGCCTCGGGTATCCGAGGGCTTGTTTTATCCTCAAGATGTGCCGGAAGGCAGCGAGCACGGTTATGTGCTCAACCAGGTGGACCCGCGTCGGCGGTTGAACACCGAGATCACCGAATTCATGGAGCAACGTCTGAGTACTGATCTGCTTGGCCTGATTCATCATGACGAGGCCTTTCCCGAGGCAAACAGCCGACAGCGGTCGGTGTTTGACCAGGCGCCCAATTCAAGAGGCGCCATGGATGTCCGGCGCTGTGTGGCGCGCATAATGGAAAAATTGGCGGAGATGGATGGGACCGCCGTGGTCGAGGTGCCGGGCGGCGCTTCCTGAGGGGTTTTAATGACGGCCAGGACGGATCGGGGGCAAACCCTGCGCGGGCGAATTATGTTGTTTCTGGCGGTGTTGTTGGCAACACCGCCATTGTTTTTCTTTATTACCACACCGATGGATGCCAGCCACCAGATCGTGCTGGGGCTGTGCGGCGCGGTGCTGGCGATTCTGGTCAACCGACTGAGCCCGGATTCCCGCTCCACGTCCGTGGGGTTGATGCTGCTGTCGGTGGTGGTCTCCAGCCGCTACCTGTACTGGCGCACCACCGAAACCCTGGTATTCCAGACCGGCTTTGAATACGTGCTCGGCTACGGCCTGTACGCCGCCGAGCTGTACGCCTGGGTGATTCTGTTCTTCGGCTATATTCAGACCGTTTTCCCGCTGGAACGGGGCATCACGCCGATGCCCGCGGACGTCAGCCAGTGGCCCACCGTCGATGTTTACATCCCCACCTACAACGAATCCCTGCAGGTGGTGATGGACACGGTGCTGGCGGCCCAGGAGCTTGAATACCCGGAAGACAAGATCAGCATCTATCTGCTGGACGACGGCGGCCGCCAGGAGTTCGCCGCCTTCGCCGCCCGCGCCGGCGTCGGCTACATCGCCCGTGAGGAACACAACCACGCCAAGGCCGGCAACCTGAACCACGCCATGCAGCTCACCGACTCCGAGCTGATCTGCGTGTTCGACTGTGACCATATTCCCACCGCCGGTTTTCTGCAGAGCACGGTGGGCGGGTTCTGCGTGGACCAGGGCCTGTCCATGTTGCAGACGCCGCACTATTTCTATTCCCAGGACCCGTTCGAGCGCAACCTGGCGGTGGGTGACGGCCTGCCGCGGGAAGGCGAGCTGTTCTACGGGCCGGTACAGAAAGGCAACGACTTCTGGAACGCCACCTTCTTCTGCGGCTCCTGCGCGGTGATCCGCCGGGCGGCCCTGGACGAAGTGGGCGGCTTCGCCGTGGAAACCGTCACCGAGGATGCCCACACCGCGCTGAAGATGCAGCGCAAGGGCTGGCGCACCGCCTTCCTGGGGCTGCCCCTGGCCGCCGGTCTGGCCACCGAACGGCTGTCCCTGCACATCGGCCAGCGCGCCCGCTGGGCCCGTGGCATGACCCAGATCCTGCGGCTCGACAACCCCATGTTCGGCCGTGGTCTGACCCTGGCCCAGCGGCTGTGTTACCTCAACGCCGCCTTGCACTTCATGTTCCCGCTGCCCCGGGTGGTGTTTCTCACCGCGCCGCTGGCCTACCTGCTGATCGGCCAGAACATCATCGCCTCCTCGGCGCAGATGATCCTGGCCTACGCGGTGCCGCACCTGTTCCACGCCATCTATACCAACTCCCGGCTCAACGGTCGCTTCCGCCATACCCTGTGGGGCGAGATCTACGAGTCGGCGCTCTGTTTCCACCTGATCAAACCGACCCTGGTAACGTTCTTCAATCCCCGCGCCGGGAAATTCAACGTCACCGAGAAAGGCGGGCTGCTCAAGGAAACCTTCTTTGATGTGAACCCGGTGAAGCCGCATCTGGTCGCCGCCTTCCTGCTACTGGCCGGCCTCGGCTGGGGCGCGGTGCGCTGGTACTGGAACGATTACTACGGCGTACAGCGCGATGTTATGACGCTGAACCTGTTCTGGGGCGGCTTCAGCCTGTTCATTCTGTTGGCCACCATCGCCGTGGCCCGGGAACGGCGCCAGGTGCGCAGCTCGGTGCGGGTGGAACTGGATTTGCCGGCGACTCTGTATATGGACGATGGCCACACCCTGGCCACCCGCACCGTGGACCTGTCGATGACCGGCGGACGGGTGCGTAACCCGGATAATGCGCTGCCGGATCAGGCGGTGGAATTCGTGGAGATGGTCATGAATGGCCGTTCGGTACTGCTGCCGGCGGAGCTGATGGGCGGCGATCATCGCTACATCCGCCTGCGCTTCGGCCAGCTCGATCTCAACCAGCGCCGCAACCTGGTGCGCATCGTGATGGGCCGTGCCGACGCCTGGCTGAGCGAGGGCGAGCGCCGCCAGGATCACCCGATCCGGGCGTTCTGGCCGGTGGTGCGCTGCGTGCTGGGCCTGTTCCTGCCGGACCTGATGTCCCGGGACCCGGAGGAGCGCGAAGCCAACCGGGTGTTCCAGGAAGGCAAACTGTGGCGCTGGATCATGCCCGTGGCCATGTTGTTCCTGGTGGCGGTGCTGGTACTGCTGGCGGTGCGTCCGGCCCTGGCCCAGGGCAGCGACGCCCAGGTCAGCGCGGTGCGCCCGCCGGCGTCGGTGGCGCCGGTGCCTGCGGAACCCCGCAACATTACCCTGGAGCAACTGGGGGTGGCCGATGGCCTGACGCTGACCGGCGATGGTGGCCAGGCCGGGGTTGGCGTATCGCTGCCCGCCGACGAGGTGGTGGTGGACGCCAGCATGGTGCTGCAGCTGCGCCATGACCCGGCGCTGGCGGCGGGGCAGGGCGAACTGGTGGTGGCCCTTAACGGCGAGCCGGTGCAGCGCATCAGCCTGCGCGAGGGCGATGGCAAGGTTCACGAGCACCGCTTCGAGATCAATCCGGCGCTGTTGGTGGACCATAACCGGCTCGGCTTCCGGCTGTATGGGGTGGCCGACCAGACCTGTCTGAACCCGCTGGACCCGCGCGTCAATGCCCAGATCATGCCCGAGACCGAGCTGAATCTGGCGGTGGAACGGCTGCCGCTGGCCAGCCGGCTGGATCTGTTGCCGGTACCGTTTCTGGACCCGGTCGCCTCCGGCCCGGTGGAAGTGGTGCTGGCCATGTCGGACCGCAACGACCCGCGCCAGGTGCACGCCGCCGCGCTGGTGGCCAGCTGGTTCGGCGCCCAGAACCGGTACCGGGAATTGAGTTTCCGGGTGGTGGATAAACTGCCCGACGACAACGCCGTGGTGCTGACCACCAGTGAGGCGCCGCTGGACGGCATGACGCCGACCAGCTACGAAACTCCGATGATCCGCATGGCCGACAACCCGCGCACCCGGGGCAAGCTGCTGGTGTTGCAGGCGGCGGACGGCGACGGCTTGGTGGAAGCGGCCCGTTTTCTGGCGTATCCCCAGACCGTGCTGTCCGGCGAGCGGATGGCCGCCAAGGCGGTGTCCACCCGCGCCAGCCGGCCCTACGACGCGCCGCGCTGGAACGCCGGCGACGCCATTCCCCTGCGCCTGGGTGATCTGGTGCCGCCGGAACAGCTGCGCGTCAGCGGCATTAACCCGGCGCTGATCCGGGTGCCGTTCCAGGTGGCCCCGGACCTGGAACTGTGGCCCGGCGACACGGTGCCGCTGCGGGTGCGTTACCGGTTCCCGGACGGCGACTGGCTGAACACCGACAAGTCACGCCTGGACGTGGCCCTGAACGGCCAGTATCTGGGCGCGCTGCCGGTCACCCGCCGGGGCCTGTTCGAACATCTCTGGGGCCTGGCGATGGGGCCCCTGCGTCAGGAAGAGGCGGTGCTGCGGGTGCCGCCGTCGCTGATTCACGGACAAAACGAACTGACCTTCTATTTCAACCTGGCGTACCGCTTCCCGGACCCCTGCTCGGTGGCCCTGCCCACCGACGTGGTCAGCCAGGTGTATCCGGATTCCACCCTGGACCTGACCGATACCTGGCACCTGGCGGAGGTGCCCAACCTGCGGCCGTTCGTGGCCGCCGGCTTCCCGTTCAACCGCTATGCGGACCTGGCCCGCACCGCTCTGGTGCTGCCGAAGAAACCGTCCTTGTCGACACTGGACGCGGCCTTTACCTTATTGGCACGGATGTCCGAATCCACCGGGGTGGTGGGGGACAAAGTGGCGGTGGCCATGGGCGACGACCAATTGCGCTCGGTGGCCGACCGCCACTGGCTGGCGCTGGTGCCGTTGGACGACCCGATGGCGCGGGCGCTGCTGCGCGACCCTTATTATCTCAATGACGGCCGGCTGCGGGTGCGCTCGCCGAACCTGATCGGGCGCATCAAGCAATGGGTACTGCACGGCGAACCCCTGCAGCGGGGGCCGGCGGATCGGGCGCTGAGCAGCCGCTCGCTGATCCAAGGCGCCATCGCCGGCAACACGCCGCTCAACGACCAGCGGCAGATGGTGCTGCTGACAAGTAATAACAAGGCGGACCTGGCGCCGCTGGTGCGAGAGATGGACCAGCAGGAGGTCCGCGCGCTGATGGGCGAGGATCTGTCGCTGTTGGATGAGGAAGAGGTGGTGCGCAACTTCCGCATCCAGCCGGTCAGCCCGGATGGCAATAGTGACTGGCCAACCATGCTGCGCTGGGCACTGGGCCAGCGCCCGGATGTGCTGTTGGTGTGCGCGCTGTTCGTGCTGGTGTTGATCGCCGGCACCCTGGTCCCGCTGCTGCGCGCCCGCGCCGCGCGGCGTCTCAATGAACACGGTGAACGGAAAAAGCGATGAACGGGAAGCGCATCAATGGATGGCTGGCCGCCGGCCTGCTGGGTACCGCGCTGACGGTGGCGCCGGGCTTGTCCCTGGCCCAGGCGGCCGGTGATGCCTCGGTGCAGCGGCTGCTGGACCAGGCGGAGTTCTGGCGCACCAACAACCGGCCGGACCTGGCGGCGGACACCCTGCGACGGGTGCTGAACGCCGACCCGGACAACCCGGCGGCGCTGTACCAGATGAGCGTGCTGGAGGAGACCCGTGACCCGGCCGCCGCCCAGCGTTACGCCGACCGCCTGCGCAAGGCGGCGCCGGACAGCGAATTTGTGAGCCGCCTGGACGACCGCCAACGCCGGGAGGGCGTGGACGCGGACCAGCTGCGCGAGGCCCGGCAACTGGCCGCCGCCGGCAATGCCAAGGCGGCGGTGGAGCGCTACGAGCGGGTTTTCAACGGCAAGCCGCCGGGGGACCTGGCGCTGGAGTATTACCAGACCCTGGCCGGTGTGGATGGTCGCCGGGCCGAGGCCCGCGCCGGCCTGGAAAAACTGGCCCGGCAGAATCCGGATGACCGCCGGGTGGCGCTGGCCCTGGCCAAGGTGCTGACCTACGAAGGTGGCACCCGCCAGCAGGGTATCGATCAGCTGCGTGCCCTGTGGACCGCCAAGCCCGAGAAGGAAGTGCAGAGTGCCTGGCGCCAGGGCCTGATGTGGCTGCCCGACGCACTGGACAGCGTGGCGCCGCTGCGTCAGTACCTGGAGCAGTTTCCCGACGACCGGGAAGTGGCCGCCAAGCTGGCGCGCTCCGACAACCAGGCCCGCGCCGCCCGGGGCCGGGGCTACGCCGCCCTGGAAGCGGGTCGCGTGGACCCGGCGGAGCAATCGTTCCGGGCCGCCCTCAAGGATGACCCCAACGACGCCGACGCCCTGGCCGGGCTCGGCCTGGTGCAGCTGCGCCGGGAGCGCTTCGACGAAGCGCAACGCTCCCTGGAGCGGGCCATCAAGCTGAATCCCTCCAAGGCTTCGGAATGGCGCCCGCCGCTGGAAAGCGCCCGTTTCTATGGCCAGTTGGCGGCGGTTCGCGCCGCCTTCCGCGCCGGCAACCTGGACAAAGCCTTCCAGGACGTGCGCCCGCTGACCCGCGCCGCCGGCAACCAGGGCCGTGACGCCAAGCTGTTGCAGGGCGAGATTCTGCTGGCCCAGGACCGGGCGGTGGTGGCGGAAAGCCTGTACCGGGACCTGCTGGTGGAACGGCCGGCGATGACCGAAGCCCGGGCCGGCCTGGTGCGGGCGCTGATGGCCCAGGGCCGTTATCAGGACGCGGACGCGGAGTTCGCCAAGCTGCCGGCGGCGGCCCAGCAACAACTGAGCTATCTGCGCCAGCAACGGGTGGACAGCCTGCGCCAGCAGGGCGAGGACCTGATCGCCGCCGGCCGCCCCGGCGCCGGTGAGCAATCGCTGCGGGAAGCCATGGCGGTGGCGCCGAACGACCCCTGGACGCGTTTGTCCCTGGCCCGTTTCTACGATGATCAGGGCCAGCCGCGCCGGGCGCGGGCGCTGATCGACCCGCTGCTGGACGGCAACCCCAGCGCCACCGATTTGCAGGTGGCCGCCCTGTTGGCGGAAAAACAGCAGCGCTGGGAAGATGCCCAGGCGCTGCTCGACCGTATTCCGGCGGCTCAGCGCGACGACGCCATCAACCAACTGCGCGACCGGGTTCGCGGTGGCGCCCGGGTGGCGCGTCTGCGCCGGGTACTGTCCCAGGGCGACGAATGGCAGGTGGAAAACGCCCTCGACGATCTCTACCGCAACCCGCCCAACGACTCCGCGGAGCTGGGCCAGGTGGCCAGCCTGCTGGTGGACCAGGGCGAGGACGCCCTGGCGGTGGCGCTGGTGCGCCGCGACCTGGACCTGCACCTGGGCGAAAGCAATGCGGTGACGCCGTTCCTTGGCCACGCTTCGGTGCTGTCGCGCACCGGTAATCAGCGCGAGGCGCGGCGGTTGATGGCGCTGCTCGACCGGCGTGCCGGGGACGCCACCGCGGCCCGCACCGCCCTCAACGACACCCGCGATCAATTGCTGCTGGACCAGGTCACCGCCCTGCGTGAGGACGGCGAGCTGGCCCAGGCCTACGACGTGCTGGTGGCGGAACTGGAACGGCGCCCCCGGGAGCCGGCCCTGCTCCACGAACTGGGCAACCTCTATCTCAAAGGCGAACGCTTCGACGACGCCGCCAGCGTGTTCCAATGGCAATTGCAACGGGACCCCGGTGACGTGGTGGCCCGGCGTGGCGCGGTGGCCGCCGCCCTGGGCGCCGGCGACGCCAACCGGGCGGAGGCGCTGCTCAGCGAAGTGGCGCCGCTGGAAGATCCGGAACTGCTGCTGCTGGCGGCGCGCACCGCCGAGGCCCAGGGCGACAAACGCCAGGCCCTCACCTTCGCCAATCAGGCGGCGGGCATGGAGCGCAGCGGTGGGCCCTCGGTGGTCGGTGTGGTGAATCCGTTCCGCGACGGCGTCCGGTCCCGCCAAGACGGTCGCTGGGCGGCGTTCGGCCCCAGCAGTGACAAGGACGGCGAGGCCGGCGTCTGGTTGCCCGGGGAAACCCGCGTGGCCGGCCGCTGGCAGCCGGATGGCGAAGCCCGTGGCTACCTGAACCGCTCCTATGACTCGGCGCCGGCGACGCCGACCCCGGCCAGCCCCTACCAGGGCGGTGGCGGCGAGGCCTGGGCCGGCGACTGGCGCCGGCCGGACCGGGCCGACACCATGGGCGGCGCTTACGCCGCCGGTGACTCGGGCTCCGGTTATAGCGAGCGCCAGGCGGCCGCCGCCGAACCGGTGCGCCCGGCCCCCAGCCAGGAGCGGCTGGTGCGCATCGATGACCTGCGCGACGACCTGCGCCGCTCGTTGTCGCCGAAGGGGCAGGGCGGTCTGTCGCTGCGCTTCCGCGACGGTGAGGAGGGCCTCAGCCAGCTCACCGAGATCCGTGGCGACATCGGCCTGTCGTCGGTGCCGTTCGGCGGTGGGCGTTTCACCGCCACCGCCTCGCCGGTATATCTGAACGCCGGCACCCTGGAAGGTGACGCGGCGACCCGCTTCGGCGCCACCGGCGCCAGTTCCGCCGCCGCCTCGGCGGTGGTGGAGCAACTCAGCGGCGTCGGTGATCTGATCGATGGCATCGATGACGTGGCCGACAATCTGGACGCCGCCCAGGGGGCCTTCAGCACCGCCGAGACCCAGCTTAACGACGCCCAGGCCAATTTGGACACCGCTCAGAATCAGTTTACCGCTGACCAGAATACGGTCCAGCAACGGCGGGATCAGTTGACCCAAGCCCTTGAAGACCTGAGCAATGCCACCGATCCCAATCAGCAGGAAGCCTTGGCACAGGTAGTGGAAACCCGCCAAACTCAGCTGGGCATAGCCGAAGACGCCCTAAGCCAGAGCCAGAGCCAGTTGAACAGCGCCGAGCAGACAAGTAACGAACGGCAGAATCAGCTCGCCAACGCGGAGAACCAGCTCGACGACGCCCAGGACAACTTCGAGAGCAGCGTGCAGCGCAATGTGCTGTTCGAGTCGGGCATCGACCTGGACGCCCTGAGCAACGAGCAACGGCAGTTCGTGGACAACTACCTGCAGCGTGAATTCGGCAGCAGCGACTTCTCCCTGGACGCCACCAACACCGCCGACTACCGGGCCCGTGCCGCCGCCGTGCGGCAACTGGTCAGCGATGTGGCGGCGCGGGCCGGGGCCTACCGGCGCGCCGCCGCCTACGGCAACCAGAGCGATGCCGGCATGGCGGTGGCGTTCGGCTACCGGGACGGCGCCTTCAGCGGCGACATCGGCAGCACCCCCTACGGCTTCGAGGTCACCAACCTGGTGGGCGGTATTACCTGGGCGCCCCGCGTGGCCAGCAATACCAACCTGCGCCTCACCGCCCAGCGGCGGGCGGTCACCGACAGCCTGCTGTCCTATGCCGGCGTCGAGGACCCGGTCACCGGCGACCGCTGGGGTGGCGTGACCCGCTCCGGCGCGGAGATCGGCTTGGCCTATGACAACGGTCAAGTGGGCAGCTACGGCGACCTGGGTTTCTACAGCTACCAGGGCCACAATGTGGATACCAACCAGGAGGCGGTGTTCAACCTGGGCGCCTATGTGAAGCCCATCAATGAACGCTGGCGCACGCTGCAAACCGGCGTGCACCTGAATTACCGCAGCTTTGACGAAAACCGGGGGCAGTTCACCTATGGCCATGGTGGTTACTTCAGCCCGCAGGATTACGTCAGCCTGGCGTTCCCGATTACCTACAAGGAAACCTATAACCGGGTGAGCTGGAATGCCCGCCTGCAGCCGGGCTTCCAGAGCTACACGGTGGATAGCGCACCGTATTTCCCCACTCTGGATGAACAGCAACAGTGGATGGATATCCTGGTGGACGCCGGCATCGCCACGGCCTCGTATTACGACGCCGAAAGCAAGAGCGGTTTCGGTCTCAACCTGGGTGCCGGGCTCGACTATCAGTTGTCGCCGGCGTTCAGCCTGGGCACCAGCATCGATTACGATACGTTCGGGGATTACTCTGAAACCTCCGCGATGATCAACCTGCTGTACACCATGGAGCCGTGATCATGGATAAAACGACCGCGAATCAGGCACGCTCGCTGGAGTATTTCCGGGGCCGGCAGTTCAGCGGCCAGTGGCGATTGTTCATGACCGCCCTGGTGGAAGAGTTGAACGCCAGCGCCGGTAGCCAGGAGATGCTGGCGTTTTTCGGTCACCTGGGCGCCAAGATCGCCGCCGATCTGCCCATCGATGAGCAGGACACGGTGGAGGGCCTGGAGGCGGCCATCAACCGGCGCTGGCACCAATTGGACTGGGGCTGGTGCCAGTTTCATGGCGAATCGGAGATGATCGTGATCGTGCACGATGCCTGGCCGCGCCTGGACGGCGCCGTGCGTGAAACCTGGGCCGGCGCGCTGGCGGCGCTGCTGGGCGGCGCCTACGGCGCTTGGCTGCGCGACCAGGGCGGCGACCGCACGGTGGAAGTACAAGTGCTCAAGGCCCAAACGGGAGGCCCGCTGGAATTCTGCTATGGCTGTTGAGGATGACTCCAGGTCCAGACCATTGGCCCGCTGGCTGCTGGCCCTGTTGATCGGCATGGTGTTGCTGCCCCTGGGCGCGTCGGCGCAGGACATCGGCTGGCGCCATTATCAGCAACTCTATATGAAGGACGACGGTCGGGTGGTGGATACCGGCAATGACGGTGTCAGCCACACGGAAGGGCAGGGCTGGGGCATGCTCATGGCGGTGTATTTCGACGACCGCCCCCGTTTCGAGAAACTCTACCACTGGACCCGTAAGCACCTGCGCCGACCGGTGGACGGGCTTTACACCTGGCGCTATAAACCCGGCGCCGAATCCCCGGTCCTCGACCCCAATAACGCCACCGACGGCGACCTGCTGATTGCCTGGGCCCTGGAACAGGCCGCCAGCCGCTGGCACGTGGACCGCTACCGGGCGGATTCCCGCGAGCTGCGTGAGGCCATCCGCCGCCACCTGCTGCTCGAATACGGCGGTTATCTGGTGTTGCTGCCGGGCCGCGAAGGCTTCGTCCATGACGGCTATGTGGACCTCAATCCCTCCTATTGGGTGATGCCGGCGCTGAACGAGTTCGCGCGCCTGGAACCCAACGGTCCCTGGCGGCGGCTGATGTACGACGGCGCCCGTTTGATGCACCAGGCGCGCTTCGGCGATGCCATGCTGGTGCCCGACTGGCTGCGCCTGAGCCGGGATGGCACTCTGTCGTTACCGGATACCTGGCCGCCGCGTTTCGGTTTCGAGGCGGTGCGGGTCCCTCTGTATTTTTATTGGATGGGCCTGGGCCAGGCCCCGGCGCTGGATGGTATCCGCCGTTTCTGGATGCGGCCGCGCCCGCCGGCCTGGGTGGACCTGACCACCGACGAAACCGCGGAATTTCCCCTGTCCCGGGGCGGCATGGCGGTGCGTGCGCTGCTGCTGGGCGACGGTGAATCCATCCCGGTGTCTCCGCAGCGCGATGACGATTACTATAGTGCCTCGCTGTTGATGCTCAGCCGCATGGCCCTGCGCCCGCTACCGGGTAAAAGAATGTAATTGCACGGAATGCAGCGAACCGCCGCGGAACCATAGCCGGCTGTTCTGTTTCATAATCACTTCTCTCGCGGACAAGGAGTTTTCATGGTCAGAAAAGCGGTGATTCCCGTGGCGGGCTTCGGCACCCGCATGTTGCCTGCCTCGAAATCCATTCCCAAGGAAATGCTGCCGATCATCGACCGGCCAGCCATTGATTACGTGGTGGAAGAAGCGGTGCAAGCCGGCATCACCGAAATCATTCTGGTCAGCCATGGCAGCAAAACCGCCATTGAGAACTTCTTCGACGGCCACCCGGAACTGGAAGCCCAGCTGGAAGCCAAGGGCAAAACCGAGCTGCTTGAGAAAGTGCGCCACCCGCTGCCGGACGGCGTGCAGGTGACCAGCGTGCGCCAGGGCCCGCCCCAGGGCCTTGGCCACGCGGTCTGGCAGGCCCGCCAGGTGGTCGGCGGCGAGCCGTTCGTGGTGATCCTGCCGGACGTGCTGGTGGACGGCGAAGGTCGTGGTAACGATCTGAGCAATATGATCCGTCGCTTCCAGGAAAACGGCGCCGCCCAGATCATGGTGGAGGGCGTGCCCGACGAACTGGTGCATAAATACGGCATCGCCGACCTGGACGGTGAGCCGCCCCGGGCCGGCGACAGCGCGCCCATGCGTGGCGTGGTGGAGAAGCCCGACCGGGACCAGGCGCCTTCCAATCTGTCGGTGGTGGGCCGTTATGTGCTGCCGCCGGAGGTGATGGATCTGCTCGCCGAAACACCGCCGGGTGCCGGCGGCGAGATTCAACTCACCGACGCCATCGCCGCGCTGATCGGGCGGGCGCCGGTGGAGGCCTACGCCATGTTGGGCCGTACCTTTGATTGCGGCAGCAAGGAAGGCTACCTGCAGGCGATTCTGCATTATGCAGTCAAGCATCCGGAGATTGGGGACGCCGCCCGCGACCTGATCTCCAGGGCCGATCGCCAGGAATAAGGAGATTCAATGCGCATTGATATGTTTGGCGACACCCTGTGCGCCATGGTTACCGCTGCCGCCATGGCGCAAAGCGGCCATCGGGTGCGCTGGTGGCTGCCCCCGGGCCGGGTCGCCCGGGCCCTGGATGACGGCCGGGTGCTGTATCAGGAGCCCGGGCTGGCCGAGCTGGTCAGCAGCCAGCGCCGCGCCGGGCGCCTGGACTGCCGCACCGACGAACCGGGGCTGGCCAGCGCCAACGGCGAGCCGGCGGTGAGCGAACCGGCGCCGGTGGTGTGCCTGGCCCTGCAGCCCGGCGACCTGGAGCGCGCCGGCCATCTGGCGGACTGGGCCGGCCGCGGCGGGGCCCGTCTGCTGATCAATCAGAGCGTGTTTCCGGTGGGTACCACCGAACAGATGCAGGCGCGCCTGAGCGACGCCGGCGCCAACACGCCAGTGGTGTGCCTGCCGGACACCCTGCAGGAAGGCCAGGCGCTGGATTCCTTCACCCGACCCCACCATCTTCTGCTCGGCTGCGACGACCGCGAGGCGGAAGTGCTGGTGCGCGAGCTGCTGCGGCCCTATAACCGCCGCCGCGATGTGCTCAAGGTGATGCTGCCCCGCGAAGCGGAGTTCACCAAACTGGCGATCAGCGGCATGCTCGCCACCCGGCTCAGCTACATGAACGACATGGCGCTGCTGGCCGAGCAACTGGCGGTGGACATCGACGTGATCCGCCAGGGCGTGGGGTCGGACCCGCGCATCGGCGAAGCCTATCTGTACGCCGGCTGCGGCTTCGGCGGCCCGGGTTTCAGCCGCGACGTGATGAGCCTCACCGACACCCTGCGCAGCCGCCGCATTGGCGCCGAGCTGCTGGAGCAGGTGCTGCAGATCAACGAACGCCAGAAGGAAGTGCTGTTCCGCAAGTTCTGGCGCCACTACGAAGGCGACGTGGAGCAGCGGCGCGTGACCCTGTGGGGCGCCGCCTTCAAGCCCGGCTCCGACCGCATCGACAACGGCCCGGCCCTGCGTCTGATCGAAGCGCTCTGGGCCCAGGACGTGGACGTGCACGTGCACGATCCGCTGGCGCTGCCGGAGCTGTCCGCCTGGGCCCGGGGCAAGGGCACCCTGACCCTCCACGACGACCCCTACGAGGCGGCCCGCGACAGCGACGCGCTGATGCTGGTGACCGAGTGGAAGGCCTACTGGGGCCCGGACTGGGACGATCTCAAGTCCGCCATGCGCACGCCGTTGATTCTCGATGGGCGCAACATCTATGACCCGGCGTACGTGAAGCGCCAGGGCTTCACCTACCACGGCATCGGGAGGGGCTGATGACCACCTCAACGCTTCAGAACCTGCCACCGCACGATGACGAGGCCACCCGCGCCGCCGACCAGGCCCTGCGTGACCATGTCGGGCAGGCCGGTGAATGGCACCTGGCCGATCTGTTCGCCGACGATCCGAACCGCTTCGACACCCTGAGCCTGCACGCCGGCGGGGTGCTGGCGGACTTCAGCAAGCAACGGCTCACCGCCGAAACCCTGGAGAAGCTGCGCGCCCTGGCCGGTGCCCGGGGACTGGACGCCTGGATACGCTGCCTGTTCGAAGGCGGCGAGGTGAACTGGACCGAAGGCCGCGCCGCCATGCACTGGCGGCTGCGCCAGCCGGCCCGCGACGATGGCGAGCAGGACCCGGTGCAGGCGCAGCTGCTGCGCATGGAACGCATCGTCAAACGGATTCTGTCCGGCCAATGGCGCGGCTGCGAAGGGGACGCCATCACCGACGTGGTCAACGTGGGCGTGGGCGGCTCCGACCTGGGCCCGCTGATGGCCTCGGTGGCACTGCATGAAAACCAGCCGCCGGAAGGGCGCCGGCCACGGGTGCATTTCGTGTCGTCCATGGACGGCAGCCAGATCGCGCCGCTGCTGGACGAACTGAACCCGGCCACCACCCTGATCGTGGTGTCGTCCAAATCCTTCACCACCGTGGACACCTTGAGCAACGCGGCCACCGCCCGCTACTGGCTGGAGAAGGCGTTCCCGGACCGCAACGGCGCGGTCCTGCGCTGCCATTTCGTGGGCATTTCGGCGAAGCCGGAGCGCATGAGCGAATGGGGTATCCACGGTGACAACCAGCTGCTGTTCTGGGACTGGGTGGGGGGCCGCTATTCCCTGTGGTCGGCCATCGGCCTGCCGATTGCCCTGACCATCGGCATGGACGGCTTCCGTGAGTTGCTGGCCGGCGCCAACGAGATGGACCGGCACTTCCAGGACGCGCCCTGGGAGCGCAACATGCCGGTGCTGCTGGGGCTGGTGGATGTGTGGAACCTGAACTTCCTGAACATCACCGCCCGCGCGGTGCTGCCCTACGATGGCCGCCTCAAGCACTGGCCTTCCTATGTGGAACAGCTGGAGATGGAATCCAACGGCAAGTCCGTGGACCGCGACGGCCAGCTGGTGGACTACCACACCTGCCCGGTGATCTGGGGCGAGGTCGGGCCCAACGCCCAGCATGCTTTCTACCAGCTGCTGCACCAGGGCACCCGGCCGGTGGCCTGCGAATTCATCGCCGCCGCCCGCCACGGCCGCCGCCAGGGCAGCAGCGCCGAGCTGCAGCCGCTGGAAGAGCAGCACATCCTTACCCTGGCCAACTGCCTGGCGCAATCGCGCCTGCTGGCCCTGGGCGACCGGGCGCTGGCGGAGGACGACGATACCCCCACCTACAAACGCTACCGGGGCAACCAACCCAGCACCACCTTGCTGCTGGACGAACTCACGCCCCGCCATCTGGGCGCGCTGGTGGCACTCTATGAACACAAGGTGTTCGTGCAGGCGGTGCTGTGGGGCATCAACCCTTTCGACCAGTGGGGCGTGGAAATGGGCAAGAAGATCGCCACGGATATGATTCAGGTCCTGGGCAATGGCGACGGTGGTGACGGGCTCGATGCTTCCACCCGTGCCCTGGCACGCTACGTGCGAGAACGGCAGGCCTAGAGCCGCAAGGCGGCTCGGTTCAGGATGCAGGACACAGGCATGGCACCGTGCCGGTCCCTTCATCCGATCCTGCATCCTGTAACTCGCCGTGCAGCCGCGCTCTACACAAAAGGACTTACCATGACCACCGAGATTTCCGATTCCCTGTTCCGCGCCTACGACATCCGCGGCATCTACCAGGACACCCTGAGCGACGACGTGGCGCGGCTGATCGGCCTCGCCATCGGCTCCGAGGTGCGCACCCGGGGCGGTGATACCGTGGCGGTGGGCCGCGACGGACGGTTGTCCTCGCCGGCGCTGGTGGAAGCCCTGTCCGCCGGCCTCCAGGCCAGCGGCTGCAATGTGGTGGACGTGGGCCTGGTGCCCACCCCGGTGCTGTACTTCGCCACCCACCATTACCATGACGCGAACTCCGGCGTGATGGTCACCGGCAGCCACAACCCGCCGGACTACAACGGCTTCAAGGTGGTGATCCAGGGCACCGCGCTGTCCGGGGACGCCATTCAGGCGCTCAAGAAGCGCATTGAAGAGCAGGACTTCAGCGCCGGCGAGGGCAGCCGTGACCAGCGCGATGTGTTGCCCTCCTACCTGAATGCGATACAGCGCCGCCACCAGCTGGCGCGCCCCCTGAAAGTGGTGGTGGACTGCGGCAACGGCGCCGCCGGGGTGTGCGCTCCGGAAGCGCTGATGCTGCTGGGCTGCGACGTGACGCCGCTGTACGCGGACGTGGACGGCACCTTCCCCAATCACCACCCGGACCCGGGCGACATCGAGACCCTCAAGGACCTGACCGAGGCGGTACGCGCCCATGACGCCGACCTGGGCCTGGCGTTCGACGGCGACGGCGACCGGCTGGGCGTGGTGCTGCCGAACGGAGAGGTGGTCTATCCGGACATTCTGCTGATGGCCCTGGCCGAGGACCTGGCCGGCCGGGTGCCCGGCGCCAAGGTGATCTTCGACGTGAAGTGCACCGGCGGTCTCTTCGACGTGATCCGCCAGGCCGGCGGTGAACCGGAAATGTGGCGCACCGGCCATTCGCTGATCAAGGCGCGCATGAAGGAAACCGGCGCCTTGCTGGCCGGCGAGATGAGCGGCCATATCTTCTTCGCCGAGGACTGGTACGGCTTCGACGACGCCACCCTGGCGGCGGCCCGGCTGCTGGTGATCCTGAGCCGCTTCGACGGCGACGCGGAGCGCTTTTTCGACCGCTTTCCGAAGCTGCACTCGACCCCGGAAATCCAGATCCAGGTCACCGAGGAAAACAAATTCCGCATCATCGAGTACCTGCAACAAAACGCCGACCTGGGTGACGGCGAACCCTGCGTGATCGACGGCATCCGCATGGACTACCCGGACGGCTGGGGCCTGTGCCGCGCCTCCAACACCTCCCCCAAACTGGTGACCCGCTACGAAGCCCGCGACGAAGCCACCCTGGCCCAAATCCGGGAACGCTTCGAAACCGCCATCCAAAAAGCCATCCAAACCGCCGGCTAACCCCCTACCGGGGTCGGACCACGGTAACCCGCTGATTTTATGGACTTTTGTCCTCCCAGAGCGGCGTTTCCGGGGCTTAGCGGCGGTCGCTACCGGGGTCGGACCACAGTAACCCACTGATTTCATGGATATTTCACCTCTTTAAGCGGTGTTTCAGGTGCTTAGAGACGCGCTTTGGGGGGCGAAATCAGCCTCTAAGGACGGCGGGCAGTTTCTTCAAGCCCGGCCCCTTTGAGGTCGTTTTTTGCCGGTAAATACACCCCCTAAGCCCTCCAGGTACGCCTAAAAAAGAGAGAATCCCTTATAAATCAATAAGTAGCCGTGGTCCGACCCCGGGGTTCTCCGGGGGGCTTCCGGTGGTGGGGGAGTGTGTTAGTCTTTGACCAAGCAAGCGCTTGGTTTATTTGTGAGGAGGTAGTGTGGCGGATTTGTCCTATTTCAATGAGACCCACGGCATGGTGCGCGAGACGGTGCGCAAGTTCGTCGAGCGGGAGATTCTGCCCTCGGTGGATGAGTGGGAGGAGGCCGGGGAGTTTCCCCGTGAGTTGTACAAGAAGGCCGCCGAGGCCGGCATTCTGGGCATCGGCGCGCCGGAGCGTTGGGGTGGCAGCGGCGAGGATGTGTTTATGAAGGTGGCCGCCTGCGAGGAGATGGTGCGCTGCACCTCCGGCGGGGTGGGCGCCAGCCTGGGGTCGCTGGATATCGGGCTGCCACCGGTTTGGAAGTGGGGCAGCGAGGAGTTGCAGGGGCGGGTGGTGCCGCCGGTGCTGGCCGGCGATAAGATTGCCGCCCTGGCGATCACCGAGCCCGGTGGCGGTTCCGATGTGGCCAACCTGCGTACCCGGGCGGTCCGTGACGGCGACCATTTCGTGGTCAACGGCGCCAAGACCTTTATCACCAGCGGCGTGCGCGCCGATTTCTATACGGTGGCGGTGCGCACCGGCGATCCGGGGTTCGGCGGCATTTCCCTGTTGCTGGTGGAGAAGGGCACCCCCGGTTTCTCGGTGGGGCGCAAACTCAAGAAGATGGGCTGGTGGGCCTCGGACACCGCCGAGCTGTTCTTCGAGGATTGCCGGGTGCCGGTGGAAAATCTGATCGGCCCGGAGAACGGCGGCTTCTACTGCATCATGAGCAATTTCCAGATGGAGCGCCTGGTGCTGGCGGTGACCGCCAACATGACCGCCCAGGTGGCGTTGGAGGAGGCCATGGCCTATGCCCGTGACCGCCAGGCGTTTGGGCGGCCCATCGCCGGCTTCCAGGTGACCCGGCACAAGCTGGCGGAGATGGCCACCCAGGTGGCGGTGAGCCGCGAGTTCACCTACCGGACGGCGGCGCGCATCGCCAACGGCGAGGACTGCGTGCTGGATGTGTCCATGGCCAAGAACCAGGCCACCCAGTGCGCTGACCGGGTCACCTGGGACGCGGTGCAGATCTTCGGCGGCGCCGGCTATATGCGCGGCACCGTGGTGGAGCGCCTGTTCCGGGACAACCGCATTCTCTCCATCGGCGGCGGCACCTACGAGATCATGAACGAGGTGATCGCCAAGCGCCTGGGGCTGTAATCCCCGCGATCGTCACCGGGGCGGGCCGCCGTCAGCCGCGGTCGGGCCGCCTGGCGCGGCGCACCTGGCCCGGGGTCTGTCCGGTCCAGGATCGGTACGCCTTGCTGAAACTGGCCTGGTCGCTGTAGCCCAACCGGTCCGCGATGCTCTCCAGGGAGTCGCCGGTTTCGGTGAGGTAGCGGGTGGCGAATTGGCGGCGCACTTCGTTGCGAATTTCACTGAAGGAATAGCCGGCCAGCGCCAGATGGCGGCGCAGGCTGCGCGGGCTCATGCCCAGGTGGTGGGCGACCCGCTGCAGGGTACTGTCGCGGCCGGGGTGCTCGGTGATCCGTGCGCGGGCGCGGCCGAGCACCTGATCGGCCATGTCCGGTGGCTCCACCGTCAGCACCACCTGGTTGCAGGTGCCGCCGAAGCGGATCGGCGCGCCCCGGGCCACGGTCCGCCATTGGCTGCCGCACAAGGTGGTGGGGAAATCGAATTCGATGGCGCGGGTGCCGCCGAAGGGTCGGGTCAGTGATTGGATACTGCCCAGGTAGATCTTGATAACGAATTCACGGAGGGAGCCCAGCTCCCAGGTGTCGACCAGTTGAATGCGGGCGCTGTGCCCATCGCAATGGAGATGCAGGTCCATGATCGGCAGGGTGACGCGAAAGTAGTGCACGATGGTGTCGGCCAGGCTGCGCCGGTCGGCGCGGCTGTTGTGTTCGGTGAAACCTCTCAGCCCGTGACCCTCCAGATCCAGCAACTGGCCGAACTGAAACGGTGCCAGTTCATCACCTAGCAATCGCTTGGTTTGTTCCAGAATGCGGCGCACTTGTTCAATGGTTAAATAACACTCCGGATGATCGAGCATTTCCTGGTCCAGTCCGGTCCCCGCCAGTACCAGGTCACCACTGATCTGACGTTGCCGCAGAAAATGCATCAACCGGCGTCCATAACGCGCGGCGATCATGGGCAAGTGCGAGCAGTCCTTTGTCGTCCCTTCCATATTCTTCACCTGGATTAATTATGACGTGGGTCTCACTTCCGGTCCGTTGTTTCCCGATCTGTTTGCGAGGTTGCCCCTTTTAACAAAAAACTGGCCACTTTTACTATTAAAAATTTCCAGGTGCGAAGACAGAATTTCCCTCGCCACAAGTCAGCGGGATGACATGGAGGGAAGTCATGGCCAGTAAAAAGAAAGCGCGCCTGAAAGCGCGCTACGTGCCTATTTCAAAGGTTTCCGTGGATCAGATGCTGCGGATGTACGATCTTTACCGGCGCTACTACGAGAACATCAGCGTTGATCTTTTTTGCAAGGACATGGTTGAGAAAAATGGCGTTTTTCTCATTCAGGAGCGTGAAAGCCGTCGCACCGTGGGCTTTTCCACACTAAAAGTACTGGATATGGAAGTGGGTGGAAAAACGGTAACCGGTGTATTCAGCGGCGACACCATCATTGAAAAGGAATTCTGGGGCACGCGTGTTCTTCAGGTGCAATTTTTCCTGCGCATGGTGAAGGAAAAACTGAAACGACCGTACCGACCTTTGTACTGGTTGTTGATTTCCAAGGGCTACAAAACCTATCTGCTCTTGGCCAATAATTTTTATAGCTATTATCCGCACCCGGAAGGCCGTTGCGATCATCTTGCGGATTATGTGGCGAATTATTGCCACACTCTTTTTCCGGACTCCTTCTGCGATCAGCGCCGGCTGCTGGACTTCGGTAATGGCTACACGCACCTGAAGCAGGACGTGGCGATGATCACCAAGGAGATGTGCGAAAAAAATGCCAAGATCCGCTTCTTCGAGCAGTGCAATCCGTCCTGGGAACGGGGCACCGAGTTGCCCTGCATCGGTTTGGTGGATGCCCATCTTCTGCTGCGTTATCCCCTCGACGTGTGGCGCAAGCGCCGCCGGTCCTCGACGCTGGCGACGCGCTCCGTCGCCTACGATTGAGCGGAGGTGGCCATGCTGGGACATCGTTTGTTGCAAGCGGCGGCGGCGCCGGGGCACCGGCGTTTCGCCGCCGGGCTGCGGCAGCTGGAGCGGGTGCAGCGGCAGAAGCTGGCGGAGCTGGTCGGCCTGGTGGCCGCTTCGGACAGTGGCCGGCGCCTGGGCGTGAAGCCGGACTGGAGCTGGGAGACCTTCCGTGATCGCCTGCCGGTCACCGATTACGAGCACTGGCGGGCGCCCATCGAGGAGGCCCGCGCCGGCCAGGGCGGCGCCCTGATCGATTCGCCGGTGGTGCGTTACCAGCCCACCAGTGGTTCCACCTCGGCGATCAAGTGGATTCCCTACAGCAAACGTTTCCTGGCCGAACTCGACGCCGCCATCAGCCCCTGGATCGCGGATCTGTACCGGGCCCATCCCCGGCTGCGCCGGGGCGGCCATTACTGGTCCATGTCGTGGATGCCCACGGAGTTGCGCGATTCCATGCGCGAGGACGTCAACGACGACCTGCAGCTGATGTCCCTGGGCAAGCGGCTGCTGGCCGGCGCCACCCAGAGCGTGCCGCAGACGGTATCGCTGGCGCGCAGCTCCGATGATTCCCTGTTCGCCACCCTGGCGTATCTGGTGGCGGACCGCTCCCTGAGCCTGCTGTCGGTGTGGAGCCCCACCTTCGGGCTGGGGCTGCTGGACGCCCTGGCCACCTGGCGGGAAGAGCTGGCCCGGGCCCTGCGCGCCGGCGACTGGGGGCCTCGCAGCGCCGCCATGGCCGGCCAGCGCTGCCCGCGCTCGGCCCGCGGTGCCGCCTTGTTGAGTGCCTGGGATGGCCAGGACCCGGAGTTCTTCACCCGTCTCTGGCCGGGGCTGGCGGTGGTCAGCGCCTGGGACACCTCCGCCTCGGCGCCCTGGGCGCGGCGTCTCAGCGAACGTCTGCCCCAGGCGGCCTTTCAGGGCAAGGGGCTGTGGGCCACCGAGGGCGTGGTGACCTTCCCCTACCGTGACCACCATTTGCTGGCCTACCGCAGCCATGTCTATGAATTCCAGGACCCGGAGGACGACCGGGTCTATGCCCCCTGGGAGCTGCGCATCGGCCAGCGGGTGATGCCGCTGATGAGCACCGGCGCCGGCCTGCTGCGTTACCGGCTCAATGATCTGGTGCGCGTGGAGGGTCACCTGGGCCAGGTGCCGGCGCTCAGCTTCCTGGGCCGCCTGGGCAGCACCGACCTGGTGGGCGAAAAGCTCACCGGCCAGGCGGTGCACCGGGCCCTGGAGGCGGTGCCGGTGCCCGCTGGCCTGGCGCCGGTGAGCGTGGTGGCGCTGGACGACAGCGGCGACGGGCGGCCCGGTTATGTGCTGTTGCTGGATGGCGACGGCGACGGCTCGCCGGCGGAGCTGGGTGGCATTCTGGAGCAGGCCCTGCAGGCCAACTTCCACTATCAGTTGGCGCGCAATCTCCAGCAGTTGGCGCCGGTGCGCTGCCTGGCGCGGCCGGGCATGCGTGACCTCTACCTGGAGCAATGCCGGCGGCGCGGCATGATCGAGGGCAATATCAAGATGGAGACCCTGCAGCATTGGCGTGGCGAGTTGCCGGCCTCGTTGCGGGCGCCGGCGGCCGGTGTCGAGGCGCTGTCATGAGTCACCGGATTCGCCCGGCCCACCCGGACGATAACGCGGCGATCCTGGCGTTGTTGGAGAGCACCCCCCAGGAGGGCGCGGTGTCGCTCAACTTCGAGCGCCGCCCGGACTATTTCCGGGGCGCGCGGGTCAGCTGCGAGGAACCGGACGTCTGGGTGGCCTGCCCCGGGGACGCCGGGGAACAGGTGGACGCGGTCTACAACATTGGCTGGCGGCGCCTGTGGGTGAACGGCGAGCTGCAACGGGTCCGCTATGCCCATGATCTGCGCATTGACCCGCGCTGCCGCAATGGCTTGCTGCTGCACCGCCTGTTCCGGCACCTGCGCCGGCGACTGACGGCGGGGGAGTGGATGCACACGGTGATTCTGCGTGACAACCATACCTCTCTGGCCACCGTGGCCAGCGGCCGGGCAGGATTGCCGGTGTACTACCCGAGCGGCACCATCGAGACCAGCCTGATCTACACCGGGCGCCGTCGCCGGCCGCCTCCGGAGGGGGTCACCGTGCGTCTGGCCACGGCGGCGGATCTGCCCGCCATGCTGGCGTTGCTGCACCGGGAAGGGCGCCGCAAACAGTTCTTTCCCTATTACGAGACCCTGGACCCGTCCGGCTTTCTGGTGGCCTTTCGCGGTGAACAACTGGTGGGGCTGCTGGGGTTCTGGGATCAAAAGGACATCAAGCAAACCCGGGTGCTGAATTACCGGGGCGGGCTGGCCTGGCTGCGGCCGTTGTACAACCTGCACAGCCGGGTGCGCGGCGGTTTCCGCTTGCCGCCGCCGGGGGGCTACCTGTCCTACCTGACCCTGCACACCGCGGTGGTGGCCGACAACGATCCGCTTTGGTTGCGCGCCCTGCTGGACCAGGCGGTGACCCTGTTCCATGGCCGCTACGACGCGCTGGTGTGCGGCTTCTTCAACGATGACCCGCTGGCCCGGGTGCCGGCCCGCTACCGGCGCCAATGTCTGTACAGCGACCACTTCCTGGTGAGTTTCGACGGCGACCCCCGGGACGACCTGGACAGCGGGCGGCTGTCCTATGTGGACGTGGCGCGGCTATGACCGATTATCTGGGCATGTGGTACCGGGCGAGGGCGCGCCACGGTATCGACGACACCATTCATTTCGCGGTGCTGGAACCGGGTTCCGGTCGGCGTTTCGAGTTTCCGGTGCGCCACCGGGAGCACGACGGCATCGGTGGCCTGTTTCATCTGCTGCGCGGCTGGCAGGTGCCGCTGCCGACCATGCCGGTGAGCCGTCAGAGCGGACCGCCGCCCTGGTGGCGCTGGCTGCGGCCGGTCCGGGAGGCACCGGTGCCGGCACCGGACTGGCGCCTGTTCTCCGGCAGCGGCGAGGACACCCTGGTGAGCGACTGGCTGGACCGCGCGCCCACCGATGCCCTGCGCTGCCGGGCGGAGGCCGCCGGAGTGTCGTTGAACTCGGTATTGCTGAGCACCCTTAACCGGGCGGTGATGGAGACCCTGGTGTGGCGGCCGGCGCCGGGCCGTTGGCTGTATCCGGTGAATATGCGCGGGGCGGTGAGCGGCCCCCGGGACGACATGAACCTGTCCAGTGGCTTCTACCTGCCGGTGTCGCCGGACGACCACCCGGCGGTGCTGGACCAGGCCGTGCGCCGGGCCCTGCGCGCCCAGCGCCACTGGTTGTTCTGGCACGGTGCCCGGATCGGACGCTGGGTGGGGCAGGGCGGCGTGGACTGGCTGTGCGACCGCTTTCTGAAAGGCACCCCGAGCCTGGGTTCGTTCACCAGCCTGGGCGAGTGGTGGCTGGACCTGCGTTCCGCCGGCTTCTCCTCCCGGGCGCTGGTGACCCTGTGCGGCCCGGGCAGCCCCAACCATCCGGTCTCCAACGGCGTGATGATCGTCAATGGCCGGCTCACCCTGTCCCTGAAACTGGACCCTTCGTTGGGCGCTGACCGGGCCCGCGCCGAGGAGTGCCTGGCGTGCTGGCGGTCCGGACTGGAGGAATGGCGATGAGGATCGGCAGACCGATCGTGACGGTGGTGGTGCTGCTGGCCACCGCCGGGGCCTTGGGCGTGCTCTACGCGGTACCGCCGGCGGCGCCCACGCCCACCGACGCACCGCCGCCGCTGGCCCTGGAGGTGCGCGAGGCGACGCGCGCCGACACCGTGATACCGGTGTACAGCCAGGGGCGGGTACGTGCCAGCCGGCATATTCCGCTGAGCATGGAAGTGTCCGGACGGGTGGTGGAGACCGATGAGGCCCTGGCCGACGGCGGCCGGGTAAGCGCCGGCCAGGTGCTGCTGCGCCTGGACCCGGAGCCCTTCGACCTGGCGGTGACCCACCGGCTCAACGATGTGCAGACCGCCCAGTTGCACCTGGCGCGCACCCGCGCCCAGGCCAGCGTGGCGCGGGGACGTAATAGCACCTCCACCCCGTTGGCCCGCCATGAGCCGCAGCTGCAGGAGGCCCAGGGCCGGCTGGCGTCGGCCCGGGCCGGCTTGCGCGAGGCCCGCCGCCAGCGCGAGCAGGCTACCCTGCGGGCGCCGTTCGACGGCGCTCTGGAAGAGGTCAATGTGGAAACCGGCCAGCATCTGCAAGCCGGCCAGACCCTGGCCCGGCTGTACGGGCTGGCCACGGTGGAGGTGCGCCTGCCGGTGCGCGATGACTGGCTGGCGTTGCTCGGCATCGACCCCGGGGACCCGGCCAGCCTGGCGCCGGTGGAGGTGCGTCTGCAGGGTCGCTTCGCCGGCCGCGATGGCCAATGGCCCGCGCGGGTGGTGCGCCGGGAGGGCGGCGTCAATCGTAACCGCATGGCCTACCTGATCGTGGCGGTGGACAACGACGATCAGCCGCTGCCGTTGGAGCCGGGGGTGTTCGTGAGCGCGGAACTGCGCGGCCCGCCCCTGAGCGGGGTGGCGGTGCTGCCCCGGGCGGCGCGGGCCGGCGACGAGGCGGTCTGGGTGGTGGACGAGGACGGTCGTGTGCACCGCCGGACGGTGTCGATCCTGCACAGTGACGCCGACCACCTGTACGTGGAAAAGGCGCCGGAGCGGCCGCTGGTGCTGGCCGACGGCCGCCACCTGCTGGAAGGCATGCGGATTACGCCGCGAACCGCCGCCGACGGCGTGGCCCACGCCGACGTCCGGGCCGACGGAGAGACGCCATGAACGGCGGTATCCGCTGGTTCACCGCCAACCCGGCGGTGGCCAATCTGCTGATGGTGGGGTTGCTGCTGGCCGGGGCGCTGGCGATTCCCCATACCCGCCAGGAAACCCTGCCCAACGTGCCCCTGGACCGCATCGGCATCTATGTGGGCTACCCGCAAGCCACGCCGGAAACCGTGGAAGCGCTGGTGTGCACGCCGCTGGAAAACGCGGTGGACGACGTGGAAGGCGGCACCGAGCTGATCAGCGAGGCCCGGGAAGGGCTGTGCACGGTGCAGCTGGATGTGCTGGAAGGCTACGACACCGCCCAGGTGCTGGAGCAGATCCGCACCCGCATGGACGCCCTGGACACCCTGCCACAGGGCGCCAGCCGGCCCCGGGTGCGCGAGCTGATCGTGCGTAACCGGGTGGCCCGGCTGCTGCTCAGCGGCAACGTGCCCCGCGCCGACCTGTACCGGCTGGCCCAGGATGCCCGCCGGCAATTGCTGGCCGGGGAGGCGGTGTCCAGCGTCGACATCGAAAACCTGCCGGCGCGGGAGATGGTGGCCTCGGTGCGCCGCGACGACCTGTACCGCTACGACCTGAGCCTGAGTGAAATCGCCGCCGCCGCTGGCGACGGCGCCCGCCGGGTGGCCGGCGGGCTGCTGCGGGCCGGCGATGGCGAGTGGATGCTGGAAACCGGTGACCAGCCCCGGGACGCGGCCGCCTACGGCCGCTTGGTGATCCGCCAGTCCGAGGACGGCGACCTGCTGCGCCTGGGCGATGTGGCCACCATCGACGACGGTTTTTCCCGGGACACCATGGCGGCCTGGCTGGACGGTGAGCCGGCGGTGGCCCTGGACGTGTACCGCACCGGTGGCCAGAACGTGCTCGATGTGGCCAAGGCGGTGAAAACCTGGATGGACAGCGCCGACCTGCCCGCCGGGGTGAGCCTGACCCTGTGGCGGGACGATGCCCGCCAGTTCCGAGACCGCTCCGATTTGCTGTGGCGCAACGGGCTGCAGGGTCTGGTGCTGCTGACCCTGTTGCTGGGGGTGTTTCTCACCCTGCGGCTGGCCGGCTGGGTGGCGCTGGGCATCCCGGTGTGCATGCTGGGCGCCTGCGCGGTGTTGCCGCTGCTGGGCGAGTCCTTCAATACCATTTCCCTGTTTGCCTTCATGCTGGTGCTGGGCATCGTGGTGGACGACGCGGTGATCGTCGGTGAAAGCGTGGACCGCTGCCGCCGTCAGGGCCTACAGGGCCGGGACGCGGCGGTGACCGGTGCCCTGCGGGTGGCGCGGCCGTTGCTGTTCGCGGTGCTCACCACCCTGGTGGCGTTCGCGCCGCTGCTGTTTCTGCCGGGCCCGGAAGGGGCGCTGATGCGGGTGATCCCGATCGTCGCCATCGCCATTCTGCTGCTGTCGCTGGTGGAGTCGCTGTGGATTCTGCCCGCCCACCTGGTCAGCCAGCGGCCGGCGCGGGGCTGGATAGCTCGCTCCGAGGCCCTGGCCGGGCGGGTCAATGATGGCCTGGAACTGTGGCTGAGCCGTCAGGTGCAGCCGCTGCTGCGCGCCTGCCTGCGCTGGCGCTACGTGGTGATCCTGGGCTTCGTGGGGCTGTTTCTGTTTTGCGTGGCCCTGGTGCACAGCGGCTGGTTGACCATGGTGCTGTTCTCCCGGGTGCAGGGCGACCGGGTGGTGGCCGAGGCGGTGTTTCCCCAGGGCACCGGCGAGGAGCGCCTGCGTCGGGAAGTGACGGCCCTGGACGAGTCCGCCCGGCGCCTGGCGGCGAAGCTGGCGGACGGCGACAGCGGCATGCGGGTGACCCGGGTGTTCTCCGAACAGGGGGTGCGCCGCAAGGTGTCCAATGCCCGCGACCCCGGGGCCCGCTACCGGGTGCGGGTAAGCCTGGCCCTGGAGCATGACGAGGGCACCGCCCTGCGGCCACGGCGGGTGGCGGCGCTATGGCGGGACCTGCACGGCACCGTGCCGGACGCTCTGTCGCTGAAGTTCCACGCCAACCTGATGACCGTGAAGCCGGACATCCATATCAATCTGTTCCACCCGGATCTGGAGCGGCTGCAGACCCTCAGTGACCGGCTGGCGCTGACCCTGGAACGCATGAACGGGGTCCACGAGGTGGCCAACAGCACCCGCGCCCGGCGCACCGTGGTGGACATCGAACTGCGCGAGGAAGGGCGGCTGGCCGGGCTGGATACCGAGCGCCTGGGGGCCCAGGTGCGCGATGCCTTCCACGGCGTGCAGCTGGACCACTGGTTCGAGCAGGACCGGGAAGTGCCGGTGATGCTGCGACTGGCGGAGTCGGACAGCCGCCGGCTGCGGGACCTGGAGCGTCTGCCGGTGCGTTTGCCGAACGGTGACGTGACCCTGCTGGGGGCGGTGGCGAAAGTGCACCGGCACCCGTCGCCGGCCACCATCGGCCACTACGACACCCGCCGCAATGCCACGGTCAGTGCCTATGTGGACGAGAAGGTGACCTCGCCGGCCCGGGTGATGGCGGCGCTGCGCGCCTCGGTGCTGGACCCGATGCGCGCCGAGGACCCCAGCGCGGATTGGGCCGTGGCCGGCAAACCTGCCTCCATTGAACGATTCCTGGACCGCCTGTCCCTGGGCTATCTACTGGCGCTGTGCTGCATCTTTTTCCTGCTGACCGTGCTGTTCGGCGGCTACGGTCAGCCACTGCTGGTGATGATGGCGATTCCGTTCGGCCTGGTGGGCGCGTTCCTGGGCCACTTCCTGCTCGGCTACAGCCTGACCCTGTGGTCCCTGGTGGGGGTGATCGCGGTGAGCGGGGTGGTGGTCAACGACAATCTGGTGTTGATCGATGGCATCAATGCCCGCCGTGAGGAGGGGCTGCCGTTCATGGACGCGGTGGTGGAGGGCGCCAGCGAACGGCTGCGGCCGATTCTGCTGACCTCGCTGACCACCTTCGCCGGGGTGGCGCCGCTGATGCTGGAGACCAGCGCCCAGGCACGCTTCCTGATTCCCATGGCGGTGGCGCTGGCGTTCGGGGTGCTGTTCGCCACCCTGGTCAGCCTGCTGCTGGTGCCGTGTCTGTTGGTGGCCGGGCGGGATCTGCGCCGGGCGGGACGAGCCCGTCCGGCGCCAGTGGAGGCGGGCGGCTGACCGGTGCGGTCAGCCGGCGCGGTTCAGCCGCCGGTGCATTCCGCCCGGGAGCCGTCGAGCTTGCAGCGGATCTTGTGCAGCAGATCGAGCATGTCGCCGTCGTAGTAGCCTTCCTTGCGCATCTGGTCGCGGGCGTCCTGCATCATCAGCTCGTATTCACGCTTGTCGTTGTCGGGGATGTCCACCCACCATTTGTCGTCCACCGCCTGGGCTTCCCGGTCCAGCTGCTCCAGCACCCGGTCCAGGTTTTGGTAGAAATATTCCCGGGATTTCTGGGCGATGTCGGCGGGGATGCGATCTTCCCTGGCGACCACCTGAATGGTCAGCTGCACCAGCGGGTAATCGATGATGCCACCGTCCGGCTGCAGCCCCTTGTACAGCTCCAGCACGCTATAGGCCACCAGCGGCGCGGCGATCACATCCACCGAGCCGTTGTTGAACTTGCCGGCGAAGTTGGTGATGTCCGAGGGCACCGGGGTGGCGCCGGCGGCGGCCACCATCTTGGCCTGGGTGGGGTCGAAATCGAGCACCGCCACTTTCTTGCCGGCGGCCTTGGCCAGGGTGTTGATTTCCCGGTCGTTGACGAACAGGTAGGCGGGGCCGATCGGGGCGATGCCGATCACCTCGTAGGAGTTGGCGGTGAGCTTCTCCGCCCGGCTCGGGTGGGCGAGCACCTGCAGGGCCAGCTTCATATGCTCCATGGTGGGCAGGGCGCCAATGGAATCCAGGGTGCCGGAGTACTTGTTGAACTGGCGGGCGCGCAGGCCGGTCATCAGGGAAGCGTCGCACTGGCCGGCCTTGAGGTCCTCGGCGGCCACCTGTTCGTTGGTGTAAACACGGAGATTGGCCTTCAGGCCCCAGCCCAGGGCGGCGGCGCGCCAGTCCTGCATGGCGGCCATGGTGGGACCGGCCTGGCCGGCGATATCGAAAACGCAGATGGTACGCTCAATCGGCGCCTGGGCCGCGGCGGTGCCGGCCAGCGACAGGGCCAGCGCCGCACACAGGGCGGTTACGCGTTTTATCATCATTCTGGTCCTTCATCCATGTGGTGATCCCATGGATGGTAGGCGGGTGGCGCCAGGACACAAAACCCTGGCGCCCGCTTCACAAAGCGTTTCGGTCACTCAGAAATTGTAGTTCTTGAGCCGGTTTGCCTGCTGGCGATAGAGGGTCACCGGGTCGGTGCTCCACAGGTCGTGCAGCCCGAGAACCTGGTTCACCTCGTCCAGGTGGTTCATGCGGTAGTCGTCGCGGATCACCATGCCCAGGTGGCTGGAGCAGCTGCTCACCAGGCCGTCGTTAGGCTCGCCGAGAAAGACGATGGAGGTGGCGCCGAGCAGCACGTCGGACGGGTCCAGGACGTTGGTGAGCGGCTTGGCGCCACTCCAGGAGAAGTAGGAAATCCCGTTGGATGCCACCCGTGGGGCATCGCCGCAGTACCGTGCCGGTACCCCTTCCGGATACTGCTGGTTGAACGCCACGGTCTCGGCGGTGGTCAGCGCCTTGAGCGCGGCCAGGATGTCCTGTTCGTTGCCACCGCTGCTGAACAGGTCGATAAGACCGGCCAGGGAATTGCCCAGGTAGGCGATCAGGTTGCCGGAGAAGGGCACATTGTCGGCCACGCCCTGCAGCACGTCCGCCAGCCGGGCGCCCCAGTTGACGCCGCCCACGCTGGTCACCGAACTCACATACTGCGGATACACCGAGGCCACGTAACGGATGGTGGGCCCGCCGTGGCTGTGGCCGATCAGGTTGACGCTGTCGGCGCCGGTGCTGGCGAGGATGGTTTCCACCTGGCGGGCCAGCTGTTCGCCGCGCACCACGGTGTCCTCGGCGGCACTGACCTGGGCCACGTACACCTGGGCGCCGCTCCGGCGCAGTTCTTCGGGAATCCGGTACCAGTAATCGACGCCGGCGGCGGTGTCGAAACCGAACAGGCCATGCACCAGCACGATGGGGTGGCGGGTCTCGGTGTAGCCGGCGGTGGCGGGGCCGCTCAGGCCGAGCAGAAGCAGGGCGCCCAGCAGCGCGTGAATGACGATTTTCATAAGCTTCCCTGGTCGTTGTTGTTGAAATGTATTTCTTGCCAATGTCCTATTGGGAAACTCCCGGCCATTGACCGGGCGTGCAAACAGCCTAATTCGGCTGTCCATTGGATTTCATTAATAAAAAAGTAGTAATCCGATTAATGGTCGGTGAACAGGGATGGACAATAAGGAGAACATGGATGCGGGTATGGCTCCCGGGACTACTGATTTTGCTGGCTTTGGCGGTATTGGCCTGGACGCTGGCGCCATTCTCCGGCGACGACGACAGGCCGTCCGTGACGCCCACTTCTGCACCAAAAAGTCCGGTGAGGGCGGACAGCCAGGGCAATGATTTCGATACCTTCGTGGCACGCGGCGAGAAACTGAAAGAGACCCCGGCGTCCTGGCGGGGCACGGTGCCGGACGGTGAACTGCGCCACGACGACAACGGCGACCTGGTGGTCAGCGAAGGGGTGCGGCGGCGGTTCGACTATTTTCTTTCCGCCCTCGGCGAGGAAGACCTGAACGTGTTGCGCGCCCGGCTGGCCGCCCATCTGGCCCGGGCGCTGCCGGATAAGGCGGCGCACCAGGCCTGGGCGCTGTTCGAGCAATACATCGGTTATCGGGCGGCGCTGCGCCAGCTGGAGGAGCCGAACCGGGAACCGGAGTCACTGCGGCGTAGCCTGGAGCAACGCCAGGCGTTGCGCGCCCAGTGGTTCGACGCCACCACCCGGGAGGCGTTTTTCGGCTTCCGCGACCGTTATGACCAGTTCGCCCTGGCGCGCCGGGAAATCCTGGAAAACCAAGGGCTGGACGCGGACCAGAAGGCGGCCCGCATCGCCGAGCTGGAAGCCTCCCTGCCGGAGCATATGCGTGACATGGTGGCGGCGTCGCGGCAGCCCGTGGAGCTGCCCTCCCAGGTGGCGGCCCTGCGCCAGCAAGGGGCGTCGGATTCGCGCGTCTATCAGTTGCGCGAGCGGGAGTTGGGGGCGGACGCCGCGGAGCGGCTGGCGTCGCTGGACCGGCAACGCGCCGAATGGGAGCGGCGTTACCATGCGTACCGCGAGCAGCGCCGGGCGATTCTGGACAGCGGCTTGGCACCGGAGGACCGGGACGCCCAGGTGGAGGCGTTGCGGGCGCGGCTGTTCGA
>CENV01036414.1_pt1 | contig 44284 bp, 32 predicted proteins | sample 530231 | NCBI WGS metagenome assembly CENV01 (sample SAMEA2619815, study PRJEB7988) | marine metagenome | biome: marine biome (ENVO:00000447); feature: surface water layer (ENVO:00002042); material: "saline water (ENVO:00002010), including plankton (ENVO:xxxxxxxx)" | depth 5 m
GGCAACAGCGATGCCGGGATGTTAAACAGCTTGAGTAACTCGTCGTCCCATTGCTGCGTCTCGATATTGAACAGCAGGGTACGCCCGGCATTGGTGGGATCGGTGGCGTGCACTTCGCCCTTGGTGAGCCGCCACAGGAGGAAGGAATCGATGGTCCCGAAGGCCAGCTCGGATCGCTCCGCCGCTGCGCGCGCGCCGTCAACATTGTCGAGGATCCAGGCAAGCTTGGTGGCCGAGAAGTAAGGATCGATCAGCAGGCCGGTCTTGGCCGTGACCATTTCCTCCACCCCTGAGCTCTTCAATTCGGCGCAGCGCGGCGCGGTGCGCCGATCCTGCCAGACGATCGCATTGTGGATCGGCTTGCCGGTCGCCCGGTCCCAGACCACGACGGTCTCGCGCTGGTTGGTAATGCCGATCCCGGCGATATCGCCTGCATCCACGCCAGCAGAGCTGACCACCTCCTGCATCGTCGCCTTGGTGTCGCGCCAGATGTCTTCGGGATCGTGCTCGACCCAGCCTCGCCCCGGGTAATGCTGCGCAAATTCGCGCTGGGCGGTCGCCACCGGCTGAGCCTGGGAGTCGAACAGGATGCAGCGGGTGGATGTCGTTCCCTGATCGATAGCCAGGATATAGGGCGGCTTCGCCATCATCTCTCTCCAATATCGGTCTTGTATATCAATCGGCCTGGTCGGGCCCATCCAGTTGCTGCTCGGGCGGAACCGCTCGCTTCTGGCGCGACGGCAGGTATGGCCGGATCAGCCAGTGATAGATGCTGGCCCCCACCACGCCGCCGCAGAACGGGCCCGCGATAGGCACCCACCAGTAGGTTCCGGGCCCGGGGAACGCCGATTCCCCCCACCCCGCAAGATAGCCGAACACACGCGGCCCGAAATCACGGGCAGGATTGATCGGCCAGGCTTCGAGATAACCTGCCGACGCACCGATCATGGTCACCAGCAGGCCGATGATCAGGGCGCTCGAATTGGCCTGCGGGGCCTGCGTGTTGTACTCCTCGGTGATCGCAAAGATGCCCAGCAAGAGCACACCCGTCAGCACGATTTCGTTGAAGAAGGCCCTGATCGGCGTGATGTGCGCGCCCGGCGCGGTGAAGAACACCCCAGCGGCGCCTCCGGCTGCGCGATCGATGCCCTGCGTCTGATTATACGCGTCGATCACCGGAGAGAACATCAGGTAGACGACAGCGGCACCAAGGAATGCGCCCAGCACCTGAGCCATCCAGAAGGGCACCATCTTGCGCAGCGGAAATCCGCGATAGATGACGAGGGCCAGCGTCACGGCCGGGTTCGCATGAGTCCCCGAAACAGCGCCGGTTACATAGATCGCGATCGTGACCCCCAGGCCCCACGCCATGCACACGCCGAGATAGGCGGTTTGATAGGGGCTGGGATCATAGAGGAAATACATTGCTGCTGCCGAACAGCCGATGGTCAGGATAATGAACACCGCGATGCATTCGGAGATCAGCTCTCCCAGAAAGGCCTTACCCTCAGACATTCATCCCTCCACTTTTGTCTCTTATTACCTGCTGATCGCGCGCTCGGCAGAATTTGCAAGCCGTTCGCGCAGCCAAACCTCAAATCTGGCCGTTGCCGCAGCATCGAGATGCAGCCCCAATTTCGACCGGCGCCACAGGATATCCTCCGCCGACCGCGCCCATTCGTGGCCGATCAGGTATTCCGCCTCTGCTTCGGTAAAGCCAGCGCCGAACACTTCGCCGAGATCGGCCAGCGATTGCGCGCCGTTCAGGATCGACCAGACTTTCGAGCCATAAGATTGCGCCAGCCTTCGCCGCGTCGCCGGATCGAGAAAGGATGCCTTTCGGCCAAGCTCATCGATGAGGCCGGGCAACCCGCCCTCGCCCAGATCGCCGCCCGGCATGGGGGCCTCCCGTGTCCAGCCGTCAGCCAGCGACGGCAATATCCCGCCCAGCGTGTTCATCACTTCTTCGGCCAGAGCGCGATGCGTGGTGATCTTGCCGCCGTAGATTGTCAGCACCGGCGCCAGCCCGTCGCCTCCATCCAGCGACAGCACATAGTCACGGCTAATTTCCGAGGCCGAACTGGTCGCATCGTCGTATAGCGGGCGCAGTCCGGCATAACTCCAGATCACATCCTGCGGACCGATCTTGCTCGCAAACCAGCGATTGAAGGACTGGCAGAGATATTCGACTTCTTCCGGGCCGATCTCGACCTTGGACGGATCTCCCTGCCAGTCGACATCGGTCGTGCCGATCAGGGTAAAGTCGTCTTCATAGGGGATCGCAAAAATGATCCGCTTGTCAGGATTCTGCAGAATGTAGGCATGGTCGCCATCGAACAGCCGGCGGGTAACGATGTGGCTGCCCTTGATCAGCCGGAGGGCACTGGTGGTTTCGATCCCCGCCCTTTGCGGCAGAAAATCGGCGGCCCAGCTCCCCGTTGCATTGACCAACACCTTTGCCTGCACGATCTCGCTGGCGCCCTCCTCGCTCTGAATGGTGACAGTCCAGCCAACCTGCCCCTGCTTGGCCGATAGACACCGGGTGCGCGGCATAATCTCGGCACCGTGATCGGCTGCGTCGCGAGCATTGGCGATCACCAAGCGGCTGTCATCACCCCAACAATCAGAATAGGTGAATGCCCTGCGGACATGAGGCGCAAGCGGCGCTCCGAATGCGTTGCCCTGCAGATTGACGGCTTGCGAAGACGGCAGGCTGCTATTGCCGCCGATGCGATCGTAGAGAAACAACCCCACCCGCATCATCCACGCCGGACGCATGGTGCGATCGTGCGGCAAAACGAATTGGAGCGGCCGGATCAGGTGCGGCGCGGCGCGCATCAACCGTTCGCGCTCGGCCAAAGCCTTGGCGACCAGCCGGAACTCATACTGCTCCAGATAGCGCAAACCGCCGTGGATCAGCTTCGTGCTGGCCGAGGACGTGTGCGCGCCGAGATCGTCTTGCTCCACGAGCAGGGTGCGGGCGCCACGCCCCGCGGCGTCACGCGCCACGGCAACACCGTTGATACCGCCACCAACGACAAGGACATCGTAACACTGGTTCATGCGCTTTCTTCGCAAAGAACGAATACGAAAGTCAAATTGTTTCGTATAGCTCGACTTAGCCCAAAAAGTGCGTCGAGAAAAGGCTGCGCGACCGGGCGCTCTCCAAGCCTTGGAAAACTGCCGGATCGTGCTGCATGCAGAAGATCGCAAGACGTGCTGAGGTGGTCCGGTGCGCTTCCACCACACCGTTATCAAAGCGTCGCTTCGAGTGCCTCAAAGCACCAGCGGCCTTCTCAAAACGATAAAAACGAAAGCAGGATCGCGCGATTTGCCGAAATCCGGACCCAATGCGCTGACCATTGCAACCGCGAGACCACAAGGCGTGGACACGGTTCGATCGGCTAGTCTGCCGCGGCCTCTGCCTTTTCCGGCATAGCCATCACCACATCGACATCGTTAGCCTCGCAAACCGCGAGCAATTCCTCGCTCTCGATGTAGTCGGTGACAAAGGCATCAATCTGGCTGACGTGGCCGACGCGAACAGGGGCATTGCGCGCAAGCTTGCTTTGATCGGCGACCAGCACCACCGACCTGGCGTTCTCGAAGATGGCCTGCGAAACCTGGACTTCGCTCAAATCGAAATCCAGCAGAGACCCATCGTCATCAATCGCAGATGTGCCGATGATCGCATAGTCGACCTTGAAGTGCTTGATGAACTCGACGGCAGACGGCCCAACCGCAGCCCGGTCAGCGTGGCGTATACGTCCGCCAACAACCATGATTTCGATTGTCGAGTTGTGGCACAGAATATCCACCACATTCAGGTTGTTGGTTATCACCAGCAGACCCGACCTATTGGCCAAAGCCCTGGCGACCTCCTCGGTCGTGGTCCCGATGTTGATGAACAGAGAGGCCCCGTCCGGGATCATTTCTGCCGCAGCATGGCCAATCTTCTGCTTCTCTTCGAATGCCATGCTCACGCGCGCTTTGTATCCGAGGTTTTCCACCCCCGACCCCAGTATCGCTCCTCCGTGCACGCGGCGCATGATCCCTTGCGCGCATAGATCGTTCAGGTCTTTCCGAATGGTCTGCGGGGTGACCTCCAGGGCCTGAACGAGCTCCTCGACCGAAACCCTTCCCGACCTCCGGGCCATTTCGACGATCTCTCGGTGTCGGGTGGTGAGCGAGTTAGCCATGACGCAGGTTCCTGCCATATTTTTCAGTTGTCGTCAGTCCTGACATGGCCTGACGCCCTACCGCTCCTATCGCGCACCATGATCGAGCGGTGCAGGCCCGCGCCGCTCAAGCAGATAGCGGCTCGGCGGCTTGCCGACCATCTTTCGAAACATGGTCACGAAACTGCTGGCACTTTCATAACCGAGATCCATTGCGACAGCCTGGACCGTCTGGCCGGCGCTCAGATGTCGCAGGGCAAGGACGATATGCAGCTGCCGACGCCAACGGCCGAAGCTCATGCCCACCTCTTCCGCCAACAACCGGCTCAGGCTGCGCTCGCTGAGCGCAACGCGGGATGCCCACTGGGCGACTGTCGCACGATCAGCAGGTGCCGCGATCAACAGGTCAGTGAGCTTCTTCAGGCGCGGATCACTGGGGATCGGGAGGCGCAGGTCTTCGACCGGTGCCACCGCCAGCTCATCGAAGATAACGGACACGACCCGGCCGTCCGGGCCGTCGACGTCATAGAGCTCCGGCAGCTCGTTCGCCCGCATCAGCAATTCGCGTAGAAAGCTCGACACCGTGATCGTGCAGCATTCCTCCGGCAGGTTCGCGGTCTCAGGTGGGTCTATGAACAGCGAGATGCACTCCACCTCGCCCGAGCCGAAAACCGTATGAGGTAGCCCGCCGGGAATCCACACGGCGCATTGCGGCGGCACGATCCAGACCGCGTCCTCCACCTCGCAATTGATGACACCGCGAACCGTGAACAGCAGTTGCGCCTTCTCATGGTGGTGCCGCGGCGAAAGCTCCAGCGCCTCCAGATTGGCGACAGCGTTCGCCGCGACGAGCGCGCGCGGAACCTCATCGACCTGAGAAAGCCAGTCGTCACGAACGTCTATATGCATCAAGGGCTCCGGCGCTTTTTCTTTGGCTGGATTAAAACATATAATGGCGAGATTGCGCAATGACGTCATTGGCCGATGAGCCTATTTGTCTCAGGCAGAGGAGATGCACGGCAATCATCGTCCGCCTCCTCTTCGAGATGGGCAGCACTCAACTGCCCTAATGCCTACATCGGACAGGAGTTTTGCCGTGACCGCCAGTAGCCCAATCAAGCTCGCACTCGCGTGGCTCATCCCAGCGGTGGGAGCGACGATGTTTGTCACGATCCAGTGCTTCTCTTTTCTGAACGGCTATGTCGCAAGCGGTGGGACGATGGAGGCCATCACGTTCGGCCCCGGCGCCTTGTGGGCCGTATCCCTATTTTACGGCGCCTGGGTTCTCCCGCCGTTGCTGGCACTAGCCGGAGCACGCGTGACCAACTGGGCGATGCTCGTCATCGGCAGCCTCCTGACCGTCTTGAGCACGCTCGGCGGCGTATCGGATGGCCTGCGCGACGGTAGCCATCTCGTTGGCCTGGAACTGTTGGTCGTCACGCTGCCAGGAGTGATCGCGCTGATCATGTCGTGGCGCCACATCCGCTCGAACTGAAACCATCCACCCCTCGCAAGGAGGCGAACAATGCCTTTGGACACCACGAATTTCCCGCACGTCTGGATGAGTTATGACGAGGCGCCCGATCACGATCACGACGAGGATTTCGCGGCCTTGGAGGCAAGCTTCAAGCACGGCACACCGTTCGTGATCCTGACCGACAACGCGCCGAGCGAAGACCACGAGCACGATCCCGAAGAAAAGAAGCGCACCGCCTTGTGGTTGAAGAAGCACAAGGCCGAATTGCGGACTCTTGTGCTGGCGATGATTGTGATCGAGCCGAATGCCGCAAAACGGATAGCTTTCAAGCCGTTCGGCGTGGCCTTTGGGAAGGTCTGGGGTTTTCCGCTAAAGCTCACCTCATCTCGCGAGGAGGCTATGGAAATTGCCGGCAACCTGCTGTCGGAGAGCGCGGGGCCTGCAACAGCCTGACAAAGCCGCACGCTAGCGCTGCACACTGCGTGCACTTGGCACTTCTGGACCCAATACGCCTCTTCTTAGGGAGTTCGAACCACACCCTCAGGCCATCCTTTTGACCGCGCCCCAAGACATGTGTTGATTAATCATCACAATCGTTCCATCTGAGAGCGGAGCAGCGGCAGCCGAGCGAATATCGCCTGCAAGACGAACATGCTTTTGGGATTGGAGTCCTTCGTGACAGTGAACACCGACCATCTTCGCTCGGCCGGATACCGCAGGTTGTTTGTGTTCATGTGTTTTCTGGTCGCGGTGTTCAATTTCGCCGACCGTGCGGTCTTCGCTGTGCTGGCCCAGCAGATCAAGATCGACCTCGCGCTGACCGACTTTCAGCTCGGCATTCTCCAGGGGCTCGCTTTCGCATTGCTCTATGCCCTGCTCGGGCTCCCCATCGGGCGCCTCGCCGAGCGTGCGCCGCGCATTCCGATTATCGCGGTGGCAATCATCTTCTGGTCGGGCATGACAGCGGCCTGCGGCATGGTCTCCTCGTTCATTCAGCTGGTGATTTGCCGGGTGGGCGTGGGAATGGGCGAAGCAGGCGCACAACCGGCGACCAGCTCGCTTGTCGGCGACCAGTTCGGGCGGACGAGCCGTGCTTCTGTCATGGCGCTGATCATGCTGGGTTCGCCCGCAGGCGCCTTTCTGGGGGCAACGGTGGGCGGATGGGTTGCTGGCCTGTGGGGCTGGCGCATGGCGTTCTTCGCCTTGGGCCTTCCGGGTCTGCTCGTCGGGATCCTGGTCCTGCTGTTGCTTCGCGAACCGCCGCGCGGAATGGCCGACTCGCTGCCCCCCTCGCCCAGCCCGCCGCCAAACTTCAAAGCGTTTCTCAAGGTCGTCATGCGCAAGCGCTCGCTCCTGCTCGTGATCCTGGCCGGGGCACTGGCAGGCTTCGGCATGACCGCGATCTCGCAGTTTCTCGCCGTCTATCTGGCCCGTGCCTACAATCTTCCCGTTGAGCAGGCAGGATCGCTTTACGGCGTCATCTCCGGGCTATCGTTGACCGCAGGTCTCATCATTGGCTCTTTCGGGACCGACTGGCTTGCCCGGCTTGGCAATCCGCGCTGGCCTGCCTGGGGGGCCGCCATAGGCCTTGTGATCGCGCCCTTCCTCTATTGGACCGCCTTCAGCACACAGTCGGCTGTGCTCGGATCGGTGCTGCTCGTCCTCGCCGGCTCCTCGATGCTGATTTACTACGGCCCGACCTTGGGCATGATCCAGAACATGCTCGAACCGCGGATGCGGGCTACCGGTGCTGCGCTTTTCGCCATTCTTTACACGATCTTCGGTTCCGGCCTCGGGCCGACCGCCGTGGGCTGGCTGAGCGATCACTTTGCCGCAGCGTCGTTCACCGGCGGCGACTACATCGAGGCCTGCCACGGCGCGAAAGCCGTGCTCGGCCAGGGAAGCGATGCGCTGGCACCCTGCGCGGTCGCTGCCGCTTACGGGATCAAGACGGCGCTCATGTCGGCGGTGTCCGTCTTCTTTGTCGCCGCCGCGCTCTTCCTGCTCGCTTCGCGAAATCTGGAGCAGGACTTCTATGTCGCGAGCGAGGAAATATGACTGCACACTCATCAAAGCTGCGCGAGTGGTTCGACGGCTATCTGAACGCATTCAACAGTGCGGATTACGATGGCTTTGGCGCCTATTACGCAGAGGACGTGCTGTTCATCGGACAGGCTGCACAGGTGCAGGGCCGAAGCTCGGTGCTTGAATTCTACCGCAAGGTGCGGACCTATCTCGATGAAAGGGTCGACACCTTGAGCTTCGTAGGCGCACCGGACGGCAGCGCAATCGTGGCGGAGCTTCGCACGAGCCTGGTCGCTCACCGCGACTGGCCCGACATGCCCACCGGGCCGATGCTTGCGGGAGACAGGCGCGAGAGCATCAACATCGCATTCTACGACATTCTTGACGGCCAATTCACACGCGTGCGGACCGCGCGGCTTTGGCCCCAGCCGCAGGCACGCTCATGACCCCGGAAAACCGCTTTCGCGACTACATGCGCGCCTTCAACGCGAGCGATTGGGACGCCCTGTGCCAACACTATGCACCCGACATCCGCCTCACCATCGGCAATGGGACCGAGCTGATCGGGCGTGACGCGATCGTCGACTTCTATCGCAAGGTGAAGACGCAGACACGGCGCACGATCGAGATCGTCAAATGCTTTGCAGATGCCAACATGTTGGCGGCCGAGTTGCAGTCAGAGTTTCTCGCCGTGATGGACGCGCCCGACTTCGCCGTGCGGCCAATGGCGAAGGGCGACCGCTATTTCATCAACAGCTTCGCCCTCTACGAATTCGAGAATGAGCAATATACGCGCATCCGGGCCGCAGTATTCCGGCGCGAGTTCAGGCCCCTCGCCGAAAGCTGATTACATCGCCGGGGCGAGGTTGCGGCGCTGCTTCGAACTTGCGCGCGAACCCGCCCAGTCGAAACCGTCTTCCGGTGCGACCTCCACCGGCACCGGTGCAAAGGAAGCCGGATCGTTGACATCACCACCGAGATAGCGGGTCGCAGTCGGGTAAGCGTAAAGCGGGCGACGGCGGATCTGACCATCCTCCAGCACCGCCTGGGCAACGACCGCATCGGGCGCTGTGCCCAGCTCCACCCAGCTGACCATCGCACCAAGGAAATCGGGATCGTAGGGAATGTAGCCTCCCTGGCAGTGATACCCGCCGGGCACCAAGACCATACGGGCAAATTCACGTGTAGCGGCAAGCCCGCCCATATGTTCCCGCACCGCCTGGTAATAGTCCAGCATGCCGTAGGCACCTGCTGCGTTGTCCGCGACGCCCTGCCACATCAACAGCTTGCCGCCGCCTTCGCGGAACGTGGCAAGATCGGGGTCGCCCGCGTCGTAGAGCTTCCCGGCATCGAGCAGGCGCGCGAGGCTCTCTTCGGTGAACTGCCAGTCGCGCCAGCTGAAATCACCGGGCAGTTCACCGGGCAGCAGGAGATATTTCAGGAATGCCTCGGCCGCGAACTTACCCGTCTGCGTCGGGCTGCCACGACCGATCCAGCCAAGCTCGCCGCCATAAGGTGCGCCACCGGGAAACAGCGCACGGCCGTTCGCATCGGAGGGGCCGCGATAGTAGGCAAGCGCCGCAGTCACTTGCTGAGCCGATAGGCAGGTGTCCGGGGTGCTTACCCCCGGTGGACAAGCGAGGCTCGCCGGGTCGAAAGAACACAGGCGCGGATCGTCGATCTGCCCGTCCGGAATGCCGTCAATCTCGTCGCACGCCGCGAGCACGGCCTGATGCAGCAATGCGACCGCTTGAGGCGTGAATATCTCGCGTCCCTGATCGTCGAGCCCGTGCTGGGCTTCCCACAGGAACATCTGCATGGCGGCCGGCATGGCGACCGATGATCCGGCCACGATTCCGTCGAAGTCGTCAGGATAGCGTTGCGCCTCCATCAGCGCCACGCGCCCTCCCCCCGAACAGCCGGAAAAATAGCTGTAGTCGGGCCCCTGCCCGTAGAAGCGCGCGATCAGGGCCTTGGCGACCAGCGCCAGCGAATGCGAGGCCTTGTGCGCGAACTGCTCGCGCAGTTCCGGATCGCCCAGCGCCCAGGTGCCATCGCCAATCCCGGTTCCATGATGCCCGCCATTGTCAAAAGCCACGGCGAAGGCGCCGCTATAGGCGTGCTCGTTGGTGCAACGCGGGGAAAAATCACTCGAAATGATCCCGCACATGCCGCCGCAGCCACCCTGGAGATACCTCCCCGTATAGCCGGTCAGGGGCAGACGAAGTTCAAACTCGGTCTGCGGCGTCGCATAACCCTTCACCAGGCAAAATGCCGGTCGCGAGCCACTGGCCGCCTCCGTCTCCGCAGAACGGAGCCGATAGGCGATACCGCCTGCTTCCGCGGCGGGCTCGCGCATCAGGTCTTCGCACGAAATCGCGGGGGCCAGTGTCGCCCGGGTGGGAAGATCGAGCAGCAGGCCATCGCTCGCCTGGGCAGCAGCCGACACCGACCACCCGAAGACCGCGCCCAACGCGAACAGCCGGAACAGCGCGGCGAGGCAGGCAAGGCGCTTAGGCATAGGCGGCAATCAACGCTTGTTCGGCGCCCAGTGGGTCTTTCTGCACGCTGCAGGGCGTATCAAAGATCATCGTGCTGCGCGCCGGGATCGCATATTCCGGCCACTGCGGCAGACCGGCCGTGTTCGGATTGCCAGTGCGGGCAAAGCTCGCCCAATACCGGCGCATGATATTCGCCAGCGCCTGCGCATCGGCCCGGCGCGGAGCCAGGTCCGGAACGTCGGCCACGGTATCGAACACCATCGGCACTTCAACGCCATGCGGGCTGCGCAGTAATCCGCCGCCCGCTGGCGTTCGCCAGTTGACGACATAGCTCCAGACCGGAGCCTGCGCCAAGGCGGCGCGGTTTTCGGCCACGATCCGAGCGTTGCGCCCCATCCCGGCTTCGGTGGTGATCGCGAAGAATATCTCGCTGGCGCTGGCATCGGGATAGAGGCGTCGAAACCCTTCGATCAGCGGCTCTGGCTCACGGATCGGGGCCTGCAACATGGCGAGTTGCTGCGAGAGCATGGGCTGAAGCCCTTCCCAATCGACGGTGAATGCACCCTCAGGCGGAAACAGCACCGTGGTTTCCGTTCCTGCGTGGCCGACCATGATCGGGAGGTCCGGCGAAATGGGCGGAGCGCCGGGCGCGAAGGGTATGTGCGGAATGACCGTGCCATCGCCAATCATGCCGGGGCCCGCGACCGGGTTGCCATTGGTCAACTTGTTGAGACCGGCCAGCAGGTCTTCGGTGGAGACCGCGCGCAAGGCTGCGATGTCGCCGCGGCGGATACCCAGCGCGTCAAACAGCCGGGCAGTGATCTCTTCACCCTGCTCAGGCGTCTGGCCATAGGTGCCAAAGCCGCTTTGCAACACGGCGCGGTGGAACAGCCCCCGCGCAGCCGGCATCGCCAGCAATGCCGCAATTTTCGAGCCGCCGCCCGAATGGCCGAAGATCGTGACATTGCCGGGATCGCCCCCGAACTGCGCGATGTTATCCTTAACCCACGCAAGTGCAGCAATTAGATCGAGCTGGCCCGGGCTGGCAACCGCCGCTCCTTCCGGCACCATGTCACCGAAATAGAGATATCCGAATGCGTTGAGCCGGTGATTGACCGTCACCAGCACGACATCTTCCTCGCCGCAGAGGCGAACACCGTCGTTCACCGGTTCGGCGCCTGACCCCACGCTCAGCCCGCCGCCGTGTATCCAGACCATCACCGGTCGCCGGGCATTGTCGCCCGTGCCGGGGGTCCAGACATTGAGAGCCAGGCAATCCTCCGAAGGTGGCAGCGAAGACACGCGGTCGTCGTGTGCTTGGTCGGCTAGCTGCGGCGCCAGATGCCCGAAATGGGTCGCATCGCGCACGCCCTGCCACGAAGCGGGAGGCTCCGGCGGCATGAACCGCCTCGCCCCGCCCGTCGGCGCGCCGTAGGGAATCCCGCGAAAGACCTCTATCCCGCGATCGGTGGTTCCGCGCAGCTTCCCGTAGGTCGTTTCCACAAGCGGCGCCCCGGTGCGAGCGAATGCCGGACCAGAGCCTGCCGCAGCCAACATGGCGCCAGCGCCAAGGAAATGCCGCCGTGACACGTCCGGCCACCCCAACCCTGTTGCCGTCATCGCTCGCTCTCCCTTGTTAGGCCCGCTAAATAATGAGGCCCGGCCGGCTACGCGAGCACGGCCGGGCCACAATGTGCTCAGAAGGTGGCCCGAACACTCATGCGATAGCGCCGGCCAACCGCATCGTAGTTGACCGTGTTGTTGTTGCCGTTCCAGAACCGAGGCGGGGCAACGTCGAACAGATTATCGACATTGACCAGGAACTCGACCTTGCTGGCCCCATCGTCGAGCAACGTGTAGCTCGCGCCGAGGTTGGTGTAGAACCGCGACGGCACCGAGTTGTTGTTGATGCTGTTCGGCAGGGTGATGGCATAGCCATCCTCGTCCGGCCCGATCAGTGAGGCGTCATAACGCCCAGCTGAAAGGAAGTGGCCCTGAGCGGTGACTTCAAACTTGCCCATGGTGTAGGTCAGGAAAGCATCGATCACCCAGGACGGCAGACCGGTCAGTCCGTTGTCGCCCGCCCGATTTACGCCGGGCTGAGAGCTGTTGGTGAAGTCGGTCGTATGCGTCGCCAGGGCACGCAGGTCCAGCCTGTTGCCGTTGTCGAAGTTGATCGCATAGACACCCTCGATATCGAACCCGCGCAGCTTCTGACGGTTCAAGTTCAGATAGGGCACGTCGATCGTCACGACATTGTTATCGACATCACGGCCAACCAGATCGCAGAATTGCGCCTCACCGGTTTTGTTGCAGCTATCCAGAATGGATTGAGGCGTGAGCGTGGCAATCGCCTCCTTGATGTCGATGCTGTAGTAGTCGACCGAGAGACGCAGCCCATCGAGCACACCATCAGGCTGCAGCGTGATGCCAGCGGTAAAGGTGTTGGCACGCTCGGGAGCGAGCGAGATGTTGCCGCCGGTGAAGGTCCTGGCAAACGCCTGCTTACCGGTTACCGTATCGCTGACGGCCGAGAGACCGGCAACCGGCGTGGTGAACAGCTCGGAGGTGTTGGGCGCCCGGATATCACGCGATCTTGTGGCCCGCATCAGCAACCAGTCCACCGGCTGATAAGTCAGACCAAGCTTCCAGGTCGTGGTGTTGAACGTGTTCTGGTCCGTGCCGCTCTCGGACTTGTAGTGCGCTTGACGGATCGCGGCATTCAATTCGAGGCTTGAGCCGATTGCGCTGTCCTTGAGCAACGGAACCGCGACTTCGGCAAAGCCTTCAACAACGTCCACGCGCCCGCTCGTATTGGTGGCGTTGTAGACATAAAAGCCGTTTGCCGCCGAGATCGGATCCACGCTGATGGTCAGTTCGTTGCGGCGCGCCTCAACGCCAGCCGCAAGCGCGACCGGGCCAGCCCAAAGCTCGACAGGTTCACCGCTGATCGTGAGCGCACCAGAGGTCTGGTCATAGGTCGTCCGCTGATCGGAATTGCCGAACGAATAGGCCAGCGCGGCAGCCGAAGGCGTCTGCTCGCCCAGCAGGTTCAGCGGCACGCAGGCCGCGTCATCATTCGTGGTGTCAGCATCGGCATTCACGCGGCAAACGATCTCGCCGTTTGATTCCACCGCATCGATCGCCTTGGCGAAATTGTCGGTGATCCGGTTGTTGAAGGTCCGCTGACGGTATTTGGTGTGACCGTATTGCAGATAGCCGTCCACCTGCCAGCTGCCGCCGAGGTCTCCATCGAACCCGCCGACTACACGGTAGCTGTCACGCTCCGAGATGCTGTCCATGGTGCCAAAATTGTAACCCAGCTTGCCGAGCAGGATCGCCGAATAGCCATTGGCGGCCATGGTCTGCTGAACCGAGTCCGGCAGGTACGGGTTGTCGATGTAGATGGTCTTGGCAGTCGGAACCGGGAAGCCGATATCGCGGGTTTCCGGACCACGGGGAAAGCCAGCGACATGGCCATAGCTGCCTTCGAGGAAGGCATTGAAAGTGCTGGTCAGTTCATATTCGACATGACCATAGACATTATAGCGCGTCACCGGGATGGACAGCAGCGGATCGCCGAAGAAGTAGTTCAGACCCTTGCCGGTCCCGCCCTGCATGAACAGCGTTCCGACATGGTCACCATAGGTGAAATCAGTCGGGTTGCCGTTGGCGTCGAACTGAATGGCCTCCAGAGGCGTGCCCCTGGCGCTTGACTTGGCGCCCCCGGCATCGATCACGCCGGTAATCAGGCCACCGGGAGTGAGCGAGGAGGTGCGCACGTCGAAGGCGATGTTGTTTGCCGGGCGGCCATTCGCACCAGCCGCCTGGGTCAGGTTGCCGACCTCATCGGAGCAGAAGTCACGCGTATAGCAGCCCCCGGTCCCTTCGGCCTTGTTGTATTCCGCGCCGAAGATCGCATGTCCGCGTCCGCCAGCGAACGACGTACCGCCGGCCACTTGCAGGCTGTATTCCTCTCCATCGCCCCGGTCGGTGACACCGAAGCCGCCTGCGACCTTGATGCCTTCCAGACGCTTGTCGAGCAGGATGTTGACGACACCCGAGACAGCATCGGAACCATAGGCCGCCGATGCGCCGCCGGTCACGATTTCCGCGCGGCTGACCAGCAAGGTGGGTATGAGGTTGAGGTCGACGGTGCCGGTCGATGTGCTCGGCGCGAACCGTCGGCTGTCGACCAGCACCAGCGTACGGGCCGGGCCGAGGCCGCGCAAATCGGCGATCCGTGCGCCAGCGTTAACCGGGCTGATGTTCTGACCAACGACCGAATTGGACGGGCCGGTGGTCGCGCGAAACGCTGGCATCTGGGCAAGCGCCTCACCGATGCTCGTAGCGCCGGTCTTGGCCAGGCGATCGGCGCCCAGCGAAGTGACCGGCGTAGGAGCGGTGAAACCGGTCGAGGTGATGCGCGAGCCGGTGACGAGGATAACGTCGGAGCCAGAAGCCCCGGAATCGTCCGTCGAAGCTGCCGTGGTTTCGGCCGTTGGGGCCGGCTGTTCTTGATCCGCCGCTGCTGCCTGATCCTCTTCAGCAGCCACTGCTGCAGAGGCGCTCATCAGCGCTGCAGCCATGCATGTTGTTGAGACCAACGTCCGTCCAAGCACGCGGCTAGTGCGCGCAACGTTATCCTTCTTCATCCGACCCCATCCTTCTCAAAATAATGTTAGTGTAATTCCGCGCGAGCATCGGCCCGGCGGCAGCCGCCCATCAGGTCACGGCAATGTAGTGAAATCGCGAGTACTCGAGCGCTCTCGCAGCCTCGATAATCGCTGTGCCTTCCCGCTGGTCATGCCGGCCCGGGCTGCACAAAAGCCGGGTGCGAATCCGATGCGCATGGCCGTCGCGCAACGGCGCGACCATTTATGCATCACCGCGCCCAGCGCTGTGACCAGGACAACCATAAGTCTCAGATTGATGGCTTGCACCGCCAGCAACAAACATCTCCCATTTTTATCTCTGTTGATTTGTCAACATTGATAACTCAACACAGCGTCAATGACAAGCACGAACCGCACTGCAAGCGGCATGAAATACGTCAGGTGCGAAAGACCTTGAGGATGCGGCAAACGGGCGCTGTCAGCCTAGCGGCAGCTCGCCCCCGCTTGGCAGCATCTTCTCGAGTTCAGCGCGCTCCGCGAACCTCGCCCAGCACCTTTTGTGCACCGGAGATAATGAGACCGATATCGGTGCCGACCGAGAGGAATTTGAATCCATCCGCGATGCACTGGCGCGCGTGATCCGCGTTGACGGCGAAGATGCCTGCCGGTTTGCCCGCGCGGTCCATAGCCGCCTTGGCCTTGCCGATCGCCTCGGTCACATCGTCATGAAGCGGCTGCCCCAAAAGCCCCATCGAGGCGGAAAGGTCTGAAGGGCCGATGAACATCGCATCCACGCCTTCGACTGCGGCGATAGCATCGATATTCTCAATGCCCCTGGTGCTCTCGATCTGCACGATCAGCGTCACCAGATCATTGGCTTCGTGGAGGTAATTGGTGTTCATCCCGAAATCGGCGCCTCGGCTAGTCGCACTCGACACGCCGCGAATTCCGTGTGGCGGGTAGCGGCAAGCGCGGACAAGCGCCTCAGCCTGCTCAGCCGTCTCGACCATCGGCACCAGCAAGGTGTGCAGTCCCATGTCGAGATATTGCTTTATCACCACCGCTTCCCCGAACGGCACGCGGGCGATGACCTCGCAATCGAACGGCGCGATCCCCTGCGCTTGCGACAGCAAGGTCTGCAAGTCGTTGGGCGAATGCTCCGCATCGAGCAGCAGCCAATCGAATCCCTGACGTGCGCAGATCTCCGCCGAGTAACCGCTGGCGAGAGCCTGCCAGAGGCCTATCAGCGGACGATCCTGTTCGAGCTGCTTCTTGAACGGGGGCACGGCAACGTTCCTTCCTATTTGTCTGACAAATCATTTCAGGGGCGCAGGCAGAATGTCAATCACCTGCAGCCCGCGTCCTACTCAACAAAGGCTACTACCTGCTCCACCTCTCCCAGCAGGAAGGCATCGGAGACCAGCCTAAAGGGCCTCAGGTCGACTTCGCATTGGCCAGCGGCAATCAGCTTGGCAAAACGCCGATACAAACGCTCGTATTCCCGATCCGCGAAAACTCGCGCCTTCTCGCCGGGCTGCGTCAGGAGCGATCCGCCTTCCTCCAGCCGCAAGACCCCATCATCGGTGGTGACGGATATTTCCCAAGTCTGCTTGCCGGTCTGGAGAAAATCCAGATCGACGCTCACCGGCACTTCGCCCGCCAGCAGCCCCAGCTGGGCAGCTATCGGGGCCTGGCAATTCTCCGGCACCTGCAGGTTTGCACGTTCCAGCGTGACCGGCTCGTCAAGCAATGCGGTAAGGATGGAAAGCGCGTTGATGCCCGGGTCGAAAACGCCGAGCCCGCCCGGCTGCCAGATCCATGTCTGCCCCGGATGCCACTGGCGCACATCCTCGCGCCAAGTAATCGCGATCTGGCGCAGGGTCTTTCCAGCCAACCATGCGCGGGCCGGCTCCACCGCCCCCGCTTCACGCGAATGCCACGCCGCAAAGAGGGTCGGCGCCCCTTCCTGCGCCAACGCGGTGAGTGCATCCGCTTGCGAAACGCTGGCCGTGGGTGGTTTTTCCAGCATGACATGAAGACCAACAGCCACGGCCCGCTTCGCCAGCTTTGCGCGGATTTGCGGCGGTGTGCACAGCGCCACCGCATCGACCGGAAGCTCGGCTTCGAGCAGACTATCAAGATCGGCGAAGTGCGCCACGCCATCGAGCGGCGCCGCGCCGGGATCGACTGTGGCCACCAGTTCGAATTGGGCATCAGCGGCAATCGCCGGCAGGTGCTGGTCGCGGGCGATCTTGCCGAGGCCGACAATGGCGATGCGAATGGTCATGAGGCTCGATCCATTACTCGGACATATTGACGTTCACCCGGTCAGGCAACGCGCAGGTGCCTTTTGCGCGCACTGGTGCTAGGCCCGGCACAGGCGGGGCAACACGGATCACAGTCGCGATGGGCACAAGGTTGGGCGAAAAGCAACGGCCGCAGGCTGCCGTGAAGGGTCCGGGCCGAAGGCTGCACGGCGCGATCGAGCACAAGCTTGGCGTGGCCATTGTGTCGGGCGAATATGCGCCGGGCGACAAGCTGTCGGGCGAAGTGGCCTTTGCCGAGGAACTCAACGTATCGCGCAGTGCCTATCGCGAGGCGATCCAGGTGCTGACCGCCAAGGGCCTCGTCGAAAGCCGTCCCAAGGCGGGCACGCGCGTCTTGCCGCGCCATCGCTGGAACCTGCTCGATCCCGACGTGCTGGCCTGGGCCTTTGCTGGCGAACCGAACCGCAAGTTCGTGGCCGACCTGTTCGAGCTGCGCTTGATCGTGGAACCAGCCGCCGCCCGCATCGCCGCGCAAAGGGCCGACAAGCAATCGCTCAAGGACATGAAGGTGGCGCTTGCCGACATGCGGCGCCACACGCTGGCGACGGAGGAAGGGCGCGCGGCGGACCGGGATTTTCACAAGGCGCTGCTGCAGGCAACGGCAAACGATGCCCTGCAGACACTGGCCGCCAGCATGGGCGCGGCGGTCAACTGGACGACCCATTTCAAGCAGCGTTCCCGGGCGCTTCCACGCAACCCGATCCCCGATCACGAACGCGTCTACCAAGCGATCGTCGCGGGCGATGCAGACGGCGCGGCCGAAGCAATGCGTGCCCTCGTCCAGCTGGCGCTCGACGACACGCACGAGGCGATGGACGCGACCGACTGAGACGACGTTACGACAGCTTTTCGGGTGGAAGCGCATTGGTCGGCTTCGAGCCACTAAGAGCGTACCACAGCACATAGATCTCGCAGACGACGGTGAGCCAGAAGCTCGTCTGCAAACCGTACATGTCGGCCAGCCAGCCTTGCACCACGACCAGCGCGCCACCGGCAATAGCCATGATCAGCAGTCCTGACGCTTCCTCTGTAAGCGGGCCGAGGCCCTTGATGCCGAGTGCGAAGATGGCCGGGAACATGATCGAATGGCCAAGCCCGACGAGGATCAGGCACCACATCGCAAGGGGGCCGTTCAGAGTTGCCGCGCCGATCATCACCACCATCGCGAACAGCGCAAAGCAGGCGAGCACCTTGCTGGCATTGAAGCGCCGCATCAGGAAGCTGCCGGCAAACCGTCCGACCATCATCCCGCCCCACAGCAGGACGAGGTAATTCGCGGCTTCGGCAGGGGTGATGCCGGCAATATCAGGCAGGATCACGAAATTGATGAACAGGTTGGCCACGCCGATTTCGGCAATCAGGTAAATGAAGATGGCCGGAATGCCGAAGACCAGGTTCCGGTGCGACCACAGCGAGAGGTGCTTGCGCTCCTCGGCGTTCGCCTTGCGCGTCGACGCCCCCAGCGCAGGCAGCTTGGCGCGCCAGATGACCACGGCGATGATCACGAGCACGATGGCAACGAGGACATAGGGCAGTTGCGTCGCCTGTGCGTCGGCGAGTTTTTCCGCAGCGGTCAGCTCGGTTCCTTCGAGCGAGGTCCCGCCCACTGTCCGGCTGAGGATCAGGTAGCCCCCGAAATAGGGCGCGAAGAACGTCCCCATAGAATTGAACGCCTGCACCAGGGTCAGGCGGGATTCGGAGCTTTCGGGCGGCCCGATAACCGCAACATAAGGATTGGCCGCGACCTGCAGCAGCGTGATCCCGCTAGCGATCACGAACAGGGCGACCAGCGTCACTTCGTAGGAAGGTATCTGCGCGGCGGGCACCATCATCAGCGATCCCAACGCCATGATGCCGAGCCCGGCGACGAGGGACGCCTTGTAACCGATCCGCGCGATCAGCTTGGCCGAGGGAATCGAGGCAACGAAATAGGAGATGAACCAGACCGACTCGATCAGCGTCGTCTGGGTGTAATTGAGATCGAACACACTGCGCAGATGCGGCAGCAGCGTGTTGTTGATGACCGTGATGAAGCCCCACATGAAGAACAGGCTCGCCAGCAGCATAAGGGCCGGACGATAGCTGCCCACGCCACTGTCTGCTTCCACCTCATTCGACGTCACAGGTCCTGCCACATCACCCCTCCCCTATCGCTTTCCCGCTGGTGTGATTGCACAGGATCACGGCTTGCGTCCATTTTATTTGTCGGAGTATAGCATTTTTGCGTGCGAGAGCCGCGATCCATGGCGAGGGGAGGCCGACAATTGGCAAGGTCTAGACATTTCGGGGCAGTCGGCGCTGCAATCGCGGCACTTTGCACGTCTGCGGCCGGGCTGGCAGTCGAAGCGGAGCGCGAAGCCGCTGGCGCACTCGCCGATGGTAGCCAGGTGGAGGCGATCACGCTGACCAACGAGGCAGGCGTGTCCGCCACGATCCTGACCTATGGCGCGACCCTGCAGAAATTCCTCGCCCCCGGCCGCGATGGCGAAGTCGCCGACATCATTCTCGGGCACGACGACCTCGCGCCATACGAACAGACGCCCAATTATTTCGGCGTCACCGTGGGCCGCTATGCCAATCGCATCGCCGGTGCCTCCTTCGTGCTCGACGGCCAGAGCTACACCCTTCCCGCCAACGACGGGGAAAACTCGCTGCATGGCGGCGGCGCAGGTTTCGACAAGGTCATCTGGCGCGTCGTCTCGGTCGAAAGCGGTCCGATCGCCCGCGTCGTGCTGGCCCACGAAAGCCCCGACGGCGATTCCGGCTATCCCGGCAATCTCGACGTCCGCGTCACCTATTCGCTCAACGAGGCAGGCGCACTGGGGATCACCTTCGACGCGGCCACCGATGCGCCGACCGTGGTCAACATGACCAACCACGCGCTGTTCAACATGGCTGGTGAAGGTGCGCCGCAAGGGGCTCTGGGCAATGTCCTGAACATCCCGGCGGCGGCCTACACCCCGGTCGATGCAGCGCTGATCCCGACCGGCGAATTGCGCGCAGTGGCTGGAACCAATTTCGATTTCCGCAGCCCCCGCGTGATCCAGCAGGACATCCGCGACGGCCATGACGAGCAATTGCTCCTCGGCCGCGGCTACGACCACAATTTCGCACTCGACAAGGGCGTCACCGCAACGCCGCAACTGGCCGCGCGGCTGGAAGACCCGGTCTCGGGCCGCGTGCTCGAAGTGTTGACGACCGAACCGGGCGTGCAATTCTACACCGGCAATTTCCTTGACGGCACCGTCGTCGGCAAGAACGGCCACATGTACCGCCAGGGCGACGGGATCGCGCTTGAACCGCAGAAGTTTCCGGATGCTCCGAACCAGCCGGGCTTTGTCTCGGCGCGCGTGGATCCGGGCCAGCCCTATCGCCACCAGATGATCTACCGCCTATCCTGCGACTGCCAATGAACGAGAAAAACAAAAGTAAGCTGCGTTCGCGCGCCTGGTTCGACAACCCGGACAATATCGACATGACCGCGCTCTATCTCGAGCGCTATCTCAATTACGGCCTGAGCCTGGACGAGCTGCGCTCGGGCAAGCCGATCATCGGCATCGCCCAGACAGGCAGCGATCTCTCGCCGTGCAACCGGCACCACCTGGTGCTGGCGGAGCGGGTGCGCGCGGGGATCATCGAGGCAGGCGGCATCCCGCTCGAATTCCCGGTTCATCCGATCCAGGAGACGGGCAAGCGGCCGACCGCCTCGCTCGACCGCAACCTGGCCTATCTCGGCCTTGTCGAAGCGCTCTATGGCTATCCGCTGGACGGCGTCGTGCTGACCACCGGTTGCGACAAGACTACCCCTGCCTGCCTGATGGCGGCGGCGACGGTGAACATCCCCGCCATCGCCCTTTCCGTCGGCCCCATGCTCAATGGCTGGCACAAGGGCGAACGGACCGGATCGGGCACGATCGTGTGGAAGGCGCGCCAGATGCTCGCCGCCGGTACGATCGACGACGAAGGCTTTATCAAGCTCGTCGCGAGCTCCGCACCGTCGACCGGTTATTGCAACACGATGGGCACGGCGAGCACGATGAACTCGCTGGCCGAGGCGCTTGGCATGATGCTGCCCGGAAGCGCTGCCATCCCCGCCCCCTATCGTGATCGGCAGGAAGCGGCCTGGCGAACCGGCAAGCGGATCGTCGAGATGGTGCATGAGGACTTGAAGCCCTCCGACATCCTGACCCGCGCCGCCTTCCACAATGCCATCGCGGTCAATTCCGCCATCGGTGGATCGACCAATGCACCAATCCACCTCTCAGCCATCGCCCGCCACATCGGCGTGGACCTGCCGCTGTCGGACTGGGAGGATGTCGGTCACGCGATCCCATTGCTGGTCAACCTCCAGCCTGCCGGTGAATTCCTCGGCGAGGATTATTATCGTGCTGGCGGTGTGCCAGCCGTTGTCGCCCAGCTGATGGCGCAAGGCCTGATCGATGAAGAGGCGCGGACCGTGAATGGCCGCACCCTGGCCGACAATTGCCGCGACGCGACAATCGAAGACGACCGCGTGATCCGTCGCTTCGATAATCCGCTGGCGCAGGATGCGGGCTTCCTCGTCCTGAGTGGCAACCTGTTCGATGCGGCGATCATGAAGACCAGCGTGATCAGCGCCGACTTCCGCAAGCGATATCTGTCCAATCCCGCCGATCCCGAAGCCTTCGAAGGCATCGCAATGGTGTTCGACGGCCCTGAGGACTATCACAAGCGGATCGACGACCCGGCCTGCGAAATCACCGATCAGACGATCCTGTTCATGCGCGGCACCGGCCCGATCGGCTATCCGGGCGCCGCGGAAGTGGTGAACATGCGCCCTCCCGCCTACCTCATTACCAACGGCGTAGACGCCCTGCCCTGCATCGGCGACGGTCGCCAGTCGGGCACCAGTGGCAGCCCTTCAATCCTCAACGCCAGTCCGGAAGCGGCGGCCTTGGGCGGGCTTGCTCTGCTGAAAACCGGCGACCGGGTGCGCATCGACCTTGGCAAGAGGCGCGTCGATGCGCTGGTTGACGATGCGGAATGGGCAGCGCGGCGCGAGGCGCTGGAGGCCTCGGGCGGGTTTGCCTATCCCGCCTCGCAAACGCCGTGGCAGGAAATCCAGCGCGCGCTGATCGGACAAATGGACAAGGGTGCGATCCTGGAGGGCAGCGATGCCTACCAGCGGATCGCCCAGACCCGGGGCCTGCCGCGCGACAATCACTGATATCGGGATCGAACGGGAGGGCAACGATGGCCCAGTGGCGCAAGATCGAGCGCGAGCAGCGAGATATCCTCGGCGAAGGAACCCTGTGGAGCGCGCGGGACAACGCCCTCTACTGGACCGATATCCTCTCGCCTGCGCTCAACCGCCTGTCTCTGGCTGATGACAAGGTCGAGCGCTGGGACATGCCCGAACCGCTCGGCTGGGTGGTGGAGCGCATAGGAGGCGGCTTCATCGCCGGCTTCCAGAGCGGGTTCGCAAAGCTGTGCCTTGACCCCGTGCGGATCGAGATGATCGGAGACCCGGAACCGCATTTGCCGAACAACCGCGCCAATGACGGCAAGGCCGACGCATCGGGCACGATCTGGTGCGGCACGATGGACTTCGATTGCGAAGGAGAGATCGGCTCGCTCTACCGGATCGACCCGGACCTGAGATGGCACCGGGCGGATGCCGGATACTGCGTGAGCAACGGCCCTGCCTTCTCGCCCGACGGCCACTGGCTCTACCACACCGACACGGTCAAGAAGGTCATCTACCGCTTCGCGCGCGACGGAAACGGCTTGTCGGGCCGGCACGACTTCATCCGCTTCGGCAGCGATGATGGTTCGCCCGACGGGATGACGGTCGATGCGGAGGGCTTCCTCTGGGTGGCGCACTGGGGCGGTTCGCGGGTCAGCCGCTTCGCTCCTGACGGCAAGCTCGAACGGGCGATTGCCCTCCCCGCGCGGCAGGTAACAAACGTCGCCTTCGCTGGTGACAAGCTCGACCGGCTGTTCGCCACCTCGGCGGCGGAAAACCTGCCGGATAACGAGTTCGACGGCGCGCTCTACGAGCTGGATACTGACGGCATCACCGGCCTGGCGCCGGGGATATTCCCCGGCTGAGGAAAGTCGACCTCAATCCTGGCTGAAATCGAGATAGCGGCCGAAGAACGGCAGGACGTGGTCCTGTATGCGGAAGGCGAGGCGATTGGTGTGATCGCCCTCATAGACCTCGAACTCGGTCTTTACGCCAAGATCCACCAGCGCCTCGTTCATTAGCGTGGTGTCACCGACCAAGCCGTCGCGATCGCCAACATCGAGGCCGACCGCCGGATATTCGCGCACGATGCTCGCATATTGATCGAAGAATGCGAGCGGCGCGTTGGCCGTCCACTTGGCGATGATCTCGGGGCGGGCATTGCCCTCCTCGTCCACCGGCAGGTCGATATAGAGCGGCGGACGGTTGGGATTAGGAGAAAAGGCAGCTGCAATCGCCGTCGGCCCGCGCTGGTTGAAAGGCAGGTCGTCCGATTCTTCGGGCGAGGTCATGGTGAGGATAGCCTCGGCATCCTCGGCCGTGAGGCCCTGCGTCCCCAGCGGCGACTGGCAACACGGGCTCATCAGATAAAGCGCGCCATACTGGTCAGCCCGCCGTGTGCCGATGCGCGAGGCGCCATATCCGCCCATCGAATGCCCGACCAGCCCGCGGCTCTCGGGCCGTGCGAGCGTGCGGTAATGCGTGTCGATATAGGCGATCAGCTCTTCAGCGATGAAGTTCTCGAAATTGCCGGTGGTGATGCTGTTCGAATAGAACGCGCCATTGTAGACGTTTTTGCTGCTGGGCAGCACGATGATCATTTCCGGCGTGCCCTTGGCGAAGGCCCCCTCCGCCGTCTGCGGGATGCGGATTTCCTGTGTCCATTGCTCGGCATCGATCGAATAGCCATGCAATGCATAGACGACGGGATAGTAGCGCCCCGGCTCCTCGTCATAACTGGGCGGCAGCACGACGAGCACCGGGCGTTCGGCGGTCGTGCCGAGCAAATTGCCCTCGATCTCGCGCGAATGGACCGTGATCCGCTCTATGCGTGCAGGTTTCGCGCCGGGCACCACGTCCGGCACTTCGGTTGCGACCTGCGCCGCAGCGGGGGCCGGAGACAGCGCCAATCCCGAAAGAAATGCCGCCGCAAGAATGAACTTCGCCCTCATGATCCCTCCCCGATGTACCTCGGGGTAACATTAGTCCGACAAATAGACAGGCGCAACCGGCTCAGACTTGCTGTCAGGCTGCTCGCGACCTTTCTCTGATCGGCAAGCCTTGGTTTGCTCCAGACTTTCGTGAGCGAATAAAATGGAAATCCATCAATTGGCCGCCAAGCCCCCCTGACTACGGTCGAAGAGCACTTCGCCATCCACGATGGTCATATCGACATTTGTCTGCAGGATTTCCTCATCCGGTACGGACAAGAGATCGCGATCAAGCACGACGAGATCGGCCAGTTTTCCAACCTCAATCGTGCCCTTCTTGTCCTCGTCGAACGTAAGGTAGGCCGCGTAACGGGTGTACATCTTGAGAGCGAGCAATCGCGAGACCGCTTCGTCGGGTGCAAAGACCTCGCCGCTTTCTCCCTTGCGCGTCGCGGCAACGTAAACACCGTATAGGGGGCCGATCGGCAGGTTGTCGGAGCCAAGCACCATCGGGACACCGTGGCGCAATGGGGTGCCGAGCGGATTGATGTGCTCAAGGCGATCACCGTCGAGCGTCTGCTTGTACCGTTCCTCCAGGTTATAGAGAAAGTTGGGCTGCGCTGCGCCCCAGATCCCATGCGCTGCCATGCGGTCAAGCGTGCGATCGGGCGGCAACATGGTGAGGTGGGAACTGAACCAGCGGTGATTTTCGATCGGCACTTCATCGAGGGCATCGGCATAGACATCGATCAGGCGCTCGATAGCGGCATCGCCGATCGCGTGAATGCCCATCTGCCAACCGAGATCGCGCGAGGTGCGCACCATGCTTTGAAGGTCTTCCAGTTCGATTGCGGCACGCCCCCGGAAGCCAGGCTGGCCGCGGTAATCATCCAGCGTCCAGGCGGTCGGACCGGTAAAGCCGCCATCAACACCGGGCGCTTCGCCAATTGGACCAAGCTTCAGGCGGTCGTTGCCGTAGCCAGTGTGATAAGGGAATGCAGCAAGGCGCTCGGCCCCCGGATACACGATATAGAGAGCGACGCGAGGCAACTGCTCACCGACATCCGCGTAGATTTCGCGAAACTGTCGGTAGGTGTGGCGGCCGTTGATCTGCCCGCCCGGCACGCCGCCTGCATCTTCGGGTTCATCGTCAATCGACGTCAGCGCCTCCATGAAGCTGGTGATGCCAAGCGGCAGCAGAGCCTTGATCTCGGAGATGTAGCTTGGCTTCATCTCTTCCGGGGTCGGCGGCGGTACATGCGCAAGGAACAGGTCGCTGCGCTCGCGGATAATGCCTGTCGGCTCCCCCTGTGCATCACGCTCTATCAGGCCGTGCTCGGGATCCGGCGTATCCCGGTCGATCCCCGCAATCTGCAGGGCAAGGCTGTTGCCGACAATGCTGTGATGGCCCGCACGGGTCAGGGCGACCGGGTTGTCGTATGCGGCCATGTCGAGATCGTCGCGCGTAAGGTTGCGCTGTTCGGCCAGCAAGGCCTCGTCCCAGCCATAGCCGGTGATCCAGACACCGGGGCCGAGTTCCGCCGCCTTTGCTCGCAGCCGCTCCTGAATCTCCGCAATCGATCCCGCATCTTCCAGAGCAATCGCCTGTGGCGACTGGCCAATTATGTGCAGGTGCGTGTCAATGAAGCCGGGCATCAGCATCCGGCCCGCCAGATCGACCGTTTCCGTGGCCTCGTAATCCTCACGCAAGTCGTCATTGCCGACTGCGACGATACGGCCATCGCGCACAACCACGACCGATGCGTAAGGCAGGTCATCCGCCATGGTTACGACCTTGCCCCCATGCAGAAGGAGGTCAGCCTGCTCCTGTGCGAGCGCATATTGGGCAGGAAACAGCGCGGCACCAGCAGCAAGGTACGCCATGGCCATGCGACGCGTCTGGTTGCCCCATGCGAACAACGATACAGCTTGGCTCATCATGCGGTCTCCAGATTAAGCGCGGTACAAACGAGTTTCAGGTTCACGTAGTCGTCGATCCCGTATTGCGAGCCTTCGCGACCGAAGCCCGACTCCTTTATCCCGCCGAAGGGCGCAACTTCGGTGGATATGAGCCCGGTGTTGAGGCCAACCATCCCATATTGGAGAGCCTCGCACGCACGGTGACTGCGATCAAGCGAGCCGGTGTAGACGTAGGCGGCAAGGCCGGCACGGGAGTGGTTGGCGAGTGAAATCGCCTGCGCCTCGTCACGGAAACGAACAATTGCCGCGAGCGGACCGAAGGTCTCCTCACGGAAGAACAGCGATTCTGCACTGGCATCGGCAACGATATGCGGGGTGCAGAAATAGCCCCCACTGTCTTTCGCGCTCGTGCCGGTGAGGAGCTTTCCTCCGCCGGACAAGACATCGGACAGGTGCCGCTCCACCTTCTGGCAGGCTCGCTCGTCGATCAACGGACCGATCGCCACACCTTTCTGCGTGCCCGGCCCCACCGGCAAGGCGTCTGCCGCCTCGGCCAGCTTGCGGGCGAAATCGTCAGCGATATCGTCATGAACCAGGAAGCGATTGGCAGAAACGCATGTCTGCCCGGCATTGCGGAACTTGGCCGTCATCGCGCCGGCAACCGCAGCGTCGAGATCGGCATCGGGAAAGACGATGAACGGCGCATTCCCGCCGAGTTCGAGCGACACGCGCTTGACCGTCGCCATTGCCCGCGCCGCCAGCATCTTGCCGACATGGGTCGACCCGGTGAAGCTGAGCTTGGCAACAGCAGGATGTCCGGTGAGCACCTCACCCAAAGGAGCGGCATCCCCTGTCACCACGTTAATCACGCCGGGAGGCACGCCTGCCTCTTCCGCGAGCCTGACCAGCGCAAGGGCAGAGAACGGCGTCAGTTCGGACGGCTTGACGACACAGGTGCAACCAGCCGCCAGCGCCGGACCAAGTTTGCGCGCCAGCATCGCAATGGGGAAGTTCCACGGGGTAATCGCCGCGACGACACCCACGGGCTCGCGCGTAACCGAAAGGCGTGCGTCGGGGCGGTGGCCGGGGATCACGCTGCCATAGATGCGCCGCGCTTCCTCGGCGAACCAGCGCAGGAAAGCTGCTGCGTAAGCTACCTCTCCATCAGCCTCGGCAATAGGCTTGCCCTGCTCCGCCGTGATCAGCCTCGCAAGATCGGCGCGGTGGAGCAAAGTCAGCCGATGCCACTCCATCAGGATATTGGCACGTGTGGCAGCACCCGCGGCCCGCCATTCGCAAAGCGCGCTCTCGGCGGCCTCGACAGCGCGCCCAGCTGCGGCGGCGTCCAGATTAGGCACGCTTCCGATTGTGCGGCGACTGGCCGGGTTCTCCACGTCGATGCGCTGAGGGCTCTCCAGCCATTCGCCGCCGATATAGGCCGCTTCGCACAACAGGTCGCTGCGTTCCAACCCCAGGCTGGCGACTGCCGAAGCGGCTATGTCGGTATCCGCAAGCCCGTTCTGCCGCCCCTCTCCACCGAAGCTCACAGCAGTTCTCGCAGCGCCGCCTCGATCCCGTCGAGACCTTCATCCAGCAGATCATCCTCAGCGGTGAGCGGCGTCAGGATGCGCACCGTTTCGCCGTGTTGCCCGCATGGCAGGACCACAACCCCGTGGTTGAGGGCTGCGCTGCACACCTGCTTGGCCGCGCCGGGCAAGATCTTGCCCGAGCCGCGGTCGAGAATATCGAAGCCGACCATTGCCCCAAGGCCGCGCGGCTCCGAAACCTGCAGCAGGTCATTCCGCCGCTGCCAGCCGGAAATTCGGGCGCGCAAACGATCGCCGATCACGTTGGACCGCGCGGTCAGATTCTCGCGCTCAATGACGTCGAGCACGGCTAATGCCGCAGCACAGCCAATCGGGGGGCCGCCGTAGGTTCCGCCCATCCCGCCCGGTTCGATGGAATCCATCAGCGGAGCACGGCCGATCACGCCGGAGATCGGGAATCCGCCCCCCAGTGCCTTCGCTACCGTAACGAGGTCGGGTTCAACCCCGGAGTGTTCGACAGCAAACATCCGACCTGTTCGCGCGAAACCAGTCTGCACCTCGTCTGCGATCAGCAGGATGCCGTGCTCGTCGCAAATCGCGCGCAGGCCTTGCATCAACTCCGCACTGGCGACGTGGAAACCGCCTTCGCCCTGCACGGGTTCGATAATGATCGCAGCAACCCGGCTGGGATCGAGGTCGGCGGCGAACAGGAAATCGATCGCGTTCAGGCTTTGCTCCACCGTGATGCCGCTTTCCGGCGAGGGAAACGGCACATGGAATACATCAGGAAGGGTGGGCCCGAACGCCTGCTTGTAAGGCCGCACCTTGCCCGTCATCGCGCCTGCCAGAGCGCTCCTGCCGTGGAAGCCACCGACGAAGGAAATGATGCCAGACCGTCCGGTAGCGGCGCGGGCGATCTTGGCCGCATTCTCGGTGGCCTCGGCACCCGTCGTGAACAGCACCGACTTGGCCGTTTCCGCAAACGGCGCGATGGCGTTGAGCCGCTCGGCCAGAGCAACATATGGCTCATAGGCCATCACCTGAAAGGCGGTGTGCGCAAACCGATCAAGCTGCCCTTGCACCGCGGCGACCACTTCAGGATGCTGGTGCCCGACATTCAGCACGGCAATACCGGCGGCAAAGTCGACATAGCGATTGCCTTCGATATCCCATAGTTCCGCGTTGCGCGCCCGCTCAGCGAAGACCGGCGTGGCGATAGCGACACCCTTGGCCACTGCAGCCTGCCGACGCTGGACCAGATTTTCGTTCGACGACATGGAAAACCCCATTCTTGTTGGCCTGCCTGGGCAGGATGCGGGATAGAGGCGTACTCGTTCCTAGAACCGGAACGAGGCACTGGCACCCATGGTGCGGGGCCGCAAAACGAAGCTGGTGAAGATCGGATTGTTACGCGTGTGGCCAAGCCCGATCATCGGTGTCTCGTTGAACAGGTTCGTCGCGAAGACCGACAGTTCCAGATCACCCAGATAGACACCAGCGCGCGCATTCACGATCGAATAGGATTGCGTGACCGGCTGGTATGGGTCGAAACTGAAGGAATCCGGATCGGTGCTGCCCGTGCGTCGCTCCTCGCCTTGATAGGCATAGTCGGCGTGCAGGTAGAAATCGCGATTGTTGATCGGGAATTCGTAGTCTGCCGTCAGCGTTACCGTCCATGGAGAGCCCGATGACGGTAGGACCGAGCCTTCGGTATAGAGCTTGCGGCCGTTGATAACGATGTCTTCCGAGAAGGACGTATCGGCATAGCCGACCGCCGCGCCCAGGTTGAGGCCGCGAGCCACCTGCAGTTGCGCCTGCACGTCAAAGCCCTTGCTGCTGGCCGAGCCAAGATTGTCGACCAGTGACTGCAGGCAGGAGCTGACCGGCACGGTCGACTGGATATCCTGCCAATCGATGTAGAAGGCGCTGCCGCTGAAGTTCAGCGCACGGCCCACGGCAAACTTTCCGCCAACCTCATAGGACCACACATAGTCCGCGCCGTAGGTCTGTGGCGACTGGGCCTGCCCCTGATCGTTCACATAGCCCAGCGCGACCAGCTCGGCATTGCAATTGCCCGGCAAGGCAATCTGCGCGCCGCTGGGGCGGAAGCCCTTGCTCACGGTCGCATAGACCATCGCATCGGGGTTTACCTCGTACTTCACGCCGAACTTGGGCGTCACGGCGGTGTCCGATCCCGAGGATGTCGAGTTGAGGTACACCGGTGCATAGGGCCCCTCGCCGGGCGCGTATTCGCCGACTGTCACCGGATCGCAAGGAACCGATCCGGTTCCCGTGCCCGGCAGGCAGGACGAGCCGCGCGGCGCGTTCAGGTTGTTTGCCGGTCCGTCGTAGAAGGCGGTGTATTCCACCGAATTTCCAGAAACGCGCAGCCCCGCCGTAAGCTCAAGCCCCGGCACGACCTCGTATGAGAGTTCCCCGAAGCCCGCGATCTGCTCGTCCACGGCCTTGAAATTCGAATAATAGCTGCCCGTGCCGTTGAGCTGCTCCTGCCCATAGAAGTTCACGAAGGCGCTGTAGCCGGGGCCGAAGGGCGGCCCGTCATTCTGCGCGCCGAACACGGTCGGCAACAGCGGCAGGAAGTTGGTCTGCGAAAGCTGCTCAGCGGTCTGCTTGTTTCGCGAATAAAAGCCACCGATCACCCATGTCAGCGGGCCGTCAGTGTTGGACTGAAACCGCAGCTCCTGGGTGAAGTTGCGCTGCGTGTTGTCGACCGTGGAGATGGCCACATCACCCGGCCCCGGCAGCGGACGGCCCGCATATGCCCGCGCGTAAATGGCCGAATAGTTGAGCGTCTGCGACATATCGCGGGAGAAGTAGGAGGTGGTCGAAATCAGCGATCCGAACCCGAAGTCCAGCTCAACATTGAGCGCAGGAAGGTAGAACTCATCCTTGCGCGGCTCGCCTTTGGGCACATCGAGCGGAATGTGGTTCTCGTCCAGTGTCGGTGTCCATTGCGGGATCGCGTAATCGCCTGTCTCGAAGTCGGAGAGGACCGGCCAGGGAGCAGGCGCAACGTCGGGCGTGTAGCGGTTCTGGTAGTTGAACGAAGGCGTGATGGTGATCGTTTCGGTGGGCGCGAACTTCAGCGCCAATCGCGCGGCGACGGTGTCCGTCCAGTTGGCGTCCTCATTGTAGATGGAGACATTGCTGAAGGCCACGGAATCCGCTCCCTCAGACCCGTCCGCCGCCAGCACGGTGGGCGTTCCGGTAACCTTGTCGATGAAGCCACCATCGTGGCGGAAGAAGACGCTCGCGCGCATGCCGATCTTATCCTCGACGATCGGACCGCCGACGGCAAAGGCCGTTTCGTAGCTTGGCGAGCCGTTCAGAGTGGTCGCGACCTCGCCCCGCGCGCGGCCCGACCATTCGACAAGGTCAGGCTGCGGCTGGATGAAGCGGATCGTTCCGCCCTCGGAACCAGCGCCGAAAAGCGTCCCCTGCGGACCGCGCAGAATCTCGACCCGCTCCAGATCGAATAGCGCCGGATACATGACCGACGAGGCAACACCCAACGAGCGCACCTGAATGGGCGTGTCGTCGATATAGACGCCGATCGTGGAAGCACCGGCGCCCGAGGATACGCCGCGGATCGACACGTTGTTGATACCAAGGCCGCTTCGGCGCACCGAAACACCGGGCGTCAGCCGCACAACATCCTCGATCTCGCGCAGGCTCTGCTTCTCGATGGTCTCGGGCGTGTAAGCCGAGATACTGATAGGCACATCGGCAAGCGACTCGCTCTGCCTGGTCGCCGTCACCATAATAGTGTTGGCCGAACTGCCCTCATTTGCGGCTGCGTTGTCTTGGGCGGCGGCCGGAAAAGCCATCATAGCCGATACACACAGGGCGCTAAGCGAAGTCGAACTGCGAATGTTCTTTCGGTTTATCATGGAAGCTCCAATCTGGACCGCTGCAATAGGAAGATCGTTTCCGCGATTAAGGAAAACCGCGTCGTCATCTTCAATCTAGGGCGATGCCGAGGAGCCTTTGAAGGCGCTTTTCACAATGCTTAGCGGTGTCAAATAGACAACAGACAACGCATGCACTTGTGATGTACGCTGCGCACCTTGACGCTGACACAAGGGGGCAAAAGAGTTCGGCAAATTGGACGACAGATACAAGCTTCCCAGCCAGGCCATGTTACGGGCTTTCGATGCTTACGGTCGCAGCGGCGGCATCCGCAGTGCAGCCAAGATGCTCAACATCGACCATGCTGTCGTCAGCCGCCATCTCAGTGCGCTCGAGGCATTTGTCGGCACGGAGCTGATCGACCGTCGTATGCGCCGCCTCAACCCTGACGGGGAGCAGTTTCATCGCCGGATATCGGCTGCGCTGGAGGAAATCGGCAATGCCACGCTGATGCTGCGCAAGCGGTATTCGGAAGAAATGCTGATCTGGTGCAGTCCCGGCTTTGCCTTTCACTGGCTGAACCCTCGTCTCAAGTTGCTCGAACAGCTCAGCGAGGCGCTGGAATTCGAACTGCGGCCCAGTGATCGCCCGCCCAATTTGCGATCAAACGACGCGGACGGCGACATTCGCTATCTGCGTGACGACGAGATCCAGAGCGACAATGACTACATGCGCAGCGTGGTGATCTGCACGCCTGCGGTCTTCCCCGTCGCCAGCCGAGACTATGCAGCGAGTATTCGCGGACGGCTCTCAAGTGCCGAAGATCTGCTTGAACTGGACCTGCTGCACGAGGAAAGTGATACCGAATGGCGCCTCTGGCTTCAGCAACAGGGCCTCAGATCCCTACCCGCCACCCTGCCGGGGTCGAAGCTGTGGCATGCACATCTCTCGCTCGATGCGGCCCGCAGCGGACGCGGCATAGCGTTGGCGAACCGCTTCCTGGTCCACTCGATGCTGGAGACGGGTGAAATGGTGAAGGTGATGCCCGAGGGAGAGCCCTTCCGGCCGGCACAGCTTGGCAGCTATTATTTCATGGCCCGGGCAGATCGTTGGTCAAGCCGTGGTTTGGCGAGGTTGCGCAACTGGCTGCTAACGACCGCTGACGATTTCAACACCGATTGATCGGCGCGAAAGCTGGTGGGTGTGGAGGAACATCTCGAGTCGTAAGTGGTGCACTGACCTCACCACAAAATGGTGACAGCAAGTCACCGCAAACTGCGCTTAACGCAACTGGTGCCATCGCTCGCGAATGGTGAACCTCGTGTGCGAAACGGGAAAGGATCAACCAAGACATGGCGTTTACACGACGGAGCGGTGTTGCATGAGCGATCACGGGCGAAGCAATTCGGGCCATGGAGCCGATCTCACGCGTGTCCTGAACCGGCTGGATATCGCAGCGCTGGCCGTCGGCGCGATGGTCGGCTGGGGCTGGGTCGTGCTCGCGGGCGCCTGGATCAGCGGCGCCGGCCTTCTAGGCACGGTTATCGCGTTCGCGATTGGCGGAGGCCTGATCGTGCTGATCGGGCTGACCTACGCCGAACTCGTGGCCGCCCTGCCTTTTGCCGGTGGCGAACATGTGTTCGTCGACCGTGCCTTTGGCTCGACCCCCGCCTTCGTGGCGACCTGGGCTATCGTCCTCGGCTATGTTTCGGTCGTGACCTTCGAGGCAATCGCGCTGCCTGTCGCCCTCGTCTATCTGTTTCCCGACCTCAAACAGATCCCGCTCTGGACCATCGCCGGATATCAGGTGCACCTGACCGAGGTCCTGATTGGCTCCGGCGCGGCGGTGGCGGTTGCACTGCTGAATGTCCTCGGCATCAAGACCGCGTCTCGTGTGCAGGCCCTTGTGGTGTTTCTCGTCATCTGCGCAGGCCTGGTGCTCATCGTTGGCGGACTGGCTTACGATGGCCCCCCACCGGTCAAGACCCCATTCACCATGACGGGCCTTGTCAGCGTCGTCGTCATGGTGCCTTTCCTGTTCGTCGGCTTCGACGTGATCCCGCAGGCAGCGGAAGAGATCGACCTGCCCTATGCCAAGATCGGCAGCGTGGTGATCGCCTCGGTGCTGATCGCCACGCTCTTTTACATGGGCGTCGTTTTCGGTGTCGGATCGGCCCCCTTGGCGCAAGGCACGGAGCTTGCCAGCGCGGACGCCGCAAAGGCCCTCTGGCACTCGAGCGCGATGGGCACCTTTGTCGTCGTTGCCGGCGTTGCAGGCATTCTGACGAGTTGGAATGCCTTCCTTATCGGTGGTAGCCGCGCCCTGTTTGCGCTCGCTCGCGCCGGACAAATTCCTCGCTCGCTGGCCGCGGTGCATCCGCGTTTCGGAACCCCGTACAAGGCCATTATCGCAATTGCGGCCCTGTCGGTCTTCGCTCCTCTGCTTGGCCGCCAGGCACTCATATGGATCGTCGATGCGGGTGGACTTGCGATCGTGCTGGCTTACGCCTTCGTGGCAGCGTCTTTCCTGCACCTGCGCAGAACCGCTCCGGATATGGAGCGGCCCTATCGAACCCCCATGGGCAAGCTTATCGGCTGGCTGGCCCTGTTGTGCTCACTCGGCCTTTCGCTGCTCTATCTGCCCTTCTCTCCCTCAGGCCTCGTGTGGCCGGAAGAATGGCTGATCGTCTTCGTCTGGACCGTCCTGGGTGTCATCGTCTTCTTCAGCACAAAGCAGCATCGGTCCTGACGTAGACTCAGATTCCGGCGGTTTATCTGGTGCCGAGTAGGCACCATTAGCGCCAAGTAACGCGCCTCCCATCCGTCTGATTCTGCCTGCACGATCTCCATTATTCAGAGGGAGATCCACATGCAGGTTCGAACAACAGCACTTTGGACGGGAATGGTGGCGTGGCTGGCGCTGACATCAACCCCGGCCCTGGCGAAGGTCGATGCCGACCTTATTCTGCATAACGGCACCATCCTGACGGTCGACGATCAATTCTCGGTCGCCCAGGCGGTGGTCGTCGATGACGGCCGGATCGTGGCAATCGGCGATGAAGCTATCGTCGCCGAGTACGATGCGCCGAACATCATCGACCTCAATGGCCGCACGGCCATGCCGGGCTTCATGGACACCCACTTCCATCCGGGCTCGCGCTCTCCCCGCAGCGTTCCGGCGAACCAAGCCAGCTCGATTGCCGAGCTGCAGGAAATGGTGCGCAAGAAGGCGGAAGAGCTGGGACCGGGCGAATGGGTCACCGGATATGGCTGGGCAGAAGCCAACCTTGCGGAAAATCGCAATGTCACCCGGGCGGATCTGGATGTTGCTGCGCCAGACAATCCGGTAGCTCTCCTTAGGGCCGGAGGCCACAGTGTGGCCGGCAACAGCCGCGCCCTTGCGCTTGCCGGGCTCGACGACTCTTCGCCCGACCCGCAACGCGGCGTGCTCGAGCGGGACGCCAATGGCGCGCTCAACGGGATTATCCGTGAACGGGCCGATTTGCTGGTGGACCTGGTGCCGACCGATACGCCCGACAGCTTGCGGCAGGGCTATATCGACGATCTCGCAAGGCTGACCACCCTTGGCATTACCAGCGTCATCATTGCCGCCACATCGATCCGCGACGAGGTCGACGAGAACCTCCGGCCAGAGGTGCCCAAGACCGCGCTGACCTACAAGCAATTGCAGTCGATCTACGCGGAGTTCGGCCCTTTCCTCCCGCGAGCTGCGGCATCGATCACGCATCCAGGCGCGGCGGCTCTTGCAGCCTATCCGCACCACACCGGCGATGGCGACCTCAGGCTTCGGCTCGGCCCCATTGGCGAGGCACCGGCAGTCGATGGTGGCTTTACCGGCCCCACCGCCTGGACCAGCGAAGATTACCGCATGCAGCCCGGCTTCCGCGGCCAGCCCTTCTTCGACGATGAGGCTGATTTGCAGGCGCTCGCCGACGATGTGGCCAAGAACGGCTGGCAGTTGGGCCTCCACGCCATCGGCGATGCGGCAATCGATATGGCGGCCAAGGTCTATGCCCAAAGCCTGGAGAAATACGGCATCGAAAACGGGCGTTGGTTTCTGGCGCACTACACGATGCTGCCCACCACCGAGACCATGGATCTCATGGCAGAGCGGGGCATCCTCGCAGCTGCGCAGCCGAACTTCCTCTACACCCTGGAAGATCGCTACGTCCAAACGCTCGACGGTGATCGGCTTGAGCATATCAATCCCCTGGCAGTTCCGCAGGAGCACGGCGTTTTTCTAGCACTAGGGTCCGACAATCTGCCGACCGACCCGCGTGTTGGCCTCTATGCCGCAGTGACCCGCAAGGGCCGGTCCGGCCGCGTTTTCGGTCCTTCCGAAGCCGTCAGTATCGAAGAGGCCATCCGCGCCTACACGGCGAACGGCCCCTATCTGACCTTCGAGGAAGACGAAAAGGGCACGCTTGAGGTCGGGAAGCTGGCCGACATCATCGTCCTCGATCGCAATCCACTGACGATTGCACCGGATGATCTGCTGACCATGCAGGTCGACCTGACTCTGATCAACGGACTGGTGGTCTACAACAGGCTCACCACCCTCTCTTCGCAGAACTGAACCTCTCTTCGCAGGATTGAACGGGCAAGACCTGGGCGACCGAGAACAACCGGCGCCCTTCAATCGACCATAAAAATGGGGGTAATAGTGAAAAAGGGAATTCATCGCTCGGTACGACTGGCACTGCTTCTTGGCGTTTGCATTGGAATGCCGGGAGGCGCCTGGGCGCAGACTGAAGGAAGCACGGCAGACCGGGGCATCAACTTCGGCAACGCGATTCTCGTGACCGCGCAGAAGCGCGCTGAGGATGCGATCGACGTGCCGATCAGCATCGCCGCGATCAGCTCGGAACAGCTCGAAAAGCAGTCCATTCGCGACCTTGAAGACATTTCGCTGCTCACGCCCGGACTGAACTTCAATGGCGGCAGCCAGTTCGGTTCGCCGACGATCTCCATCCGCGGCATCTCCTCCACCTTCGGCGCATCGACGACGGGCTATTACCTCGACGAGACTCCCCTGCCGCAGAGCAACCTCACGCCCATCGTGCTGCCGCATGTGTTCGATACGGAGCGGGTCGAGGTTCTGCGCGGCCCGCAGGGCACCTTGTATGGCTCGGGTTCCATGGGCGGTACGATCCGGTTCATCCGCCCCGAACCGAACCTTGACTATGCCTCCTACGAACTGGGAGCAAACGGCGAAGTAACCGAAGGCGGCGCCCCCAGCGCAGAGGTGCAAGGCGTGACCGACATTCCGCTCATGCCGGGCCGGGTCGGGCTTCGCGCAGGCGCATTCTATCGTCATGAAGGCGGCTGGGTGGACCGCGGCGATCGCAATACTGGCGAGACCATCGACCAGAACGTCAACGCGCGCGAGACGGTTGTCGCCAGCGCAATGCTGAAGGCCCAGGTCTCCGATACCTTCAGCCTCATGCCCTCGGTCTTCTACCAGCGGACCCACTCCGACGACATGGACCTTTACTGGGAGCGGGGCGGCAAGTTCGTAACCTACACCAAGCGGAAACAGCCCGAGACGGACGAGTTCATTATCGGCAGCCTTACCGCCGATCTCGATCTGGGAGCGGTCAGCCTTCGGTCGATCACCTCTTACATCGACCGCAACTTCGACCAGATCAACGACTGGACGGATTCGGACGGACCGATCGTCGGGCCATTGATCATCGGCATTCCGGTCGAGGATCTCACCGACAACTTTATCGGCTACATGTACTGGGACGCGAAGCAGAAGACCTTCTCGCAGGAACTGCGCCTGGCGTCGCAAAACGAAGCCGCGCGCCTCACATGGAACATCGGCGCGTTCTACCAGCGCGATGAGTACAAGCTGGTTCGCCACGAGTATCAGGACATCAACTACGAGTTCGAGGCGGCGAACGGCTTCTTCGTTCCCATCGACGGCTACGACCTGACGGGGCCGCTGTCGGATGAGCTTGGTCCGGTGACCTACTACCAGAACCAGGACCGGGTCAGCGAAGAGCTTGCCGGGTTCGCCAATGCGACCTTCGATGTCACTGATGCGCTCAGCGTGACCGCGGGCGTGCGCGTGGCCCACACGCAGGTCGATATCACCGAAACAACCGAAGGCTTCTGGCTCGGTGAGCGTTCGACGTTCGTCGGCAAGCAAAAGGAAACGCCGATCTCACCGAAGTTCAGCGTGAGCTATGAACCCGATCCCAATCACACGCTCTATGCCACGGCCAGCAAGGGCTTCCGCATCGGCGGCAGCAACCCGGACTACCGCGGCACGCTGTGCAGCGCCGACCTGCCGCCAGAAGGCAACCCACTGACCTATGGATCGGACTCGCTCTGGAGCTACGAAATAGGCAGCAAGAACCGGTTCGGTGGCGGCCTCTTCTCGCTGAATGCCAGCGCCTTCCACATCGACTGGTCGGACATCCAGGCCGCAGTGACGATGCCGACCTGTCTGAGCGTTTACATCGACAACCTCGGTAAGGCGAAAGTGGACGGCTTCGATCTGGAGTTCGGCGCAGTGCTGAACGATTCGTTCGATCTGATGCTCACCGCTGGCTATGCAAACGCGCGATACAGCGAAACGGTCGAAAAGTTCGGGGCAACGCTGGTCGCCAAAGGCCAGAAGTTCGCCGTTCCCGACTTCACCGGAAGCGCGGTGCTGAACTACAATGGCGAGATAGCCGATCGGCGCACGTTCGCGACGCTCACCGTCAGCTATGCCGGCAGCTACGAGCGGAACGGGCCGGACGGCGTTGAAGGGGCGGATGACCTCACCCGCCACGCGTCTCCAGTCACGCAGGTGTCGGCGCGCGGCGGCGTGGAGCTGGGAGATTTCACGGTCTCGATCTTCGCTGAAAATCTGCTCAACAGCCAGACGCAGCTGTCGCGGACGCGGGCGATCGCAACGACATACGACTTCGTCCAGCCGATCATCTTCCTCCGGAGCCTGCGGCCGCGCACTGTGGGCCTGGCCCTGAACATGGAGTTCTGATCGCAGCCTGGCTGCATGATATAACAGGTAAGTTATCGTGGATGGGCATGTCGGAGGCGGCATGCCCATCCATTTTTTGTAACGCTGGCCCCGCCCTCAGATGGCTGCGATCATATTGCTTGATTAATCATAGAAATTGATACAGGCTCTGCCTCATACAGTTCAAGAACGAGAGGAAAGCCGTATGCCACGAGCATCAGGAAAGTCGTGTACCATAAGCCGCAAAGCCATCGCGATTGGCCTCGCCTCAGGATTATTGCTTTGCGCCCTGCCCGGTTCGGCGCAGACGGTTGACCAAACCGAGGACGCGGGGCCGTCGAAGGCGATAGAGGAACTCCGTCGGAATTTCCTCGACAGGTCGATCAACGCGCTCACCTTTCACAGCATCGATTCGATCTTCTACACGGTACCGGTCAAGGCAGGCGACCATCCCAGCGTGCTTGAACGCGAGGAACACCCCCTCACCTTCGATTATGAGTTCGCCGGCGCGCGCCACACGCCGGAAGAGTTTCTCGAACGAAATTACACCAATGCGCTGCTGATCATGAAGGACGACAAGATCGTCTATGAAAAGTATCGCAACTTTACCGACGACGATACGCACTTCCTGTCGATGTCGACCGCCAAGTCGATCACCGCGATTCTGGTCGGCGCTGCTTTGGAAGACGGGTACATCAAGTCGCTCGACGACAAGGTCGAGACCTATGTGCCGGAACTCGTGGGCACCGCATTCGAAGGCGCAACGGTGCGCGATCTGCTGCTCATGAAATCGGGCGTCGATCGGACGGACACCTATATGCCCGCGCCGGGCACCCCCTCCGCAGAACTGCGCGAGGAGATATTGGTCTTCAATCGCCACCGCTCAGTCGACGAAGCGTTCATTGTCGAGCGGGCCGACGAACCGGGAGAAACGTTCCGCTATTCGACCCTCAACACGAATGTGCTGGGCTGGATTCTCGAAAAGGCAGTGGGCAAGCCCGTCAACGAATACATGAGCGAACGCCTGTGGATCCCGTTGGGCGCAGAGGCTGACGGCTTCTTCATGACCGACGGCCCTCCCGGTGTTGGCCGGCCGACCAACGGCATGGGCTTCAATGTCGTGATGCGCGATTTCGCCAGGGTCGGACAAATGATGCTGCACGAGGGGCGCGTTGGTGATCGCCAGATCATTTCCGCAGATTGGGTGAGGGAATCGACCGTTCCCATCGGCCCCGAACCCGCTTCGCCCGACGAAGATCAAGGCTATCAGTACCAGTGGTGGACCCTGACCGATTCCAACGCATACATGGCGATCGGATTGCAAGGGCAGTTCATCTTCGTCGATCCCGATACGAATACCGTGATCGTGAAGTTCAGCTACTTCCCGCTCGCTGAAGCGAAAAACGGCTATCGTGAGGCAGAAGCGTTCTTCCGGGCCGCCTCGGCATGGACCCCTGCGCCCTGAGCAACGTCGCAAAGTCCGGAGCGGGTGAGACCATCCCGCTCCGGATGGCTTCTTCTCTTAGGCCAAACGAAGGCGCCAGATCGAAATGGTCAGTCCGGCAGTCCATCTTCGAGGACACTCCTCAGCTCGCTTCCGATCCTTGCGAGCAGGTCGTCAAGCGTAGCGCGCTCCTCAGACGAAAGGCCGCTCAACAAACGCTCATGAAAGCGACTGCGCCGTTGCAGCGTCTCGTCATAGCAGGCCCGTCCGCTAGCCGTCAGCATGAGGATCGATGTTCTGCGATCGGATGGGTTTTTCCGCCGTTCGAGGAGGCCTTTGCGCTCCAGCGAGGCGATAGCGCGACTGACCTCGGCATTGTCGACCCATGCGAGTTCGACCACCTGCGCAGCGGTCCCTCCGTCTTTCATGGCGGCGATCCGTGCCAGCACGCGCCACTCCGCATAGGTCAGGCCGTCCATTTCGAGCAGTTGCCGAATTGTCAGGCGGTCCATGATCTTGGCGACGAGACCCACGCGAAAGGTAGGGTAATCGAGCCGGTCTATCGTCCAGCCGGGAAGCGTTGCTTCCTTCGCCGGAGCGTCATCGCCAATCGCTGCGGTGCCGTCGTCCGCAGCGGCAAAGGGTTCTTCAGTATGCAAGTCCTAGCCCTCAATTCATTTCAACCGCCCCAAGCCTCGAAAGGCCACCGGGACTAGCACTGCGGCCTCCTATACACGCCGCCACAAGCACGAGCAAAGTGGTGAAACCGCTTGCCCACTCATCGCTTCATGACTAGTCCTCAATTTATCTGATTAATCATAGATTCTGCAGCGAGGGGTGCAAGTTCGGCTGATGGTTCAAAAATCCGATATACAATATCCCGGTCTCGGCATGCACATTGCCGGCGAATGGATCATGCGCGCAGATCGCACGCATACCGTCATTAATCCCGCCACAGAAGAGACACTCGGAGAGTTGCCTCTTGCCAATGCAAGCGATCTGGATCGCGCGCTTGAGAGCGCGGATCGCGGGTTCCGGCAGTGGAAAAAGACGCCCGTCGCAGAACGGGCCCGGGTGCTTCACACCGCCGCGGATCTCCTGCGCGAAAGGATCGACACCATTTCGGCGCTCGCAACGCTGGAAGAAGGCAAGACCCTTGCCGAAACACGCATCGAAACAATGGCCTGTGCCGGGCTGTTCGATTTCTACGCAGAAGAAGCAAAGCGCGTTTACGGACGGGTTCTGGTAAGGCCCACCGGAACCCGTTCGCTTGTGATGCACGAACCGGTCGGACCGGTTGCCGCCTTTGCGCCGTGGAACTTTCCCATTCACAACCCGGGCCGCAAGCTCGGCGCGCCGATCGCGGCAGGGTGCTCGGTCATTCTCAAACCGGCAGAAGAAACGCCCGCCTCCGCGATGGCTGTGGTGCAGGCTCTGCTCGATGCCGGGTGCCCCGGTGATGTTGTGCAACTTGTCTTCGGCGTGCCCGACGAAGTTTCGCGGCATCTGCTCGCCAGTCCGATCATCCGCAAACTGAGCTTCACGGGATCGACCGTGGTGGGCAAACATCTTGCGAAGCTGGCCACCGAGAACATGCTGCGGACCACGCTCGAACTCGGCGGACATGCCCCTGTCCTGATCTTCGACGACTGCAATCTGGAGCGAACCGTCGAGACTTTGGCCATGGGCAAGTCGCGCAATGCAGGGCAGGTGTGCGTCTCCCCTACCCGCTTCTACATTCAGGACGGGATTCACGATCGCTTCGTCAGTGAGTTCGCCAAGGTGTTTGGCACGCTGACGCTTGGCAACGGGCTCGATCCCGAAACCAGGATGGGCCCCCTCGCCAACCCGCGGCGCTGCGCCGCGATGGAGAGGTTGGTATCGGACGCAACAGGAGCTGGCGGAAAGCTGGTCACCGGCGGCGAAGCGCTGGATCGCACCGGCAATTTCTGGCGCCCCACCGTGCTGTCTGACGTCCCCAATGGTGCAAATGTGATGAACGAGGAACCGTTTGGTCCTGTCGTGGTGACGTCACGCTTCTCGGCTTTCGACGAAGCCATTGAGCAGGCCAATCGCCTACCCTTCGGCCTCGCTGCCTTCGCGTTTACGGAGAATGCGCGCCAAGCCAATCTCGTCGGCGATGCGCTGGAAGCGGGAATGGTGGGAATAAACACCACCGGCCTTGCCGCACCCGATGCACCATTCGGCGGCGTCAAGGAGAGCGGTCACGGCGCAGAGGACGGCCCGGAGGGCTTAGCCGCATGTCTGGTGACCAAGACTATCCATCAGGTCTGAGCGCCTAGTGGCAATCGCTCGCATCGTTACTGCGTAACAAAACACAAGAGAGGATTGATTGCGATGAATACGACGGGGTCTTTCGACATCCAGGCCTTCGTGGACAGGCAATCCCTCAAGCCGTTGCACATTGCGGTGCTGGCCTTGTGCTTCTTCGTGATGTTCATCGATGGCTTCGACATTTTCATGGTCGGCAAGATTGCGCCCGCTATCGCCGAAGACTTCGGCGCAACCCCGGCCGCCATGACGATAGTCATTCTGCTCCAGCAGGTCGGGCTTGCGGTGGGGGCGTTCGTGTTGAGCCCGCTGGCAGACTACTTCGGGCGCAAACGGATGCTGGTCATCTCGTTCACGCTGTTCGGCATTATGACGGTGGCGACGGCCTATTCGCCCTCGATCCTTTTCATGGCAATCCTGCGCGGCATTGCCGGAGTGTTCCTTGCCGGCGTCTTGCCGATGGCTGTTGCGCTGATTTCGGAATTCACGCCCAAGTATCGGCGTGCGCTTTTCATCGCGGTTGGCATGACCGGCTACAGCCTCGGCAATGTCGCGGGAACCTTCGCGGCGTTGCTGGTGCCCGATTACGGATGGCAGAGCGGGTTCTGGCTCGGCGGCATGATGCCGCTGCTGCTGCTTCCGTTCATGGTCATGTTCTTGCCGGAATCGCTCTATTATCGCGCTGGCAGAAACCCCAGAGACCCGAGGATCGCACGGGTCATCCGGCGGCTGGCCCCTCAAACGGCGCTGACTGGGGACGAGACATTTGTTGCCCCCAACAACAAGCCGGGCAAGCGGCCCGACCCGCGGGATCTCTTCCGCGACGGGCGCGCGCGAACGAGCATCGTGCTGTTCTCTGCCTGCTTCTTCTCGATGGGGACCATTGCCCTCCTCGCGGCCTGGCTGCCCAGTTTCTTCATGCAGATGGCTGGAATTTCCATCCAGCGCTTCGCGATGTCGGCAATGTTGGGCTTGCTCGGGGGCATTTTCGGAATGCTCTCGATCGGCTGGCTCATCGATCGCGTTCATCAGACCTTGCCGGTGCCCGCATTCTTCCTCGGCTATGCCATCGCTATCACATCTCTGGCCCACGTCCCGTTCGAAAGCCCGGCCTTCATCCCGACGCTTTTCCTGATGGCAATGTTTCAAGCAGGTGGGCAGGCCGGATTGAACATGACGATGGCGCGCATCTACCCACCGATCGTGCGCAGCACCGGAATTGGCTGGGCGGGCGGCGCTGGACGGATCGGGGGCGTCGTGCTGCCCCTATTCGGCGGATTTGCGCTTGCCTCGGCCTTTTCGCTCCAGCTTACGCTGGCGATGGTCGCTCTCCCGCCGTTGCTCGTGGCGGTGCTGGTCTTCTTTCTCACACCCGCACAGCAGCCTGAGAAGAAAGACTGAGGCCGCGCTGAGCCCGCGCCCAGCTCGCTTCCAGCGCGCCACGAGGCCCAAAACGGCAGACGGAATCAATTTGCATGATTAATCAAAGAATCGTTGACCGGGGCGCCAGATAGGAATACTCAGTCGTCTTACTAATTCGCCAAACGAGCGAGAATTACACGAGGGAGAACGACATGAGTGTTATAAGGTCAGTTCTGGTTGCTTCATCAGCGATTGCCTTGGCGGCAACCCTGCCAGGCGTAGCTGTCGCGCAAGATACCGATGCCGCAGGGCAATCCGACGACGAGGCAACCATCTCCCCCAGCTTTGACGGCGACATCGTCGTCACCGCCACCCGTCAGGACCGGCTGCTCAGCAAGGTCCCGATCAGCATCGCCGCCTACAGTGCGGAATCGATGGATCGCCAAGGTGTCAGGGACGTCAGCGACATTGCGCGCCTCACCCCCGGCCTCAGCTTCACCAGCGGGACGTTCGGCGCCAGCACGAGCACGAATATCGCCATTCGCGGCGTCTCCTCGCAATCCGGCGCGGCGACCA
>CENV01000079.1_pt1 | contig 44065 bp, 42 predicted proteins | sample 530231 | NCBI WGS metagenome assembly CENV01 (sample SAMEA2619815, study PRJEB7988) | marine metagenome | biome: marine biome (ENVO:00000447); feature: surface water layer (ENVO:00002042); material: "saline water (ENVO:00002010), including plankton (ENVO:xxxxxxxx)" | depth 5 m
TCACCCGTCGCCCAGCATCCGCCCCCAGGCGTCCTCTAATTCCCGCACCGCCCGCTCGTCATGGAACAGGGCGCCGTTGTGCTGGCGCAGGGTGTCGCGCCAATGGGCGCGCAGGGCCGGGTCGGTGGCCAGGGCGACGGCCAGGTCCACGTAGTGGTCCGGGTCCCGGGCGATCAGGCCGTTGAGGCCCATGCGGCCATAGAGGCCGGCGGTGAAATGGCCACGCAGCAGGGGCGAGGGCAGGGTGATCAGCGGCAGCGCCAGGCCAAGGGCGTCGTAGCTGGTGTTGGCGCCGCTGTAGTGGGGCGGGTCCAGGACCACGTCCGCCAGGCCGAGCAAGCCCAGGTAACGCTGCCGGGATTGGCGGGGCAGCAGGGTGATACGCTCCGCCAGGGGCCCCAGGCGCCGTTGCAGGCGCCGGCGCAGGGGCGCGGTTTCGGCGCCTTCCTGGCTGCCGATCAGCAGCACCCGGCCGAGCGGGTCGCGCTCCAGAATGGCCGCCACCAGCGGGTCGAAGTCCGGGTGAATCTTGCGCGGGTTCTGTGCGCACAGGTACAGGTTGGCCCGTTCCGGCAGACCAAAATCGCCACGGGTGGGCGGCCGCGACGGCGGCTCCGGGGGCGTGGTCCAGGTGAACATGTTGCCGGGCATGGTGATCAGGTTTTCCCGGTAACGGTGCGCCGCGTCCGCCGGTTCCACCAGATCCGACGACAGGAAGAAATCCATCGCCGGGATGCCGGTGGTCAACGGCCAGGCCCAGCTGGTGTACTGCAGCGGCGCCGGCCGCAGCCACGGCAGGAAGTAGTTGAACGAGTCCGAACCCACCTCCCAGTGATAAAGCAGGTCCAGCCGCGCCGCGCGCAGCTGGGCGGCGGCCTGATCCACCCGCGGATCGAGCGCCAGCCAGGTGATGCCGTCCTCGCCCAGGGCCGCCCGGGTGCGATCCAGTGCCGGACGGGTCACCGCCACCACGATCTCGAAGCGTTGCCGGTCGAGGCGCGGCAGCAGGCCCAGCACGCTGCGGATAAAGATGCCCTCGTGGCCGTGATTGACCACCATGCCGATGCGCCGGCGGTCGCCGCCGGTGCGCGCCGCCGGCGGCTGGTAGTCGGGCAGGCGCGGCGCCAGCAGATCCGCGTGGGCGCTTTTCACGGCCAAGTCCGCGCGGCCCTGGTACATCAGGGTGGGCGGCGGCTCGGCGCCGCTGTGATGCAGGTGGGCCGGGTCCAACTGGCCGGGCCGGTCCCGCCAGCGCGCCAGGGTGGCGGCATAGCCGTCCCGCCAGGCGTCGATGGCGGCGTTGTCGTCGAACACGTCTGGGCACAAAAGATCGGCGTGCAGTTCATGCCACCAATGGTCCGGCCGCAGGGCGCTGACGCGCCGGTAACCGGCCGCCGCCGACGCCATCTGTCCCTGGCGCTCATTGGCCACCGCCAGATTCAGATGGGCGTCGGCGTAGTCCGGTGCCAGCGCCAGGGCGTCGCGCAGCGGCGCCGCCGCCTCGGTGGGGCGGCGTAGCAGAATCAGGGCGCTGCCCAGGTTATTGAGGGTGCGCGGCTGGCGGGCCGGCGGCAGGTGCTGCAGGGCTCGGCGGTAGCTGGCCACCGCCTCTTCGTCCCGGCCGCTGTCGAGCAGGGTGTTACCCTGGTTGTACCAGCCGTCGCCGTGGTCCGGCTGGCGGCGCAGCGCTTCCCGGTACACCGCCAGGGCGTCCTCCAGCCGACCGGCGCCGCGCAGCGCCAGGGCCAGATTAAAGCGCGCCACCGGCAGGTCCGGCAGCCTTGCCACCGCCTTCTCCAGCACCGCCACCGCCTCGTCGAAGCGGCCCAGGCGGCGCAGCAGCTCGCCATGGTTGATCACCGCCGCCGGCACGCCCGGGTGGCGCGCCGCCAGCGGCGCCAGCAGTGCCAGGGCGTCTTCCAGCCGGCCATCGCCGATCAAGGCCAGGGCGCGCTTCAGGGTCTGTTCCGGGTGCTCAGTCATGGGCGGCAACAATACCGTCATTCCGGGCCGGCGGGTAGGTCGGTGGCGCCGCCGGGTCGGAAGAGGGCGGATAAAACCATGGCCGCCATGGCAAGGCCGGCATTAATGAGGGAACCGCGCATTGAAAAACCGGTCCTGAGATTTAACCATAATGACAATGGGTCACTGGCGGCTTGGCTGGGCGATAGCATTTTGGCACTATTGTGCCAATGGCCATTGAAGGCCGGTAATGACCAAAAAATTCAGGGAGGAGAAAGGCATGGCCTACAAGGTCTGGTTTCAGCTTTGTTTCCCACAGGGTGAAGAAGACACCGTGCCCGATGTCAGGCGCTTCGTGGCCGCCCGCGACGACCTGGAGATCGAAGGGGTGAACCGGTTCGGGCGGACTGTCACGGATTACCCCTATCCCGAGGACGGCGGCGGCCTGGGTCAGCCTCGCCGTACCATCATCCCGGACGGCCACGGTGTGGAGGTGGTGTTCCTGGCCCCGGACCAGAAGAATGGCCCCGCGCTGCTGCTGGCGCTTATGCGTGATCTCGGGCGCGCCTTTCCGGATGCCCGCATTAGCGGCGCCATGCGCGATATCTCCGACGAATACGACGAACATGACGAGGACGAGCTGGAATTCACCTCCGAGGAACTCACCCTGGAAATGCAGGCCGGTCGCAACCCCACGCAATAGCGGCGGCAAACGCCACGAATGTAAGCAATAATTTTTCTAAATTGAGTTCGGGTAACCAGAACGTCCACACTCTGCCCCTGAGATGCCGAGAACGCCATTGCCGCTCCGGTTGCCACCGGTTGTCCCGACATGCGGGACGATGGGCCGCGCATCGCTTCAATGTCATGCTTGCTACACAAACAAATTGCACGGCAGTTGGGCCTTTGCGCGCCGGGCGGTAAAACAATGCCAACAAATTTCAGCGTGAAGAAAGGGGCAAAATGGCTCGTTTCGCGCTAAGCTTCTGCGGCAATTGCGCAGTTAACGGAATCGTTCGGCCCGCCGGACACACCCACTTATGGAAGCAGGGTATGAGTAGCAACGCTTGGTACGTGGTCCAATGCCGCGCCAACCAGAATTTCCGCGCCCAGGAAAACCTGGAAAACCAAGGCTTCACCTGCTTCCAGCCGTGTCTCCGCGTGGAGAAGCTGCGCGCCGGCCGGCGCACCCATCGCACCGAACCCCTGTTCCCCGGTTACCTGTTCGTCCAATTCCAGGATTACGGCCCCAGCTGGCACACCGTGCGCTCCACGCGCGGCGTCAACCGGCTGGTGGCGTTCGGCGATCAGCCGGCCCGGGTGCCCGATAGCGTGGTGGACGCGCTGATCCAGGGGGCCGTCAACGAATCCGACGATGCGGACACCCGTCCGGCGATCCGCGCCGGCGACCGGCTGCGCATCGAAAATGGGCCCTTCGCCAACCTGGAAGCCACCTTCCAGGCCTACGACGGCGAACAGCGGGCCATCGTTCTGCTGGAGATGCTGCACAAACAGCACCGGCTGAACCTGGCCCTGAAAGACGTGCGCCCGCTGGGGGCGCGTCACTGAGGCGCGAACAACGGCGCGGCCACCGCGCCCGAGGCGACAACGGACCGTTCCCGGGGAATTGACGGCAAACCCTGTGGCGGTAGCGTGCCCGGAGACTCGACGCTAAAGAATCGCCGGCGGCGGCCGATGTGGTGGAGGGCCGGCGAGTCGGTACGTGTCGCAATTCAGTAGCCGGCATGTAGAATGCTTTTTTCGGATATCTACGACAGAACTTAAACGATCTGGTAGCAGGAAAGCGCTTGTGGTGAACCCGGGCAACAGATGTAAGGGGGCCTTTGCCCTGATTTTGGGGATGGGCCTGAGCGGCGCCGCGGGCGCCGCCTCCTGGACCGCCCCCTGGGTGGAAACCGGCGACCTGCAGGCCCGCCACCATATTGAAGCGCTGTCCGCCCAGGGCTGTTTCGACGGTCTGACCCTGACCTGGCCGTTGAACTGGTCGGCGGTGGCCCATGGTCTCAACGGCGCCAGCGATGCCTGCCTGGCCAGCGAACACGCCGCCTGGCTGCGCGCCCGCCTGGACCGCGCCAAGAATGCCGGCCGCACCGCCACGCTCACCGTGGGCGGCGCCAATGAGGAACCCCTGTTCCGCCACTATGGCGACCAGCCCCGGGGCGAGGCGGATGCCTCCGCCGCGGTGAGCGTCACCGGCCGCCGTTTCGCCGCGAGGGTGCGCGCCCAGTACGTGGACAACGACCGGGAAGACCGGGAAGCCCGTCTGGATGGCAGCTACGTGGCCGGCCGCTTCGGCAACTGGCAGCTCGGCGCCGGCGCCATCGACCGCTGGTGGGGCCCGGGCTGGCAGAGTTCCCTGGCCCTGTCCAACAACGCCCGCCCGGTCACCGGCCTGTGGTTCGGCCGGCAAACGCCCTACGCGCCGCGCTCCCGCTGGTTTTCCTGGCTGGGCCCCTGGGACTTCCAGGGTTTTGCCGGCCAGCTGGAGCAGGACCGGGCGGTGCCCGATGCCAAACTGATCGGCGGCCGCTTCACCTTCCGCCCCGCCGGTTTTCTGCAGATCGGCCTGACCCGGCTGTTCCAATGGGGCGGGGAAGGGCGCCCGGACGGTCTGGACTCGTTCAAGGACGCGCTGATCGGTAAGGACAACGGCCAGAGCACCGGCTTCGCCGAGGACGACGATCCCAGCAACCAGGTGGCCGGGCTCGACTTCCGCGCCAGCTTCCCGGTGTTCGGCGTGCCCACCGGCTTTTATGGCCAGGCCATGGGCGAGGACGAGGCCGGCGGCCTGCCGTCCAAGTTCTCCACCCTGGCGGGCCTGGATCTGCTCACCGGCCTGGGCGAGGGCAACCAGCGAATCTTCCTGGAAGCCTCGGACACCGTGGCCGGCCGCACCTTCAGCGACACCCGTTACAATACCGCCTACGAGCACAGCACCTATCGAAGCGGCTTCCGCTATTACGGCCGCAGCCTGGCGTCCACCTTCGAAGGGGACGCCCGCACCCTGACCCTGGGGCTGCAGCAGTTCTTCCGCAACGGCTGGGTGGCCACCGCCGCGCTCACCAACGCCACCCTCAACGCCGAGGGCGGCAAACGGGCGGTAATCGCCGATGGTGGCGCCGAGATTCTGCAGGCGGCGTACGAACAGGACGTGGTGGTCGCCGAGCTGCGTCTGGAACACGGCCTGCTGGGCGGGCGCATGACCTGGGCCCTGGCCGCCAGCGACGACCCCATCGACACCTTTGACGGCGAGCGCGAGCGGGTTACCGCCATGGCCCAATGGCAACGCAGCTTCGCCTGGTAAAAAAAGACAACGAACGGAGTGATTCAGGGAACATGAACGCATTACGGTTACTCTCCGCCGCGCTGCCGGTGCTTTTGTTGGGCGGCTGCACGGTGGTGCCCGGGTCCCACCATTCCGAGTCCCCCGGCTGGTTCGCCGAGGACGACGGCGCCGACGCCGAGGCGCTGCCGGACATCATCCGCGTGCACCAGATCAGCACCGCCATCCTCAATGACCCCAAAACCGACACCGCCATCGGCACTCCGGAAGGGCTGGAGTCGGTGTCCGAGGACTACGACTACCAAGTGGGCCCCGGCGACGTGCTCAACGTCACCGTCTGGGATCACCCGGAGCTGACCATCCCCGCCGGCTCCCAGCGCAGCTCCACGGAATCCGGCAACTGGGTGCACAACGACGGCACCATCTTCTACCCCTATGTGGGCACCGTGGAGGTGGCCGGCCTGAACGTGAACGAAATCCGCGCCATGATCACCCGGCGCCTGGGCCAGTACATCGAGAACCCCCAGGTGGACGTGACCGTGGCCGCCTTCCGCAGCAAGAAGGTCTACGTCACCGGCTCCGTGGGCCAGCCCGGCACCTACCCGATCACCAATATTCCCCTGCGCCTGGTGGACGCCATCAGCGCCGCCGGCGGCATCAGCGAAACCGCCGATTGGTCCAACGTGCTGCTGACCCGGGACGGCCGCGACTACAGCCTGTCCCTGCGCAACATCTATCAGGACGGCAACGCGGCGCAGAACATCCTTCTGCAGCCCGGCGACGTGATCAACGTGGCCCGCGCGGAAGAGAACAAGGTGTTCGTGCTCGGCGAGGTGATGCGCCCCTCCAGCCTGCCCATGGGCCGCAACGGCATGACCCTGGCCGAGGCCCTGTCCGAGAAGGGCGGCCTGGACCCGTCCACTTCCGACGCCTCCGGGGTGTTCGTGTTCCGCAAGGCGCCGGCCGGCGCCGACCACGGCATCGACGTCTACCAGCTCAACGCCAAGGACGCCGCCGCCCTGGTGCTGGCGGACAGCTTCTCTCTGCAGTCCCGGGACATCGTCTATGTCACCGCCGCGCCGCTGGCCCGCTGGAACCGGGTACTGAGCCTGGTGGTGCCCACCGCGGCGGCGGTCTATCTGGGCAGCCGCGCGGAAAACCAACTGAACGACGACTGAATGTTTGAGCGCATCCTGGTGGTCTGCGACGGCAATATCTGTCGCAGCCCCACCGCCGCTGGCCTGCTGGCCGCGCACAAGCCCGGGGTGGAGGTCACCTCCGCCGGCCTGGTGGGCCTGGAAGGCCACGGCATGGACGCCACCGCCCTGGAGGTGGCCGAAAGCCACGGCATGCAAGGCGGCGACCAGCACCGGGCCCGCAAGCTCACCGGCGAACTGTGCCGGCTGGCGGACCTGATCCTGGTAATGGAAGGCCGCCAGCGCGAGCGCATTATCCAGCGCTTTCCGGAGGCCAGCGGCAAGACCATGCTGCTCACCCACTGGACCGGTGGCCGCGACATTCCCGACCCGTTCCGCCAGTCCAGGGAAGTTCACGAACGCATCCATCCCATGATCCGCGACGCGGTGGCCGCCTGGGCCGCCAAAATCTAGAAAAAGGAAAACGCAGGAATGACCGACCAGCACGCTTCTCGGGGACGCCCGGCCACCACCGATGATGACATTGATCTGCAGCGGCTATGGGCGCTGCTGGTGGATGGCCGCTGGCTGATCCTGGGGGCGGCGCTGCTGGCCCTGGTGCTGGGGCTGGTCTATGTACAGATGGTGGTGCCGATCTACAAGGCCGAGGGCCTGCTGCAGATCGAGAAAAAGCAGGGCGGCATGCTCGGCCTGGACCAACTGGACCGGGCCCTGGGCGGCGCGGAATCGTCCACCGCGGCGGAAATCGCCATTCTGCGCTCGCGCATGGTGCTGGGCGAGGTGGTGGACCAGCTGCGCCTGGACACCCGCATTGCCCCCCAGCCCCTGCCACTGATCGGCCGCTTCCAGTTCGCCCCCAGCGTGGTGGACGACGCCGGCCGCTCCGTGCCGGTCAGCGTGCGCGACGGCAACGCCACCGTGGTGGTGGCGGAATTCCAGGTGCCGGAAACATACCGGGGCCGGACCTTCCAGCTGCGTCCCGGGGATGCCGGTCAGCCGGCCCTGTACCTGGGCGACCGGCTGATCGCCAGCGGCCCCGCCGACCAGCCGCTCACCGGCGAGGACGGCCAGGTGATGCTGCGCCTGTCCACCTGGGAGCCCGCCGGCGAGACCTTCAACCTGACCCGCCTGTCCATGCTGTCCGCCGTCAATAGCATCCGTGGCAGCCTGACCGTGGAAGAGCAGGGCCGCGACACCGGCATGCTCAATATCAGCCTGACCGGCCCGGACCGGGCCCGCGCCCGCGCTATCCTCAACGCCATCAGTGAGGCCTACCTGATGCAGAACGTGAAGCGTCAGGCGGCGGAAGCGGAAAACAGCCTGGAGTTTCTCAACGAGCAGCTTCCCGAGGTGCGCGACACCCTCAATGAGGCCGAGAACAAACTGAATGCCTACCGCTCCAGCACTGACTCCGTGGACATCAACATGGAGACCCAGTCCTTGCTTGGCCGGCTGGTGGACATGGACGCCAAGCTCAACGACCTGAAGATCAAGGAAAGCGAGGTGGCCGCCCGCTACACCAAGGAGCACCCGGCCTACCGCACCCTGCTGGAACAGCGCCGCTCCCTGGAATCCCAGAAGGCGCGGCTCAACGACCAAATCGGCGATCTGCCGGAGACCCAGCAGGAAATCCTGCGCCTGATGCGCGACGTGGAAGTGGACCAGCAGCTCTATGTGAGCCTGCTAAACCGGGCCCAGGAGCTGCGTATTCTCAAGGCCAGCACCGTGGGCAACGTGCGCATCATCGACGACGCGGTGGTCTACCCGGCGCCGGTGGCGCCGAAAAAGGGCCTCATTCTGATGCTCTGCACGGCCCTGGGCTTTTTGCTCACAGCCGCGGTGGTGCTGGCTGCCGGCCTGCTGCGCAGGGGCATCGAATCCCCCGACGAGCTGGAGGAACTGGGCATCCCGGTGTACGCCGCCGTACCGCTCTCCGAGGAGCAGGCCCGCCGCGACCGGGTGGCCGACATGCTGCGCCGCCGCAAACGCCGCACCCATGGCGCGCCCGCGCCGCTACTGGCGGTGAACGACCCCGGCGACCTGGCGGTGGAGGCCCTGCGCAGCCTGCGCACCAGCCTGCACTTCGCCACCATGGAAGCCAGCAACAAGGTGCTGATGATCTCCGGCCCCAGCCCGGAAGTGGGCAAGTCCTTTATCACCGCCAACCTGGCCACGGTACTGGCCCAGGTGGGTCAGAAGGTGGCGGTGGTGGACGCGGACATGCGCAAGGGTCACCTGCACCGCTACTTCGGCCACAACGGCCAGCAGGGGCTGTCCACCATTCTGTCCGGTCAGGCCGACCTGGACACGGTGATGGCCGGCACCGAGATCGAGAACCTGGACTTCCTGCCCCGGGGCCAGGTGCCGCCCAACCCCTCCGAGCTGCTGATGCACCCGCGCTTCAAGCAGCTGATGGAAGACCTGTCCCAGCGCTACGACCTGGTGCTGGTGGACACCCCGCCGGTGCTGGCGGTGACCGACGCCGCCATTATCGGCCAGCTGGCCGGCACCAGCCTGCTGGTGGCCCGCTTCGGCCAGAATTCGGTGAAGGAAGTGGACGTGTCGATCAACCGCTTTGATCAGAACAAGGTGGAGATCAAGGGCGTGATCCTCAACTGCATCGAACGCCGCGCCTCCAACGAATACGGCTATTACGCGTACAAATACGACAGCAAGGATTAACCCTCAAGGAAGCCCCGCATGGACAACCTCAAACTGGCCGTGGTCGGCCTCGGCTACGTCGGCCTGCCGTTGGCCGTGGAATTCGGTAAACACCGCTCGGTGGTGGGTTTCGACATCAATCCCCAACGTATTAGCGCTCTCCAGGCTGGCCACGACAACACCCTGGAAGTGTCTGACGAGGAGCTGGCCGCAGCCAGTGGGCTGGTTTTCAGCGCGAGCCCCGAAGCGCTTCAGGACTGCAACGTTTATATTGTTACCGTGCCCACGCCCATCGACGCGCATCGCAGCCCGGATTTGACACCGCTGATCCGCGCCTCCGAGACCATCGGCAAGACGCTGAAGAAAGGCGACATCGTGGTCTACGAATCCACCGTCTACCCCGGCGCCACCGAGGAAGACTGCGTGCCGGTGCTGGAGCGGGTCTCCGGCCTGACCTTCAATCAGGACTTCTTCGCCGGCTACAGCCCGGAGCGCATCAACCCGGGCGACAAGGAACACCGGGTCACCACCATCAAGAAGGTGACCGCCGGCTCCACCCCGGAAGTGGCGGACATCGTCAACGACCTGTACGCCTCCATCGTCACCGCCGGCACCCACAAGGCCTCGTCCATCAAGGTGGCGGAGGCGGCCAAGGTCATCGAAAACACCCAGCGCGACCTGAACATCGCCCTGATCAACGAGCTGTCGATGATCTTCAACCGCCTGGACATCGACACCCAGGAAGTGCTGGAAGCCGCCGGCACCAAGTGGAACTTCCTGCCGTTCCGGCCCGGCCTGGTGGGCGGCCACTGCATCGGCGTGGACCCCTACTACCTGACCCACAAAGCGGAAGCCATCGGTTATCACCCCCAGGTGATCCTGTCCGGCCGGCGCATCAACGACGGCATGGGCCGCTACGTGGCCAGCCAACTGGTCAAGGCCCTGCTGGCCCGCTGCATCCAGGTGAACGGTGCCCGCGTACTGGTGATGGGCCTCACCTTCAAGGAAAACTGCCCGGACCTGCGCAATACCCGGGTGGTGGACGTGGTCAATGAGCTGGCGGAATACAACGTGCGGGTGGACGTGTACGACCCCTGGATCAACCCGGACGAAGCGCACCACGAATACGGCATCCAGCCCATCGAGGCCCCCCGGGACGGGGACTACGACGGCATCGTGCTGGCGGTGGGCCACCGGCAGTTCAAGGACATGGGCGCCGACGCCATCCGCCGCCTGGGCCGCGACGACCATGTGCTCTACGACCTGAAGTACATCCTGCCCAAGGAAGCGGTCGACCTCCGCCTCTAACTCCCGCTCTTACCCCTCTGCCCTCAACGGAGCCCAATTCCCCGTATGAGCAAATACGAACAAGTCAAAGCCGACCTCCAAGCCCACCCCAAGACCTGGCTGATCACCGGCGTGGCCGGCTTTATCGGCTCCAACCTGCTGGAAACCCTGCTGGGCCTGGGCCAGACCGTGGTCGGCCTGGACAACTTCGCCACCGGCCACCAGTACAACCTGGATGAGGTGCGGGAAAACGTGGGCGAGGGCGCCTGGCAGCGCTTCAGCTTTATCGAGGGCGATATCCGCGACCTGGACACCTGCCGCCTGGCGGTACGCGGCGCCGACCATGTGCTGCACCAGGCCGCTCTGGGGTCGGTACCCCGGTCCATCGCCGACCCCATTGCCACCAACCAGGCCAATATCGATGGCTTCCTGAACATGCTGGTGGCGGCCAAGGACGAGGGCGTGGGCAGCTTCACCTACGCGGCCTCCAGCTCCACCTACGGCGATCACCCGGACCTGCCCAAGGTGGAGGACAAGATCGGTAACCCGCTCTCGCCCTACGCGGTGACCAAGTACGTCAACGAGCTGTACGCCGGCGTGTTCGCCCGCAACTACGGCTTCAAGACCATCGGTCTGCGCTACTTCAACGTCTTCGGTCCCCGCCAGGATCCCAACGGCGACTACGCGGCGGTGATCCCCAAGTGGACGGCGGCGATGATCCAGGGCGAGACAGTGCGCATCAATGGCGACGGCGAAACCAGCCGCGACTTCTGCTTTGTGGACAACGCGGTGCAGGCCAATCTGCTGGCGGCCACCGCCGAGGACGAGCACAAGGACGAGGTCTACAACGTGGCCTGCAACGCCCGCACCAGCCTCAACGAACTGTTCGACAGTATCGCGACGGAGCTGGCGAAAGAGGGGGTAGCCTACGATAAGCAACCGGATTACGGCGACTTTCGACCCGGCGATGTGCGGCATTCCCTGGCTGATATTGGCAAAGCCAGCCGCGAACTAGGTTATAGCCCCACTCACGACGTGGGGGAAGGCCTGGCTGTTGTAATGCCCTGGTATAAAGAGAGACTGACCATATGAAGGTGACGATTTTTGGGAGCGGCTATGTCGGTTTGGTTCAGGGCGCGGTATTGGCAGAGGTTGGTCACGACGTCATCTGTGTAGATGTCGATGAGCAGAAAATAGAGCGACTTCGCCGTGGCGAAGTTCCTATTTACGAGCCAGGTCTTGAGAGTCTTATTAAAGAGAATATGGCTGCAAAGAGGCTTCGTTTTTGCACATGCGCCGGCGAGGCGGTGAGACACGGCGAGTTGCAATTCATTGCCGTCGGGACGCCACCGGACGAAGATGGCAGTGCTGATTTGAAGCATGTACTGGCCGTGGCTGAAGCTATCGGCCAGCACATGGAAAGTCACCGGATCATCGTAGATAAATCGACTGTGCCAGTGGGAACCGCCGATCGAGTGCGAGAGAAAATTGAACAGATGTTGGCTCGTGCTGGAAAAAAGTCTGTGACATTTGATGTGGTCTCTAACCCCGAGTTCCTTAAAGAAGGGAACGCGGTGGCTGACTGTATGAAGCCGGATCGCATCATCATCGGCACGGGCAGCGAGCACAGCGAAGAAGTGATGAGGGAGCTTTATGCGCCTTTTAATCGAAATCATGACAAAGTTATCGTGATGGATACGCGGAGCGCCGAGCTCACTAAATACGCGGCTAATTGCATGTTGGCTACTAAAATTAGTTTTATGAACGAGATGGCCAATCTCGCGGAGTTGCTCGGTGCCGACATTGAAATGGTTCGACATGGCATTGGTAGTGACCCTAGGATCGGCTATCACTTTATCTATCCGGGGCTAGGCTATGGTGGATCATGCTTCCCTAAAGATGTAAAAGCCCTAATTAAGACAGCAGAGCTAATGAGTTTTGACGCCAAAGTTCTGAAAGCCGTGGACGAGCGTAATTGTCATCAGAAATCCATATTGTTTAAAAAGATCAATTCATACTATGGCGGCAACTTGTCAGGCAAGACCTTTGCAGTGTGGGGGTTGGCCTTCAAACCCAACACAGATGATATGCGCGAAGCACCAAGTCGGGTATTGATCGAAGCACTTTGGGCTGCGGGAGCAAAGGTACAGGCCTACGACCCGGAAGCGATGGAAGAAGCGCAGGGTATCTATGGTGATCGAGATGATCTAAGGCTGTGTGGCACCAAGGAAGCGGCGCTCAAAAATGCGGACGCCCTTGTGATCGTTACCGAATGGCAAAATTTTCGCGCGCCTGATTTCAACCTGATTCGCGAACAGCTGGCCACCCCAGTTATTTTTGATGGCCGAAATCTGTTTGACCCTAAGCGGATGGCCGATAAGCATTTTGTTTACATCTCGGTGGGCAGGGCCAAGACAGGACCGGAAGAGAATCGATGAAAGTACTTGTGACAGGCAATGCTGGCTTTATTGGCTTCCATACCGCCCAGCGATTGCTGGAGCGCGGCGATGATGTGGTGGGCATTGATAATGTAAACGATTATTATGATACGAGCCTGAAAGAGGCACGTCTGAAGGAGCTGGATAGGGCTGCCGCGCAATCAAAGGGCCACTATGAATTTTTGCGTGGAGACTTGGCGGACCAGAAAATCGTAAGTGACTGCTTCGAAACGCATAAATTTGATCGGGTTATTCACCTGGCGGCTCAGGCGGGTGTGCGATATTCGTTGGAGAACCCGCACAGCTACGTGCAAAGCAACATCGTTGCCTTCACAAACATCATCGAAGCCTGCCGGTATGCAGCTACGCCACATCTGACCTATGCCAGCACCAGCAGTGTTTATGGCGCCAACACCAAGATGCCCTTTTCCGAGCATGATGGCGCAAACCACCCTCTGCAGTTTTACGCGGCGACAAAGAAAGCCAATGAGATGATGGCGCACAGCTACAGCCACCTGTTCGGTTTGCCGACCACCGGGCTGCGTTTCTTTACTGTATACGGGCCCTGGGGGCGTCCGGACATGGCATTGTTTAGGTTTACCCAAAAAATAATCGCGGGCGAGTCGATCCCGGTTTTTAACCACGGCAACCACACCCGTGATTTTACCTATGTGGACGACATTGTCGAAGGTGTGTTGCGCGCCAGCGATAGCATTGCGGTCGCCAACGTCGATTGGTTGGCCGATGACCCCGACCCTGCTAGCAGTAATGCGCCGTTTCGCCTGTTTAATATCGGAAATAATAATCCGGTAAAACTGAGTGCATACATTGAGGCGATAGAAGCGTCTTTGGGTGTTGAAGCTAAGAAGGAGATGTTGCCGCTACAGCCCGGCGATGCGCCGGATACCTATGCCGACAGTACCGAGTTGCAAAAAGCGGTGGGGTATAAGCCTAAGACATCAGTGGATGTTGGAGTGGCGAATTTCGTGAGCTGGTATCAAGATTACTATCGTGGGGGCGTTCAGTAGCTATGAAGATTCTGGTTACCGGCGGTGCCGGCTTTATCGGGTCCGCTGTCGTACGACACATTATTGGTAGTACAGGCGACAGCGTGGTCAACGTAGACAAACTGACCTACGCAGGCAACCTGGAGTCGTTGGCAGCCATTTCTAGTGATAATCGTTACGCTTTTGAACAGGTTGATATTTGTGATCGCGCGGCGCTGGAGCGAGTGTTTGAAGACCACCAGCCAGACGCGGTGATGCATCTGGCGGCGGAGAGCCATGTGGACCGCTCCATCGACGGCCCCGCAGCCTTCATCGAGACCAACATCGTCGGCACCTACACGCTGTTGGAAGTGGCGCGCCACTACTGGAAAGGGCTCGATCAGGCTTGCCGTCATAGTTTCCGGCTGCACCACATATCTACGGACGAGGTATATGGGGACCTGGAAGGTCCGGATGGCTTGTTCACCGAGCAAACGCCCTACGCGCCCAGTTCACCATACTCGGCCAGCAAAGCGAGCTCGGACCATCTAGTAAGGGCCTGGAACCGCACCTATGGCTTGCCGGTAGTGATTACAAACTGCTCCAACAACTACGGCCCCTACCATTTTCCGGAAAAGTTGATCCCGTTGATGATCCTCAATGCCTTGGAAGGTAAGCCTTTGCCGGTCTATGGAAAAGGCGATCAGATTCGCGATTGGCTCTATGTGGAAGACCACGCCCGTGCGCTCTACAAAGTGGTTACTGAAGGCGTGGTGGGCGAGACCTACAATATTGGCGGGCACAATGAAATGCAGAACATCGAAGTAGTGCGTACGCTTTGTGATGTCCTTCAGGAGTTGGCTCCCCCGAGTACTAACCCTCGCGTCAACACACTAACCCGCTACCAAGACCTCATCACTTTTGTTAAGGATCGGCCCGGTCACGACCTTCGTTATGCCATTGATGCTGACAAGATTAAGCGTGAATTAGGCTGGGTGCCTGAGGAAACTTTCGAAACTGGATTGAGGAAGACCGTCGAGTGGTATCTCGATAATCCTGAGTGGTGCGCGCGCGTACGAGACGGAAGCTACCAGCGCGAACGCTTGGGCTCGGGTTCCTCGGCATGACAATCCTGCTCTTGGGAAAAGATGGACAGGTAGGCTGGGAGCTTCAGAGGGCCCTATCGCCTCTTGGAGTGGTGGTTGCGTTGGGTCGGAAGGGTTGTACGGGCCTTTGCGGCGATCTGGCTAGGTTGGGTGGATTGCGGCAGACGATACGCGAAATTAAACCAACCGTAATCGTTAACGCCGCTGCGTACACAGCTGTGGATCGTGCGGAGGAAGAGCGCGACCTAGCTTACGCCATCAATGCTGAAGCGCCGGCTTTACTTGCTGATGAAGCTAAGGCGCAGAATGCTCTTTTGGTGCATTACTCCACCGACTATGTGTTTGACGGCTCAGGTGATCGCGCTTGGCGGGAGCAGGACCCGGTGGACCCGATCAACCATTATGGCGTCACTAAACTGGCGGGGGAGCAGGCAATCCAAGCTGCGGATTGCCGTTATCTGATTTTTCGTACGAGTTGGGTATATGCAGCTCATGGTAAGAACTTTCTTGCCACGATGACTAAGCTTATCCAAGAGCGGAACTCGCTTACCGTCATTGATGACCAAGTCGGAGCTCCCACTGGCGCTGAGCTGATCGCCGATGTGACTGCACTGGCTCTTCGGCAGGCCCAACAAGATTTGACATTTACGGGTATCTACAACTTAGTGGCTGGTGGTGAGACGAGTTGGTGTGGCTATGCGAAATTTATCGCTGAATGGTTCCAAAACCAAAATGTATTGGTAAAAGCGACTTCTGATCGTATCCAACCGATATCAACGTTAGCCTGGCCTACGCCGGCGAGGCGCCCACTTAATTCACGGCTGGATCGAAAAAAACTTGAGAGCGCCCTAAATCTGCAATTGCCCGCTTGGCAAACGGGTGTTGAGCGCACTCTGGCTGAGCGCCGAAAATTAATTGTACGGCAGGACTGAATCATGGCACGCAAAGGTATCGTACTCGCCGGTGGCTCCGGCACCCGCCTTTACCCTATTACAAAGGGCGTTTCTAAGCAATTACTGCCTATATACGATAAGCCGATGATCTATTACCCGCTATCGGTACTTATGTTAGCTGGCATCCAAGAGATATTGGTTATCACTACCCCAGAAGACCAACCTGGTTTTTTGCGGCTTCTGGGGGACGGTTCTCAATTCGGACTTTCTCTGACTTATGCTGCACAACCTAGCCCGGACGGGCTTGCACAGGCGTTTCTTATCGGTGAGGAGTTTATTGGAGACGATCCTGTTTGCCTAGTGCTTGGGGATAACATCTATCACGGCCCTGGCCTTTCTAGGTTGCTCCAAACAGCGAGTGAGCGCAAAAGCGGTGCGACCGTTTTCGGCTACCAAGTAACCGATCCTGAGCGATTTGGCGTAGTAGAGTTTGATCAGAATCAGCGTGCCGTCTCTATCGAAGAAAAACCTGAGAAGCCAAAATCTCCTTACGCGGTAACCGGGCTTTATTTCTACGATAACGATGTGGTTGAGATCGCCAAGTCAGTAAAACCTTCCAGTCGGGGCGAACTGGAAATAACCAGTGTGAATCAAGCGTATATGGAGCGGGGAGACCTCAATGTGGAGCTGCTCGGTCGTGGTTATGCTTGGCTTGATACGGGAACATTTGATTCCTTGCATGAGGCTTCTGGTTATATCGAAACGCTCGAAAAGCGCCAGGGCCTCAAAGTAGCCTGTCTGGAAGAGGTCGCCTATCGTATGGGTTTCATAAGTCGGGACCAACTTCTCGCGCAAGCTGAGGAGACAAGAAAGAACGGCTATGGGGACTACCTGAAACAGCTAGCCGAGCAGGAGTTGTGAGCCGGATGGAGGTAATCGAAACAAATATCCCGGACGTCAAAATTATTAAACCTCGGGTGTTTGGCGATGAGCGCGGTTTCTTCATGGAGACGTGGAATGAGCGTGCTTTCTCGGAAGAGGGGATCAAAGTGGCTTTTGTACAGGATAACCATAGTCGTTCTGTGCAACATACTTTACGAGGGCTTCATTACCAATTGCCACCCTACGCGCAGGGCAAGCTGGTGCGTGTCACGCGTGGCGAAGTCTTCGATGTCGCTGTGGACATCCGAAAGGAATCACCAACCTATGGTAAGTGGGTAGGTGAGTTGCTTTCGGAAGAAAATCGACTGCAAATGTGGATTCCGCCCGGCTTTGCTCATGGATTCTACGTAGTTAGTGAGGTGGCAGATTTTCAGTATAGATGTACAAAATTTTATGCGCCGGAGCATGAGAGATGCATTCGTTGGGATGACGAAACATTAAATATAGATTGGGGAATCAAAAAGAATGAAAGTCCGATTATATCGATAAAAGATTCCCAAGGAAAGAGCCTGGACAATGCAGATTCGGTTGCCCTATAGTTTCCGGCTTTTTGCTGAAACCATGTGGTATATGTTCTAAGAACGAGGCATAAGATGAGTTTTTATATCCATCCGCTCGCAGATGTGAAATCCAAAAATATTGGAGAAAATAGTCGAATTTGGCAATATGTCGTCGTTTTTCCGGAAGCCAAAATAGGTGCTGATGCCAATATTTGCTCGCATTGTCTTATTGAAAACGATGTAGTTATAGGTGACCGGGTGACTATAAAGAGCGGGGTGCAGCTTTGGAATGGTCTGCGTGTTTCAAATGATGTTTTTATTGGACCTAATGCAACATTTACGAATGATCGCATGCCGCGTAGCAAAAAAATCCCCAGTAAATTTCTTGAAACCGAGCTGGAGGATGGCGTTTCTATTGGGGCCGGCGCGGTAATTTTGCCTGGTATAAGGATAGGTAGCAACGCGATGGTTGCTGCTGGCGCTGTAGTTACACGATCGGTGCCACCTAACGCCATTGTAGTAGGAAACCCGGCGCGGATTATGGGGTATGTCGATGCTGATCATGGAGAGATGGAGAGTAAGAAAAGAATAGGCAAAGATTTAGAGGCGGGAATCCATAAGACCCAGGTGCCTGGCGTTAATCTGTACAAGCTAGATCGTGTAACTGATATACGTGGAAGTTTAACGGTTGGAGAATTCGAGAGAACGGTTCCGTTTGCGATAAAGCGCTACTTTATGGTTTTTGACGTTCCGAGTGCTGAGACGCGAGGTGAGCACGCTCACCGGGAATGTCATCAGTTTCTCATCTGTGCTCGAGGAAGTTGTTCGGTCGTTGCCGATGATGGAAAAAATCGCCAGGAATTTGTTCTTGATCGACCAGACATTGGTATTCATTTGCCGCCTATGATATGGGGCATCCAATATAAATACTCTTCGGACGCGTTGTTGCTTGTCTTTGCTTCAGAATATTATAAAACTGAAGACTACATTCGAAAGTATGAAGACTTTAAGATGCTATCTGGTGCCCAATGATTCCTTTTCTCGATCTTCATGCCGCTTATATTGAACTGAAAGCCGAAATAGATAAAGCTATATCCCGTGTCTTGGATAGCGGTTGGTATATTCTTGGCCCCGAAGTCGAGGCTTTTGAAAAGGAATGGGCTGAATATTGTGGGGCGAGAAAAGCAGTTGGTGTAGCCAATGGATTAGATGCGCTGACCTTGGCCCTCAGTGCGCTCGGCATCGGGGCGGGGGATGAAGTAATTGTGCCATCTAACACCTATATTGCTACGTGGCTAGCGGTATCTAGCGTTGGTGCAACCCCCATACCGGTGGAGCCTGACCCTGCCACATATAATATTGATGCGGCCCGTTTAGTGACCGCGATAACACCTCAAACCCGTGCCATATTGCCTGTTCATCTTTATGGTCAACCGGCTGATCTGGACCCGATTATATCTATTGCAAGACGATACGGCTTACGTGTTATTGAGGATGCTGCCCAAGCGCATGGGGCTCGCTATAAAGGTCGACGGATCGGTGCGCACGGGGATGTTGTTTGTTGGAGTTTCTATCCTGGCAAGAATTTAGGGGCGCTTGGAGACGCCGGGGCTGTGACAACCGATGATACGGAGCTAGCTGAGCGCATCGCTATGCTTCGTAACTATGGTTCACGTAAGAAGTATGTGAACGATGATTTAGGCGTGAATTCCAGACTTGATCCGCTACAGGCGGCAGTACTTCGGGTTAAGTTGAAAGCGCTTGACGCTTGGACAGATCGCCGTCGTGCGATAGCAGAAGCATATACCCAAGCTCTGCTTGGCAGTGGTCTGTTGCTCCCTTGTGTTCCTGATTACCTAGAACCAGTATGGCACCTCTACGTAGTTCGTAGCTCTAAAAGAGATGCGCTACAGCAAGACCTCGCCGCTTTGGGAATAGGTACACTCATTCATTATCCTATCCCTCCGCATATGCAAGCTGCTTACGCAAAGCTTGGACTGGAGTCTGCGGCTTTGTCTATAGCCCGCGATTTGGCGTCGGAAGTTTTGAGTTTGCCTATAGGTCCGCATCTAACCCATTCCGAGGCAGCGTTTGTTATTGAGGGGATTAAAAATAGTGTTTAAAAGCATTGTTGCGATTCTAGTTAGACGCATATATAAGCGCTTTAGAATTATAAAATTTGATATTTTTTCTACGAACAAGAGCTTTGGTGGCCCTCTTAAGAAGCACCAACCTGTACTTCTCATGGGGAAGGGGCGTATCGTTTTTGGTAGAGATGTTAATGTCGGCGTTAGTACTTCGCCAAAGTTTTGGTCTTCGGAGTTTTATATTGAAGCCCGTTCAGAAGCTTCGAAAATAGAAGTTGGAAGTGGCACGTGGTTTAATAATTGTGTGTCAGTTATTTCGCACAAGGATATTGTGAAAATAGGAGAATTATGTCTTGTTGGGCACGATGTGCTTATTGTCGATAGTGACTTCCATTGCATTAATCCTGATTTGCGTCACTCGGGCGGCCCGATAGATTGCGGCCCAGTATTTATAGGTAACAATGTTTTTATTGGCTCGCAAGTCACTATCCTGAAAAAGACGATTGTCGGGGCCGGTTCGGTGATAGCGGCGGGCAGTGTGGTTTCTGGGCAATTCCCACCTAATAGTTTGATTGCGGGTAATCCGGCTAGGCTAATACGGACCATATAAATGACGCAGTCTCGTGGGCTTGTCCGCTCTATGATTGTGATTGGCGGAGCGCAAGCTGTGAACATTTTTCTTTCTGTTTTTAGAATGAAAGTGTTAGCGGTTTTGCTAGGGCCATCCGGCGTGGGGTTGCTTAGCATTTACAATAATCTGAGTTCCATGGTGAGCGACGCGGCGGGATTGGGCATGAGGTCCAGTGGGGTAAGACAGATTGCTAGCGCTCGGGGCGAGGAAGATCAGCTGAGCCGCACTAGACAAGTGTTGCTAGCTGCGCACTTAATTCAGGGTATATTGGCGATGCTGGGGGTCTGTTTATTACGAGAGGAAATCTCTACATGGCTATTGGGGGATGCGACATATGCATTTGAGATAGCACTTATCGGTATTGCTATTTTGCTGACGTTATTAGCAAATGCCCATACCGCTTTGCTCCAAGGGCTTCGCCAAATTAGAGATCTTGGAAACGTGACAATTATTGGGGCGCTCGGGGGAACAATCTTTGGCTTGTCGGCGGTTTGGTTCTACGGGCAACAAGGACTAATATGGTTCGTGCTTACGCAACCCTTAGCTATGCTAGCCGTAGCACGAATTTTTATTCGTCGCCTACCGAGGCCTGCCAGTCGCGGGCTCAATATTAGGGAAGTATGGGAAATTTGGAGGCCTATGGCTCGCTTGGGCGTGGCCTTCATGCTTGGTGGGCTTGCGATGGCTGGCACCTTGCTTCTAGCCCGTGGGCTCATTACTAAAGAGTTAGGGTTGGAAGCCGCAGGGCATTTTGCCGCGTCCTGGAGCATTACAATGACGTACGTGGGCTTTCTGTTAACGGCAATGGGTGCTGATTTTTTCCCCCGATTAAGCGAAATAATTAGTGATCGCCCCGCGGCGAATAAGTTAATTAATGATCAAACGCAGCTGGCACTAGCTATTGGCGGGCCCGTATTATTACTACTCTTAGGGCTCGCACCTTGGGTTATCGGCTTGCTTTATTCCAAAGATTTCGGGCCTGCAATCCAGCTTCTTCAGTGGCAGACTTTAGGTAATATCTTCAAGCTTGCTAGCTGGCCTATAGGGTTTTCTTTGGCTGCGGCAGCGCGAGGAAATCTTTTTTTGGCTGTTCAGGTTAATTTCAATATTATTTTTTTGGGTATGCTTTGGCCTACGCTTTCAACCTATGGGATCGTGGCGGCAGGCCCATCTTTTGCAGCCGCTTATATATTGCACTTTATTCTTCTAAATATTTTGGTTGGCCGGATCAATGCCTTCCGCTGGGAGGTTCTGTCGCTTGCATTATTTGGCGTGCATGCTCTCCTGGCTGTAAGCCTACTTGCTTTGGCGTTAATCGACGCGCGGGTAGCTATTATGGTTTCACCGGTATGTGCACTAATCACGGGAATAGTGGGTTTGCGCGTAGTTTTAAAAAAGATCGGCCCAGAGGGGCGTGTCGCCAAAAAATTGGCTCGCATTTATGACATCCTTGGTTGGCCTATTGGTTCTTCTCATGATTGAAGCCGCACTAGATCGTCCTGTTATAACCTTCGCCTTGTTTGCCTATAATCAAGAAGAGTACATATACGAAGCCGTGATGGGGGCTTTGTCCCAGAATTATTATCCTTTAGAGATTTTCCTATCCGATGATTGTTCTACTGATCAAACATTCCAAATAATGAAAAAAATAGTTGCAACTTATGAGGGGCCTCACCGGTTGCGGTTAAGAAGAAACAAAAAAAACTTGGGTCTTGCTGAGCATGTTAATGTAGTGATGAACGCTGTGCAGGGCGATATCATAGTTTTGGCTGCAGGTGACGATATTTCTGTACCAACGCGTGTTGAGAAGAGCGTAAAACTATTAGCCGAGCACCCTGATGCTAGTGCTGTTCTTCTTTCGGCGGAAATAATAGATCAATCAGGGGAGTCTTCGGGACAAAGGAAGCTTCATCCTGGTTCTTCAGGGTTAAAAGTTCAATCGTTGGATGATTTATTGAGAGGTAAAGCGGTAACTTTCGGAGCGAGTCGTGCGATCCGAGCTGGCGTTTTTCGAGTATTTGGGAATCTAAACAAGGATTGTCCGACAGAAGATACTCCCTTTCTGCTTCGCTCCCTTATGACGGGGAGCAATATATTGTCGAACGAGATCGGCATACGATATCGGATACATGAAGAGAATTTGAGTGGAAATAAAATCCAAAAAAATTTCCCACACCACAGAATATTGAGCCAGTATAACAATGATGTCGACACTGCACTATCTGCTGGCTTAATAAATCTAGATATGTCAAAGAAAATAGGAAGATGGTCTCTCGACAACCATCAAGCCAGGAAGGCACTCATCAAAATTCAAAATGGCGATGTCGATTTAGATGCAATAAAGGCTATCGTTTTCAGCAAATCAATGACTTTAAAGCGGAAAGTGCGCGCCCTGTTGACTGCTTTCGCACGGCAAGGAAATTAACTATGAATATACGAGACTATGATTTCGTGCGTCGACTGGCGTATGAAGTGCGGACGCATAGAAGGAAGTTAGCTAATCTGCTAAGAGAAAACACTCTCCAGGATACAATTCGTGCAAATTTAAATGATGGCGATAAAAAGTACATATATTTGCACTGGGCTGAATCTAGAAATTTTGGCGATTGGGCTTCTTTTGAGTTAACAAAAATACTTTCTTCAAAAAAGCCATTGTCTACGCGATCTTACTATGCATTGCGGGGGCAAGTTGGATTCTCCTGTATTGGGAGTGTATTGCAATGGCCAGAACGAATTCCTTGCGAAGTATGGGGTGCTGGCTTCATTTCTGCTTCAGAGAAAATGCTAACTAAACCAAAGAATATTCATTCGGTTAGGGGGCCTTTGACTAGGCAGATCTTACTGAATAACGACATTGTTTGCCCCCCTCTATACGGTGATCCGGCAGCTATCCTGTTCAAAAAATATGCTAACAAAAATATAGAGAAAAAATACAAAATAGGGTTAATACCTCATTATGTCGACGCAAGTGACCCCGCTATAGAGGATATGGCTAAAATAGAAGGTGTTGTTGTTATTGATGTGTTTTCGGACATTAAAGATATTGCGTATTTGTGCCAGCAGTGTGAGGTGATTGCATCTAGCTCTCTGCACGGCATTATAATGGCTGATACTTATAGCGTCCCAAATGTGTGGATGAGCTTGTCTGGTGTGGCGACAAAAGATGGCTTTAAGTATTCTGATTACTTCTCTTCTGTAGGTCGTGAAGCCGAATTGCCTTTGAAGCGATCCCATCTTTCTGTAAAGTCTATTGCAAAGCATGCGCAATTAAATAGAAAAATGCTAGATCTGAAAGCTGTTTTGGCCGCTTGCCCTTTTAGTAGTGATCGCGGTTACGAAGAAGTTTCTGCTTGGTTAGAACGGTAAATATAATGAATAGTTGTGGCAAAGTTATTCATGTTGTTCGGCAGCTTCATTACGGTGGGGTTGAAAAGCAAGTTGCTACAATTTTAAAAAACCGCGATTTGTCGGCCTTTGATCACGAGGTTGTTTGCATAACGGACGGTAGCGATACTCTACGTGAACTGCAACAGAGCGGGGCTAGTGTATATGTCATCCGAGCCCAATCATCCATTCCAAGCCCGATCACGATTTTCAAGCTTTATAGATATTTTAGAAAGGTTCGGCCTTTGGTTGTACACACAAGGGGGGCTGAGGCGAATTTTCATGGAGCAATAGCTGCCTTGCTCGCTAAAGTTAACGCGGTGGTATGTGAAGAGATAGGCTTTCCAAATCATAGCAAAAAAGCAAGATGCGTTTTTCGTTGGATTTATGGTCGAGCCAATGTTGTGATTTCTGTTTCACGGGCTGTGCGTGACTACATTGTTTCTATAGGCGAGGCTTCACAAAAGAAAATAGCAGTACTTTACAATCCGGTTAACGATCCAAGCGCAAGAGCTAATCTTGATTTCAGTGAAGGTTTAAAAATAGGTTTTGTTGGACGCCTAGAGCCGGTAAAGAATCCAGTGAATCTTTTGAAGGGCGTGGCTAAAGCAATAGAGAGCGGTATACCGTGCAGTTGTAAAGTTGTGGGTGACGGAAGCCAGATGGGCGAACTTAGAAAATTAATACAGGTGCTGGGCATCGAAGCTCATGTAAAGCTGCTAGGCTATAAGGAAAAACCCTTTCTAGATTTGACGGATTGCAATTTGTACATACAGCCATCGCGATCGGAAGGGTTTGGTATTGCCATCGTAGAGGCCATGTACGCTGGTCTGCCCGTTATCGCGACTGGCGTTGGAGGTGTAACTGAGTTTCTCAAGCATGACCACAACGGATTTATATTGGATGATACTTCTTCAGATGGAATTTTCAAATCAATTGTGAATTTTTGGAATAGTGAGGAGGCGGCTAGAAGAAGAGTTGCGTCCGATGCGTATGTCTATGCTATTAATAACTTTGGAATAAAATCATATTTTGAAAATTGTGATAAAATTTATGGTTCATTACTTCTGCATTAAGTATAGAGGTTTGTTTTTTGCGTTATGCATTGGTGGGGTCGTTTCTTGTTTTCCAGTTGGTTAAATTGGCGGTGCAGTTTCGTTCGCACTCTGGACAGAAAGCAGTCTGAGCGAACCGATATGAGCGATAGTGTTTGACAAGATGCTTTTCAGTAGATGTCCATCCCGGGAAATAAACTGATGGTAAGTGATTTTGAAAGATCGAATATCCCAAAGGCACCTAAAAAGGTGTTGTATTTGTCTTACACTGGTATGCTCGAGCCGTTAGGGCGTTCTCAGGTGTTGACTTACCTTTCTCGCCTTTCTTCACATTATGAATTTACTTTGGTTAGTTTTGAGAAGCCTGCCGATCTATCGAACCGGGAGGCTGTGGCCAAGTTGCGTTCAGAATGTGAAGGGCTGCGCATCAACTGGGTGCCTAAGGTTTATCACAAGCGACCTAGAATGTTATCAACGGTTTGGGATTTGTTTGTGCTGCTATGTCAAACTTTTACCAGGTCTTTTGATAGAGAGACAGAACTAGTCCATTGTCGAGGCTATATCCCTGCTATTGCTGCTTGGCTTTCTGGTAAGGTCACGAGAAAACCTTTTGTTTTCGATATGCGTGCTTTGTGGCCGGACGAAATGGTAACTGCGGGGCGCCTGCGGCGGGAGTCGTTTACGTATAGCGCCCTAATGTGGGTCGAGCGCCGACTACTGTGGCGAGCCGCGCGGGTTGTTAGCCTTACTCAGGCTGCAGTCGATTATCTTCTGAAAGTATACCCTGAAGTCCCTGCATCGAAGTTTGAAGTGATTACGACTTGTGTCGATATAGACCGTTTTCAAATACCGCCACACTCTCTACGTATGAGAGGGCAGGATCGCCAACCCTTGGTTGTTGGGACCATGGGCACATTATTGAGTGGATGGTTTTACCTTGACGTTTTTTTTCGGTTTTTTTTAGCTGTAAAGGAAATTCGACCGGGTGCTACGGTTAAAGTCATCACTCTTGATAACCACGCAGAAATAATTCGAGTGGCTGAAAGTGTTGGTGTTGACAGTAGTGAACTACGACTAACTTCGGCTCAACCCGAAGATATGCCGGCTGCTTTGGCAAAAATGGACCTCGGCGTCATGTTCTATGCTCCTGATATAGGCCGAGCTCCAACGCGTCTCGGCGAGTTTTTGGCAGTGGGTGTACCGGTAGTAGGTAATACGGGAGTTGGTGATTTGGGTCGTCTGATTGAGGCCTACCGAGTTGGAGTGGTAGTGGATGACGTATGGGACTCGTCGGCTCTCGCAGCGGCGGCTAGCGAGATGCTGGAGAATTATGACGAAATTTTAGCTTCCGGTGCTTGCCGCTATGCTGCCGAGGACTATTTTTCGGCGGATAGCGGGGCTGATAAGTACCGAAAAATATATCGATCATCGATCATAAACGGAAGCCTTTCTGACAGTTAAATAGAGAATGTATTTTGAAGGTCACGCTGCTCTCTAAATACTCGCGCCTAGGCGCTAGTAGCCGTTTACGTTCACTTCAATACTTGCCAGATATTAGAAAAGCGGGTATCCAGGTTAATGTTCATGCGCTTTTCGATGATCAATATTTGCGCCGTTTGTATATGGGGCAGGGGCGCTCATGGCCTGCGGTGGCTAGCCAATATTTAAGAAGGGCGGCGGTCATTAGCAATCTAAAAGATACCGAGCTCATATGGATGGAGTACGAGGCGCTGCCTTATGTTCCGTATTGGTTGGAGCGAGGATTAATGCCCCGATCAGTCCCATATGTAGTGGATTATGACGATGCTGTTTTTCACCACTACGATTTGTCTGCTCGCCCCTTGGTTCGGCGGTTTCTAGGAAAAAAAATTGACCAGCTGATGCGGAATGCGACGGCTGTTATCTGTGGTAATGAATATCTCGCTCAGCGAGCGAGGCAAGCTCGGGCGAAGTGTGTCGAGAATGTGCCCACCGTTGTAGATATAAGCCGTTATCCCACCTCCAGGTTGACTTGCAGGTCCTCGCAACTGCCTTCTGTGATTGGATGGATCGGCTCTCCCGCTACTCAGCGCTATGTGTTGGAACTCAAACCGGTGTTGGAGGCTCTTCACCGTGAACGGAACGTGCGCTTGGTATTAGTAGGAGCGCAGCCGTCTATTGCCAACCAGTTCGATTCTATTCCCGTGGAGGTGCTTCCTTGGACCGAGGAGAGTGAAGCTCAGGCCGTCGCTGGCTTTGATATAGGTATAATGCCGTTGCCGGATGGTCCCTGGGAGCGTGGTAAGTGTGGCTATAAACTGATCCAGTACATGGCTGCTGGCAAGCCGGTTGTGGCTTCGGCGGTGGGCGTCAATGTCGAGATTGTTGAGGGCTGGCAGAGTGGCATGCTCGCCGATAGCCAAACGCAGTGGCATCAGGCCTTGAGTGCGCTGCTGGCGAATCCTGACATGGGCCTCTCTCTGGGTAAGAACGGCCGCCAAGCCGTGGAACAGCACTATTCATTGCAGGCCCAGGCGCCCCGGCTCGCTGAGATTCTTTACCAGGCGGCCAGGGGCTGCTGATTATGTGTGGCATAACCGGTTTTTTTTATCCCTTTGGCCTTGAGGAGCCGCAGGCGCATTGCTGCTCTATCAAGTCTATGACCGCGTCCCTCACACATCGAGGTCCGGATAGCGAAGGCTACTGGACTGATGAGCCAGCCGGGTTAATGCTGGGCCATCGGCGCCTCGCCATCCTCGACCTCTCGCCGGCTGGCCACCAGCCGATGCACTCGGTGTGCGGTCGCTACGTCATCGCTTTCAACGGGGAGATTTATAATCACCTGGCGGTGAGAGCCAGACTACAAGCTACAAGCAAAGAGGGCTGGCAATGGCAAGGCGATTCGGATACGGAAACGTTGCTTGCCGCTATTTCCTGTTTGGGCCTTCGGGAAACGCTGAAGCATTGTGTGGGGATGTTTGCCATTGCGTTGTGGGATCGCCATAAGCACACGCTGACTTTGGTGCGGGATCGGTTTGGCGAGAAGCCTCTGTACTACGGTTTTGCTCAAGGTAGCGGCGTCGTTCAGGGTGATGGCTACGGCGAGGTTGAGAGCGAGCGGGTTTCCGGGCGGGGGCCGTTGTTGTTCGGGTCGGAGCTCAAGGCTCTGATGGCTCACCCTGAGTGGCGGGGCACCCTGGCGGGGAATGTGCTGGAAGACTATCTGCGCTTCGGCGGTGTGACAGGCGAGGCGAGTATCTTCAAGGGAGTGGCCAAGCTGCCGCCGGGCAGCCTGCTTACTCTTTCCCAAGCGGATGTACAGGCCGGCCGGCTGCCGGTGCCGGTGCGCTGGTGGTCGGCGGAGCAGGCCGCCCGCGAAGCCATGCAAGCGGAGTCTTTGAATGGCGCAGAGGAATCGATATCCGCTGTTGAGCGGGCATTGGGACAGTCGGTGCGGCAGCGAATGCTGGCCGATGTACCTTTAGGTGCCTTCCTCTCCGGTGGGGTCGATAGTTCGCTTGTGGTGGCCCTCATGCAGCAGGGCGCTGATCACCCGGTGCGCACCTTTTCAGTGGGTTTTGACGATCGCCGCTACGACGAGTCCGGGCATGCGGAGGCGGTAGCGGCCCACCTTGGCACTGAGCACATGACGTTGCAGGCTACTTCCCAAATGGCTCTGGATCTGGTGCCGGCTTTGCCCGATCTCTACGATGAGCCTTTTGCCGACTCCTCTCAATTGCCCACCGCACTGATCTCTCGTCTTACCCGGGAGCACGTGACGGTGGCGCTTTCCGGCGATGGTGGTGACGAGTTATTCGGTGGCTATAACCGGCATGTCTGGGTGCCGCGCATCTGGAGCAAGCTGAGCCGTCTGCCGCTGTCTTCCAGGCGGGTGCTCGGTCGCACGCTGAAAACCATTCCGTCCCAGGCCTACGATCAGCTTATGCATTCACTGGGGCGTGTTCTGCCGGCTCGTTTCAGGCTGCGCACCTTCGGGGAGAAGCTTCACAAGCTCGCGGCGGTGCTGGAAAGCCCCAACGAGCAAGCGCTCTTTTATGGGGTGGCTTCCATGAACCGCGTGCCGGCCTCTCTATTAGCAGACTCCGGCCCTCAACGGGAGCAGGATCACCTGTTTCCCGTTCTACAGGGATTCAACAGTGTGGAGTGGATGCTGCTGATGGACACTCTGCACTATATGGTCGACGACGTACTGGTTAAGGTGGATCGCGCCAGCATGGCCAGTAGTCTAGAGGTGCGGGTTCCGTTTCTTGATCCTGAGGTGTTCGCAACGGCATGGCGGATTCCAATAGACATTAGATTACGCGACGGGACCAACAAATGGGTTTTGCGCCAGCTGTTGTACCGGCATGTACCGAAGGCGTTGATTGATCGTCCCAAAATGGGATTCGCGGTGCCTCTGGATGCCTGGCTACGTGGGCCGCTTCGGGGCTGGGCGGAGGATCTGCTATCCTCGGCCAGCCTGGCGACATTGCCAATGCTCGACGCGCCGGCTGTGCGCGGCCTCTGGGAGGCCCATTTACGGGGCCGGGGGCATTACGCCCAGCAACTTTGGGCGGTTTTGCAACTGCTCGCTTGGCAGCGGCGATGGGCTCCAGCTCTGGCCTGACCGGCTTCAGACGATAAGAACGGATTTGATAGCTTTTTATGCTTCCTTTTTGGTTTTTCTACGCTATACCCGTGTTTGGTTTGCTAGGCACTCGCCGATTTGCATCGTCTGCCAGCAGGGCCGCTTGGTGGCTGGCCGGTCTGCTGTTGACGCTGGCCATAGGGCTTCGTCACGAGGTCGGCGGTGATTGGTTCGCCTATCTAGGGTATCTACAGCGGGCCTCGTCGCTCACTTTCCAACAGGTTTTCCTTCAGGGTGACCCTGGGTACTACCTGCTTAACTGGCTGGTGGCTGGTCTGGGCGGCGGTATCTATTCCGTGAACCTGGCGTGTGGGGCGCTGTTGATGATCGGCGTCATGGTATTCGCGCGGCGCCAGCCTCTGCCCTGGCTGGCGTTGGTGGTGGCAGTGCCTTACCTGGTGATCGTCGTGGGCATGGGATATACCCGGCAAGCGGTGGCGCTGGGGTTTGTTCTGCTCGGCCTGGCCGCCTTGGCGGACGGCCGGACACGCCGGTTCGCGGCCTGGGTACTGATCGGCGCCGCCTTCCACAAATCGGCTATCTTGCTGCTGCCCGTGGCCGCGCTCGCCGCCAGCGAGAAGCGGCTCTGGAGCCTGGTTTGGGTGGGTGTAATCAGCCTTGTAGGCGGTTACCTGTTTCTGTTCGATTCGGTGGATACACTTTGGGCCAACTACGTAGAGGCTGACTATCAATCACAGGGTGGTCTGATTCGCGTTTTAATGAACGCAGTGCCCGCATGCCTGTTCCTCGCTTTACACCGGCGTTTCGGTCTGGGAACCGCCGAACGGCGTCTCTGGTGGTGGATGTCGCTGTTCGCCATGGCGTGTATTCCTCTGGTGTTACTGTCGTCCACCGCCACGGATCGTGTGGCGCTGTATTTGATACCTCTGCAGCTTTTCGTCTTTTCCCGCTTGCCGTTCATCGCCCGGGATAGATCGCAGCGTGGTTATCTTGTTATGGCGGTGGTGGCGTACTACGCAGCCGTCCAGGGCGTTTGGCTGGTTTTTGCCAATCATGCTTTCGCTTGGCTCCCCTACCAAATGTACCCCTTCGCCTCATGACCCAGCCCGTAGTCCTGGTCTCCAACACCGCCTGGTACCTCTACAATTTCCGCCGCGGCACCCTGGCTGAGCTGGTCGCCCAGGGCCACCGGGTGGTGGCTATCGCGCCGCCGGATCGCTATGCCGATAAGCTGGTGGAAGAGCTGGGCGTGGAGTTCGTGCCCCTGCGGTTGGACGGCAAAGGCACCGGGCCGGTGGGGGAGGCGCGCAGCCTGTTGGCGTTGTGGTCGGTCCTGCGTCGGTTGCGTCCGGCTTTCGTTTTTAATTTCACGGTCAAGGCCAATATCTACTCGGGCCTGGTCTGTCGTCTTCTGCGCATCCCCTATGCCAACAACGTGTCCGGCCTGGGTACGGCCTTTCTTTATGACACCTGGCTTTATCGGCGTGTGCGGTCGCTGTACGCCTTCGCCAATCGCGGGGCGAAGCGGGTGTTCTTCCAGAACGAAGAGGATCTGCGCACCTTTCAGGCCACCGGCCTGCTGAAGGACACGCCCACGGTGCTGTTGCCCGGGTCCGGGATGGATACGGTGCGGTTCCCGTTCAGTGCGTTGCCGTCCGAGGGGCCGTTCACCTTTGTGATGGTGGCGCGGATGATTGGTGATAAGGGCGTACGGGAGTACGTGGCCGCCGCCGCTCAGGTGGCCCATCGGCATCCGGACGTGCGTTTTCTGCTGATCGGCCCCCAAGGGGTGAGCAACAGCAGTGCCATCCCGCCGGATGAGGTGGCGCGCTGGCGGGAGGCCGGCGTGGTCGAGTACCTGGGCGAGCAGGACGATGTGCGGCCCTTTATCGCCGAGAGCCATGTGCTGGTGCTGCCGTCCTACCGGGAGGGGATGCCGCGCACGGTGCTGGAGGCCGCGTCCATGGGCCGGCCCGCCATCGTCACCGACGTGCCCGGCTGTCGCCAGGCGGTGGTGAACGGCGAAACCGGCTGGTTGTGTGAGGTGAAGAACGCCGAGTCCCTGGCCGCCTGTATGGAGGACTGCCTGGCGCTGCCCCCCGAAGCCCTGGCGGCGGCGGGGCAGGCCGCCCGCCGCCGCATCGAGGCGGAGTTCGACGAGCGGCTGGTGGTGCGGGCGGCGCTGGATTGCCTCGAGGGCGCCCGCCCGTAAAGTCCCCCAAACCTGCGTCCGCTTAGGCTTACATCCTTTTCCGTTTTGGCTGACAGATGCTGGCCCGCTTGCTGTTTATACTGGTCATAAGATCAGTTCGAGAGGCGGCGTAGTGGCGAGAGGGCGCCCCGCCACCGCTGCTGTCCATCTGGTTCTCTGGTGTTCGTGGAGTTGTCATGTTTTTGCCCTAAAAAACTTGCTCTCGCTGAGAGGTGGTCATAAAATGATCAGCCGGAGGTGAGCTATGAGCAGTATCCAGGCCCAGGTCCTTAGCCAGATTTCTCGAGCGCCCGAAGGCCGTGTATTCGGTTATGACGCTTTGCCCGTCTATCGGCAATCGCCGGGCGCCGTGGTGAAGGCGATTAGCCGTATGGTTCAGGCGGGCGAGCTAAAGCGATTGAGAAAGGGGCAATTTTATAAGCCTCGCCGAGGCCTGCTTGGCGAAGTGCCGCTGAAGGACTCGGAAAAGTTGCGAGCGTTTCTGTACCGTGGCGGGAGCCAGGTGGGGTATGTCACCGGCGCAAGTTTGTATAACCGTCTGGGGCTGACGACGCAGGTGCCAAGAGTGGTCACTCTCGCCCGTGGCGGTTCTGCTACAAGCGTGGAATTGAAGACTCTCTCGCTGCGCCTGGTCGCTGCCCGGGCGCCCGTCAACAAGCAAGATGTGCCGGCATTGGAATTGCTTGACGCATTGAAGGATATCCGCCGTATTCCAGATGCGACGCCGCAAGCGACACTCCAGAGGTTGATGCTCCGTATCGAGAACCTCGAGAGTGACCTTTTGTCTCGTACGGTGGAGCTCGCCATTCAGTTCTATCCGCCCATGGTTCGAGCATTACTGGGCCTGGTACTGGAAACCCTTGATCAAGGCGACTTCAAGGGGTTGGAAAACTCGCTGAACCCGTTAAGCCGCTACAAAGTGCCGCTAGACCCCCGGGTCTGGCCTTTACGCGAAAAATGGAGAATTGGGTGAAATTGCACGAAGACAAGGATGTTTTCGAAGAGCTGGTTTTGACCGCTGCCGATTCGATGGGGCTGCCTCAGGCCTACGTGGAAAAGGATTATTGGGTAACCTGGGTTCTTGCCAACCTGGCGGCCTCCTCGCATTGCGATGACTTTGTATTCAAAGGCGGCACGTCGCTTTCCAAGGTTCACGGTCTTATTCATCGATTTTCAGAGGACGTGGACCTGGCCGTTTGCAATACAAAATGGGGTGGCTCAAAAAGAAGAAAACGCTTAAAGGCGGTGGGCAAGGACATCACCGCGGGCCTGACCTATCTTCCTGATCATCCTGGCGAATCCAAGCAAGGAAATTTCCGCAAAACCTATTATCAATACCCGAGACAAGATGAAGACGCGGATCTGGGCCATGCCTCTGACGTACTGCTTTTGGAGGTCAACGCCATGGCTGCTCCAGAACCCCATTCCGTAGAAGAGATCCAGTCGCTGGTGGCCGAGTACTTAATCGGGTCCGGCAATGCGGAGTTGGTGGAACGTTATGAGCTTCAGCCTTTCCGGCTGAAGGTTCTGGATGTCCAACGCACGGCTGCGGAAAAAGTCATTGCGTTGGTGAGGGCAAGTCGGGAAGGCGGTGATGAGAGCTACCTGAAACTAAGGATCCGCCACGTTTACGACCTGTGCATGATTTTTCGTAACGAAGAGCATGTTCAGTGGCTGGATAACCAGAGTTTTGAGCGGATGTTGGTTGCCGTTTGTGACGCGGACAGGCGAGTTTTCGCCGGCGCCAGTGCCTGGCTCGACGAGCCTCTTCACGAGGCCCCACTTTTCGCCGAGCCACGCGCCACCTGGGCTCTGGTTGCCGCTGAGTTCGAAGGCCCTTTTTCCAAAATGGTATACGGAGGTGACCTTCCCGACTCGGATGAAATTGTTCAATTGCTGGAACGGCTAGGTGACGTTTTGGAGCGCCTTGCCAGTCCGTAACCCCCAAGCCTGCGTCCGCTTAGGCTTACATCCTTTTCCGTTTTGGCTGACAGATGCTGGTCCGCTTGCCGCTTATACTGGTTATAGGATCAGTGTTCCGGCTACAGGCTGCTGTTCGCGCACAACGAGATGGTGCGGGGGCTGGGACCTGATTCTCTAAGCCTCGATCTCATTGGATTTGTTGTCACTTGACAACAAAAATAAGAAACAATAGGTTTTGGGGGGAGATCGATATGGCGCGTGGAAAGCATCCCAAGGCGGCCATCGAAATGGCGCTTCAATAAATGGGTGGAAAAGTGTAAGTACACCGGAGGTGGGGAATGAGTACGTTTGAATTCCAGCTTCATTTTCAGCTTCCTGACGGCGAGGCCGACCCCGAACTCTGGCTGGACGCTCTGTTCGAGGCAGGCTGTGACGATGCCTTGGTCGGCCTCGCCTCCCACGGCTATCTGTCCCTCGACTTCAACCGAGAAGCGCCGACCGCCTGGGAAGCGTTGCAAACCGCCGTGCGAGACGTAAAAACGGCTATCCCAGAAGCGCGATTGGTCTCTGCAGGGCCGGATTTGCTTAATTTATCTGAGCTCGCCGAGCTGATGACGGACAGGCTGGCAAAAGTCACCCGGCAGGCGATGCGTAAGTATGCGAAAGGTGAAGTGAAAAGAACCGCCACGCGATTCCCATCGCCTCGGGTATCCGGAGGTACCCCCCTTTGGCACGCGGATGAAGTTCTCGCATGGATGATGGAAAACCGGAAAATTCAGGCGACACCAGAGCCCGCGCAATCGCTTATCACGCTGGCTTCCGCGATACGAATGCTGAACAGCACCAAGGAATACCACCAGAGCCGTGCCGCTGCCCCCGAATTAATGCAAAAGGCGGAACAGCTCCTGGTTAGCTGATCGCCACCGCCGGCTCTTGCCATGTGCTGGTGCTGCCGTCCTACCGGGAGGGGATGCCGCGCACGGGGCTGGATTTTTTGGTTGAAAAATAGATCTGGCATCCGTCCAGATATTCATACTGGAGCTTAATCCACGCACTCCGCCACGTGTATATACATGGTGCGTAGCTCAGCTTGTGCCTCATCCGCGGTTTGGATCAGGGAGAACCCGTTGCGCTCGTACAACTGAATAAGCTGGGGTGAATCTTCACATTCCAGAATAATAATACGGCCGCCGATCAGATTCCGTGCTTCCGAAATAACCGCGTAGATTTCTTCCAGAATTATCTCGAGAGTGATCGGGTTTTGAGCGATGGATGTGTTCTTTCCCAATTGACCAATCAAAAAAGCACGGATGCGTTCCGCATTTTTTGAGATGCCGTCAAGGCGCCTTACCTTGGATTTGCTGATCTGGAGGTCTTCCAGGACGAGTTCTTTAAACGAAATGGAAAAGTACCCAAGAATATGGCCGGTCTCGTCATCAAGGATCAGATAAGTTCGTGCGTTATCCGTTTTTTCGAAGCGGATGGCTTTGGAGGGGTGGGTGAGGAAGTTTTCTACATCTCTGTTTCGATTGCACGAGAACGCAGTAAGGAGCCTGGCGGTATCGTCATCACCAAGCTCCTTTAAGAGGTCTCCGAGTTGGACAATTGTCGTTTTAATAGCTGAATCCCCCGTGCGTTCTCGGCTCTGTAGTCGCGTCTCCTGACCTTGACAAGGCGGGGGGTCGCCAAGTCCTGGTGAATCCGGTCAATGGATTCCTTATCTTTGACCACAAAGCGTTTTTCAAAGGATGCGGTGGCCATGCGGCAGCTCCTCTTAATGGGTGGTCGAGCGCCCTATTATAGCAGGTTTCACACGCCTGCAACAGGTCAAATTATGATCACTGACAGCAGTGCCGGCCCGCGGCCGCATCGAGGCGGAGTTCGACGAGCGCCTGGTGGTGCGGGCGGCGCTGGATTGCCTGTAAGATGTTTGGCCTTAGTGGTCGGGCCTTGGAAAGCGTCTCGTTCACCGCTCCTCCTACTTGGGCTTGCGGCTTTGACGTGAGACTGGGCCCGGACCGGGCCCGCTGGTACCCTAGGCGGTTGTTATTCGGGGCGGACAGTTTCATGGATTATCAGGTACACGACAGCGCCATCGTCGATGAGGGCGCGCAAATCGGCAGTGGCTCGCGCATCTGGCACTTCGTGCATGTGTGCGGCGGTGCCCGGGTGGGCCGCAATGTGTCCATGGGTCAGAACGTGTTCGTTGGCAATAAAGTGACCATCGGCGACGATTGCAAGATCCAGAACAACGTGTCCATCTACGACAACGTGCACCTGGAAGACGGCGTCTTCTGCGGCCCCAGCATGGTGTTCACCAACGTCTACAACCCGCGCTCCTTTATCCAGCGCAAGGATGAATACCGCGACACCCTGATTCGCACCGGCGCCACCCTGGGCGCCAACTGCACCATCGTGTGCGGGGTCACCGTGGGCGCTCACGCCTTTGTCGGCGCCGGCGCCGTGGTCAACAAGGATGTGCCGGCCTACGCCCTGGTGGTGGGCGTGCCCGGCCGGCAGATCGGCTGGATGAGCGAGTTCGGCGCGCAGCTGGACCTGCCCCTGGACGGCGAGGGCCGGGCGGTGTGTCCGCACACCGGCGCGGTTTATGTACTGCGCGGCAAGGCCCTGACCAAAGAGGCTGGCTGATGCAGTTTATTGATCTCCATGCCCAGCAGGCGCGCATCAAGGCCGCCGTCGACGCTAATATCCAGGCCGTACTGGCCCACGGCCAGTACATCAAGGGCCCGGAAGTGGCCGAGCTGGAACACAAGCTGGCCGCCTTTACCGGCGCCGGCCATTGTATTGGCGTGGGCAACGGCACCGACGCCCTGCAGATCGCCCTGATGGCCGTGGGTATCGGCCCCGGCGACGAGGTGATTACCCCCGGCTTTACCTTTATCGCCACCGCCGAAGCGGTGGCCGTCACCGGTGCCCGCCCGGTGTACGCGGACATCGACCCGCGCACCTACAACCTGGACCCGGCCGGCCTGGAAGCGCTGATCACACAGCGCACCAAGGCCATTATTCCGGTGTCTCTGTACGGCCAGTGCGCCGACTTCGACGCCATCAACGCGGTGGCCGAACGCCACGGCCTGGTGGTGATCGAGGACGCCGCCCAGAGCCTGGGCGCCACCTACAAGGGCCGCCGCTCCGGCAACCTGAGCCACATCGCCACTACCTCGTTCTTCCCCAGCAAGCCGCTGGGGGCCTACGGGGACGGGGGCGCCCTGTTCACCAGCGACGAGGCGCTGGCGGAGCGCATCCGCCAGATCGCCAATCACGGCCAGGACCGCCGCTATCACCACGCCCGGGTGGGCCTGAACAGCCGCCTGGATACCCTGCAGGCGGCCATCCTGCTGGCCAAGCTGGAGATCTTCGAAGACGAGCTGGCCCGTCGGGACCGGGTGGCCGCCGCCTACACCGGCAAGCTTAACGTCGCCGGCCTGGACACCACCCCGGTGGTGGAAGCCCACAACGTCAGCGCCTGGGCCCAGTACACCGTGCGGGTGCCGGAGCGGGACCGGGTGCAGGCCCGCCTCAAGGAAGCGGGCATCCCCACCGCGGTGCATTACCCGGTCCCGCTGAACCGCCAGCCGGCGGTGGCGGACCCGGACGCCCGCCTGCCGGTGGGCGACGCCATGGCCGGGCAGGTGATGAGCCTGCCCATGCACCCCTACCTGGAAGACGACGATCTGAACCGGGTGGTGGAGGCGCTGGCCGGGGCCCTGGCATGACCGGGGCGAGTAGGAAAGTGGCGCATTTGTGTCTGTCCAACTACTACATGGACGACCGGGCCTACCAGGAAAACGAGCTGATCGAGGAGCATGCCCGCCAGGGCCACCAGGTGCTGGTGATCGCCTCCACCCAGGTGCTCAATACCGAGCGCCAGCGGGAATTCGTGGCGCCCGGACGCTACCGCAATGACCACGGTGTGGACGTGGTGCGGTTGCCGTATCACCCGGCGCTGCCCCACCGTCTGGCGAAAAGCCTGCGGGTGCATCGCGGTGTCTACCAGCTATTGGAAGCGTTCGCCCCGGATGCCATCCTGTTCCACGGCATGTGCGGCTGGGAGCTGCTCACTGTGCGCCGCTACAAGCAGGCGCACCCGGAGGTGAAGTTCTACGTGGACACCCACACGGACTTTATCAACAGCGCCCGGGGGCCGGTGTCCAAGTGGGGCCTGCACTACCTGTATTACCGGCCCATCGTGCACCGCTGCCTGAACGCGATCGACCGGGTCCTGTACATCTCCGCGCTCACCGGCCGGTTCGCCCGGGACTTCTATGGCGTACCGGACAGCAAGCTGGAATTTTACCCCCTGGGCGGTCATCCGGTGCCCGATGACGAGTACCGGCGGCTGCGCGAGACCATCCGGGCGGACCTGGCGGTGCCCGCCCACGGCACCCTGTTCGTGCAGTCCGGCAAGCAGGCCTCGCACAAGAAGATTCTGGAGGCCCTGCGGGCCTTTGCCGAGGTGCCGGACCCCGACTTCCGGCTGGTGATCGCCGGCTCCCTGCTGGAGGAGGTCCGGCAGGAAGCGGAGGCGCTGATTCAGGTGGACCCCCGGGTGCGCTTCCTGGGCTGGCAAAGCCCGGCGCAACTGAAAGCGCTGCTGTGCGCCGCCGACGTCTACCTGCAGCCGGGCAGCCAGTCGTCCACCATGCAGACCAGCCTGTGCTGCCGCTGCGCGCTGATTCTGGAAGACATGGAAGGGCACGAAATCTATACCGACGGAACCGGCTGGCGGGTCACCGATCAGGCCGGTATCGTCGCGGCACTGCAAGAGATTCAATCCGGCGCCGCCGATCTGGACGCCATGAAGGGCAGGGCGGAAGCGCTGGCCCGGAACAAGCTGGATTACGCGGTACTGGCCCGCCGGATACTGCACTAAGTAGGAGCTTATGAAGAACTTCGCCATGATCGGCGCCGCCGGCTACATTGCCCCGCGCCATATGCAGGCCATCAAGGTCACCGGTAACCGGCTGGTGGCGGCCCTGGATCCCAACGACTCCGTGGGCATCATCGACAGCTATTTCCCGGATGCCGATTTCTTCACCGAGTTCGAGCGCTTCGACCGCCATATCGACAAGCTGCGCCGCCAGCGGGACGAGCAGAAAGTGGACTACGTCTCCATCTGCTCCCCCAACTACCTGCACGACAGCCATATGCGCTTCGCCCTGCGCTCCGGCGCCGACGCCATCTGCGAAAAGCCCATCGTGCTGAACCCCTGGAACATCGACGGCCTGCTGGAGATCGAGAAAGACACCGGCCGGCGCATCAACACCATCCTGCAGCTGCGTGTGCACCCGTCCATCGTCGCCCTGCGCGAAAAAGTCCAGGCGGAGAACCGGGCCCATAAACACGAGGTGGACCTGACCTACATCACCTCCCGGGGCCACTGGTACCTGCAGTCCTGGAAAGGCGACGAGAAGAAGTCCGGCGGCATCGCCACCAACATCGGCGTGCACTTCTACGACATGCTGCACTTTATCTTCGGTGAACTGCAGGACAACGTGGTGCACCACAGCGACGCCACCAGCGCCGCCGGCTACCTGGAATACGAGAAGGCCCGGGTGCGCTGGTTCTTGTCCGTGGACTACCGGTACGTGCCGGACAGCGCCAAGGCGGACGGCCAGCGCACCTACCGGTCGATCACCGTGGACGGCGAGGAGATCGAATTCTCCGGCGGCTTCACCGACCTGCACACTCGCAGCTACGAGGAGATCCTGGCCGGACGCGGCTATGGGCTGGAGGCCAACCGGGTGGCGATTGAAACGGTTGCACACATCCGCAACGCCGAGCCGCTGGGGCTGACCGGGGACTATCATCCGTTTCTCAAGATTTAGCGGCAACGCTTTGAATAACGGTTTCGCACGCAGTGTCGGCGTACTGGTCGGTGGGACCGCCGGTGCCCAGATATTGATGCTGTTGGCCGCCCCGGTTCTGACTCGCCTTTATGGCACCGAGAGCTTCGGTGTGCTGGCCGTTTACATCGGGCTGATTTCGCTGTTCTCGGTGGTGGCAAGTCTGAGGTACGAGCTCGCGATACCACTGCCGGAGAGCGAGCGGGACGCCGCCGCGCTGACGTTGCTGTCGATGATCACCGTTGCGTTGGTGAGTGTGGCGGCGGCGGTGATTGTCTGGGTGCTCGGTGATGGTCTCGCTGTGTTGCTTGGTGTGCCGGCGCTGGCGGAGTTCATCTGGCTGGTCCCTGTGGGGGTTTTGCTGACGGGCGGGTTCCAGGTGCTCAGCTACCGGGCAGTCAGAACGAAGGCGTTTCCTCTATTGGCGAAGGTGAAAATCCGACAGCAATTGGTCATGGCGCTGATCCAGATCGGCATCTTCAAGTTCGGCAGTGTGGGGCTGATGCTGGGTCAGGCGCTTGGCCAGGGCGTGGGTGGCCGGCTGCTGGCCGGGAAACTCATCGCCAAGGGGGAGTGGCGCGCTATACCTCCTGGCGATATGTGGAACATGGCAAAGAGGTATCGCCGCTTTCCACTCTATTCCACATGGGCGGGATTGCTGAACACCGCCGGATTTCAGGTGCCGCCGCTGCTGCTGGCTTCGTTTTTCGGGGCCTCATCAGCGGGGTTATATGCCTTGGCGCATCGGGTCGTGGCCCTGCCGATGGCGGTGGTGGGCAAGGCCGTTTCCCAAGTCTTCTTTTCGGACGCGGCCATCGACTACCGAAATGGCGAACTACCGGGGCTAGCATTAAGAACGCAGCGAATGCTGATACGCATTATCCTGCCGCCGGTGATTTTCCTCATCCTATTCGCACCCCCGATTTTTGCTCTGGTATTCGGTGACGATTGGATAGGAGCAGGTGAGGTGGCCGCCTGGCTGGCGTTATGGATGCTGGTTTCGTTTGCTACCTCGCCGTTGAGCACGTTGTTTGCGGTCGCCGAGCGTCAATCTCTGGGCTTGTCCATGCAGGCGGTACTGTTTTTGGTGAGAATGGCTGGCATTGGCGTGGGTGTTTACCACCAAGATTTCATGCTTGGTGTGATCGGCTTCGCGCTGTCCAACGTCGTGGGTTATCTGGTCTACCAGACGGTCGCTTTTGCCTCCATCGGTTTACGGGTGTCGCAGAGCCTGTTGGGCTATGCTCTGGCCGCACCACCGGTGGTTCTGGCGTTTCTTTTCAAGGACAATCTTGCCGGAAGCGGACTGGTAACGGTGTTCGTAATCCTGCTGGTGGTGTCGGCGGTGCACTACTACTGGGTAATCAAGAGTCTGCGCGATGTTTGAACCGGCAGACATACTCCGTCGAGCCCTGGCCAGGGCAGGACACGCCGGTCGCGCGGTGCTGGCGCCGATGGTGAGGGTGTTTGAAAACCGCTACTGGCGCGGTGCGTGCGAGGAGAAGTATCCGCCGGTGTTCATCATCGGCGCGCCGCGCACAGGCTCGACCATTCTTTACCAGGCCCTGACCAATCTTTACGACTTGGCCTATATCGACAACACCGCTTGTCGTTGGCACCGAAACCTGCGCTTTGGCATGTGGTTGAGCGAACGTCTCTATGGCGCGCGGGCACATGACAATTTTAAGGCCGAGCACGGCAACACCAGCGCCTTTGGTGGCCACGCGCCCAGCGAGTGTGGTGGCTTCTGGTATCGCTGGCTGCCCACCGACCGCCATTTCGTGGACCACGCAGACGTTACTGAGGCCATGGTGGCGGAAATCCGCGCGGAGGTACTTGGCGTATCGGCGCGGCTTGGCAAGCCGATGGTGTTCAAGAATCTTAATGCCGGTCAGCGGCTGCGCCTGATTCAGCGTGCTTTTCCCGACGCCAGATTGATCTTCGTACGCCGGGATCCCAGGTTCGTGATTCGCTCGATTCTCAAAGCTCGCGCCAGGGTCGGGGCGGCTGCGGGGCAGTGGTGGAGCATTATGCCGCCTAATGTGGAAGAACTGAAAACCTTGCCTGAAGGAAGTATGTGCGCCGCCCAGGCGTACTTTCTTGAGCAACAGATCATCGAGGACCTTGCACTTTTTCCTGAACAAAACGTGAGGATCGTGCATTATCAGCAACTTAGTAAGGCGCTGATCCACGAACTGGGCCTCTGGACCGGCGCGCCGGCGAGGCCGGGCGCCGACTGCCCGTCGTTTCAGCAGGACCAGCCCGCCAGCCTGACGGGCGACGAACGGGGCGAGTTGGAAAAGCTGGCGGCCGACTACCCCTTTAATAAGGAGTTGTTCGTTTGAAAGACCGCTATCGGCACCTCTGTGAGGCCGAAGCCTCAATCCCGCTGTTCTCGCGCGCTTGGTGGTTAGATGCCGCGGCTGGCGACGCCTGGCGGGTGGTCCTGGTGGAAAAGGGCGATGAGGTGGTGGCGGCCATGCCCTACGTCCTGAAGAAACGTTTTGGTTTCACGCTGCTGTCCCAGCCGCCATTGACCCAGACCCTGGGGCCCTGGCTGCGCCCAACTAATGCCAAATACGCCAAACGCTTGTCACGGGAAAAGGACTTGATGGAAGCGCTGATACAGCGGCTCCCTCACTACCACCATTTTGTGCAGAACTGGCATTTTGAACGGACCAACTGGCTGCCGTTTTATTGGCACGGTTTCAGCCAGACCACTCGCTATACCTATCGCATCGAACAACTCTGTGACAAAAGTGAGGGCGACATCTGGGCCGGCCTACAGCAGAAGGTGCGAACGGACATCAAAAAGGCGAAAAACCGGGAAGGCTTGCGTATTCGCGACGACCTGCCCTTGGATGCCTTTTTGCGGCTGAACAGGATGGTTTTTCAGCGCCAGGGGCGCACTCCGGCCTATACCAGCGCATGCGTCGAGCGGCTGGACAAGGCAGCCGTGGAGCGCGGTTGCCGCAAGATGCTGATTGCGGAGGACGCCCAAGGTCGCCACCACGCCGGTGTTTACATCGTGTGGGATGATAACAGCGCCTACTACATCATGGGCGGCGGCGACCCGGCTCTGCGAAACAGCGGCGCCACCAGCTTGTGCATGTGGGAGGCCATCCGGTTCGCCGCCACCGTGACCCATGGTTTCGACTTCGAAGGCTCCATGCTGGAGCCGGTGGAGCGCTTTTTCCGGGCCTTCGGCGCGGTGCAGACGCCGTATTATCACCTGAGCCACACGCCATCGGTAGTACTGAAGGCGGCCCGCGGGCTCCGGGACTTGACTGGCTGACATGGTTTATACGCACGCGGCGCTACGGTGGCTGGAATCCGTGTTCAAAGCGCACTTTGGCCAACCTTTCACGCTGACAGAACACGATGACAGTAGCCTGGTACTGACTCTCGAAGGCCACGGCGGAAGCATCGTGTTCGACACGCCAGAGCCGTTGTTCGGGCGCTCGGAATCCAGGTTTCCGTGTTTTCACTGGGACGCTCGCGCCGAGGGTTTTTTCGGGCCGGTGGAGAGCACGCTGCCCGCGCCGGCTTCGTCGGCGACATGCCTGCCGCTGGTGGAGGTCGACGGCGACCGGGTTCTTGTGCATTACGACATACCGGGCCTGACATTCTGGATGTTGACCCGGAAGGAAGAAATCGGCAGAACCGACCTGGACGAGCATCAGCGCTTCCCCTCGGCGCACTCCCACGCGTCACTGCATGGCTATCTGGAGCGTCCGGTCGTCGATGAGTGGCTTTGTATCCTGAGGCAGATCATCCAGCGGGTCTGGCCACGGATACCGCTCACTGAGCATACTTTCGGCATCCAGGTTTCCCACGACGTGGATCGCCCAGGCCGCTACGCATTCAAGGGCTTTAAAGGTCTGATCCGGGCCATGGCCGGTGATGCGCTGCTACGACGCGACCCGTTGGCGACACTGACGGCACCGTGGATCTGGCTGAGCGGCCGCCAGAGCAAAAGCCTGCACCCGCGTGATCCGTTCAACACCTTCGACTGGTTAATGGACCGCTCCGAGGAAAACGGCATGACCAGCGCGTTTTACTTCATTTGCGGCCGAACCGATCCGGTGAAAGACGCGCTGTACGATCCGGAGATGCCAGCCATCCGCGCATTGATGAGGCGCATCCACCAGCGCGGACATGAAATCGGCCTGCACCCAAGCTATGAGACCTATCACGAGCCGGACAAGCTTGCCGCGGAAGCGGCTCGGTTGCGCCGCGTCTGTGCCGAAGAAGGCATCACGCAGCGGCAATGGGGCGGGCGCATGCACTACCTGCGTTGGGACCAGGCGGTAACCTTGAAAGCCTGGGACGATGCCGGCATGACCTACGACAGCACGCTGACCTACGCCGACAGGCCGGGCTTTCGCTGCGGGACCTGTTTCGAATACCCGGCGTTCGACGTGGTGAACGACCGCGCGCTCGCGTTAAGGGTGCGGCCGCTGGTCGCGATGGAGGGCACTGTCATCGCCGACCATTATCTGGGCTTGGGAGCTACGGAAGCCGCCTTCCGAAAATTCGAACACTTGAAAAACCGATGTAGGCAGGTAAACGGCACCTACACCTTGCTGTGGCATAACTCGTTTTTCGATAACGAGAAATACTTCGAGATCTACCGCCGTTTGCTTGATCACTGACCGCGAACCGATACTCACCATCCACGCCCTCCTTTTACGAATACGTCACTACCACCCTCCAAGCCCGCCCTAAAACCTGGCTTTATCGGCGAGTGCGGTTGCTGTACGCCTTCGCCAATCGCGGGAGTGAGCAACAGCAGTGCCTACCGACCGGACGAGGTGGCGTGCTGGCGGGAGGGGGGCGTGATTGAGTACCTGGGCGAGCAGGACGATGTGCGCCCCTTTATCGCCAAGAGCCATGTGCTGGTGCTGCCGTCTTACCGGGAGGGGATGCCGCGCACGGTGCTGGAGGCCGCGTCCATGGGCCGGCCCGCCATCGTCACCGACGTGCCCGGCTGCCGCCAGGCGGTGGTGAACGGTGAAACCGGCTGGTCGCCCGCCACCGCATCGAGGCGGAGTTCGACGAGCGCCTGGTGGTGCGGGCGGC
>CENV01000718.1_pt1 | contig 43835 bp, 39 predicted proteins | sample 530231 | NCBI WGS metagenome assembly CENV01 (sample SAMEA2619815, study PRJEB7988) | marine metagenome | biome: marine biome (ENVO:00000447); feature: surface water layer (ENVO:00002042); material: "saline water (ENVO:00002010), including plankton (ENVO:xxxxxxxx)" | depth 5 m
GGTCCCACACGTTTGCTTGCCTGATTGTTAAAGAGCGTTGGAAGCGTTTTGCTTCCCGACCGGGCCGCTGCTGCTTGGCTGCGTCCGCCGTCGTTGTGGGAGCGCATTCTAGGGATTTGCGGAGAGGCGTCAACACTTTTTTCATCACTGATTCATCAAACGGTCAGAACTTGAGCATGACGATGAAAAAAGCAGCTTTCCCGGGCAAAACCGCTCATTTTCCAGGCAAAAACCGTCCTCGCAATCGATAGCCCACCAGCACCAGGGCCACCGCCAGAAACGCCAGCGATTCGCCGAAACCGGATTTCTGCACCCAGAACTGATGAATCAGTGCCAGGGGCAGGGCCAGAAAGATCAGTCTATGCAATTTCACCCACCGCTTGCCCATCCGCCGGCGCGCCTTGCGGGTGCTGGTCAGCGCCAGCGGCCATAGTGCCAGCCAGGCGGCGGCGCCGACGATGATATAGGGGCGTTTGCTCAGCTCGGTGGCCAGCCGGCCCGGGTCCCAGCCCAGGATCAGGGTCGCCCAGGCGAGAAAATGCAGGCTGGCGTAGATGAACATCCACAGCCCGAAGGTGCGCCGCCAGATCACCAGCGCCGGGATATTGAGCAGCCGGGCCGCCGGGCGCATGGTCAGGCACACCAGCAGCAGCACCAGCGCCCACCAGCCCAGGGCATTGACCAGCGCCGCCACCGGGTCCGGCCCGCTGCCGCCAGTGACGCCCTGCCACAGCACCCAGGCCAGCGGCAGCGCCCCCAGCGGCCAGGCAATCCAGGTCCAGCTCTTGGGGTTCACACTGTTCGCCGCCGCCATCAGTAGTTCTTTCTCAGATCCATGCCCTTGTAGAGCCCGGCCACCTGGTCATAGCCGTTGAACAGCTCGGTGGGCCGCCAATTGGGGTTGAACAGGGAGTTGGGCAGGCGGCGCTCCCGGGACTGGGACCAGCGCGGGTGATCCACCTCCGGGTTCACGTTGGCGTAGAAACCGTATTCCCGGGGCGCCAACAGGTTCCAGGTGGTCGCCGGGCGCTGCTCCGTGAATTCGATGCGCACGATCGATTTGATCGACTTGAAGCCGTACTTCCAGGGCACCACCAGCCGTAGCGGCGCGCCGTTCTGGTTGGGCAACGTGCGCCCGTACAGGCCGATGGCCATCAGCGTCAGGGGGTGCATGGCCTCGTCCAGGCGCAGTCCCTCCCGGTAGGGGAAGTCGATGCCGGTGAACGGCGAGTCCACCCCCGGCATCTGCTTGGGGTCGGCCAGGGTGGTGAACGCCACGTAGCGGGCCTTGCTGGTGGGCTGCAGTTTCTTCAGCAGCGCCGCCATGGGGATGCCCACCCAGGGGATCACCATGGACCAGGCTTCCACGCAACGCAGGCGGTAGATGCGCTCCTCAACCGGCAGACCCTTGAGCAGGTCCTCCAGATCAAAGGTGCCGGTGCGTTCGGCGGCGCCGGCCACGGTGAACTGCCAGGGATTGGTCTTCATACGGTGGGCATTGGCCGCCGGGTCGTCCTTGCCGGTGCCAAACTCGTAGAAGTTGTTGTATTGGGTGACGTCGTCGAAGGGGGTGAGCTTTTCGTCGGTGCTGGGCACACCGTCCTTGGCGCCGGCTACCTGCTGGCGCAGCCAGGCCGGGCGGGCGTCGTCCTCGGCGACCGGATCGACGGCGCGGGCCCAGGACGGGGTGGCGGCGAACAGACCCGCCAGCCCGCCCAGAATCATCAGTTCCCGGCGCTTAAGATAGACGGATTCCGGGGTGATTTCGGAGCTTTTCGGCTCATTACGGTGACGTTTGCGAATCAGCACGGCTCGTTCTCCTGGTCGGTTATTCCGTTAGAGAGGCGAGCCGCGCTTTTGTTACACGGACTTCTTGCGCAGCCGCCAAAGGTTCAACAGCAGGCCGGTGACAACGTAGACCACCGCCACGGTAAGCAGCACCAGCGGCGGGTCCAGGAACACAATGGCGAAGGCCACGATCACGCCCAGCAGCACCTTGAAGGGCACCCGCCCAATGTGGAACTCCTTGAACGAGTGGTAGCGCACCGAGGACACCATCAGCAAACCCGCGCCGGCCACCGTAAAGGCTACCAGCCAGGAGATGTCGTTTCCGTCAACGCCGCGGCTGGCGCCCAGCCACACCAGGGTGGCCACCAGGCCGGCGCCGGTGGGACTGGGCAGGCCGATAAAGAACCGCTTGTCGGTGCTTTCCGCCTGAACATTGAAACGGGCCAGCCGCAACGCGGCGCAGGCCAGGTAGATGAAAGCGGCCATCCAGCCGAACTTGCCCAACTCGGTCAGCCCCCAGGAATAGGCCACCAGCCCCGGCGCCACGCCGAAGGCCACGCAATCCGAGAGCGAGTCGTACTCCGCCCCGAACTTGCTCTGGGTGTTGGTCAGTCGCGCCACGCCGCCGTCCAGGCCATCCAGAATGCCGGCCACGATGATGCCCACCGCGGCGGCCTCGAACAGGCCGTTCATGGCCGCCACGATGGCGTAGAAGCCGGCGAACAGGGCACCGGTGGTGAACAGGTTGGGCAGCAGATAGACGCCCTTGTGGCGGGCGCCGGTGCGTTCGGCTTCCACCACCTCGAAGGCGTCGGGCGCGCGGTCGCCGGTCTCTTGGGAACGGTCTTGAGGGTGGTCCTGATGCTCGGCCATGTTTGCTCACGGTAATGGGCGTTGCCGATAGTCTACCCCAGGGGCCGGACGCAAAAAACGCGCCCGGGGGCGCGTTTTTGCAAAGCTTTAGACCGCCGGGTGGCGGCAAGGCTTCAGTTCTTGGACTTGTCGACGATCTGGTTGGCCTGAATCCAGGGCATCATGTTACGCAGACGCTCGCCCACTTGCTCGATGGGGTGCTCGGCATTCTGGCGGCGACGGGCGGTCATGCTCGGGTAGTTGAGGCCACCTTCGCTGATGAACATCTTGGCGTATTCGCCGCTCTGGATGCGCTTGAGCGCATTGCGCATGGCTTCGCGGGACTGCTCGTTGATGATCTCCTTGCCGGTGGTGTATTCACCGAACTCGGCGTTGTTGGAGATCGAGTAGTTCATGTTGGCGATGCCGCCTTCGTACATCAGGTCGACGATCAGCTTCAGTTCGTGCAGACACTCGAAGTAGGCCATCTCCGGCGCGTAACCGGCTTCCACCAGGGTCTCGAAACCGGCTTTGACCAGCTCCACGGTGCCGCCACACAGTACCGCCTGCTCGCCGAACAGGTCGGTTTCGGTTTCATCCTTGAAGGTGGTTTCGATGATGCCGGTACGGCCGCCACCGATGCCACAGGCGTAGGACAGCGCCAGGTCCTTGGCCTGACCGGAGGCGTCCTGGAAGATGGCGATCAGATCGGGAATGCCACCGCCACGGGTGAACTCGGTGCGCACGGTGTGGCCCGGTGCCTTGGGCGCCACCATGATCACGTCCAGGTCCTTGCGCGGCACGATCTGGTTGTAGTGGATGCAGAAGCCGTGGGCGAACGCCAGGGTGGCGCCCTGCTTCAGGTTCGGCTCGATTTCGTTCTGGTAGATGGCGGACTGGTTTTCGTCCGGGGCCAGCACCATTACCACGTCGGCGGCTTTTACCGCTTCCGGCACGCTTTTCACGGTGAGGCCGGCGCCTTCCGCCTTGGCGGCGGAGGAGGAACCTTCACGCAGTGCCACCACGACGTCGACACCGGATTCCTTCAGGTTATTGGCGTGGGCGTGGCCCTGGGAGCCATAGCCGATGATGGCCACTTTCTTGCCCTGGATGAGGGAAAGGTCACAATCCTTATCGTAGTAGACTTGCATGGTGTTGCCCCGAATGCTGGTGAATGAACGCTGGTGAATAAATCAAGGGCCCACACCTTAGGCCATGCCCGGCGTTGCGTAAAATGATATATTCGCAACACAGCATGCCGATTTCCGGAACACACCCATGGACACCCGCCCCCTCCGCCTGTTTCTGGCCCTGGCCGAGACCCTGCACTTCGGCCGCGCCGGCGACCGTTGCCATATGAGCCCCTCCGCGGTGAGCCGCACCATCCGCCAATTGGAGGACGAACTGGGCGTGACCCTGTTCCTGCGCGATAACCGCAGCGTGAGCCTGACCCGGGAGGGGCGGCGTTTTCAGCAGTACGCCCGGGAGGCGCTGGCGCAGTGGGACAGCCTGCGGCATTCCATGCAGGAAAGCGGCCGCGTGCTGCAGGGCGAGCTGAGCCTGTATTGCTCGGTGACCGCCAGCTACAGCTTTCTGTACGACATTCTCAGCCGCTTCCGCGTCGACTACCCGGGTATCGAGATCAAGCTGCATACCGGCGACCCGGCCCAGGCCATGGACCGGGTGCTCACCGGCCGCGAGGACATCGCCATCGGCGCTCGCCCGGACGGTGCCCTGCCCCGGGGCCTGGCGTTCCGGCCGATCCTGCGCTCGCCGTTGCTGTTCATCGCGCCCAGCGATCAGCCCCGGCTCGCCGAGGCACTGTCCGGCCCGGCCCGGGCGGAGGCCTGGCGCGAGGTGCCAATGATTCTGTCCGAACAGGGTTTGTCCCGGCAGCGTCTGGATCAGTGGTTCCGCACCCTCGGGGTGACGCCGCGCATCTATGCCCAGGTGAGCGGCAACGAAGCGATTGTCAGCATGGTGAGCCTGGGCTTCGGCGTGGGGGTGGCGCCGCGCATCGTGCTGGAGCGCAGCCCCCTGGCGGAACGCACCCGGGCGTTGCAGGTCACCCCCGCCCTGGCGGATTACGAGGTGGGCTTGTTCACCCGGGAAAAACGCCTGGCCGACCCGGTGATCCAGGCGCTCTGGTCCCAGCCGCGCTGAGACCGGGGATCAGGACGGGTCGGTGAACAGGCTGCTGGTGGAGGGGTCCGCCAGGGACTGCAGAATGGCGCGGCTGACCAGGGTGCATTTAACGCCGTTGACCAGCCGGTAGGCGCCGTCATAGGGCGGGAACCAGAACGCGCGGATCTTGCGCTCCACGTCGTCGCCGTCGCGCACTTCCTTCATGGCCTCCATCTCCGCCCGGCTCACATAGCGGCCGCCGGTATTGGGAGTGGTGGGCAGCGGCGCCGGGTCCGCCAGCAGACGCGCGGTGACCGATTCGAACTGGGCCAGCAGCCGGGGCTGGGATTTGGCTTCCAGGCTGCGCGCGGTTTCGTGCTCCCGGTCCACCGGAAACGACTGCACCTGGATGATCTCGCCGGTGTCGATGTCCTCGTCCACATAGTGGGCGCTCACCGCCCAGTCCGGCCGGTCCTCGAGAATCGCCAGGTTGTAGCCGGCGGTGCCCTTGTACTCCGGCAGCGGCGCGGGATGGAAATTGACCACGCCCCGGGCGCAGTGATCCAGCAGCGGCCGGCGGATCTTCTGCCAGTAGAGCATGGACAGACCCAGGTCCACTTGCAGCTCGCCGGCGGCCACCTTCGCCTCCATGGTGTCCCGGTCGAGAATCGGCACGCCGGCGGCGCGGGCCACCTCGCTGGTGGGCGACACCGACAGATGGCTGTCGGTGATCACACCCACTACCTGCACGTCGTCGCGGGCCAGCAGCCAGCGCAGTGCCTCGGCGGCCACCGGCTTGCGGCCCATGAAAAGTACCTTGGTCCTGGAAGCATCCCGGGTCATGGTTCGTCGTTCCCCTGAAAGTAGTCGGTGGTGGCGTGGCCGTCCTTGGCGACCCCGTCGCGTTTCAGCACGGCGGTCACGGTGCGCGCCAGGATACGCAGATCCAGCCACAGGCTTTGATGATCCACGTACCAGACATCGAGATCGAATTTTTCCTGCCACGTGATGTTGTTGCGGCCGTTGACCTGGGCCCAGCCGGTGACGCCGGGCCGCACTTCGTGACGGCGGCGCTGGTGGGCGTTGTACAGCGGCAGGTAACTCATCAGCAGCGGGCGCGGGCCCACCAGGCTCATGTCGCCGCGCAGCACATTGATCAGCTCCGGCAGTTCGTCCAGGCTGCTGTCGCGCAGAAAGCGGCCGAACGGCACCAGCCGTTCCGCGTCCGGCAGCAACTCGCCATTGCCATCGCGGGCGTCGGTCATGGTGCGGAATTTCATCATCTCAAACGGCTTGCCGTGCAGGCCCGGCCGGGTCTGGCGGAACAGCACCGGCGCCCCCAGCTTGACCCGCACCAGCACCGCCAACACCAGCAGCAGCGGCGACAGCACCAGCAGCGCGCTGCCGGATACCAGCACATCAAGCAGCCGTTTAATCATGATCGCTCTCCTTCACCGGTGCCTGCCCGCGGGTCACCCAGGCGACGAAATCACGGCCCAGATCATCACGGCTGAAGCGGGCCCGGGCCAGCGCCAAGGCCGCTTCACCCCGGGCGGCCAGAGCCGGGCGATCATCGGCGGCGACCTCCAGGGCGTCGGCGAACGCCGCCGGGTCTTCCGGTGGCACCGCGAACCCGCAACCGGCTTCCTCGATCATCGAGGCCAGCCAGCCCGGATAGTTGTTGAGCACCGGCAGGCCGGCGGAGAGGTAGTCGAAGAACTTGTTCGGCGAGGTGCCGTAATAAAACGCCGGCACATTGGCGAGGATCTGCATGCCCAAGTCGGCGGCGGCCATCAGGCCGGCCAGGTCCGCCTTGCCCACCGGATCATGGAACACCATGGCGCCGCCCTGGGCGGCGTCCAGCTTTTCCCGATGGGCGCGGTCGATCAGCGCCGGCTTGCGCATGCCCTGCCCCACCAACACCAGCTTGATGTCCTGGCGCCCCCGGCGGCGCAACTCGGCGGCGGCGTCGAGCACCGCTTCCAGCCCGTTGGCCATGCCGTGGGTGCCGGTGAAAATCGCCATCAAGTCCTGTTCGCCCACGCCCTCCGGGCGCCAGGGCTTGCCGGCGTTGCCGAAGATGCGGAAGTCACAGCCGTTGGGGATCATGGCGATGCGTTCGTCGGCGATGCCGCGACGGCGGATGCCCTCCGCCATGCCCGGCGACAGCGCCACCAGCCGCTGGGCGGAATGGTAGGACAGCCACTCCAGCGCGCTCATCAGTGTCAGCACCAGCGGGTTGCGGATCACCCCCATGGCCTTGGGCAACTCCGGCCACAGGTCGCGCACCTCGAACACGAACGTTTTGCCGCGCAACCAGCGCGCCACGATGCCGGGGATACCCGCGGTCAGCGGCGTGCTGGTGGCGAACACCACGTCGTAGCGCCGGGTCAGCGCCACCGCCACGCTGCGCAGGGCGAACAGCAGGAACAGGCCGGCGCGCTTCACAAAGCCGTCCGAATTGGCGTAGGCGAGATTGAATTCGAGCACTTGAATGCCGTCCACCCGGCCCTCCCGGCGCCCGCGCCGGAACGGCCCGTCCAGCCCGGTTTGCCCGCCGTGATAAGAGCCGCACACCATGGTCACCTGATGCCCGGCTTCGACCAGCCGCCGCGCCATCTCATAGGAACGGGTGCCGGCGGAGCCGCCGGGGGTGGAAAAATGCTGGTGAAAATACAAAACCTTCATTCCGGAAACGCCCACTCCGTGGTCAATGTGCCCGCCTCGCCGATTTCGACTTCCACTACCGGCAGCGGGGTTTTGCGACTGTAATAGCGGGACTCCCAGCCTTCCGCCAGGCGTCGCCCCAGCACCGGCACGGTGGCCTCCACGGTCAGCACCCGCCGCCCGCACACCAGGCTGCGGTCGTCCCGCCATTGCCAGTCGCCCGGCGGCAGGCGCCAGCGCAGCACCGCCCGCTGGCGGAAACCGGCGACCCGGTCCACCACGGTCAGACGGTTGGGCGTGACCAGCGCCGTGCGATGATGCTCCGCGCCCCGCCAATCCCGATAGCCGGCGGCCATGGTCACGCCACCGGGCTCTCCGCTTTCCTCCGGGCCCTGTAGCCCGGAGGCCGATGGCCAGGCGCCGAACAGAAAGCGACCCAGCCGGGGCATCTGATCGCGGCCGTCGAACTGCACCGTATTGTGGGCGGCGGCGCCGGGAAAATAGCCATTCCAATCGGCGCCGTCATCCCCGGCCGGGTTGTAACTGTAGGTGCCGGCATCGCGCAGCAGGTTTTCGCCGTGCAGCCACAGATCCAGATGGAGCAAATCGCTCTGCGCCGGCCGGAAACGAAAGCGCGGGTAACGCAGCAACGCCAGCACGCCGCCGGTGCGCGCCACCAGATAGCCGCCGTCCGGGTAACGCACGCTGCGCCCCCAGGGCTGATGGCGGGCCGGCGGCGGCAGATCCAGCCAGGCCAGCACCTCGTCCGCCGCCGGACAATCGGTGTAGGCGCGAGCGTCGGCGAACAGGGCGGTGGCCAACTGCACGGACGGGCGGAAATCCCGGTAATCGGTGTCCGTCAGCGGCACAAAGCGGGCCCCGTCGTTGGCGCCCAGATTGGGCGCGTCCCCGGTGCCCGGGTCGGTCAGATTGCCGAGCCAGGCGGTGGCCGCCCGGGCGCGCCGCAGGAAGCGGTCGGAAAACGGCCGCCGCCCCAGCGCCCGGCGCCAGCGTTCGGCCATGCTCAAGGTGTCCAGCAACACCCGGTGGTAGGTCACCGAGTGCTGGCTGAAGCTGCCGTCCTCGCCGATCAGGCGCGCCGCCCGGTTTTCCAGCCAGCGCCGTCCGCGCCGCTCCCAGGCGGCGCCACCTGGCAGCCCCAGATCCGCCAGCCAACTGCCGCCCACGAACAGGGCGGCGGCCTCGGAGGTGCCATGGTTGTTGTCCTGGGCCAGCGCGTAATGAAGCGTGGGGGCGATGCGCGTCAGATGGGCGGCGATCAGCGCCGGCAGCCCCGGCTCCGGCGCCGCCACCTGCTCAAGCATCAGCGCCGCCATGGCCAGATGGAGCACACGAATGGATGCTTCCTGGCCGCATTTCCAGTTGGGGCCGAACCAGGGCGGATTGGCCCGCGCCGCATCCGCCAGCCAATGATTCAGACGTTCCAGGGCCCGCTCGCGCTGATCCTGATCCGGCGCCGCCAGGGCCTGCTGGGCCGCCGCCAGCACCCAGTCGTAGCGGGACGCTTCCCAGACGCCCTTGATGTCCCCCACCCCGGCATCGAAATCGCCGATCTTCCACCAGGGGCGGTCCGGGTCCGCCACCGCCTTGCCGGTGATCAGGCTGCGCGACCACCGCGGCGGCGTCGCCATGGCGCCCTCCCAGGGCGGCAGGCGCAAGCCGAACGCCTCCGGCCAGAGGTACCAGCCCTGACGCGGCGTCAGCTCCGGGCGCGGATGCTCCGGGGCACGGGAAAACGGCCCGGCCACCGCCGCCGGTGGCCGCCGCACCGCCCGGTTAACGCCGCAGCGCACGCTCAACCGGTAGAGCAGCACCCGGGCGATATTAAGAGGGCCAAGCGCCCAGGCGGTGCGCAGCAAAAGAAGGCTTCGATGGCGGCTGTTCAAAACCACAGCTCCTGTATTTCGGCGGGAAACCGCACCAGCATGGCAATCAGCATGGACGTCAGCACCAGACCGCTGATCGCCGCCTGGCCCAACAACTCCCTGGGCGCCAGATGATCATGCAGCTGAGAGAGCATGACCAGGTTCTTGATCAAGGTATAAAGCACCTGGCAGACCACGATCTGCGCGACATAGTGGCGCAACTCACCCACGCCCCAGGCTTTCAGAATCAACAGAATAAAAACACCGATCACCGAGACGGCCAGCCCCGCCAGCGCCGGTGCGCGAACCCGCTTCACCGACACGGACAGGTTCGCCAGCATCAGAGAGGAGGCCGCGTACAGGATACTCATAAAGAGCGCGGACAGGAGCAGGAACTCCAGGTCATCGAAGGACACCCCCAGCCAGACCGCCAGCAACGGCTGCCCGACCGCCAGAAACGCAACGAAGCCGAGCACCGAGGCCAGGGCCAGTGTCAGCGAGCCTTTCCAGGCCAGTGCCTGAAACGCCCGGGACTGATTATCAAAATGCAGGGACGAGCGGGTACCCAGCGACGCATTGAAGGAAATAAAGAAACCGCGCGTGAAATTATTCAGTTGCAGAAACACGCCGTACAACGACAGGGAGCGGGGGCCGACGGCGCCGTGCAACAGAACCTGGGGCGCGGTGATGATCAAGGCATAGCTCAGACTGTTCAGGCTGAGCCAGGCATTCAGTGAGAAAATTTCCCGAAAGTAGACACCACGAAAACGGCCGTCGGAGCGCAATGTTTTTTGCGGATCGGCCAGTGACGAAAAACGCGCACTGACGATGGCATAAATCAAAAGTTGTTCCGCCGCCAGCACCGCGCAATAGAGAAAAACGCCGAGGGAATCGGCCGCGTACAACGCCACCACCGCCACCACCTTGCACAGGGAGGCAACGATCAATGCCTTGAAATGCAGGTCCAAACGGTCCATGGCATACAGAGCGGCGTACTTGGGAATGGCCAGTAAGGTGAAGATCAGGCCGGCCATGGAAACCAGCAATTCCGCGCGCAGGGGTGAACTGCTGAAGGCGGCGAACAGCGCACTGCCGGCCAGAAAAAAAACGCCGATACCGAGCAAACCGCGACGCGCCGTGGTGTACAGATCCGCCGCTTTGGCCGATTGCTTCTGGTTCTCGATCAGCAGTCGGGATAACGCCACCACGGCGCCGCTTTGAATCACCAGCACCAAAGACAACACACTGAGCGAGGTGGCGACGATCCACCATTCATCCAGACCAATGGCCTGAACACCCAGCCCCACGGTGAAGAAAGAAACACCGATTTGCGCAAGACGGCTCAGCACGCTGAACGAAAGATTACGGGCCAGAATGCCCCTTGAATTCGGGTCCGGCCCGGGTCTCATGCGGGTGCCGATGCCCATAGACCGCAGGCGTCGATGCAGCATTTTCCGTCCAGGCGGGCCTGATCCAGTCCCCGGAAAGAGCGATGACCGACCAGCGCCACCGCGATATCGGCTTGCGCCAGGGCCTCATCCGCCGACACCAGCCGAACGCCGTGGTCGACCAGTTCCTTGGGCAGGGCCGTGATATTGGGCTCCACCGCGAGCAGGCCGCCCGGGTGCACCCGGGCCACCCGGGTGGCGATTTCCAGGGCCGGGCTTTCGCGCAGGTCGTCGATGTCCGGTTTGAAGGCGAGGCCGAAGAAGGCGATGGTCAGGTCCGTGGCGCGGGCCTGGGGGCGGCTCTGCAGGAGGTCCGCCACGGCCACCTTGATCTTTTCCACGACCCAGTCGGGTTTGCCGCTGTTGACCTCGCGGGCGGCGCGGATCAACCGGGCCTGCTCCGGGGTCTGGCTGACGATGAACCAGGGGTCCACGGCGATGCAGTGGCCGCCCACTCCGGGCCCCGGCTGAAGAATATTGACCCGGGGGTGGCGGTTGGCCAGCCGGATCAGTTCCCACACGTCGATGTCCAGTTGCTCGGCGATAATCGACAGTTCGTTGGCGAAAGCGATGTTCACGTCGCGGAACGCATTCTCGGTGAGCTTGGCCATCTCCGCGGTGCGCGCGGTGGTCAGCAGGCAGTCGCCGCGCACGAAACAGCGGTACAGGTCACCGGCGGCCCGGGCGCAGGCCGGGGTCATGCCGCCGATGATCCGGTCGTTCTCGATCAGTTCGTGCATGATACGGCCGGGCAGCACCCGTTCCGGGCAGTGGGCCACGCGAATGTCGGCCTGCTCCCCGGCGTGCTGGGGAAAGCTCAGGTCCGGTCTCGCCTCGGCCAGCCAGGCGGCCATCTGTTCGGTGGCGCCCACCGGCGAGGTGGATTCAAGAATCACCAGGTTGCCTTTGCGCAGCACCGGCGCCACCGACCGGGCCGCTTCACGGATATAGGTCAGATCCGGTTCCGGCACCGCCGCCGGATCGGCCTGCCGCTTGAAGGGGGTGGGCACCGCGATCAGAAACGCATCCGCCGGTTCCGGTTCCGTGGTGGCGTGCAGATAGCCTTCCTTGACCGCCGCGTGCACCGCGATGTCCAGTTCCGGCTCGACGATGTGAATCTCACCCCGGTTGATGGTGTTCACCGCGTCCCGGTTCACGTCCACGCCGATCACTTTCTTGCGGCGGCCGGCAAACACAGCGGCGGTGGGCAGGCCGATGTAGCCCAGGCCAACCACACAGACAGTTTGGAATTCCATGGATCAGGGTTCCTCGGCGAGAAAATCGGCGATGCGGCGGGCGGCCTGGCCGTCACCGTAGGGGTTATGGGCCAGGCTCATGGCTTGCCAGGCGACGGCGTCGGTGAGCAAGCGGTCGGTTTCCCGGAAAATCGCCGCCTCGTCGGTGCCCACCAGTTTCACGGTGCCGGCCTCCAGGGCGTCGGGCCGCTCGGTGGTGTCGCGCATCACCAGCACCGGCTTGCCCAGGGACGGAGCTTCTTCCTGGATGCCGCCGGAGTCGGTGAGAATCACCCGGGCGTTGCTCATCAGCCACACGAACGGCAGGTAATCCTGGGGTTCGATCAGGTGCACGTTGGCGCGGTTGCCCAGCAGCCGTTTCACCGGCTCCTGGACGTTGGGGTTCAGGTGCACCGGGTACACGAAGTCGGTGTCCGGGTGGGCGTCGGCCAGCCGCGCCACCGCCTGGCAGATCCGCTCGAAGCCGCCGCCGAAGCTCTCGCGCCGGTGGCCGGTGATCAGCACCATCGGCCCGGCCAGACCGAACGGCAGGCGCTCGGCGAGTTCCGCCCGCAGCGCCTGGTCCTGATCCAGCCGCGCCTTCACCCACAGCAGGGCGTCGATCACGGTGTTGCCGGTGGTGAGGATGGTGGCCGGGTCCACGCCCTCGGCGAGCAGGGCGTCGCGGGCGGTGCCGGTGGGCGCGAAGTGGGCCCGGGCCAGCACGCCGGTAAGCTTGCGGTTGGCTTCTTCCGGCCAGGGGGACAGCAGGTTGCCGGTGCGCAGCCCCGCTTCCACGTGGCCCACCGGAATTTTTTCATAGAACGCCGCCAGGGTGGCGGCCAGGGTGGTGGTGGTGTCGCCGTGCACCAGCACCATGTCCGGTTGCTCGGCACGCAGCACCGGGCCGAGCCCGAGCAGGATGCGGGAAGTGATGTGGTGGAGGTCCTGACCCGGCGCCATGATGTCCAGATCGTGGTCGGGGGTAATGGCGAACAGCGCCAGCACCTGGTCCAGCATTTCCCTGTGCTGCGCGGTGACACAGACCCGGCTTTCAAAGCGGGCGTCATCCTGCAGCGTTTTCACCACCGGCGCCATCTTGATCGCTTCCGGCCGGGTGCCGAACACGCAGAGAATCCGTTTTACGCTCACTGACTGGGTCCTTCTGTCCTACCCCACGGGGGAGCGTTCATTTTAGCCAGATACGACAAACCCCGCACACGGCAGGGTTCGTCGATGGATGGCTTGCCCGGCGGCCGGGAGAAGGGGCTCAGAGGCTGAGCACCTTCTCGCCACGGGAGATGCCGGACACGCCGGAGCGCACCACTTCCAGCACCTGGGTTTCGCCGATGGCGGCGATGAACGCCTCCAGCTTGTCGGTGGTGCCGGTGAGCTGCACCGTATAAACGGTGGCGGTCACATCCACGATCTGGCCACGGAAGATGTCCACGGTGCGTTTCACCTCGGCGCGCTGGGCGCCGGTGGCCTTCACCTTCATGAGCATGATTTCACGCTCGATGTGGGCCCCTTCGGTGAGATCCACCAGCTTCACCACCTCGATCAGCTTGTTGAGGTGCTTGGTGATCTGCTCGATCTTCTTCTCGTCGCCGGTGGTGGTCATGGTCAGGCGCGACAGGGTCTCGTCCTCGGTGGGGGCCACCGTCAGGGTTTCGATGTTGTAGCCACGCTGGGAGAACAGACCCACCACCCGGGACAGGGCCCCGGGCTCGTTTTCCATCAGAATCGAAATGATACGTCTCATCAGGTCCGCTCCGTCTTGCTCAGCCACATATCACGCATGGACCCGTCGGCGATGTGCATCGGGTACACGTGCTCGGTGGGGTCCACGTAGATGTCCATGAACACCAGCCGATCCTTCAGCGCGAAAGCTTCTTCCATGGCGCTGTCCAGGTCCTCGATCTTCTCCACCATCATGCCCACGTGACCGTAGGACTCGGCCAGCTTGACGAAATCCGGCAGGGATTCCATGTACGACTGGCTGTGGCGGCCGCCGTACTGCATGTCCTGCCACTGGCGGACCATGCCCAGGGCCTGGTTGTTGATGTTGATGATCTTGATCGGCAGCCCGTACTGCAGGCAGGTGGACAGCTCCTGAATGTTCATCTGGATGGAGCCCTCGCCGGTGACACAGGCCACCACCGCGTCCGGGTGCGCGAACTGCACGCCCATGGCCGCCGGCAGGCCGAAGCCCATGGTGCCGAGCCCGCCGGAGTTGATCCAGCGACGGGGCCGGTCGTACAGATAGTACTGGGCGGCGAACATCTGGTGCTGGCCCACGTCGGAGGTGATATAGGCGTCGCCCTTGGTGGCCTTGTACAGGGCCTGGACCACCTGCTGGGGCTTCATCGGGCCCTGCTCGTTGGTCTCGAAGCGCAGCCCGTGCACTTCCCGCCAGCCGGCGATTTCCTGCCACCAGCGCTCCAGGCTCTTGGTGTCGGTGCCGACGCTGCCCTGCTCGTCGAGCATGGCCAGCATTTCGTCCAGCACCTGGCCCACCGGGCCGACGATGGGAATGTGCGCGGCCACGTTCTTGGAAATGCTGGCCGGGTCAATGTCGATATGAACGATCTTGGCGCCCGGACAGAATTTCTTGGTGTTGTTGGTGACACGGTCATCCAGGCGCGCGCCGGCGGCCAGGATCACGTCCGCGTTGTGCATCGCCATGTTGGCTTCGTAGGTGCCGTGCATGCCGAGCATGCCCAGGAACTGCTCATCGGTGCCCGGGTAGGCGCCCAACCCCATCAGGGTGTTGGTGACCGGGAAGTTGAGCTTGCGCGCCAGGGCGGTGAGCGCCTCGCTGGCCTCGCCCTGGATCACGCCGCCACCGGCATAGATCACCGGCCGCTTGGCCTTGAGCAGCTCGTCCACGGCCTTGCGGATCTGACCGGAATGGCCACGGGTCACCGGCGCGTAGGAACGCATCTTCACCTTCTTCGGGTACTCATACGGGAAGGTGTTGTGCGGCGCGGTGTGGTCCTTGGGAATATCCACCAGGACCGGGCCGGGCCGGCCGGTGCTGGCGATATAGAACGCCTTCTTGATCATGTCCGGAATCTGACGCGGGTCGCGCACCATGAAGCTGTGCTTCACGATCGGCCGGGACAGACCCACCATGTCGGTTTCCTGGAAGGCATCGTCACCGATCCAGTCGGAGCGGACCTGACCGGACAGCACCACCATGGGAATGGAGTCCATGAAAGCGGTGGCGATGCCGGTGATGGCATTGGTCGCGCCGGGACCGGAGGTCACCAGCACCACGCCGGGCTTGCCGGTGGAGCGGGCATAGCCGTCGGCGGCGTGGGTGGCCGCCTGCTCGTGGCGCACCAGAATATGATTGACCGTGTCCTGCTGGAACAACGCGTCATAGATGTGCAGTACAGCCCCTCCGGGATAGCCGAAGATGTACTCCACCCCCTCGTCCTGCAAAGCGCGGACCACCATTTCCGCACCGGATAACATTTCCACGTTGGTTACCTCGAATCACAAATAGCATTCACTCCGCCGGCGGGCGGCGGAACGGGAGTGTTGCCTGGGTACGTCAGGTACCCCATAACCTGTGGGAAGAACGCCGTACTTGGGCGTTCCGGGTCCGCGTGGAGGTGGCCGACGGCGGACACAGGTCGGGAAGCTCGGAGGGGAGCGCCTGGCCGCGCAGAACCCCAAGAGATTCCAACGGCGGGACAAGCGTGCAGTAGATGCTGCTTTAGGACGCCGCGGTAACGACGCCCCGGGTCCCGGCCACACAGGCGCCGGTAAGCGTCTGCGGGTTCCGATCTCCGGAAAGGGCTCAATATTGTCAGAAATGCGGCCGTTTTCAAACCCCTGAAAGGCGGTTCAGTTGCACAATAGCGGGCGCCGGGGGCATTCTGCCCCGGCCATCCTTAGGGGTTTTCGAGGGGACCGACCACCATGAACACGACCCGCGCACTACTCACCGCCGCGCTGCTGGCTCTGGCCGCGCCGGCGCTGGCCGCCAAATACTACAAATGGGTGGATGAAAACGGCGTCACCCACTACGACACCCGGCCGCCCCAGGGGGGCTCCGCCGAGGAGGTGCGCACCCGCCGGTCCGCCAGCTCCGATCAGCCGGAAGCCCTGGAACGCCTGCGCGAACGGCGCCAGGCCGAGGCCCGGGATGACCAGGGGTCGGACCAGGGCAACCGCCAGCCCCAACCGGCCGCCGGGCCGGTCCGGTACCGCAAGGAAGAATGCGACCAGTACCGCCGCAATGTGGACACCCTGGAGAACAAGCCGGTGGTGCGGGCGGAAAACCCGGATACCGGGGAGATGGAAGTGATTGATCAAGAGCGCCGCGCGCGGATGCTGGAGCGATCCCGCGCGGCGGTGCAAGCCTGTGACCAGCAAGGGGTCAAGTAAGCCGTCATGAGTCGATTTTTGCGTGAGCGTTTCGAGGACGTGGACCTGACTCCCGGCCAGGGGCGCATCAGCGCCACCCTGGCGGTGGGGCTGGGCAGCCTGGCACTGCTGGCCAGCTTCTGCTTCCTGTTCCCTCAGTGGTTCACCACGCCGGAGTTCCGGGGCTTCTACAATGCCGGCGTGCTGCGCGCGATCCTGTTCGCCGGCATCGGCGTGGCGTTCGTGTCCGGTTTTATCAGCGTGCTGCGCCATCCGGACGCCCGCTATGGTCTGGTGGGCATGGTGCTGGCCTGCATGGCCGCCCTGCTCGGCTCCGGGCGCATCAATGTGCCCGCCGTGGAGGGGCGCAGCCTGTACGCCGGGCTGGACTACTTCGTGCTGACGCTGCTGGTGCTGGCGCTGGTGTTTATCCCGCTGGAGCGGCTGTATCCCAAGGATCGGGATCAGCGGGTGCTGCGCCGGGGCTGGATCACCGATATGAAGTACTTTCTGTTCAGCCATGTGGGTGTGCAGCTGATCAGCTTCTTCACCATCATTCCGATTCAGGTATTCCTGCACGACCATGTGCACGTGGGCTTTCAACAATGGGTGGCGGCGCAGCCTCTGTGGCTGCAGTTCATCGAGATCCTGGTGGTGGTGGATCTGGCCAGCTATTGGATTCATCGGGCCTTCCACGAGGTGCCCTGGCTGTGGAAATTCCATGCCGTGCATCATTCCAGCGAGCAGTTGGACTGGATGGCCTCTTCCCGTCTGCATCTGGTGGAAATCGTCGCCAACCGCTTCGCCGGCTATCTGCCGATCTTTCTGTTCGGCTTCGCGCCGTCGGCGGTGTACGCCTATCTGGTGTTCATCTCGTTCCACGCCATCTTCATCCACGCCAATGTGCGCTTCCGCTTCCCCGTGGTGCGCTGGCTGATCGCCACGCCGGAGTTCCACCATTGGCATCACTCCTCCGAGGACGAGGCGGTGGACAAGAACTACGCCGCCTTTCTGCCGGTTTACGACAAGCTGTTCGGCACCCTGTTCATGCCAGACCGGCTGGCCGCCCGCTACGGCACCCGGGCCAGCACCCGGGTGCCGGAAGGGGTGGTGCGGCAGCTCTCGTTCCCGTTCCGCCGGGACCGCGGCGCCAAGCCCTGAAAGGCAGGCGAAAAGGTTCATCGCGCTTTGGCCGGACATTTCGCTCCGGCCGGGGCGGCTCAGTAAGCGACGCCCTTCCTCGATCAACTCCGGTGCTACTGTCATCGCGACTGAAGTCGCTCCTACTCACAGCTCCGCTTTGGGGTCGCCGTCACCGGCCGGGGTTACCGTAGGAGCGGCTTCAGCCGCGATGAACCATAAAAAAAGGGCCGGGAATCCCGGCCCTTGGTTGTTGGGCACTTGCGTTGCTGGTCAAGGGCGCCTGGGGCGATGGCGTCAGGCTTTGGTAAAGCTCAGCTTGCCGTCGACCACATCCACCCGGATGGTGTCGCCCGGGACAAACTCGCCCTTGAGCAGCGCCTGGGCCAGCGGGTTTTCCAGCTGGGACTGGATTGCCCGTTTCAGTGGCCGTGCGCCGTACACCGGGTCGAAGCCCGCCTCCACCAGCTTGTCCAGCGCCGCGTCGGACAATTCCAGATCCATCTCGCGCTCCACCAGCCGTTTGCGCAGGTAGTCCAGCTGGATGGCGGCGATGCCCTTGAGCTGGCCCTGGCCGAGCGGGTGGAACACCACCGTCTCGTCCACCCGGTTGATGAACTCCGGGCGGAAGTGGGTGGCCACCACTTCCATCACCGCGTCCTTCATGGCGTCGTAATCCTTCTCCTTATCACCGGATTCGACACCGGCAAGACGCTGGATCAGGTCGGAACCCAGGTTGGAGGTCATCACCACCACCGTGTTGCGGAAGTCCACGGTGCGGCCCTGGCCGTCGGTGAGGCGGCCGTCTTCCAGCACCTGCAGCAGCACGTTGAACACATCCGGGTGGGCTTTCTCCACCTCGTCGAGCAACACCACCGAGTAGGGTTTGCGGCGTACCGCCTCGGTCAGGTAACCGCCCTCCTCGTAGCCCACATAGCCCGGGGGTGCGCCGATCAGCCGCGCCACGGAGTGCTTCTCCATGAACTCGGACATGTCGATGCGCACCATGGCTTCCTCGGTATCGAACAGGAAGCCGGCCAGCGCCTTACACAGCTCGGTCTTGCCCACCCCGGTGGGGCCCAGGAACAGGAAGCTGCCGTTGGGCCGGTTGGGGTCGGCCAGGCCGGCCCGGGAGCGGCGCACCGCGTTGGCCACGGCGGTGACCGCCTCGTCCTGGCCGATCACCCGCTTGTGCAGCTCTTCTTCCATGCGCAGCAGCTTGTCGCGCTCGCCTTCCAGCATTTTCGACACCGGAATGCCGGTCCATTTGGAGACCACCTCGGCGACCTCCTCCTCGGACACCTTGTTGCGCAGCAACTTGGTTTCCACCGGGCCGGCGGCTTCCTCGCGCTCCTGGGCCTGGCGCACCTTGGTTTCCAGGTCCGGAATCACGCCGTACTGCAGCTCGGACATGCGGTTCAGGTCGCCGGCGCGGCGCGCCTGCTCCATGTCCACCCGGGCCTGCTCCAGTTCCGCCTTGTATTGCTGGGCACCCTGCAACGCCGCTTTCTCCGCGTTCCAGATTTCCTCCAGGTCGGCGTATTCCTTCTCCAGGCCGTCGATGTCTTCTTCCAGTTTTTCCAGCCGCTTGCGGCTGGCCTCGTCGGATTCCTTGCGCAGCGCTTCCCGCTCCATCTTCAGCTGGATCAGGCGCCGGTCCAGGCGGTCCATTTCCTCCGGCTTGGAGTCGATCTCCATGCGGATACGGCTGGCCGCCTCGTCCACCAGGTCGATGGCCTTGTCCGGCAGCTGCCGGTCGGTGATGTAGCGATGGCTGAGCTTGGCGGCGGCGATAATGGCGCCGTCGGTGATGTCCACGCCATGGTGCACCTCGTAGCGTTCCTTGAGGCCACGGAGGATAGCGATGGTGTCCTCCACCGAGGGTTCATCCACCAGCACTTTCTGGAAGCGGCGCTCCAGGGCGGCGTCTTTTTCGATGTGCTGACGGTATTCGTCCAGGGTGGTGGCGCCCACGCAGTGCAGCTCACCCCGGGCCAGGGCCGGCTTGAGCATATTGCCGGCGTCCATGGCACCGTCGGCCTTGCCGGCGCCAACCATGGTGTGCAGCTCGTCGATAAACAGAATGATGCGGCCTTCCTGCTTGGACAGCTCGTTGAGCACCGCCTTGAGGCGCTCCTCGAATTCACCACGGTACTTGGCGCCGGCGATCAGGGCGGCCATGTCCAGGGACAGCACGCGCTTGTCCTTGAGGCCTTCCGGCACCTCGCCGTTGACGATGCGCTGGGCCAGGCCCTCGACGATGGCGGTCTTGCCCACGCCGGGCTCGCCGATCAGCACCGGGTTGTTCTTGGTGCGGCGCTGCAGCACCTGAATGGTCCGGCGGATTTCGTCGTCCCGGCCGATCACCGGGTCCAGCTTGCCGCTTTCCGCCCGCTCGGTAAGGTCGGTGGTGTATTTCTTAAGAGCTTCCATTTTGTCCTCGGCGTTGGGGTCGTTGACCGACTCACCACCGCGCACTTCCTGAATTTTCTCCGCCAGCACCGCCTTCTTGACGCCGGCGTTCTTCATCAGCTTGCCAACATCGCCGCTGTCCTCACAGGCCGCCAGCAGCACCGCCTCGGTGGAGATGTACTGGTCACCGTGCTGCTGCGCCTCACGGTCCGCCAGATTCAACAGGCGGGCCAGATTTTGCGACAGCTGCACGTCACCGGTGAACTGGCCCACGGTGGGCAGCTTGTCCATGGCCATTTTCAGGGCGGTGATCACGTCCGCCGGGTTGGCGCCGGCTTTTTCCAGCAACGGCGCCGCCACCCCGCCCTGCTGCTGAAGCAGCGCCAGCAGCAGATGCACCGGTTCGATGGCGGTATGGCTCTGCCCCACGGCCAGGGACTGGGCCTCGCCGATGGCTTCCTGAAGCCGGGAAGTCAGTTTGTCCATTCTCATTCTGTGTACTCCTTCTGCGCGCCGGGGCGGCCCCGTCAAACGGCGACCGGCCCTCGGCCGACTGTTCAAAAACTGAACTTAAAATGCGGGCTTACGTGAAGGTTTCAAGAGGCGGGACGATGGATATTGATCAGGGTCAAACAGGATCGCGGCTGAAGCCGCTCCTACGGGGCATATTCCCCCCGGGTCGTCAGGCCGGCGCCAACCAGATCAGGCTGGCGAAACGACCGGTCTGGCCCTCCGCCCGGTAGGAATAGAAATGGCGCGGATCGGAGGCGGTGCAGTGGTCGCCGCCGGCGATGTCGGCCACGCCGGCCGCCGCCAGGGCCAGGCTGGCCGCGTGGGTAAGAGAAAAGCGCCAGTGGCCGGGCTGGCTGTCCCGGCTGAAGGCCCGCGCATACTCCGGGCCCAGGGCCAGAAATGCCCGGTGCACGTCCTCCCCCACCTGATAGGCGCGGTCGGAAATCGCCGGCCCCAGCCAGGCGGACAGGGCCTGGCCATCCGGGGCCAGCGTGGCCACCGCCCGCGCCAAAATGCCGGCGCGCAGCCCGCGCCAGCCGGCGTGCACCGCCGCCACCGCGCTGCCGTCGGTGCGCGCCAGCAGCACCGGCAGGCAGTCCGCGGTGAGCACCGCACAGGGCCAGCCGGCCTGGTCGGTCCATACACCGTCGGCCTCGTTGTCCGGGTCGCCAGCGGCGATCAGCCGGTCCCCGTGCACCTGGCGCAGCCAGGCCGGCGGATGGTCGGTGCCCAGCAGCTTGTGCAGATGGCGGCGGGCCTGCTCCACCCGTTCCGGCTCGTCACCGCAGTTCATGCCCAGGTTAAAGCCGTGCCAGGGGGGCGGCGAGTGCCGCCCCAGCCGGGTGGTGACCAGGGTGCGCACCCGGGGATGGGGGCGCCACTCCGGGTGCAGCCACTGGCTGATGTCGGGCAGGGTCATGGGTCCTCCCGATCCGCCTCCAGGGCCTGGATCAGTGCTTGGAAATCCGCCGGCAGGGGTGCCTCGAATTCCAGGTATTCGCCGCTGGCCGGGTGCACCAGCCCCAGTTTTCGAGCGTGCAGGGCCTGGCGGGGGAACCGGCGCAGGGTCTCGCGCAGCTGTTCGCTGGCGCCGGCGGGCAACTTCAGACGCCCACCGTACAAGGGATCGCCCACCAGCGGGTAGCGGCGGTAGGCCAGGTGCACCCGGATCTGGTGGGTGCGGCCGGTTTCCAGGCGCACCTGCACCCGGGTGTGGGCCCGGTAGCGGTCCAGCACCCGATAGTGGGTCACCGCGTTCTTGCCGCCGTGCTCCACCACCGCCTGGCGCTTGCGATCCACCGGGTGGCGCCCCATGGGCGCGTCCACGGTACCGCCGCCGGTCATCACGCCCACCGCCACCGCCTCGTACTCGCGGTACAGGCTCTTGTCCTGCAACTGCGCCACCAGACCAGTGTGCGCCTCCACCGAGCGCGCCACCACCATCAGGCCGGTGGTGTCCCGGTCCAGCCGATGCACGATACCGGCCCGGGGCAGACCGGAAAGGCGCTGGTCCAGGTGCAGCAGGCCGTTGAGCAGGGTGCCATCGGCGTGGCCGGCGGCCGGGTGCACCACCAGACCGGACGGCTTGTTGATCACCATCAGGTCCTCGTCCTCATAGACCACCGGCAGTTCGATGGCCTGGGGCCGGTCGTCGATCTCCGGTTCCAGCTCCACCTCCAGGGTCAGAGCCTCGCCGCCCAGCAGCTTGTCCTTGGGCCGCGCCGGGCGGCCGTTGACGGTGAGTACACCGTCCTTGATCCAGCCTTGCAGCCGTGATCGGGAGAAGCCGTCGAACAATTCGGCGGCGGCCTGATCCAGCCTTGACCCGGCGTACTGCTCGCTCACCTGCTCGGTGCGCTGAATTTTCTCGCCGCCAAGATGTCCCATAGTCCGACCTGTGATTACAATAGGCGCACCATTGTACCCCGTCGTACCGAGGAAAAAATGCCGAGACTGATATGGCCGCTGCTGGCCGCCCTGTTGTTGGGCGCCTGCGCCAGCAAGCCGGAGGAAAGCCCGGAACGTACCGAGGCCGCCCAATATCGCGAGGCGCAGAGCGCCATGGACTCCAATAACTACCTGACGGCCATCGACCGGCTCAAGGAACTGGAGGCCCGCTTCCCCTATGGCCGCTACGCCGAACAGGCGCAGCTGGACCTGATTTACGCCCACTTCCGGTCCCAGGAGTACCCGGAAACCGTGGTCGCCGCCCAGCGTTTCATGCGCAGCTACCCGGCCCACCCGAGGCTGGACTACGCGCTGTACATGCAGGGCCTGGCCAACTTCTACATGGAGCGCAGTTTCTTCGACTCCTTCATGACCACCGACAAATCCGCCCGGGATCTGACCTCCGCCACCGACTCCTTCGAGGATTTCGAGCGCCTGGTGACCCGCTTCCCGGACAGCGAGTACGCGCCGGATGCCCGCAGCCGCATGGTGTTTATCCGCAACGAAATGGCCCGCCATGAACTGCACGTGGCCCGCTACTATGCCCGCCGCGGCGCCTACATCGCCGCCATCAACCGGGCCCAGTACGTGGTCCAGCACTACCAGCGCACGCCGCTGGTGCCGGAGGCCCTGGCGATCATGACCGCCGGCTACCAGCGCCTGGATCAGCCGGAGCTGGCCGCCAAAAGCCGCCGCATCCTCCAGGACAACTACCCGGACAGCGGCTACCTGGACAAGGACGGCGAGGTGGATCTGGCCTGGTGGCCGAATGAACACAAAGGCCTGCTGAGTCTGCTGACCTTCGATTTGTTGTAACCCTTATCGCGGTTGAAGCCGCTCCTACGGTCGGTGGATTCGCCGTGGGAGCGGCTTCAACCGCGCTGCGCTGCCTCAATCCCCGGGCCGCCAACCATTGGTGATCGGATAACGCCGGTCCTTGCCGAAGGCGCGGCGGCTGACCCGGGGCCCCACCGCCGCCTGACGGCGCTTGTACTCGTTGCGGTCGGTGAGCTTCACCACCCGGTACACGGTGTCGCGGTCGAAGCCGTCGCGGATCACCGCTTCGGCGCTCATGTCCTGCTCCACATACCGCTCCAGGATCGCATCCAGCTCGTCGTAACCGGGCAGCGAGTCCGAGTCCACCTGGTCCGGGGCCAGTTCCGCCGAGGGCGGCCGGGTGATCACCCGTTCCGGGATAATCTCGCTGCCGGCTTTCTGATTGCGCCAGCGGGCGATGCTGTACACCGAGGTTTTGAACACGTCCTTCAGCACCGAGAAGCCGCCGGCCATATCACCGTAGAGGGTGGCGTAGCCCACCGCCATTTCGCTCTTGTTGCCGGTGGTCAGCACCACCGAGCCGCCTTTGTTGGACAGCGCCATCAGCAGCACGCCGCGACAGCGCGCCTGCAGGTTTTCCTCGGTGGTGTCGGTGGAGAGCCCGGCGAACGGTTCCTCGAGAATCTCCATGAAGCCGTTGAACGCCGGCTCGATGGGCAGCACCCGGTAGTGCACCCGCAGGGCGCGGGCCTGTTGCTCCGCGTCCTCGATGCTGATCGCCGCGGTATAGCGGAACGGCATCATCACCGCCTCCACCCGTTCCGGGCCCAGGGCGTCCACCGCCACCGCCAGGGTCAGCGCCGAATCGATGCCGCCGGACAACCCCAGCAGGGCGCCCTTGAAACCGTTCTTGTTGACGTAGTCCCGGGTCGCCAGCACCAGAGCGCGGTACAGACTTTCCTCCGCCTCCGGCGGCGGCAGCATCTCGCCGCGCGGCGTCAGCCCGCCGTGCTCGTGGGCCAGGTCCACCGGCACCAGGGCTTCCTCGAAGCTGGCGCCCTGCACCCGCACCTCGCCGTCACCGGCGACCACGAAGGAGGCGCCGTCGAACACCAGTTCGTCCTGGCCGCCGATCAGGTTGCAGTACAGCACCGGCAGGCCGGTTTCCCGGGCCCGGGCCTGCACCTGCTCGATGCGTTCGTCCTGTTTGCCCAACCGGAACGGCGAGGCGTTCAGGTTGAGCACGCAGGTGGCGCCGGCCTCGGCGGCTCGCGCCGCCGGCTGCGGAAACCAGATGTCCTCGCAGATGGTGAGCGCCAGCCGCTCGCCGCCCAGTTCAAACACGCAGGGCTGGTCGCCGGCCTGGAAGTAGCGTTTTTCGTCGAACACCCGGTAGTTGGGCAGGCACTGTTTGAAATATTCGTGGCGCGGGCGGCTGTCGCCGGGGAACAGCACCCCGGCGGTATTGCGGCGCACGCCGTTGCGCACCGCCGGGTAGCCGATCACCACCGGAACCTCGATGCTCTCGCCAATGCTGGCCAGTGCTTCATCGATGCGGGTATTGAGGCTGGGGCGCAGCAACAGGTCTTCCGGGGGGTAACCGGTGAGCATCAACTCGGGGAACAGCACCAACTCCGCGCCCAGCAGGGTGCGCGCTTCGCGGGTGGCGGCCACCACCGCCCGGGCGTTGCCTTCAATATCGCCGACCAGCGGATTCCGCTGGGCCATTACGAGTCGCATAGTACCGCCTTTTCTCCGTGGAGCGCTGATTGTACTCTGTAGCCGCCCGCCCTTCACAGACAACAGCCCGGTCGGGCCTTAGGGGAGATCCACATGGGTTTGATTCGGCTGCTGATTCTGGCGGCGGTGGTGTATCTCGGCTGGCGGCTGGCCCGGCGCCTGCTGAACGCCTCCGGTGGCGCCAGCGGCGGCGGGCGCGATGCCGCGCCGCGCAGCGAGAAAATGATCAAATGCCGCCAGTGCGGCGTGCACGTTCCGGAGGGCGAGTCATTCCGCCATCGCGGGCTGGCGTTCTGCAGCCAGGAACACCAGCGCCTGTACCTGGAGCGGCATGAACTCTAGCTGGACCGCGGCGCGCATCTACAACCTTTACCGCATCGTCATCGCGGCGGTGCTGCTGGCCTCGTTTTATCTGAGTGACCGGATGATCGGGCAGTACCTGCCACGACTGTTCGAAGTCACCGTCTCCGCCTATCTGCTGCTGACCCTGATCTCCTCCGCCGCCGACTACACCCGGCGGCTGCGCAAGCCCAATTGGGCCCAGCCGCTGGCCCTGGTCATCGACGTGCTGGTACTCGGGCTGGTGGTGCATTCCAACGGCGGCCTGGAGGGTGGCCTGGCGGTGTTGCTGCTGGTCAACGTGGCCGCCGGCAATATCCTTCTGCGCGGACGCCTGGGTTTTCTGATCGCAGCCCTGGCCACCCTCACCGTCATGTTCGAGCAGTTCTATTTCGCCACCCAGATCGGCGACCGCGACCCGTTCCAGCTCACCGAGGCGGGCCTGCTGGGCATTGCTTTCTTCATGGTGTCGCTGATCATCCAGCAGATTGCCAGCCGCCTGGAACGCAGCGAAGTGATCGCCGCCCGCCAGCGGGTGGCGATACAACGCCTGGAAGCGCTCAATCAGCAGATCGTGGCGCGCATGCGCACCGGCGTGATGGTGTTCGACGACGACTACCAGGTGCTGCAATCCAACCCCTCGGCGGACGGCTATTTCGCCCAGTCCATGGTCGGCCAGCACCTGCCCCGGGCCCTGATCGAGCGCCACCGAGATTGGCGCGACGCGCCGCACCTGGTGCCGCCGCCGCTGCGGCTGTCGCGGCAATCGCCGGAGGTGAATTCCCGCTTCGCCGACCTGGACACCGGCCACGAAGCGCTGACCCTGGTATTTCTTGAGGACACCGCCCGCATCGCCCAGGAGGCCCAGCAGTTGAACCTGGCGTCCCTGGGGCGCCTGTCCGCCACCCTGGCCCATGAGATCCGCAACCCGCTGAGCGCCATCAGCCAGGCCGCCGAGTTACTCCAGGAGGACGGCGCCAGCGCCGAGGACGCCCGCCTGCTGACCATCATCCGCAACCATGTGCAACGGGTGAACGGCATTATCAGCGACGTGCTGGACCTGTCCCGGCGGCCCCGGGGCCAGGCGGCCCGCTTCCTGCTGGCGGAGGCGGTGGAGGAACTGGCCGCCGGCTGGCACCAGCGCGGCACCGCGCCCGAGCGGCTGCGCGTGGAACAGGGGGACGGCAGCCTGGAGATCCGTTTCGACCGCAGCCAGTTTCAGCAGGTGATGGACAACCTGATCGGCAACGCCTTTGCCCACGCCGGCCCGGCAAGCCGGGTCACCCTGAGCTACGGCCAGCACACGCGCACCGGCCTGCCCTGGGTGGCGGTCCGCGACGATGGCCCCGGGGTGTCGGCCCAGGCCGCCGCCCACCTGTTCGAACCCTTCCACACCACCAGCGACCAGGGCAACGGCCTGGGCCTGTATGTCAGCCGCCAGCTGTGTCAGGCCAACCAGGCCACCCTGGACCACGAGGACGCCCGCCCGGGCGCGCGCTTTGTGATAACCTGTGCCCACCCGGATCGGCAGTTTCAATAACCATGAAAATAACCACGCCCCGTGTTTTGGTAGTGGATGACGAAGCGGATTTGCGGGAACTGCTCGTCATCACCCTGGGAAGAATGAAATTGGACGCCACCGCCGCGGCGTCGCTGGACGAAGGCCGGCGCCTGCTCGACGGCGGCGCCTTCGATCTGTGCCTCACCGATATGAATCTGGGCGACGGCACCGGCCTGGAGCTGATCCGCCACGCCGCCGCCCGGGCCCCGCGGATGCCGGTGGCGGTGATCACCGCCTACGGCAATATGGAAGTGGCCACCGAGGCCATGAAACTGGGGGCCTACGATTTCATCGCCAAGCCGGTGGCACTGGACCGCCTGCGCCAGCTGATCGAGGACGGCCTGGGCATCAGCCGCGCCGCCGACGACGAGGACGGCGATCACGGAGAAGACAGCCTGATCGGCCAGGGCCCCGCCATGCGCGGCCTGAAGGAGCAGATTCGCAAGCTGGCCCGCAGCCAGGCGCCGATCTATATCAGCGGCGAATCCGGCAGCGGCAAGGAGCGGGTGGCCCGGCTGATCCACGCCCAGGGCCCGCGCCGGGAAAGGCCGTTCGTGGCGGTCAACTGCGGCGCCATTCCCTCCGAATTGATGGAAAGCGAGTTCTTCGGCCACCGCAAGGGCAGCTTCACCGGCGCCGTGGAGGACCGTAAGGGTCTGTTCCGCGAAGCCGACGGCGGTACCCTGTTTCTCGACGAAGTGGCCGACCTGCCCCTGCATATGCAGGTGAAACTGCTGCGCGCCATCCAGGAAAAGACCGTGCGCCCGGTGGGCGAGTCACGGGAGGTGGCGGTCAACCTGCGCATCCTCTGCGCCACCCACCGGGACCTGGGCGCGGAGATGAACGCGGGTCGTTTCCGCCAGGATCTCTACTACCGGCTCAACGTGATCGAAGCCCATGTGCCGCCCCTGCGCGAACGCACCGAGGACATCCCCGCCCTGGTGGAACATGTGCTGCGGCGTCTGGGCGATGCCTGGGAAACGCCGCCACCGGCGGTCGGCGAAGCGGCCATGGCCGCCCTGTGCGACTACGACTTCCCCGGTAACGTGCGTGAACTGGAAAATATCCTGGAGCGGGCCATGACCCTGTGCGAGGACCGGCGCATCGAGCCGGCCCATCTGCACCTGCCCGCCGGCGACCAGGCCGCCCGGCCGGAAGCCGGTCAGGTGCCCGGCCGCCACCCGCAGCTACCGCTGGAGGATTACCTTCAGGAAATCGAGAAACAGGAAATTCTGCGGGCGCTGGACGCCACCCATTGGAACCGCACCGCCGCCGCCAGGAAACTGGGCATGACCTTCCGTTCCCTGCGCTACCGGCTGAAAAAACTGGAACTGGATCAGGACGACGGCGACGACGATTCCAGCGAATAGTCCGCCGGGTCCACAAAGGGCGTTTCCCCGCACATCAGCTGCGCCAGCAGTTCGGCACTGGCCGGCGCCGACACCAACCCATTGCGGTGATGCCCCACCGCCGCGAAGATGCCATCGGTGCCCGGCACCGGGCCCAACCAGGGCCAGTCCCGTGCCGCCCCCGGGCGCACCCCGGCCCAGTGACGGGCAGGCTGGCAATCCGCCAGCATCGGCAGGATATTCACCGCCATGGCCTCCAGCCGCCGACGCGCCGGTGCCGTGGGTGAGGTGCTGGCGTCCCCCTGGGTCAGGGTGGAGCCGGCCAGCACCGCGCCATCGCTGCGGGGAATCAGGTAGCCCTGCTCGGTCAGAATCGTGGCGCGCACCTGCCCCGGCGGCAACCGGTAGAGCAGCATTTCGCCCTTGGCGGGGAACAGTGGCAACGAGACGCCCAGCGGCGCCAGCAGCGAGGCACTCCAGGCCCCGGCGCTGATCAGCACCGTTGGCGCGGCCAGCCGCTCACCGTTGTCCAGGATTACCTCGCCGCCCCGCGCCGTCGGCGTCACCTCGGTGACCCGCGCCTCCACCCGGGTCACGCCCAGCGCCGCCAGGCCGTCGCGCAGCCCCTTCAACATGCGCGGGTTGCGGATGTTGCCCACGTCCGGAAACCACAGCCCCTCGCCGGCCCGGCCGGCGGGCAGATGCGCGCTCAGCGGCGCCACCTGGCAGCGCTGGCCATGGTCTTGCGCCCAGGCCAGGCCACGCTCCGCTTCCTCGCCGGCGGCTTCCACCCACAAACCGCTCTCGTTCAGGTCCGCGGCGGCCAGCGCCGGCCCGGCCAGCCGCCGCACCAGAGCCCGGTAGCGCCGTGGCCCGTCCAGGGTGAGCCGGTTCATCGGCTCCGGATAACGCCAGTGATACAGCGGCGACAGAATGCCGCCACCGGCCCAGGACGCCGGCGGGTGCAGGGAGGGCGCGTCCACCAGCACCACCTCGCGGCCACGATCCGCCAGCTCCAGCGCGCTCAGCAGACCGACGATGCCACCGCCCACGATTAATACATCAGCCATAGTGTTTTGTGGTGTTTGGATGACAGGAAAGGGAGCAAAGGTAACACAGGGCGCGAGCCCGCGGGGACGTAAACTGAAACCGGATATTGGTGATCGACGGTCACCTTGCGACGGATCAATAACCGGGCCGGCGGGACGCTCTCCCGGCCCCCACTCAAGGATGAGGAAACCCCATGAAAAGCAAAGGATTCACACTGGTGGAGTGTCTGACCACGTTACTGGTGGTGGCGATTCTGGCCGCCGCCGGCCATTACCTGAACGCGGAGCTGATTCCGACCCAGCGGGTGATCGCCGCCAGCAACGGCATTCTCGGTTTGATGCATCGCGCCCGGGCCGAGGCGTTTACCCGCGGGCCGCTGCTGCTGTGCGACGGGCACAGCCACTGCGAACGCTTCCGCACCACCGACCGTCTGCTGCTCGCCTCCGACCGGGACGACGACGGCCAGATCTCCGAGCGGGACATTCTGGAGCGACTGCGCCTGCCCGCCGGCACCACCCTGGAATGGCGGCGCTTTCGCGGCGAGGCACTACGCTATGGCCGGCGCGGCAACCTCTACTACCAGAACGGCCACTTCCTGATCTGCAACCGCCGCCAGGCCCGCCGCATCGTCATAACCGTGATGGGCACCGCGCGGATCGAACCGGACCCCGGTGCCCGCTGCCCTTGAGTGAATCAGCGTTTGCCCCAGGCCGGCGAGGAGCCCAAGGTACAGGAGCCGTCCTTGACGAAGCAGGTGCGGCCCTCGCTGTCCAGGCGCAACAGGCCATCACCGCTCTGCGCGCCCTTGGGCGTGGCCAGCACGTTGTAGCGCTGATCGTTGTCGGTAACGTTGATGGTCACGGTGTAATAGTCACTGTTGGCCAGCTCCGGTGCCAGGCTGGCCAGCTTGCTGCCCGCGTCCTTGTAGGAAAAGTGGCGCGCCCGGTAACTCTCCAGGGAAGCGGCCAGATCCATCAGCTTGCCCTGGTACTCGGAGCGACGGGTTTCGCGCACCTGATTGGTATACGACGGGTAGGCGATGGCGGCCAGAATCGCCACGATCACCACCACGATCATCAACTCGATCAGCGTGAAACCCCTCTGCCTGTTGATGGTCTCGCTCATTGTTCAGCCTCCTGGCTCGGCGGGAAATACTGGTTAGCCTCGTTCTTGTCCATCGGATACCAGCGCTGCTTTCGGAACATGGCGTAGTCAGGATCAATCACGCCGGGGCAAACCAAACCAGCACAGACAACAATATCCCCGGATTCAGTGTGGATTACGTCGAGGCTAGGGGGGATACCACCGGTGTCCAGCTTCTCTCCGTCCCAATCATCACCACCACCGCCGTTGTCGCCACCGCCGTCGCCGCCGTCGCCGCCGTCGCCGCCATCATCACCGCCATTGTCACCTTCGCCGTCATCTCCTCCCCCGGGCACACTACCGTCATTGGTGAAGGATCGGGCGTCGCCGGTGGTCAAGCCCGCCCGATAGGCATAGGCGTTACCGTAGCGCACGACGCAGGGGTCCGGGTCTTCGTCCGTAGTCGGAACGTAAGTGGTGAACATGACCGACCCTTCGGCGATGGTCGGGGAGGACATTACTTTTTCGCCGTCGCGTTCAAAGGTCACTCGCCAACCATCTCCAGATCCGTCAAGAGTAGGGGGATTCGCACCGTTCACTCGAGGCAGGTCGCTCAGCGTAATCGGCGCTCCCTGTGTGGTGCTCTTGAAATTTCTATCCGCGACGACGAAAAAGCCCTCTTCCGTATCAGTGTCCAACGGATGTGCCCGATAGCCGGAACCGGCAGCCACGTATAAAGTTTCGCGCAGGCCCGTTCTGCTGTATCCGATCGCGGGCGCCTCGTAAAAGCGCCGATGATCCGACACACCGCTTCCACCTAAGCTGGCTAGGCGCACCACACCCTCAACCACCTCCGAGGCACTGCCAGCGTCATTGTCCAGATTCACACGGAATATCTGGCCTCCCAGGTCCACGAAATAGAGGTAATCCGCCAGACCATCAAAGTTCAGATCCACCACCGAGATGGCACCTGGTACGGCCCAATTCATATCAGCAACCTGGGTCGTCGCATCATTCTTACCAATAGACCAGAGTCGGCCCCCGCTAAAGGCATCAACCATATACACCGCATTGCCAAGGCTATCCTGCCCCGGTCGACTGCCAGCCGTGTCATGGCCTTCGGGGTTATAACCCCCACCGAAAACCAGCACTGGCTTGACGGTGTCTCCGACACGAACGTACGTCAAAGTCGGGGTAGACCAGGTCTGACCCAACCGGCTGAAGCCGCTATCCGCATTCGCGGTGGAGGAATCATCCGCCCAACCACCACGGATGCGCCATTTCAAACTCGGATTATTGATATCCGAAACATCCAAGGCATAGTAATTGCTACCACCGCGCCGCATGCCACCATAGATGTAGACATGGTCGGCATCACCATTCGCCTTGGCGGTGCGGTACGCCACCCAGCTACCATCCATGCCATAAAGGCTGCGGATATTGTTCTCCTTCAAGGGAGGAGAGCGCACCAGGTCATAAGCCTTCTTGAGCATTTCATCCGGCATGAAAACAAATTTTTCCGTGCCATCCTTGGTGTCGATGGCATGCAACATGCCCCCATTGGTAGCCACGAACACATAATTGACCTGATCGTCGGCGTCGGCGCCGTCCTGATCGACCTTATAGTTCACCAGAAGAGGCTCGCCGTGCATCGGATCGCCCCAGAGCGTAAGCAGTGCCTGGTAAACCTCTTCCTTGGTATTGAAAGCCGGAACGGCATTGGCCGGGATGCCAAAATCTTCCGCATCCATATCTTCCAGCCTGTCCGCATCCAGCGTATAAGAGCCGCTACCGTCCGCATTTCCGATAATCAGCTTGCGATTGGATAGCTCACCAACGGCCCCCCCTTTGCGAACATCCGGTCCATCTGGCTCCCCATCGGTCCAAAAGCTCTTAGCGCTTTCGCGAACGTAGCCGGTTTCGGTGTCCAGGGCTGCATTGCCGTTGGAATCCACTACCCGGCCACCCTGCAGACGGTAGCGCTTCAAGTTCCCGGGCCAGACAGAGGTTTTCTCCGGTTTGAACATGCCGTAATAAATCTGGTCCAGATGTGACAGGCGATTGTTCTGGTTCACCGAGACACCGGGCGAGCTAATGGTCTGCGCATCTTCCGCGATCAGGTTCAGGATATCGTTGAATTCCGCGGCCAGCTCACTGGCGTTGTCCGCCAAGCGCACATCCTCCGTGCCGCCGTTGACCGCCACGTTTCTCATGTTGGTGATCTGGGAAGAGCCATTACTCACCCCGAACGCCACCTGCCAGGTACGCACCGAGCGGCCTTTCGAGTTGCGTGTCTCATCCAGTAACCAGGATGCAATTCGGCGTTGGCAGCTGTAGGAGCCGTTGCAGGAGTTACCGGTAAGGTCCCTGGCACTGGAGTAGTCGGAATCCTGGGTCGGGTCACCATCGGTCATGACGATAATGTGGTTCGATTCGCACTGGTTTTCCAAGTTCATGGGCGACGTGTAGCGATCACTGCTCACGATTTCGTAGCGGTTACATCCCCACCATCGCTGATCCGTGCAAATGCGCTGCAGGTTCACCGACATGCGCGGCTCGTTCTCTTCAGCTTCCCCGTAAATCGCGTAACCGGACGGCGGCAACCCCATCATGTAGCGGGCCATTTCCGAGTAGGCTTCCATGGTCGGGGTGTTGGAGGTACCTTGCAGGCCGCTCACAAGTTGCTTGACCTCCTGGCGCGAGGCGTCGTCCATATCACTCACCGGATAGAACACATAGCCACCGTAGCCAGAGTTGTCCGCGCCGCCATTGAATTTTCCGACGCCGATGCGCACGCCATCGCTGAGGCCGTCCACTACCTCCGAGAATGCGACCTTCAACTGCGCCATTTTGGTGTCACTACGCGAACAATCCCGGCTGCCAGAGGGCGGATCGCACATACTGCCCGAGGTATCGATCAGGAAAAGAACGTTCGCAACCTGCTCGTTACTCTCGTTGTTAACATCCGCTTGGGCAAAGTAGATTTCGGTATCATCAGCGTGCAGGCTGGTCGGCGAAAGAAAAACAGTGCCGAGCAAAAAGCAGAACAATAAAGATCTGTTCATGATCCATTCCCTCTCACTTCTATCACGGTTGCGATGAAACACGCCTACCGCTGAAATCCGACGGCACGAACAAACCACGCTTTAGTGCCTGCTGAAGGTGGTGGTTATCGATTTTAAAATCGTCTACTTCTGAGTCACCCATGATTTCGAAGGTATAATCCACCACCGTAGACCCACCACCGCTATAGCTGATCTCCTGCCCATCGACTGGCTCGGCCCCATTCTGGCGGATGCGGGACTGAGCCTGGACCATTCCACGCGAGTCCAACCGCTCATTACCCTCACAAGCCGTATCTTTTACGGTATCGCCGCTGAGGCAACGATAGATGATCTGGCCGTTGAACAAAGGCTGCAATTCCAAGCCCTCAAGGCCATACAGATAAGCGTAGGCATCGGCGACCGCCGATTCGGCACCCTCGAACGCCATGGCGTCCACCTGGGTGCCGGTGGAAATCTTCGCGCTGAACATGCTTGTCTTCATCGCCGTGACACCCATCAGGGAAACAATCACCAGAATCAGCAGCGCGATCAGCAGGGCCACACCTCGCTGGGCACGCACGGACGAGATTGGAGAAGTCAGTTTCATACTTCACCCCAACGGTAGTTACGAATCGCCACGGTGGAAAGGAACTGTCGGAGCAGTTTCCCTCCTTCGTTCACCGCCTCCTGGTGATCCAGAAGATAAAAAGTCCGCTCCTCATCGCCCCCTCCCAATGATGGCAACGGTTTCTCAAGCAGCAGGGCGATCTTCACCGCGACCACCGGATTGACGCCCACATCGCCGGCCTTCACATACCGAGACGCGAAGGCCACCCTGTCCTCGGTCTGGTCAATGCCGTAGAGCACTTGGAAACTGCGTACATCCTTGAGCAGGATGACACTGTCCGTAGAAAGGCTTCCCCGGCATTTCAGGTTGCCGTCGTCGTCCACCCAGTAACTGTTCACCACTTCGGTCATGACCGTCGGCGTCAAGGTGGAGCCGGTGCAGTCGGCGCGCCCGTGGTGGCTGATGGTGAGCCGATCATTGCTGCCGTTTGCGCTGTCGGCGGAGGCCGGTATGTCCCCAACGGCTTCCAGGTTCACGCCGGGGTAATCAACGGAACCCACCAAGTCGCTCACGTAACCGGTTAGCTGCAAATCCTGACTGATAAAGCGCATCGCCAGCTGGCCCTGCTCCTGGGCCTCGCTCATGGCCTGTTGCAAGGCGAAGGTGCGCTGGTTGGTGGAAAACAGGGATACGGCTGCGGCGGTGATCAGCAGGCCGAGGACCATGGCCACCATCAATTCCACCAAGCTGAAACCAGCCATGTGGTTGGGCGTTTTCATCGTGCCACCTCCATGACCACGCATTCGGTGCCCTCGTCGGCGGCGATCTGCCCATTGCTGATGCAATCGTCAATGTCTTGATCGTGCCAAGCCACCACCACGCAACTGGTAATGCCGCCGCAAGCCTGGACCTGGATGCGGCCGGCAGGCAGCAGGTTACCGGCCTGCCAAGCCAGTTCCTCAATATCCCAGGCGGCCACTTCCGCGGAGGTGCAGGTGTTGTCGTAGCAGTCCATGGGCGGCGCGTCACCGAAGGACCGCTGGTCGACAGCCCACTCGTCGCGGTCCAGGTAGAGCGGCCGGGCGGCTTCATTGACGAGTATGCGTTCCAGCGCATCACGGGCCAGGGCGGTGGCCTGAGCCCGTATCTGCGCGCTTTCCGCCCCTTTCAGAGCGCTCAGCTGCAGGCCCGCATAGCCCAACACGCCGATGGCAAGAACCAGCAGGGCGACCAGAATCTCCACCATGCCCACCCCGGTTTGCTGTCTCATAGCGGTCTCCAACCTTCTTCAACCACAGGTGATCACGGTGTTACTGACCACGCCGAAGCGGCCCACGTGGATACGCCGGCCGCTCTCTCCGCTGCGGTCGTCACAGATCTTGAACTCCGCGTCCGCGGCGATCAGGCCGGAGGGCAGAAACTCCACTTCATCGCTGGCCGATTCCACGGTGACCGCCCCGGCGGGCAGAAAGCCCTGGTCGCCTTCCGTGTCGGAACTGTCGTAGAACACTTCCCAGCCGTCGTTCCAGGAGTTGCCCAGAGGCCGCAGCAGCACCGGCTTGCGCAGGTTCACCGCCTGGGCACGGGCGGTATTGATGGCGGTGATCAGATCAGCGGCGCTGGAGCGCAGGGCGATATTGGCGGTGACCGAGCGGAACGAGGGCACGGCGATGGCCAGCAGTATTCCCGCCAGGCCAATCGTCAGCATCAGCTCGATAATGGTGAAGCCCTGCCCCTTTGCGCGGGCGTTTGTGCGTGCGTCGATCACCACGGCACTCCGTTTCCCCAATTAAGGTGATCACACTGTCTCAATTACAAAAAGCAGGCAACGGCACTTGGACGAGCGGTGCCTTCCTTGCGCCGAGCGGCAACAACCGTGAAGCAACAGTGAACCGGTTCATGGTTTTGGGAGAGCATTCCCAGGCAGCGGGACGCCGCCCGGGGCGGGATCAGGGCCGCAACGCCTTTGGCATGGAGAAGCGGATGTTCTCCTCGCGGCCGGGGATTTCCTGGGCATCCTGCCCGCCCAGCTGGCGCAGACGGGCCACCACCTGGTGCACCAGCTCCTCCGGGGCGCTGGCGCCGGCGGTCACGCCCACGGATTGTTTGCCGTCCAGCCAGGTGGGATCGACCATGGTGGGGTCGTCCAGCAGGTGGGCCTCGGTGCCGCAGCGCTCGGCCAGCTCCCGCAGGCGGTTGGAGTTGGAGCTGTTCACCGAGCCGACCACCAGCACCAGGTCGCATTCCAGCGCCAGTTGGCGCACCGCGTCCTGGCGGTTGGTGGTGGCGTAGCAGATGTCCTCGCGCTTGGGCCCGAGAATGTTGGGGAAGCGGCCGCGCAGCGCATCGATGATGCGCGCCGTGTCGTCGACGCTGAGGGTGGTCTGGGTGACGAACGCCAGGTTATCCGGGTCCTGCACCTGCAGGCCGGCCACGTCGTCCTCGTCCTCGACCAGGTACATGCGCCCGCCCTTGGAGGTGTCGTACTGGCCCATGGTGCCCTCCACCTCCGGGTGCCCCTGGTGGCCGATCAGAATCGCCTCACGGCCCTCGCGGGCGTAATGGATCACTTCCATATGCACTTTGGTGACCAGCGGGCAGGTGGCGTCGAACACGCGCAACCCGCGCCGCTCCGCTTCCTCGCGCACCGCCTTGGAGACCCCGTGGGCACTGAAAATGACGATGGCGTCATCGGGCACCTCGTGCAGTTCCTCCACGAACACCGCGCCGCGCTCGCGCAGCCCGTCGACCACATAGCGGTTGTGCACCACCTCGTGGCGCACATGGACCGGCGGCCCGAACACGTCCAGGGCCCGGTTGACGATTTCGATGGCGCGGTCCACGCCGGCGCAGAAACCGCGGGGATTGGCGAGACGGATTTGCATACAAAAACCTGCTTGGGCTGTGGGGCGAGTATACCCGTGGCGGGGCGGGCCCGGCCAGGAACAGGACGGGGATCGCGGCCCGGGCCGGGGCCGCGATCATGGGCTCAGTTGAGGCGGACCACCTGCTCCGGCGCGTCGTGCTCGACGGCGATGATCTCCACCCGGAAGGTCAGATCGCGGCCGGCCAGGGGGTGATTGAAATCCACCGTCACCCATTCCTCGTCCAGGCCGGTGACCACGCCGGGCAGCTCGGCCCCGGCGGCGTCGGCGAAGTTCATGACGGTGCCCGGTTGCAGTTCGTCGGCGGCGAAGGTGGCGCGTTTGAAGTGCTGGACGTTCTGCTCGTTGTAGTCACCGAACCCGGCCTGGGCATCGATGAAGACACTGCGTTTGTCGCCGGGGCGCAGCCCCAGGATCGCCTTTTCGAAACCGGGCAACAGGGAACCGTCGCCCCAGGAAAACGAGGCCGGCTCGCCGCCAAAGGTGCTGTCCATTTCGGTGCCGTCCATCAAATGGACCGCGAAATGCAGGGTCACCCGGGTTTGCGGGCCGACCCGCAGGTGGTCAGTCATGGGCGCGACGCCCTCCCAGCAGCATGTCGAGAATGATCAGTATGGCCCCCAAGGTGATGGCGCTGTCGGCGATATTAAAGGCCGGGAAGTGGTAATTTCCCCAATAGAAATCGAGAAAATCCACCACGTGCCCCAGCACCACCCGGTCGTAGAGGTTGCCCAGGGCACCGCCCAGGATCAGCGCCAGCGCCGCCCCCTGCATGCGCTCGGTTTTCAGTTTGCGCAGCCAGCTCAGGATCAGCACCGCCGCGACCAGGGCCACCACGGCGAAAAACCAGCGCTGCCAGCCGCCGGCACCGGCCAGGAAGCTGAAGGCGGCGCCGGTGTTGTAGGCCAGGGTCAGATTGAACACCGGCAGGATCTCCAGGCGCTCGTACAGCTCGAAGCGAGCCACGATCCAGTGTTTGGTCAGCTGATCAAGGGCGATCACCAGCACCGTCAGCCACAGCCAGTTCAGCTGCCCGGGCAGGCCCCGGGCCGAGGCCAGGGCGGAGCGGCTTCCCTGGGTATCACGCCTCCCTTGGGTGTCACGCGCCCCCTGGGTATTACGCATAGTCCCGTTCCTCGCCGGGGCCTTCCACGTTGGTCACGCAGCGGCCGCAGATATCCGGATGGGCCGGGTCCACGCCCACGTCCTCCCGGTGGTGCCAGCAACGGGCGCATTTGGCGTGCGGCGACGGCGCCACCCGCACCTTGAGCCCGGATACCGCGCTGTCCTCCAGATCCGCCGGCGCTTCGCTGAGCGGCGCCAGGGTGGCGGTGGAGGTGATGGTGACGAAACGCAGCTCGTCGCCAAGACGGCCCAGCAGGCCGCCCAGGGTGTCGTCCACGTACAGGGTGGCGTCGGCGGCCAGGTTGGCGCGCAGTTCCTTGCGGTTGCGGGCTTCCTCGATGGCCTTGTTGACCGCCTGTTTGACCGCCTGCACCCGCTCCCAGAACGCCAGGTCCATGGCGGCGTCCGCCGGCAGCCCGAACAGGCCGTCGTACCAGGTGGTCAGGAACACGGAATCCGCTTTTTCGCCGGGCAGGTGCTCGTGGATTTCCTCGGCGGTGAAGCTGAGCACCGGCGCCATCCAGCGCGCCAGCGCCTGGGCGATGTGGTACAGGGCGGTCTGGCAGGAGCGCCGCGCCACCGAGTCCTCGCGGGTGGTGTACTGGCGGTCCTTGATGATGTCCAGGTAGAAACCACCCAGCTCAAGGGCGCAGAAGTTGTGCAGCCGCTGGTAGACCTGATGGAACTGGTAGCCGTTGTACAGCTCCCGCAGCTCGTCCTGCAGCTGGGCGGCCCGGGCCACCGCCCAACGGTCCAGGGCCAGCATGTTCTCCGGCGCCACCGCGTTGGCCGCCGGGTCGAAGCCATTCAGGTTGGACAGCAGGAAGCGGGCGGTATTGCGGATGCGCCGGTAGCTGTCCGCCACCTGCTTGAAGATGTTCTTGGACACCGTCATTTCGCCCCGGTAGTCCGTGGAGGCGATCCACAGCCGCAGGATGTCGGCGCCCAGTTCGTTCCATACATCCTGGGGAGGAATCACGTTGCCCAGGGACTTGGACATCTTGCGGCCCTGCTCGTCCACGGTGAAACCGTGGGTGAGCACGCCCTTGTAGGGGGCTGCGTCGCGGATCGCGGTGCCGGTGAGCAGCGACGACTGGAACCAGCCACGGTGCTGGTCGGAGCCTTCCAGATAGAGATCCGCGGGCACCGTCAGTTCCGGGCGCTGCTCCAGCACCGAGAAATGGGTGGTGCCGGAGTCGAACCACACGTCCAGCACATCGGTGACCTTGCTGTAGCGCTCGGCGTCGTCGCCCAGCAGCTCCACCGGGTCCAGTTGGAACCAGGCCTCGATGCCTTCCTTCTCCACCCGCTTGGCCACTTCCTCGATCAGGCGCGGGGTGTCCGGGTGCGGCTCCGAGGTGGCCTTGTCCACGAACAGGGCGATCGGCACGCCCCAGGTGCGCTGCCGGGAGATACACCAGTCCGGCCGGTCCCGCAGCATGCCTTCCATGCGCGCCTGGCCCCAATCCGGGGTCCAGGTGACCTTTTTCACTTCCTCGCGGGCGCGGGCCAGCAGACCGCTTTCGCCCAGGCCGATAAACCACTGGGCGGTGGCGCGAAAGATGATCGGCGTCTTGTGGCGCCAGCAGTGCGGGTAGCTGTGGGTAATGCTCCGCTTGGCGATCAGCACGTCGTGTTCCTTGAGCGCGTCGATCACCGGGCCGTTGGCCTTGTTCACGTGCAGGCCGCCGACCACCGGCAGGTCGTCACGGAACACGCCGTTGTCCTGCACCGGGCTGCCCACTTCCAGGCCGTAGCGCTTGCCCACCGCGAAGTCGTCCTCGCCGTGGCCCGGCGCGGTGTGCACGCAGCCGGTGCCGGCGTCCACGGTGACGTGTTCACCCAGCACCACCGGCACCACCCGCTCCAGGAACGGGTGACGCAGTTGCAGGTTTTCCAGCACCTGACCTTGGAACGGCTGGGAGCGCTCAACCCGCTCCAGGCCGTAGCGCTCCACCGCGCTGTCGGCCAGCGCCTCGGCCACCACCAGCTGCCGGGCGCGACCGTCCTGCTCGCCGCTGAGCAGCACGTAATCCACTTCCGGGTGCACCGCCACCGCCTGGTTGGCGGGCAGGGTCCAGGGGGTGGTGGTCCAGATCACCAGCGCCGGGGTGGTGGCTTCCACGCCGGTGCGGGCGGTGAAGTCCGCCGCGTCCACGGCGACGAAGGCCACGTCGATGGCCGGGGATTTCTTGTCCTGGTATTCCACTTCCGCTTCCGCCAGGGCGGAGGCGCAGTCCAGGCACCAGTGCACCGGCTTGAAGCCCTTGGTCAGCAGGCCCTTGTCGACGATCTTGCCGAGCGCGCGGATGATGTTCGCCTCGGTGTCGAAGTTCATGGTCAGGTAGGGATTGTCCCAGTCGCCGAACACACCCAGGCGGATAAAGTCCTGCTTCTGCCCTTCCAACTGCTGGGCGGCATAGGCCCGGCACTCCTCACGGAAGGTGCGGGCGTCCACCTTGTGGCCGGCCTTGCCCACCTTCTGCTCCACCTTGTGCTCGATGGGCAGACCGTGGCAGTCCCAGCCCGGCACATAGGGGGCATCAAAGCCTTCGAAGCCCCGTGCCTTGACCACCACGTCCTTGAGCACCTTGTTGATGGAGTGCCCAATGTGAATCGAGCCGTTGGCGTAGGGGGGGCCGTCATGCAGCACGAACTTGGGACGGCCGGCGGCGGCCTCGCGCATCTTCCGGTACAGATCCTGCTGGCGCCATTGCGCCAGCCGCTCCGGTTCACGGGTGGACAGACCGGCTTTCATGGGAAAGTCGGTATGGGGAAGGTTCAGCGTCGCCTTGTAGTCCGTCATAGTCCGTCGTCTTGTGCAAAAAAGGCTTTTACCTGCTCCAGGTCCCGCCGCATGGCGGTCTTGAGCTGGTCCAGGCTGTCAAAGTTCGTTTCCGGGCGCACGAAATGGTGAAAATCCACGCTCAGGTGGTGGTCGTACAGGTCACCGCTGTAATCCAGCAGGTGCACTTCCAGGCGATTCTCGCGGCCGTTCACCGCCGGCCGCGTGCCCAGATTGGCGGCCCCCGGGTGGCGCTCCAGGCCGGCGCCGCTGACGCGCACCGCGAACACCCCCTGCAGCGGCGACACCGGCCGCTTAAGCGCCAGGTTCACGGTCGGCATGTCCAGGGTACGGCCGATCTTGTCACCGTGGCGTACCCGGCCGCTGATCCGGTAGGGCCGCCCCAGCAGGCGCTCCGCCAGGGCGAAATCACCGCTCTCCAGGGCCGCCCGCACCCGGGTGCTGGACACCCGCTCGCCGTCCACCTGGCAGGTGGGGGTGTCGGTGACCGCGAAGCCGAAGCTCTCGCCGGCCCGGCGCAAGTACGCGAAATCGCCGTCGCGGCCGCACCCGAAGCGGAAGTCATCGCCCACCACCAGATAGTCGATGCCCAGCCCCCCCACCAGCAAATCACGAACAAAGGCTTCCGCGGTAAGGCTGCGAAAACCCTCGGTGAAGCGGGCACAGAGTACCTGATCGACGCCCTGCTCGCGCAGCGCGATCAGTTTGTCGCGCAGACTCATCAAACGCGCCGGCGCCTGTTGTGGGGTGAAAAACTCCTGGGGCTGGGGCTCGAACAGCATCACCGTGGCGAGTTTGCCACGGGCACGGGCCTGTTCGATCACCTGCGCCAGGATGCGCTGGTGGCCCAAATGCACGCCATCAAAATTGCCGATGGTGGCCACGCAGCCCCGGTGCGCCGGCCTCAGATTATGAATGCCGCGAATCAGTCGCATTCCGTCCTCGTCGCCTTCCCGGAGGCGTGTCGCCCGCGCGTCCGGAAGAAAAGAGCGCCGATTATAGAAATCATCGGCGCAGGTGGCGAGGTCTGAGGCCGAGAATCACCAACACCAGCAGATAAACCAGCATCCCGGTGACCACGATCAGGGCCAGCCAGGCCACCCGTTCGGTCAGCCCGCCCTGCAACCAGACCCCGGCACGGCCGGCCAGCCACTGAATCACCGCCACCATGGCGCCGCCGGCGAGCAACAACCGCAGCCAGTGCCGGCCCCAGCCGGCCAGCGGCTCGAACACCCCGGTCCGGCGCAGGCCCAGATACAGCAACCCGGCGTTCAGCCAGGCCGACAAAGAGGTGGCCAGCGCCAGCCCGGCGTGCTGCAACGGCCACACCAGAATCAGGTTGAACACCATGTTGGCGACCATCGCCACCACACCGATTTTCACCGGCGTTTTGGTGTCCTGGCGGGCAAAATAGCCCGGCGCAAGCACCTTGATCAGCATGAACGCCACCAGACCGGCGCTGTAGGCGCGCAGGGACTCCGCCGACCGCAGCACGTCGTTGGCGGTGAATTCACCGTGGCGGAACAGGGTGGCGAGCAGCGGCTCGGCGATCACCGCCAGGGCCAGCGCCGCCGGCACGCCGATCAGCAGCACCAGGCGCAGGGCCCAGTCCAGGGTACGCTGAAACGCCCGCGAGTCATCCCCGGCGTGCTTGCCGGACAAGCTGGGCAGGATCACGGTGCCGATGGCGATGGCGAACACCCCCAGGGGCAGTTCCGTGAGCCGGTCGGAATAGTACAGCCAGGTCACCGAGCCGGTCTGCAGCAACGACGCCAGCACCGTGTCCAGCAACAGGTTGATCTGGCTCACCGACACCCCGAACATGGCCGGCGCCATCAACCGCAGGATGCGGCGCACCCCCGGGTCGCGCCAGGCCATGCGCGGCACCGGCATCAGGCTCAGGCGGGCGAGAAACGGCAACTGGAACAGCAACTGCACGATGCCGGCGATCAGCACCCCCCAGGCCAGCGCCACGGCCATGCGGCCCTCGGCGAAATGCGGCGCCAGGTAGAGCGCGCTGCCGATCAGGCTGAGGTTGAGCAGCACCGGCGTGAACGCCGGCACCGCGAAGCGGTTCCAGGTATTGAGAATGGAGCCGGCGAAGGCGGTCAGGGCGATAAAGAACAGATAGGGAAAGGTCAGCCGCAGCATTTCCACCGCCAGCGCCCTTTTATGCGGGTCGTCGCCGAAACCGGGGGCGAACACCCAGATCAGCAGCGGCGCCCCCAGTACCCCGGCCAGGGTGACCAGCGCCACGGTGCCGCCCAGGGTGCCGGCGACCCGGTCGATCAGCAGCCGGGTGGCCGCCAGGCTGCCCTGGTCCCGGGCCCGGGTACGGTATTCGCTGAGCACCGGCACGAAGGCCTGGTTAAAGGCCCCCTCGGCGAACAGCCGGCGCAGAAAATTGGGGATGCGGAAGGCCACGAAGAAGGCATCGGTGCCGGCGGAGACGCCGAGCAGGCGCGCCAGCACCACGTCGCGCACCAGCCCCAGCACCCGGGAGAGCAGCGTCATGGCGCTGACCACCAGGGTGGAGGCCAGCAATCCGCCTTTTTTGCCTTTCGTCGCCTGCTCGTCCATTCCCGGGTCTCCGTGAAACCGGCCAAGGGTACCCAAAGCGCCGCCGGCCCGCCAGAAGCAGGGGCCACGGCGCGCCAATAAGGCCGCGCGTCCCCCGGGCCCGGCCCGGCACCGGCTTAATAAACGGTTTATTATTGACTTCTCAGGTACGGATCGGCATCATTGCGCACCTTCAAACCGGCCCACGGGCTTCGTGCGTCCCGGTTTCACCGAATCAAGCAGATTGATCCGCCCTTTTCCGGGCCGGTCAGAAACAAGACAGGAGCAGGACCTTGGCTAACTCACCGCAAGCACGCAAACGCGCGCGTCAGGCGGAAACGCGTCGTCAGCACAACGCCGCGATGCGTTCCATGGTGCGTACGTACCTCAAGAAGGTGAACGCGGCCATTGCCTCCGGCGACCAAGGCGCCGCACAGGAAGCATTCCAGAAGGCGACCTCTGTGCTGGACAAGGCCACCCGCAAGGGCAAGTTTCACCCGAACAAGGCCGCGCGCCACAAGAGCCGCCTGAACGCCAAGATCAAGGCCATGGCGGCCTGA
>CENV01036371.1_pt1 | contig 43755 bp, 30 predicted proteins | sample 530231 | NCBI WGS metagenome assembly CENV01 (sample SAMEA2619815, study PRJEB7988) | marine metagenome | biome: marine biome (ENVO:00000447); feature: surface water layer (ENVO:00002042); material: "saline water (ENVO:00002010), including plankton (ENVO:xxxxxxxx)" | depth 5 m
CGAAATGAGCAGCAGACTGTAGACACGGATGAAAATGAAAGTGCACTCGATGAACAGTTAACCGAGCTGCTGGATAAGCGTGGTGAAGTTGCGGAACAATTGCAGGAGCAACGCCAGCAATTGTCGCGGTTAGAGCACGACTTACAGCAAATAACTCAGGGACAATCTGCAATTCAGGTCAAAATAGGGCAGGCCAAAGAGGCAATGCAGAGCACTGAAATTGAGCAGGTTAAATTGCAGGAACGCAGTCAGGCAGTGTTGGAAACGCTGGCTGAAACAGGCCTTAAATTGAAACATATACTGGAGGAACTCTCCTCCGACGCTGACGAAAAGCAGTGGCAGCAAGAGCTGGAGTCAATACAAAATAAAATAAAACGCTTAGGGGCAATTAACCTGGCGGCAATTGATGAAGCCGAAGCGCAAAGAGAACGTAAACAGTACCTCGACCAGCAAGTGGATGATCTATCATCGGCGCTAGACACTTTAGAAGCGGCGATTCGTAAGATTGATAAGGAAACGCGACATCGGTTTAAAACCACTTTTGACGCGATAAACCATGATTTACAAATTCTGTTTCCGAAAGTTTTTGGTGGTGGCAGTGCCACGCTCGAACTTACCGATGATGACTTACTGGAAACAGGGGTTACCATCATGGCAAGGCCACCGGGCAAGAAAAACAGTACAATTCATTTGCTTAGCGGTGGAGAAAAGGCACTGACCGCATTATCATTGGTATTCGCGATATTTCGCTTGAATCCGGCACCTTTTTGCCTGTTAGATGAGGTTGATGCGCCATTAGATGATGCCAACGTAGGACGTTTCTGCCGTTTGGTGAGTGAAATGTCGGAATCGGTGCAATTTATTTATATCAGCCACAATAAAGTGGCAATGGAAATGGCTACCCATCTGGCAGGGGTAACAATGCAGGAAGCGGGCGTTTCGAGATTGGTAGCGGTTGATGTTGAACAGGCTGTGGCGATGACAGACGCCGGATAACAAAATAAGCTTGATGGAGCAAAAATGGGCAGTTTACAAATAACCCTCAGTATTCTTGGGATCCTGGCAATCGCAGGTATTGTTGCGCATGGCGTATGGAAGATACGTAAAGGTAACCAGCAACAACGGCAGCGTGAACAACGGGTTGCAGAGAATCGTCAGCAGCAATCGTCCGGTTTTGATGACGATGGCATTGGCGAAGTTCGGATTTTAAAGAAAGAGAGTTCAGATGACGGCTACATCCATGACCAAGCCGTTGAACCAAAAGCAAAAACATCGTCGCACAGTAATGTGAGAACACAGGACAATGATGCCGACGCTGTCGAGCAAATGTCGATGGACCTTAGCAATGATGACGATATGTCCGATTCATTACCCTCTATGCGAGTCAGCAATGATGAAACCGTTGAAGTAGAGCAAACTGAGCTTAAGTTTGATGGGGATGTTGCCTCAGAGCCGGATGACTCTTATAAAAGTGCAGCCGAACAGAGCTCTGTGCATGAGTCAGCGCTTGAGGCAGAACCCGAACCAGAAGTCAGTGCAGATACGAATGATGATTTTGAGTCAGCTCCGGAAGAAGTTATTGCGTTACATGTTAAAGGGCCTGTACAGGGCGCCGTATTGCTGCAAATGATGACCGAGCTGGGCTGTAAATTTGGAGAACTAGGTATTTTCCACCGCTATGAAAATACCGCAGGCACAGGACCAATGATTTTTAGTGTCGCCAACATGTTCAACCCAGGCACGTTTGATTTGGATAACATGGAAAACTTTGAAACCGACGGCGTGGCGTTTTTTATGGCCTTACCCATGAAATTTGACGGTCAGCAGGCCTTTAATATGATGTTGAATGCGGCTAAAAAACTCGCTACCGAAATTCCTCAGGGACAGGTTCTGGACGGCCAGCGTCAATTATTGACCCGCCAGTCGATTCACGAAGCACGCCAGCGTATTCGAGAATTTGAACGTAAACACTCAGCTTAATTACAGGTCCTTATGAATCAGTCTGTTCACCAGCGCATGCAAGAGCTGGAGCAATTACTTAATCGTTACAACCGGGAATATTATGAGAATGACGAACCGTCAGTGCCGGACGCTGAATATGATCGTCTTTTTCGGGAACTGAAAACTCTGGAAACTGAGCATCCGGATTTAAAAAACGCCCAGTCTCCTACTATGAAAGTAGGTGGTAAGCCCTTAGGTCAATTCAGAAGTGTTCAGCACGAAGTTCCCATGTTGTCACTGGATAACGCTTTTTCTGTCGATGAGTTTGAAGCTTTTAGCAAGCGCGTTGAACAGCGGCTGGATACCAATCAAACCGTAACTTTTTGTTGTGAGCCTAAGCTTGATGGTGCTGCGGTCAGTTTACTGTATGAAAATGGCCTGTTAGTGCGTGGCGCAACCCGTGGCGATGGACAAAGCGGTGAAGATATCACCGAGAACGTTAAGACCATACGCAATGTGCCGTTAAAGCTCTCTGGTAACGTCCCAGAGCGACTGGAAGTACGGGGTGAAGTGGTTATGCCATTGGGGGCATTTGAGCGCTTTAATGAGCAGGCCCGGCTGCGCGATGAAAAGGTCTTTGCTAATCCGCGGAATGCGGCGGCAGGCAGTTTACGCCAGTTAGACTCCAGAATTACCGCAAAACGTCCTTTGCACTTTTATGCTTACAGTCTGGGGTTAATATCAGAAACCACACAACTTCCCGACAGTCACCACCAGCGCTTGCTGCAACTGAAAGACTGGGGGTTACCGGTGAATATTGAAATAAAGACGGTAGACTCCGTGCAGGGTTGTGACGATTACTATGAAGCTATTTTAGCCCGTCGGGATACCTTAAACTACGATATTGATGGCGTAGTTTTTAAAGTGGACTCTATTCGTCTGCAACAGGACTTAGGCTTTGTCGCACGGGCGCCGCGCTGGGCTATTGCGCGTAAGTTTCCCGCGCAGGAGCAACTGACAACCATTACCGGAGTTGACTTTCAGGTTGGCCGTACCGGCGCGATAACGCCAGTAGCGCGTCTAGAGCCGGTTAATGTGGGCGGCGTTACAGTATCTAATGCCACTTTACATAATGCCGATGAAATTGAACGACTGGGCGTACGTATTGGCGACTGTGTCAGTATTCGCCGCGCGGGCGATGTGAGTGTCACCCTGAATTTAACTGTTTCAAATAGAGCTCAATCAGACTTTCAAATGGCAGCATAGGTGTAGCAGTAATGTCTAATTATAAATTTAACGATAACCAAATCGCCATTATTGAGAAACTGGAACTTAATTCAGATTTATCTGACATAGAGAAGCTCTTCTCTATAAACCATCCTAGCGCTGAACAGTTGGAAACACTGCTTAAAGTCGCTAACGCTCTTTACAGATCTGGTCATCCTATTATTGAGGACAAGGTTTACGACGATTATTTGGATGATTTCAAAACTTTAGATCCTGACAACCCATTCCTATCAAATGTAGAACCCGAAGTTTTAATAGATAGCAAGACAGTTCGCTTACCGAAGAAAATGCTGTCGACTGATAAGGCTTATTCTTTCGAAGAAATAAAAAAATGGACTGAAAGAATTAAGAAGGCTGCTTCGGAAATCGATTTTGACCAAGAGTCAATAGAGATAAAGGTTACCCCAAAGCTGGATGGTTATGCTGCATATGATGATGGCACGAGACTTTATACCCGTGGGGATGGAACAAGAGGTCAAGATATTACTCGTGCATTTAAGCGAGGATTAAAAGTTGCAAATAATGCGGGAAGAGGTTTAGGCCCTGGCGAAATCGTAATCAAAAAGAGTTATTTCGACAAAGTGTTGAGTGACAAGTTTGAGAACTCTCGAAATATCCAGGCAGCGATTATTTCTGAAAAGAAAGTCGATGAAGATGTTCAAAAGGCAATTGATGATGGTGCTTGTGTTTTCTACCCATTTTCTGAATTAACCAAGTGGGTAGGTAGTATTGATAAGTTATTGTCAGACTTCGAGAGTATTTTTGAAAAAATCTGGAATGCAGTTGATTTTGATATCGATGGATTAATTTTGGAGTCAACGAATTCGCTGCTCAAAGAGTACATGGGTGCTACGAGAAAGTTCCATAGGTGGCAAATCGCATTTAAAGTGAATACTGAATCAGCAGAAGTGGAAGTATTAAAAGTCGTTCCTCAAACTTCGAGAACAGGACGAGTTACACCTGTTGCCGAATTACTCCCGACTAAACTTAGTGGAGCTACTTTAAGTAGAGCGACGGTTCATCATTATATGATGGTGAAGACAAACGGAGTAGGGCCTGGCGCAGTCATTAAGCTAGTTAGAAGTGGTTTGGTCATTCCAAAAATTGAAGCGGTTATTCATCCTACCGAGCCTGAATTGCCTAAGAGTTGCCCAAGTTGCAATGCCCGTCTTATTTGGGAAGGTGACCACCTAATTTGCCCAAATAAATCAGATTGCCCTGCTCAAACAGAAAATACTTTGATTCATTTTTTTAAGACCCTAGGTAATGTAGATGGTTTTGGGCCTAAGGTAGTTAAAAGAATCACCAATTACGGTATTAAGCATATCCATGAAATTTACCAGATACCCAAACATGAATTTGTTGCGTTCGGATTTGGGGATAAGACCTCGCAGAACCTCGTAGATCAACTTAAAGCAAGCAGAGAAATTGAAATTGAGGATTGGAGGTTTCTTGCTGCTTTCGGAGTAAGTCGTCTTGCTGAAGGTAATTGCGAAAAATTGCTTCAGCATCATTCCATAGTAGAGCTCTTCGAAGTATCGGTTGAGGAAATGGTTAAAATTGATGGCTTCGCACAACTGAGTGCTGAGGCTATTGTCGAAGGCCTAGCAAACGTTAAAGAAGAATTTTTTAAGGTCTATCAGCTTGGATTTAACTTAAGCATTACACCAAAGCTGTCTGAAAGAGAAAATTCAGATTCACCTATTGCTGGGGCAGTTGTTGTTTTTACCGGTTCCATGCAACAAGGCTCTCGTAATGACATGGAAAAGCACGCAAAATCACTCGGGGCTAAAGTTGCAAAATCAGTCACTGGAAATACTAAATACTTAGTGGCAGGTGACAAAGTTGGTGAAACAAAAATTAATGCAGCGCGTGACAAAGGTGTTACCGTGCTGACTGAACAAGAATACCTTAACTTAATTAGATAATGTTATGCTAAGTGACGGTTCTCCAATAAAAAATCCACAAGGATGATGATTTTGGGCATGATAAAGCCCTTAAGAGGGACATGCCATGAAATCAAAATATTTTTTTGTCGAACAGGCCGCTTCCGTAATTATTCAGCGTGAAGTCGGACTGTCGATAGCCAGATTTGCCCTTAGAATGGGCGTAGCTCAGGGTACTTTGTGTACCTGGAAGAAAAAGTATTTAGGGCTTGAGTTAGATCAGGTTCGCGAACAGAAAAAGCTGTGTGAAGACATAGTTGCGACAACGGAAAAATCCTCCAGCGTATTACAGCGCAAGAAAGTAACATCAAAACCTATCGGGGAATTGGAAGGTTTGGTGATTACGTCTTATGGTGGGGTGTAATTTTGAAGTTATTACATCTTACAGAGACGGATATGTCAGATTTTGACCCATCCGCTAAAGGCAAAATTTTCTCAATAGCCATTGAAATTTCTAACTTAGAACAGCGTGTTAAAGAAATGATGGCTGTAGCCCTTGATACTAGCTGGCTTGATGAGCTCGATGTAATTGACCGAATGGGTTATGAAGCACGCTCTAGAAGAACTAGAGATAAGATCACTAATGAAATATTGAACAATGTAGAATCCGAAATTTCCGAAGATTTCGGTGAGTATCTGGTTTCTGATGTTGCACAGACCTCACTAAAGCTGCACTTAGCTCACATTCGACTGCCTCTAGCTGAATTCATTAAAGAGAAAATTTCAGGTAATCCAGGCTTTGATTTCCATACTGAATCCCCTGCGGCATTGATTGCTTTTGGTGAAGCGAAATATAGTGGGGTGAAAAACGCTCATGGCAGAGCTCTTAGTCAGATCAGAGATTTTATTGCCGAAGAAAAAGACATTCAGGAACTCCCTGACCTAAGAAATTTTGTCACGGAAGCCGCTATACAAAATGCAGCTGCTGGCTATAAGTCATACAGCGCGGCGTTTTCCATCACTTCTGACGACTTAGTTGAGATAATGGACAATGCACTTAAGTCACAACATATAAAGTCATTATTGCAATATGAGGCAATATATTTGATAGGAGTTAAGGTAAGTGCTTAACAATATCATTCAAGGAGTTGGTATACGAAAAATCTTAGAAAGATCAATTGGAGAGTTTCATGAAAATGGCCCAGTTGATTTGGGCATTTTGGAAAAGCTGAGCTTAATAAAAATTTTTCATCCAGATATTTTCGCTGAATACGAGTCAAAAATTTTAAGTGTTATGGGGTTGTTTTATAAACTGGATGAGCCTAAATCATTCCTTGAGTCTATCTACCAAAATTTGGGAGGTACGATTGAGGACAAGTTTGGTAAGCAGTACACACCCATGCAGGCTAGCGCTTTTCAATCTATATCCTCGAAACGATTTTACTCTTTTTCAGCTCCTACAAGTACGGGTAAGTCGCACTTATTCCGAGATTTAATTCAAGAAGAAGAGTTCGATATTGTTATCGTGGTGCCGTCTCGTGCATTGATTGCCGAGTTTTACTCTTCAGTGACCGACCTAGTAAGCAAAGAAGTTTTAGTCCTACAGTTTGTTGAAAACATAAACCAACACCACACCGAAAGGCGGATTTTTATTATAACTCCGGAGCGAGGCGTGGAGCTATTTAAATACGTTGATGTATTTGATGTTGGACTTTTCTTATTTGATGAAGCCCAAATCTCTGAGGAGCCAATAAGAGGCATATCATTTGATGCTTTTGTCAGAAGAACAGAAAAAGCTTTTCCTGAAGCAAAGAAGGTATTTGCGCATCCATTTATTGCCAATCCAGAAGCTCAATTGTTAAAACATAATTTTATCAAGGATTCGGATTCAAAAAACTTTAAACAAAGTAATGTTGGGAAAGTCAATTTATCTAGGAACGAAGATGGAACCCTCGATTACTTTTCCCCAAACTTCGAATCAGACATAGTCGCATGTGAAACCGATGTTGTTCGAGAAACACTAATTAATGGAGGCACTGCTCTTATTTACATTTCAAAGAGCAAAATTTTCAATGGCGGTCACATTGAGGGCTTTGGTGAATATATTGAGCTATGCCCATTCGTAAAAAGCAATAATGCACTGGTAATAATCGAACTATTAAAGAAATACATTGGAGCGTCAGACGGGCAATTTGGAAAACAATCCTCTTTCCTAACCCTAATGGAGCGGGGTGTTGTCGTGCATCATGGGTCTATGCCGCTCAAAGCAAGACTTTTGATTGAACAATTCGTTCGTGACGGGCATGCAAAGATTTGTTTTGCAACGGCCACCTTGGTACAAGGTATAAACATGCCTTTTGACTGCGTGTGGATAGACAATTTCCACAATATGCGAGATTTAACACTTAAAAATTTAATTGGCCGAGCAGGAAGAACCACCTTACGGAAAGGCTACTTTGATTATGGTTATACAATAATTAATAGTAAGAATGTGGCAACTTTCATTGAAAGAGTTAATTCGCCCACAACACTAAAGCAAGAATCGAAGTTAGATGATGACTCGAAAAATATACCAGAGGATTTCTCTGACCTAGTAACGGCTATAAAAACTGATACGTTTGATGATGAGCTACACCTTACTGACTCCCAAGTGCAGCGATTGACAGAGTCAAATTTAGAAGCTGACTTACAATTTATATTGGATAAGTTAATAGATGGCGATAAGACAATAGGTGGTCATCAATATTATGAAATTGAGGATTACGATCGTAAGAAAATAAAAGATAAACTTAAAAACGTTTATATCACCCACCTTAGACGAACGTCTTTAACTCAAGCTGAACAAACAATTTTGAGCGCATCAATCCCCCTTTTGCTTTGGAGAGTTCAGGGAAAATCGTTTAGCGAAACTTTATCGCTGAGGCATTCATACTTAACAAATCGGGACGAAAGGCGGGCTCTACAGCGGAAGTTGAGAAAAAAACTGATTACACAAGAAGAATATAACGTTGAGTTTAATAAAATAAAAATAAAATACTCAGCTAGAGCAGAGAGTTTACCAAACATAGATGCCAGAGCTTTTCCTTTATTTGGGCGTGGTACATCGGTAAAAGAATTTGATTATGACTTGTTAGTTTATGATACATACGATTATTTAGATAAAGTTATTAGTTTGTCGTTAGCAGATCCTCTATGTGCGGCTTTGACCATTTATTACGAGAAAACTCAAGATGAACGAGCTAAGGTATTTAAAAACTTTATTCGTTACGGTACAAACGATGAAGTTGAAATTTGGCTGTTAAAATATGGCTTTGACCCAGAGGATACAGAGTGGATCAGCAAGTACGTTCATCATATTGACGAGAACGGGATTATCTTTGTTGATGATTTGAGCGAGCTTAATGAGGAACAGCGTTCCATCTTGGAAAGATATATTTATTAGCAACCAACAAGTTATCGGTTGAATGCAGTGACAATCAATTTTTTCGGCTTATGTACTTCCTACAATAATTGGTGGCTCAAAGCATTGGAATTACTTTGAGTGATTTGCATGAAGGGCTTAAAGCTTTAGGTATGGGCGTTTTTTCGGTGTACGTAATCAGAACTGGTATTTTTACTTTGTAGTGAAACACTTAAAGCTATGTGTAAGCGCAAGAGGCTTTTTCTCATGGATTATCTAATCTGGCCAAATATTGCTGAAGAAAACACCTCGCAAAGTGGCTTAGGGAATTGTTCGCGTTTATGGTTGCTCGGATAAATTAAAGCTTGTAAGGTCAGTAGGATAAGAAAACATCGTCAAGGTTATCAGACATACTGTGAGAGCAAGTTGCCTTGAGTTATTACAGCGATAGTCATGCGGTAAACCAGGCAGCAAGTCAGCCAACTTCGCGTTTCCAGTGTCGAATACAGTAAGCCGGAGTCGATTATTTAGGCGCTCAAATCAGGAGGAATATGGATCCGGTCATTGACGATACTAGACGCATAGTTGCCACCCTTGCGAATCTTTTTCGACGGGAAAAGCTAGCCGCTGAATTCCAAGTTTTGTCCCAAGGTAACTGTATTATTGAAATTAGTGGTTATGACAACTGGGATGGAGGAACGAGCATCTACGGCTTATATTGCCGCGTTCCTATCGATTTATATTCCAATATTGAGCTAGTGATAGAAGGGGTCGAGCAAAGTATAAGAAACAAGGCAGAGATTTTGTTTCGATCTTACAGCCAAGCACGGATTGACGAAGTGGTTGTTTCACCAGAGCTGACTGAGGATATTCAAGGTAAAGCCTACAAAGTAATTCACGAGGAGCTGCTGAGTAAACTTGAGCTTCAGAAAAATCTGATGGTTTCCGTTTCAACCGGTGGAGCCAGAATTCAGAGTGTAAACATGGAGTATCAGTCAAGATATTCTGAAATAGCAGAAGGTTTACGAGAGAGAAACTTAGCAAACCCAATTTCTTTTCCTGACTTGTGGCAGTGGTACGGGAAATGGAGCGAAGGCTCACTTCCAACATATCAGTCTAGAAGAGAATACTTAGGAAAAATGTTCGATCCTCTAATCGAGACGGTTAAGGGGATGAAGTCTCAAATAATTAATCCTGTTTTCGATGATCCGACAGGTTGGGTGCGAGTAGATCGTAGTATGGGCGAGATAAAAATCCGATTGGCGCAGGCCTCAACAGAAGAGCAGTATCAAGGCGTTGGGTTACTTGCCCGTGAAACTTTGATTTCTGTTGCTCAAGCTGTTTACGACCCAGAGCTACATTCCAGCAAAGAAGAAATCTCTCCGTCTAAAACTGATGCAAAGCGAATGATCGATGCTTATGTATCTGCAATAATCCCTGGTAAGTCGAATGAAAATATACGGCGTCATGCTAGAGCTTCACTGGATCTAGCTAACGATCTTACGCACCGGCGTACGGCCGATTTTAGGTTAGCGGCGTTGTGTGCGGAAGCCACGAATGCCGTTGTTAATGTTCTAAGCGTAATCTCTGGGCGACGAGACAGAGATTGAAGATTTTAAGAGTACGCTTAACGTGGAAGCTCTGGACAGGCCACTGTTGTATAGCTTTGGATCCTATATTGAGGCATTTTAACTCCAGCGTCATGTGGTGGTAGGTAGTCGAATTTGGGGATAGCTCTACGGGGGTTTGCGGCAATCTTTAGAGTCTCTGTTGGAATTGCATCGCTCTATTTATTCGAATTTCAAATGATATCAGGGCTTCTATTCAATCGCATAATGCTATAAATATATTCTCAGGACTAGTGATGTTCCTCCTTGGGTCCCCGCGACTTAAGCGAGGGGAGCTTTTGAAGCTCCGAAATCGTTTCCAGAAGTGAAGCGAGCGTTTCTTTGTCATTCATTTCCTTCAACTTATAGCAGTCAGCTATTTTAAATATTTTCTGAAGTCTAATTTTAACTGGTGTTGACTCCTTGCAGTTATCGCTTTGTTCAGATGAGTCTGGGGAATTGATTTCACTTGCCAAGTGAACATATCTCGACAATGTGTCATTCGACGCGTGCATGGTAATTTTACGGCAAGCGGTAGCAGCTACTGTTAAAATGTTCTGGAAACTGCCAGCAGCTGACAGTTTTCGTAGCTCCTTGGCCACAGTCAATGTTATGAACCTGTGGCGGAAAGAGTGATTCGTGATATGTCTCAAGTCCCGACAGTATTTACTCCCGTTGATAACTTTTTTTGCGTAGTTTTTTAGGTAGGAAGCTTTCAGTTCTGCTCCGCTTCTTGAGTCCACGAAAATGGAATCGTGAGTAATATTCGGGAAAGTTCGCTCTATGAGGTTTATGTGCCAAAGTATAATTTGGAGATCATCCTGCGACACTCTGACTTCGCGTGTTCTCCCTCGGTATTTGCCCTTCATAATTGGGATATCTCTAATGACAGGGGCCTTATTAGGATCCAAAAGGGATTCGGCGGCTTTTTTTATCGATGACCGACTTATTTTATGAACTTCAGTAATTCTAGACCCAGTAATCTCCAGCAGTGTTGTGAACGCCTGCCATCGACTAAGCAAGAACTCATCGATCTCAGGGTGAAAAGTCGTACAATTGATCGCATCTAGCCATTTTTCTAATTCATAATCTCGGATGTATTCTATCCCTGCATCGTTATGAATAAGCCCTTCAAGGCAATGATGTGTCAGATATGTTATCTCGCGGTTTCCTTTCTTAAACTTCTTTTCTCCCATGTGTACTTTGTAATCAGACGTCGCGTCGCTCTCAAGTGTCGCCAAAATAGCTTCTGGATGGAGGTCAGAAACGAAAGATATGTACTGAAGAGCAAGTCTGACATGAGAGATGATTGTCGAGTCTGTTATGCCCCTATCTTTGAGGCAGTCAACGAATTCGTAGAGGGCGCTATCATCCACCTCTCGAACAGTAAGGTTTTCATCCTCCAGAAATGAGCAGAATATGTTTAAGCTATAAGCTTTTTTTACGACCGTGGGAGCAAGAGGTTTGATGTTATAGACCTTAGGACCACCCCCGATTTCGGTTAAAAAAGCGTTGGCAGTCCAGTTAAACTGGCCTCCTTTCATCAAGATGAGGGGAAGTTCGCACGCACCACGATCTGCTAGTCTCTTGTTCGTTACAAGGAAGCTCAAATCTGGTGCTTTAGCGATTGCGACTTTTGACATTATTTAACTTGCCAGAGTCGTTTTTTTCCAAGCACTCGTGCCTGTTCTAAAATTAATGACCGGAATGATTCGTCCGCTTGCTTATCCTCTTGGTAATTATCGATGACTTGAAGATATGCGCGGTAGACTTCGGCCAAGGCAATCTTTAAATCTTCATTCTCTTTGCGGAGCATGGAAAGAGCGTCATCGTCATGATTATGAAGGTATTTAGAGCTCTTAGAGTTTTGTTTGACGGCAAGGTTGTTATTTGCTCTCTTCAACGACTTTCGGAGAACCTTGAGTGCCTGCGCATTATGCTCTGCGAAGGCTGTATTTCGAGAGAATGATAGGATATTGCTTAGTTTATCGTCGCTCCATTTGTACACTGAAGCTTCAGAAATATAGTTGCCCTTCAATTCGAGGCTTGACGGAACTTCATCAATGGTTTTTACCAAATTAATTGCCTCAGCCTTAGCGAGCATGGACCTTGTTATATCACTTTTCCTTTTCCGAATTCGATCAGACGTTTGACCAGGTTTGAACTTGGACATTAATGGCTTTCCTCGGATTGAGTAAAGTAAAAGAAGACGTCATCACCATCGATCTTGTGGAAGCGCACTTGTTGTTTGGTCTTAGCTTTATGCTTTTCAATGAGTTCGCGAACCAAAGGTTCGATAACAGTGGTAACGCTGGAAGATTGCCTCGCTTTCCTAACAATTTTCTGGATTTCTTCATCTGCGTTTATTGGTTTATGGACTGAAGAGGCAATCTTTGCAATTGTCGATTCTGCTTCGTCAATCCATTCGTCGGTGGGGGAAACCTCAGCGTAGTGAAATGTTTGGTCTAAGCCAGCATGCCCCATAAACCAAGATAGCTCTTCTAAACCTGAGTCCTGGGTGAATTTGAAATATAAAACAGCAAAGAAGCGGCGAAATTGGTGAGGTCTTGGATACCATCTCCTTCGCCCGATTAGAGGCGACTGACTCCAGTCCGTGAACTCTGACAAGTAGGCATATATTGTGTCGCCAGAAATGGGTTGTAAGTGGACTTTTGCGTCATTAGTTCCCTTAAATAATAGGGAAGTAGTGAGTGAGCGTGGGGTAATGCTTCTGCTGAATAAAAATGACTCAGAATCTTCTGCAAAGAGACCTCTTCTGTCTTCGATCTCACTGGAAAACGAAGCGAATTCAAGCCCATAATCATAGATGAGATCTGGAATCGGGCGGTGAACCTGCTCAAGTTGCCATCGTTCGGAGCTTTTTGGAATTCGTAGCACGATATCGAATAATCCGTCCATTGGCGATTGTACAAAGCAGTCTCTGGATAAACCTAAAAGTGAGCTTATCCTCGCGCTGGTGAACGTGGCTAAGAGCGTAAAAACCGCAGCAGTGTATAAACGTGTCGCCTTATAAAAAAAGAGCTTGTTATCCACCTCTCCATGCTCGTCTGGCTCTATGAAAGGAAAACAGGAGACTTTCAATTCATTGAGTGCATCAGGAAGGACGGTTTTTTCGAAAAGTTCTTTTTGGATACTTGAAAATGATTTCTGGTATTCGTTAACCCCAATAAAACCCAAGAGAGTCTTTTCGGCTCTGGTGAAATTTGCAAAATACTCCCGCAGTGCTTCTCCATATTTTCGACAAAAGGTTAGTGAGGAAGAGATGGCGTGGAAACAAACATGAGCTGGAATGAGTGCAGTTTTTTGAGTTCTAAGCATGTTTTCAAAAATTAATTCACCTCCTGCAAAAAGGTTCATTGAAGAGTGGGGGAATTTATACACCTGGCCCGGCCGAGCTGTAAAAAGCGCTTCTAGTTTGGAGATTTCGTTAGAAATCGTTTTTTCAGTTGGCAATAAGTGCTCTTCTACATCAAATGAATTTCTATGCGCGTCTTGATGCTGTTTTTTATATTTTTGCATTGCCTGAAAGTCTTGGTGACTATCTTCTAAAAATCCGATTAATTTTCCTTTCAGAGATAGAAAACCTCTTGAGCTGAGGTTGAATTTAAACTTAACCTCATCCCAATCAATTTGGCTTCTAGATTTGTATCGACCCAATATATGTTCAAGAGCTTGGCTAAACACTTGTTCTCCGACTTGAAAATCTAATAAGTAACCCTTTAGGTGATCAAAGCGAATTTGGGAAAGCAGCTTTATCTTTGGCTTATTGAGTTTTGAATTTACTTCGTTAGCATGCCTAATGAGATGACATATAGAATTAAGGACACTTGCAATTCGTTTCGGTCTTGTTATTTTTCCTTTCGTATCCAGGTAAAGCAAGCTATTCTGAATATCCTTTAAAAGGTGCTTATTTGCTGGGTCAGTTAATAACGAATTTTCTGAAACGGGCTTTGAGAATGTTATTGTTCGAGCCAGATTTAGGTCACTACTGTAATCTACTTCGATACCGACGACTGCGACCTTCCATATTGTGTCGTATACGTCGTTATTGATCATCCAGGATGGCTTGGCGTAGTGAAACTCAGACGGATTTTCAATGATTTCGTTTGAGTCATTAATTTCTTTTAAGGGGTTGATTCCGGTTCTTTCCATTTCAAATGTCTCCTGCTTCTTTTAATTGTTTTTCCGCCTGCCTCAAGAGCTGTTTCATTATTACTGGACCTTCAGCGATTTTTTGGATTGCAGCTCGACAATGATGTTTAAGTGCTTCGTCGTTTCCGTGGTTTAGATATTTAAGTGCAAGCTTGATATTTCTGAGCGAAACGCAGAAATATATTGGGGGCTCTTCCGTTGCGCTTTCGTCAAATGAGGTTAGTGCTTGATGGAGTCTCCCTCCCATATGAGGGTAGGAAAATGCTGTTTTAAGATCTAATTCGCGGTCAGAAGAGGCTTTCCTGAAGCCTTTTTCTGGTACCTGTTCGTTCGCAACGCTCATGAACAATAATATGTTCTGAAAAGATCGTATTTTTGAACGATAAACTAGTTCCGAGAGGTAGGGAGGTATGTACCGATGGAGAGTCGTTTTAACAGTGTTTCCAAGGTAGGCTGCCGTTTTTAAAGCGTTACCGTTAGAGGTCAGATAAATCCACACACCTTTGCTTGTTCTAATTTTCTTGAGTGAAGCGAACTTCAGACCAGGGTACTTTAAAGCAACATGATCTCTCATCTGATTAAATTCATTCTGAAAGCTTTCGGGCTTTGGTCTTACTAACGATTGTGTGGTTTTACAGAGCCAGAGGTCGTTCTGCTGAGTGCTCGCTCTGCATCGCTCTGTCATGTTGAGGGCCATTTGCAAGCAGACGGCAGCATTAATCTTATGTTCCTCGATCGAGCTGAGCTCCTTCAGAGTCCCTGATGCGTGAGCCGATCTCGACCGGCGAGCCCGAGGTTTTGAAGCCTTTATTCTTACTGATCCATTATCGGTTACCTGAACGAACTCATGCCCACGGCCATCTGTAGAAACTTTAACTTTGTAAAGTGAGTAAGGATTTATTCCCAGTTCCTCGATGATAATGACCTGCATCGCCGAGGCAACTGCAACAGTTAGTGCCAGATGAGCTCTAACTTCGTCTGTAAGGTGCAGATCGAAAATCTTTGGCCTTGGCTGTTGCCCTGTGAACTGGTCAAAAAAGTGATCGAAGTAGGCAAGTAGATTTTCATGCCGTAGAGGGGATAATTTGTAAAATGGATTTAGACGAACTCCGACTTTAGTTAATGAAGGAACTTTGAAATCTCTGGTTTTTAAAAACTCAGGTCGTTGGCTGTTAGCGATAAGCACATCTTTGTTAGCGAATTTCTGATACGCCTGCCAAACTGTTCTGCGAGCTTCTTGAAGCAGAATATCCAAATTACTTCTGAGCTGAACCGCTAGTCTGTTAATGAAATCATCGGTATTGCGGAAAGTCTCTATCTTACGTTCATCGTAAATATACGTTGAACTCAACAACGGGTTGTTCGTTCTGACTCTCTCGGTGTTGGTGTCTCGACGAAGATTGCCTGGAAGCTCTGTTTCATTTGGTATGAGTCCATGATCTTTTAAAACAATGAATGCATTCTTGACGTTCTGAAATCTGCTGTAGGTTGTAGCCCGGCTGTATTTACTCAGTTCTGAATTCCTGAATTTAAGAAGTTCACCTTCAATAACCCTTGGTTGTTGATTCCAGGACAAATGGGTTTTGCTGAGTTGTCTAAGGAATTTGGATAAAGGACTTCTGTGGTGTTTAGCGTGCTTAAAATTATAGACATGCTCTTTGAGGCGTTTGGCAATCTCCGTTGTGCAGGTCTCCGATAGGGTTTGTTCAAACTCTTCGTCCGCTGACAGTGGTTCAGCTTTTATTTGACTCAGGTACGTCTTTGGTAGTTTTTGTAACTTATAGACGTTGTATTCTTCGGCATTTCGAGGGGCGGATGGAAAGATGAAGTTGCTTGAAATAATCTCGTTCTTAACAAGTTCGTCCAGCAGCACTTTAATGTCATATAATTTTTTCGCTGCTACAAGACGTTTGTATTTTGAACACAGGTGGTTTCGGACAAATGTCAGGGCTTTTGAAAGAGCTGGGCCGTCATCGTTATTTAAAGGAGTCGAAAGCACTCGGATGTAGTGATTAAGGGGTATCGCAAGTTCGGCACGCCTCTTGGGTGGAAGGTTATTAGAATGATGCTCGATAAAAGCTAAACATTCCTTGCTTAAATCCGCATAGATTCCATCCAAGTTCTCGGAATTTGACATACTAAAAGTCCTATTTGAACGTATCAACTAGAGATAACCTAGGAATAATTTGAAAAATTACAATAGCTACTGGGCGATAAGGCGTAGTTCGTTGAAAGTTGAAAGTGACACTCTGACGTGATTCCGCAAGTGGTCAGTGTCATAAAAGATAAGCGTCCTGATAACACTGAGGCAATTGAATTTCCTCAGCACTGCCCAATTTGTGAATCCGAAATTGAACGCGTTGAGGGAGAGGCCGTTGCCCGCTGTACCGGTGGTTTGTACTGTGCAGCTCAGCGAAAGGAAGCGATTAAACACTTTGCTTCCCGTAAAGCCATGGATATTGACGGGCTAGGCGATAAAATTGTCGAGCAACTGGTGGAACGGGACTGGATAAAATCACCGGCCGATCTTTATCGTCTGTCCAAAGCTGAATTAGCAACTTTGCCACGAATGGGTGCTAAGTCTGCTGAAAATCTACGAAATGCTATTAAAGCGACACAGGAAACAACTTTAGCCCGCTTTATCTATGCGTTAGGTATTCGGGAAGTAGGGGAAGCGACGGCAAACGCGCTGGCGAATCATTTCAAAAACCTGGATGCTTTAATTGCCGCTGAAAGTGAACAGCTACAGGAAGTTCCTGATGTTGGTGCTGTTGTCGCTAAGCATATTGTGTCTTTTTTCCATGAACCCCATAACCAGCAGGTGGTTAAGGAATTGCGTGAGTTTATTTCCTGGCCTGAGGGTGAAGAGGCAAGCTCCGTGCAAAGTGACCGTTTATCGGGAAATACCTATGTTATTACCGGTACCTTGTCGACCATGACTCGTGACGAGGCTAAGTCTGCTTTAGAAGCTTTAGGGGCGAAAGTAGCTTCCAGTGTCTCTAAAAAGACAACGGCACTGGTTGCCGGGGAAAATGCCGGTTCAAAACTGACCAAAGCCCAATCCCTTGGGCTTGATATACTAGACGAGAATGGGTTAGCTGAGCTGCTTCGCGACTAACGTCCTTTTGCGCTCAGGTCTTTCAGAAGGCCTGAGCCATTGATATCGACAATGCCTTTTTCTTCGTCAAACTCGAACCGGATAGTCGGGTGAGTGGTTTCCAACAGAAAACTGCGATCATCGATTTGCACACGCAAGTGCTTTAAGGGCTCATCTTCGTCAAACTCTTGGCGATGATTAATGCTGACTTTATGGTCACCAATATTGAGCTCGAAACCTTTGAAAAAACCGTTAGCAAATTCTGCTACGTAAACCTGTCCTTGCTTATTTACAAACAGATTAAGAATGTAATTTGGCGGCATTTCGGACGTACGCATTTGCGATTTGCCGGCAGTAAAAATAATGGTGTCATAAACCTTTTTATACTCAAAACCAAAGGTTAAAGGTTCCGTACGGCCTGACGGGTAGATGACTTTACCATTACCTTCGGCTTTCCAGTCGGCTAAAGTTTGAGCGCTAAATAGCAGCGCTGCAAAGACAAAAAAGTACTTTACGTTGTTCATAGGTTGCCTCAACTACTGACCTCGGTGACATCAACTTTTAACTTAAGCATTTGTCCGGGTTGTAGATAACGATTGCGTTGAATGTTATTCCATTGCTCAATTTGGCGAATGGTGACATTAAATTTATCAGCAATCCTGGCTAGTGAGTCACCGCTACGCACACGGTAGCTGATATTACGCATAATACTGTTAATACTGCTTTGTACCGTTGACGATGGCTTGGCTTCCGTCCAAACCACTAACTCTTGCCCAGGTCTTAAATAATCGCCCGGAGCCATCGAGTTCCAGCGGGCTAAATCGCGCAAGTTTACCTGATAGGCGCGACTTAGATCCCAGAGCGTATCGCCAGATTGTACTACGTGCTCTATACGCTTACCGGAGCGTTTTTGATCTTGACGATTTTCACGGCGCTGATCCTGCGATAACTTGTAATTATCGATATTGAGTGTCGCAACCGGAACTAACAGATGGTCGCCTGCGCGAATGATATCACTGCTGATGTCATTTACCTGCTGTATCACGTCAACAGACGTATTGTATTTTTTGGAAATAACGAGCAGGCTCTCACCCGATTTAACTTCGTGGCGGGTCCAGCTCAGCCAGTCTTTTGGCTCAGTTTCGTTTAAGGCCTGTTTAAACTTTTCCGCATTTTGATTCGGAAGAAGTAAACGGTGAGGCCCGTTCGGTGCCGTTGCCCAGCGGTTATAACCAGAGTTGTACTGATGCAGTAAATCCAGTGGCATGTCAGCCATGTCGGCGGCTAATGCCAGGTCAATTTGTGCTGGTGTTTCAACAACCTCAAGCTTTGGCTGATTTTCGATTGGATACCAGGCCACACCATACTCTTCACTATTGGCGAGTATTTCCGCTAAGGCTAACAATTTGGGCACGTACGCACGAGTCTCGCGCGGTAATGACAGATTCCAGAAGTCGGTTGGCTTGTTCAGACGTTCATTTTTGCGAATTGCGGCAGCAACCCGGCCTTCACCTGAATTATAGGCTGCCAGCGCGTGCATCCAGTTACCGTCAAAGTAACGATGAAGCGCCTGCAAATAGTCAAGTGCAGCGTGCGTTGCGGCAAAAACATCACGACGACCGTCGTACCACCAGTTGATATCCAGACCATATTGGCGCGCGGTGCCCGGAATAAACTGCCAGACACCGGAGGCACTGCCGTGCGAATAGGCAAAGGGGTCAAAGGCACTTTCCACTATCGGCAATAAGGCCAGGTCAACTGGCATGTTACGCTTTTCCAGCTCTTCAACAATAAGGTGAAGATAAGGTTCGGCACGCTTAGCAACACGGTCTAAATACTCCGGATGGCTGGCATACCAATTTCGCTGGCTTTGTACTCTGGGTACATCAGGCACATGAAAGCTCAATTGCTGGCGAATACGCACCCACAAATCTTCCTGTTCTTGCGGGGTAAGCTTTACGGGCTCACTGACTTTGATTTCTTCTTCGGCGTGCTGACTGATCACTTCTTCCGGAATGACTGTCAGTTTAAGTTCAGTAGGTTCGTTTTTCGTTTTTACCGGATCATTATGACTAAACAGCGTTGTGCTCTGGCAGCCACTCAATGCCAGGCCACTGGCCACCATACAATACTTTAACCATGCGTTCTTTCGCTTGCTGTTTATCATGCGTAATTTACTTCCGATAATTATTAAAATCTTGAGGAGTTTAAAGAATCACGCATTATCTTTCCACTGCCTAATTGTATAAAAAACATCCTCAGGGCTGTTTTTTACACTTCCGGCATGCTTATTTGCTGCTTCAATAACACTTTTTTGGTCAAACCGGAGAAAGGGATTAATGGCTAACTCCAGTTGCAGCGTGCTTGGCAGAGTGATCTGCTCTTGTTCACGTAACATTCTGACCTTTTCAGCGTAACTTTGCAGCACAGCGTTCTCTGGCTCAACTTTTAATGCGAAATTTACATTTGCCTGAGTATATTCGTGGGCACAAAAGACCCGAGTTTCGCCCGGCAGCTTACGCAGCTTTAGCAAGGACTGCGTAAATTGTTCCGGTGTGCCTTCAAACATACGGCCACAACCACAGGAAAACAGCGTGTCACCGCAAAATAAAAAGCCGGGAGTATAAAAGCTGATGTGATCCAGGGTGTGTCCCGGAGTGGTTAATACTTGCCACTGAATACTTCCAACGGTCAGCTCATCGCCTTCTGTAACTGTGCGGGTGAGCGTTTTTATATCAGGGTTTTCCGGGCCTATAACCGGACACGCGGTGTGTTCCAGCAATTCCGCTATGCCACCAGTGTGGTCGTAATGGTGGTGAGTGACTAAAATAGTCTCAATACTTTTATTATTTTGTTCCAGCCATTGTTGAACGGGTTTGGCTTCGCCGGGGTCTACAATAATAACTTTGTCATTATTATTGGTTTCAATTGCCCATATGTAATTGTCGTCGAAAGCTTCAATTGCGTGCACTCGCATGTTAACCCCTATAACGCTAGGATGAGAAACCCAGCGAGTAAGTTGAAGATAAGTTCATAATACAGGAATTAGCCGTGTTAATTAAACCAGCATATTCGAAAATTGATTTAGCGGCTCCCGGGAACTGGCAGCAAATGGCCTGCGGACAATATATGATGGAGCAGACGGCTGATTTAATTCGCGCTCATCAGCGGCGACTAAAGCCGGGTAAAACTGTGGCTATAGGCTCCTTGAGTCCGGGGCTTAATGAATGCCTTAAAAATGGGGCTCAGTGGCTGACTGTCGGTACAGGCAGTGACGTAGCGGTTCGCAGCAAATTAACTGAGCTGGCCCTAAAGGAAGACAGTGTTGATAACCTAATTGCTCCTTTTGTCCTTGAATTTTGTCGGCATCCGCACCAGTTACTTAGAGAGGCTACGCGAGTCCTGGACGACGATGGCGTATTAATACTTACGGGGTTTAACCCCTACAGTCCGGCGGTGGCAAGTGGCTTTTTTATTCGCCATAAAAAGAGTTTCCCATGGTCAGGAAGGTACTTTACGCCAGTACGAGTTAAAGACTGGCTGGAGTTGTTGGGGTTCGAAATTCTGGAGTCTGAATTTTATGTTTCGAATTTTCTGCACCATAGCGAGCATCGGGGAAGCGACTGGTCAACGAAGCTGAGCAATCTGATTCCAGGGCTGCGCGCCGCTTATTTCATAGTGGCACGAAAACAAACTCTGATTAACAGATTAAAACCGTCAGCTCAAAGAAAGCAGCTTGCGGTTAACGGAAGGCAGGCAGCAACAGCCATGACGACGAAACAGTTTTCAAAGTTTAATAAACAAATAAGAGGTAAATTATGATTACAGCACAAGAGTTATGTGGAAAAGCGAAATCGAATGTCAAAGAAGTGAACACCGAAGAACTGCAAAAAGCCATAGAGCAGGGCGCGCGCGTTATTGATGTAAGAGAGCCGGCTGAATATGGACAGGGACACATTCGGCAAGCGGTGAACATGCCCCGTGGTGTTTTGGAAATGCAGCTAAACCAGCATCCTGACGTGGCCGGATATGACAACGCGCTGGAGCGCATCGCCGAAAAGCCTTTGTATCTTATTTGCCGAACCGGTGGTCGTTCAGCCCTGGCCGCGGAGAGCCTGCAACGTATGGGGCTGGAGAATGTCTATAGCGTAGATGGCGGCATGAGCGCGTGGCAGGAGAATAAACTGCCGGTAGTTGCAGGCGAGTAAACTTACTCGCCCCCAAACCCTTTATCTTCAAGCATAGGCTCGCGCGTTGCGGCGTCGCGAGCCAGTTCATCACAGCGCTCATTCTGTTTATGCCCGGAATGGCCTTTTATCCATTTCCATTCAACTTTATGGCGATTAACTTCTTCGTCCAATTGTTGCCATAAATCTTTATTTTTTACCGCTTTACGAGCGGAAGTACGCCAGCCGTTTTGCTTCCAGCGATGCATCCACTGCTCGACACCTTGCTTCACATACTGGCTGTCGGTAGTCAGAATGACATGACAGGGGCGCTTCAACTCGCGCAGGCCAGCGATAGTAGCCAGCATCTCCATGCGATTATTGGTGGTCAGACGATAACCCTGGCTTAATTCTTTGTGATGTTTGCCGTATTCCAGTACAGCGCCATAGCCACCCGGTCCCGGATTTCCCAGACAAGAACCATCAGTATATAAATGAACAGTTTTTGAGTTCGACATGTTACTTGCTACTATATCCTTTGTTTCCAGCGAGTATATCAGGATTTCACCATGCGTCAGGTCGTATTAGATACAGAAACTACCGGAATTGATCCCGCAAAGGGGCACAGAATTATTGAAATAGGCTGTGTGGAGCTTATTAATCGCAAATTAACCGGTAATCATTTCCATGTTTACATTAATCCGGAGCGGGTGGTCGAGCAGGAAGCGATTGAAGTTCACGGTATAACCAATGACTTTTTAACCGACAAGCCCGTATTCGCTCAGGTGGTTCACGATTTCATTGAGTTTATTAAAGGATCTCAGTTAGTTATTCATAATGCGCCATTTGACGTGGGCTTTATGGATGCTGAATTTAGTCGTATTCGCCCGGCTGTTGGCCTGACCAATGATTTTTGCTCTGTACTCGATACCTTGCAACTTGCCCGAGAAATGCGGCCAGGGCAAAGAAACAGTCTGGATGCACTATGCCGCGCCTACGACGTTGATAACTCAGCACGTGAACTACACGGCGCCTTACTGGATGCCGAGATTCTTGCTGATGTTTATTTGATGATGACCGGCGGGCAAACGGCATTAAACCTGGCCAGCCACGGAAAAGACAATCAGGGTGGCTCACAAAAAGTGGAACATCAGCGAGTCACTAATCGTCCTACATTAAAGGTTTTACGGGCAACGGCCGATGAAGAAGCATTACATCAGGAGCGTTTGGCGCGAGTCAAAGAAGAAGGTGGACATTGTCTGTGGCAAGACTCTTAGCAGTATTATTGGTTTTAATTAGTAGCTCATCAGCCTACGCTGTACAGAGTTTTAGCACGGTTGACTCTGACTCAAAAGAGGAAGTTGAAAAGCGTGCTATGAGCCTTATTGAAGGCGATCTTACCAATAAATTGCCAATTAAAGGGCAAAGCTTCCGTATAGATGAGAACGTCGAAGAAATTACTCTGTTGTTTTTTCGCGAACCGGGCAGCAAGCCTTTGGTTCTCATCAAGCCTGACGGGAGTAAATGGTACGACGCCCGTTATCCGGCAGAAAAAGTAACCTGGTACACAGACCCTAATTTTGACATCATCCGGATAAAAGAGCCTCAGCCGGGGCCCTGGCAGGCCGCTGGGCGTATTGATGAGGAAAATAAAGCTTTAGTTATTTCTGATATTCGCTTTGAAGCCGAACCTTTACCCAGTCCATTATTTCAGTACGAAGAGCTGAAAGTGGAAGGGAAGCTCTATAATGGTGACGAAGTCGTTAAAACCTCACGTTTTCGTCAGACTGTGCTACTGGATGTCCTGTTTATCAGTACTAATAACTCGGACTTTGATAACTTTGGTTCGAATCCGTCACGTGTAGCGCAATTTGAAGATGACGGTCGTGGTCATGATGAGAGAGCGGGTGATGGCATATTTACCGGTTTCTTTAATTTAGATGTGGTACCGGGTGAGTGGATGGCCACTTATGAAATGACCACGCCTTTGTACCAACGAGTGTTTGAGTCCGGTCCTGTTGTGGTTGAGCCGTTACCGGTTGAATTTGACGTTATTCAGTCAGAGTCTGTGGACGATAATCACCAGTTTGTTATTCGTGTTGATGAAGACCGGATAGATCCGCAGAGTCTTGTGATTAATGGTGAAACCAGCTTTCCGAACGGTGAAGTTCGGAAATTTACGGTCAGCCAGATAGAGAGTTTTCCACACCGTGTCGATATTGCTAACCTGGCTTTTGGTAAGCATCTTATAGATTTAGATATTTTTGCCACCAGTGAAGGTGGCCGTGAATTTGAAGCCAGAATTGATGATTTTAGTTTTATTGCAAAAGAACCGCCGCCACCTGAACCGACAGCGGCAGAGTTGGCGGAGCGGCAGCAAATAGAACTGGAGCGTCAGCGCGAACAAGCAAGGCAGGAGCGTGAAGCTAAGCAAAAGCAAGCGATGACGAACCTGATCATTATCGTTGTTGTTAATATTATTCTCATTGCGTTAGCTTTAGTCGGGCTCTGGTGGTTTAAGTTTCATCGGAAAAAAGTTGCAGTTGAGAGCGATGAAGCGGTAGTTGAAAAAACAGAGAAAAGTAGTAAAAAGTGACCTTTGTGGTTAAAAAAGCGCAGATCTGAATATAAATCAGACAGTCGGTTAAAATCTTTAAAAAAAGTGTTGACTCATTTGCCCCTCACTCGTAATATGCACGCCGCGTTGAGGGAGACTTCAAAGCAAAGTACTAATGCGGAGTGGTAGTTCAGTTGGTTAGAATGCCGGCCTGTCACGCCGGAGGTCGCGGGTTCGAGTCCCGTCCACTCCGCCATTATTCTCTCTCTTAGTAATCCCCCCTGTAAAACTCAAATTAATTTATCTTTTTTTATTTTCTTTCGTCCGCTTTATTTTTCACCTATCTTAAGTTTTACCCCGAAGATCATGCTTTTTGCCGTTTAGCTCTTGAGCCTGAGGCTCCACAGGGCTAGAGTATTGTCACCAAAATCACAATGACAAACATAGACAACGGGAGATACCCATGCGTAAAACTTTACTGGCTGTAGCTGTGGGCGCGGCAGTATCGTTGGGGGCTTGCAGCGATGCAAATGACTCATCAACAACTGAGAACAAAACTGCTTCAACTGAAACATCCAAAGACAGCAGTCAACAAGCAAAAGAAACTAACCCATTCTTCAAGGCCAGCTCTCTGCAATATCAGGCACCGGACTTTGATGCTATTGAGTTCAAACATTTTGAACCTGCATTTGAGCGCGGAATGGAAGAGCACATGGCTGAAATTGAAGCTATTGCAACGAATTCAGCGGAACCTACTTTTGAAAATACCATTGTTGAAATGGAAAAAGCGGGCGAAATTCTGGGGCGTGTAAGCTCTGTGTTCTATAACCTGTCTTCTTCTAACAGCAGCGATGAAATTCGTGAGTTACAGGGCAAGCTAGCCCCTGAGATGGCCTCTCACCGTGACAACATCATGCTGAACCCAGATCTGTTTGCGCGAGTTAAGAGCTTATTTGATAACCGCGACTCTTTAGATCTTGATTCTGAGTCTGAGCGTTTACTGGAAGACACTTACAAAGGCTTTGTTCGTGCTGGCGCAGAGCTGAACGACGAGCAGAAACAACAAATTCGTGATATCAACGAAGAGTTATCCAGTTTAACAACTGAATTCCAGAAAAGCTTAATGGCGCTGACTAACGAAAACGTCATCGTTGTTGATGATAAAGAGCAACTGGCTGGACTTAGTGACAGTAAAATTGCGTCGTTAGCTAAAGCGGCAGAAAGCCGTGATATGGAAGGTAAGTACGCTATTACTCTGACTAACACAACTCGTCAGTCTATTTTGACCGATTTAGAAAACCGCGAACTGCGCCAGAAAATCTGGGAAACCTCAGCTAATCGTGGTTCAGGTAATACGGAAACTGATACACGTCCAATGGTTCAGCGTTTAACCAAGTTGCGCGCTGACAAAGCGAAACTTCTGGGCTTTGATAGCTGGGGTGACTATGTGCTGGCAGACAACATGGCTGGTACGCCGGAAGCAGCGCAGTCTATGTTACGTGACTTAGTTCCAGCGGTGGTCAGTAACGTAGAAAAAGAAGCTGAAGAAGTTCAGGCAATGATTGAAGCTGAAGGTGAAGATTTTGAGCTCAAGCCATGGGACTGGTTCTACTATGCTGAAAAAGTACGCGAAGAAAAATACGCAATTGATGCTGACGAAGTTAAACAGTATTTCGAGTTTAACCGCGTACTAGAAGACGGCGTTTTCTATGCAATGAATCAATTGTTCGGTATTACGTTCGAAGAGCGCAATGACATTCCGGTTTACCACGACGATGTCGTTGTGTACGAAGTAAAAGACGTTGACGGTTCAAGCATTGGCTTGTTCTATGCCGACTACTTCACTCGTGACAGTAAGCGCGGCGGAGCCTGGATGAGCTCGTTCCGTACTCAGTCTGAACTGATGAATCAGAAGCCGGTCATTTTGAACAACATGAACATCACCAAAGCGCCTGAAGGTGAACCAACCTTAATCAGCTTTGATGAAGTATCAACTATGTTCCACGAAATGGGCCATGCGCTGCACGGTATGTTCTCTGACGTGAAATATCCATCGCAGGCAGGTACTTCTGTACCGCGTGACTATGTTGAGTTTCCTTCAACTTTCCAGGAAGACTGGACTCTGAACGAAAAAGTGATTGCCAAATACGCCAAACACTACGAAACCGGAGAACAAATTCCGGACGAGTTGCTGGAAAAAGTATTAGCGGCGCGTAACTTTAACCAGGGTTTCGATACACTAGAGTATCTCTCTGCTGCATTGTTAGATCTTGAGTACCATACTATAGAGCCCGGAACAGAAATCGATGATGTTGCTGGTTTTGAGCAGGACGCGCTGGAGAAAAACGGTGTAGCTATTGAAGCCGTACCACCACGCTACCGTTCAACTTACTTTGCTCACGTATTTGCCGGCGGCTACTCAGCAGGTTACTACGCTTACATGTGGAGTGAAGTGTTGGCAGCCGATGCGTTTAAACACATGGGCAATAACGGTGGTTTGAGCCTTGAAAATGGCCAGGCTTTCCGTAAAGAAATTCTGTCAAAAGGCAGCAGTAAAGATCCTATGCAACAGTACATCGACTGGCGTGGTCAGGAGCCGACTGTTGAAGCCTTGCTTGAACGTCGCGGATTAACGGATCCTAGTATCGACTAAGTCGTACTGAAATAATTTCGACTGAACAGTCGTTATCTAAAGCCACTGGCGTTATCATCGTCAGTGGCTTTTTTATTATCTGCAGATAGGCGAGGCACAAATGCAAGAACGGATTGTCATAGTTGGTGGTGGTGCAGGCGGATTAGAATTGGCGACGATGCTGGGAAGAAAGCTGGGTCGCAAGAAGAAAGCAAAGATAACGCTAATTGACAGAAACAGTACTCACTTATGGAAGCCGTTGTTGCACGAAGTAGCCTCAGGTGCTCTGGACTCGCGGCTGGCTGAACTGGATTACCGCGGACAAAGTGCCCGCGAAGGTTTCCAGTTTCTGGTCGGTACGTTAGAGGCTGTGAATAAAGACGAAAAGTCTATTCAACTGGCGGCGATAACAGATGAGCAGGGCCATGAAGTGTTGGCGCCGCGCAGTATTCAATACGATAGATTAATTCTTGCCATTGGCAGTGTTACCGCAGACTTTGGAACCCCCGGCGTTAGCGATCATTGTTATTTTCTGGACTCACTGCGTCAGGCGGATGAGTTCCATGAACATTTACTAAATGAGTTTTTACGGGTAAATCAGTCGATCGAAGACGGCGAAAATACGAAATTGTCACTGGCTATTGTGGGCGGTGGGGCAACCGGAGTAGAACTGGCTGCTGAACTCATTCATTCGGTGTCATTGTTATCTATTTATGGTCTTTCTTTCCTTGATCAAAAACATTTTGAAGTTCGCTTGGTTGAAGCCGGTAAACGATTATTGCCCGCGTTGCCTGAGCGTTTGTCAGCATCGGTAGAGAAGAAACTGAAATCGCTGGGTGTTGAAGTCATATTGGGTAATCCGGTTACTGAAGTAAAAGAAAACACTCTGGTGTTGTCTGAAGGAGAGAATATCAGTGCTAACTTAATGGTATGGGCAGCCGGTGTCCGGGCTCCCGATTTTGTCAGTGAATGGGGTCTGAAAGTTCGCAAAAACAATCAAATTGAAGTAAATGAGTATCTCCAGTCGGTCTCTGACGAAAGCATTTATGCCATAGGCGACTGTGCTGGTTGCCGCATAGACGATGAACGTTGGGTACCACCAAGAGCTCAGTCAGCACATCAGATGGCTGAATGTTTATATCAGAACATTGTGCGTGAGTACCGCAACAAACCGGCGAAAGCCTTTAAGTATAAAGACAGAGGCTCGCTCGTCTCACTGAGCCGTTTTTCGGCGGTGGGTAATTTAATGCAAAGTAAAAGTCTGTCAATGTCGCTTGAAGGCACTTTAGCGCGTTGGGCTTACGCCAGTTTATACCGCATGCACCAAAGAGCCTTACACGGTTGGTGGAAGATGTTTTTGTTGTTAATGGTGGACAAACTTAACCATGTTGTAAAACCGCGACTGAAGTTACACTGACGATATACTTCAGAGGCTGCTTAAGGCACAATAACGACCCTAAAATGATAATGAAAAAAGCCAGACTGTATCCGTAAAATGACTGCACCAAATTTTGTTCACTTAAGAGTTCATAGCGACTTTTCCATGATAGACGGACTGGCGAAAGTTGGTCCAATTTGTGAGGCTGTTGCTGAAGCGGGTATGCCTGCTTTAGCTATTACCGACCAAATGAACTTTTGTGGTCTGGTTCGCTACTATGGAAAGGCGCATCAATTGGGCTTAAAGCCTTTAATAGGGTGCGATTTCTGGGTGCAGGCTGACTATCCTGAATCTGAAATTTTCCGCCTGACCGCACTGGCAATGGATAACGAAGGTTATCAGCAGATAACTCAGCTTATTTCAAAAGCTTATTTGCGCGGTAATATTAAAGGTAAGCCGGTTATCGATAAAGACTGGCTGAAGGAGCATAACGAAGGCATTATCTTATTGTCCGGAAGCCGTCAGGGCGATGTAGGGCAGGCTCTAATTAAAGGCCACGACAGTCAGCTGGATGCCGCCCTCGATTTCTATCAGCAATATTTTCCTGATCGCTATTACCTGGAGCTGGTGCGCACCGGTCGACCTCAGGAAGAAACCTATTTACATAAAGCGGTGGCTTTAGCCGGAGAAACCGGTCTACCCGTTGTCGCTACTAATGAAGTGGTTTTCCTGAAAGAAGAAGACTTTGATGCTCACGAAATTCGTGTGGCTATTCACGACGGGTATCAACTAGAAGACAAACGCCGGCCAAAGAAATATTCACCACAACAATATTTGCGCTCCAGCGAAGAAATGACAGAGTTGTTTTCTGACATTCCTGAAGCAATAGAAAATACTGTTGAAATAGCTAAGCGTTGTAATGTCACTGTGCGTTTGGGCGAATACTTCCTGCCTAAGTTTCCCACTGGCGACCTGACAACGGAAGAGTTTTTAATCAAAGTTTCGGAAGAAGGGCTGGAAGAACGTTTAGAGTTTTTGTTTCCTGACGCGGAAGAGCGACAGCAAAAGCGCCCAGAGTACGACGAACGACTCAAGCGCGAACTCGGCGTTATTAACGATATGGGCTTTCCCGGATATTTCCTTATCGTTATGGAATTCATTCAGTGGAGTAAAGATAACGGCATCCCCGTAGGCCCGGGACGCGGTTCAGGTGCAGGCTCTCTGGTGGCTTATGCACTTAAAATAACGGATTTGGATCCGCTTGAATTTGACTTGCTTTTCGAACGATTCCTTAACCCTGAGCGGGTTTCCATGCCGGATTTCGATGTCGACTTCTGTATGGATCGTCGGGATGAAGTTATAGATCACGTTGCTGACCTCTACGGCCGTGAAGCGGTTTCGCAAATTATTACCTTCGGTACCATGGCGGCTAAGGCTGCGATACGCGATGTCGGACGGGTATTGGCTCACCCGTATGGCTTTGTCGACCGAATTTCCAAATTAATACCGGGCGATCCGGGCATGACCCTGGCCAAAGCCTTTGAAATTGAGCCTCAGCTTGGTGCCGCGTACGACCAGGATGAAGAAGTTAAGGCCATTATTGATATGGCCCGTATTCTTGAAGGTGTGACTCGTAATGCTGGTAAACACGCTGGTGGCGTGGTTATTTCCCCAACCAAAATAACCGACTTCTCGCCACTGTATTGCGATGACGAAGGCAACAACCCGGTCACTCAGTTTGATAAAGACGATGTTGAGTCAGCAGGTCTGGTTAAGTTCGACTTTTTGGGGCTGAGAACGCTGACCATTATTCAGTGGGCGGTTGATATGGTGAACCGCCGTCATGCTAAGAGCGGCAAAGAGCCCATTGATATTACGTCGATTGATTTAACTGATCCGGCGTGTTTTAAACTGTTGAAAAAAGCCGAGACAACGGCGGTGTTCCAGTTAGAGTCGCGTGGCATGAAAGAGCTTATTAAAAAGCTTTTGCCAGACTCTTTCGAAGACATTATCGCCTTGGTGGCGCTATTCCGGCCGGGGCCTCTGCAGTCCGGCATGGTTGATAACTTTATTGACCGAAAGCACGGCAGGGAAGAAATCTCATACCCCGATGCTGAGTATCAGCATGAGAGTTTGCAACCAATACTGGAACCGACTTACGGTGTCATCCTCTATCAGGAACAGGTAATGCAAATTGCCCAGGTTCTGGCGGGCTACACTTTGGGTGGCGCAGATTTATTACGCCGTGCAATGGGTAAGAAAAAGCCTGAAGAAATGGCAAAGCAGCGAGAAATTTTCGCTAAAGGTGCTGCAAAGAATAATATCGACCCTGAACTGGCAACGAAAATCTTCGACTTGGTAGAGAAATTTGCCGGTTATGGATTTAACAAGTCGCACTCGGCTGCCTACGCTTTAGTGTCATACCAGACCTTATGGATGAAAACCCACTTTCCGGCAGAATTTATGGCTGCGGTGATGTCTGCCGATATGGACAACACCGACAAAATTGTCACTCTGGCGGACGAATGCGAACGCATGGGGCTGGATTTGTTGCCGCCGGATGTGAACAAAGGCGAATATAAGTTTACCGTAGATGAACAGCAACGAGTGGTTTACGGTATAGGCGCAATAAAAGGTGTGGGTGAAGGGCCAATTGAGTCTATTATCAAAGCCCGGGAAGAGGGCGGGCCGTTTCGCGATTTATTCGACTTCTGTTGCCGGGTTGACCTAAAGCGAATGAATAAGCGTATTCTACAGCGCTTAATTCGTGCTGGTGCAATGGACAACTTAGGACCTCACCGCGCTTCATTAATGGCGACGTTGGAAAAAGCCATTCGTCAGGCCGAACAGCATTTGAATGCAGAAAAAATTGGTCAGTCGGATATGTTTGGGGTGCTCACCACCGAACCTGAAGCGGTTGAGCAGGAGTTTGTCAGCGTACGTAAATGGTCGGAAGCGGTCTGGTTAGAAGGCGAACGTGACACCCTGGGTCTTTATTTAACCGGTCACCCCATTAACCGTTTTCGTGCAGAGCTCAAGCATTACATTAATAGTACCTTGTCCAATGTTACTCCCACCCGCAAAGATGAGAGTATTGCCATTGCCGGGTTGGTGATTGATGTGAGAGTACTGACCAATAAAAGAGGTCAGCGTTTTGCTATAGTGACTTTAGATGACAAAACAGCGCGCATGGATGTACGCTTATTTAGTAATGAATACGAAAGTTATCAGGAATTGCTCGAAAAAGACCGAATTTTGTGGATAAAAGGTGAGGTCAGATTTGATAACTTCAGTAATAGCAATACAATGACTGCCAGAGAAGTGATGGCAATTGAGCAGGCTCGGGAAACTTATCTCCGGCATTTAGCAATTACAGTAACGGATGAGCAGCTTGCTAAAGGTCTTGCCGGAAAACTGGAAAAGCTATTACAGCCCTTTGCTGAAGGGACTTGTCCGATAAAAATGCGGTATCAGTCGGAACGTGTTGAAGCCACTTTAAATGTTGGCGCACAATGGTATGTGAATCCGTCTGATGAATTAATATACGAATTACAGAATTTGCTGGGAACTCAGCAAGTTTCACTTGAATTTTAAAGGAAATGACAGCGAATGAGCCTTAATTTTCTGGATTTTGAACAACCTATTGCGGAACTTGAAGCGCAAATCGAGGAACTGAAGTCTGTTGGCAACCGCGGACAACTGGATCTTAACTTGGAAGAGGAAGTGCAGCGGCTGACCACAAAGAGTCAGGAACTGACAGAGAAAATCTTTTCTGATTTAGGTGCGTGGCAGGTAGCACAGCTGGCGCGTCATCCGTTGCGTCCATACGCGCTTGACTATATTCGCATGATATTCACCGAGTTTGACGAAATGGCGGGTGATCGCTCTTTTGCTAACGACGAGGCGATTGTTGGCGGTATTGCGCGTTTAGACGGCACTCCGGTTATGGTTATAGGGCAGCAAAAAGGCCGCGAAACCAAAGAGAAGATCCGTCGTAACTTTGGTATGCCAAAGCCGGAAGGTTATCGTAAGGCGCTACGCCTGATGCAAACCGCAGAACGGTTTAAAATGCCAATTGTTACCTTCATTGATACACCGGGCGCTTATCCTGGAATTGGTGCGGAAGAACGCGGTCAGAGTGAAGCCATTGCGCGCAACTTGAAAGTGATGGCTCGCTTAACCGTTCCTATCGTTTGTACTGTTATTGGAGAGGGTGGTTCTGGTGGTGCTCTGGCTATTGGTGTCGGTGACCGCGTTAACATGCTGCAATACAGTACGTACTCGGTTATTTCTCCGGAAGGTTGTGCTTCTATTTTGTGGAAAAGTGCCAGCAAAGCACCATTAGCAGCAGAAGCTATGGGGGTAACCGCAGAGCGAAGTAAAGAGTTGGGTCTGGTTGACTCTGTGATACCTGAGCCTTTAGGCGGCGCACACCGTCATCAGGAAGAAATGGCAGTACGCCTTAAGCGTCAGCTGATTGCTGATTTAGGAAGCTTACAGGGGTTAAGCCACGAGGAACTGCTGGATCAGCGTTATCGTAAACTTATGTCTTTTGGTTACTGCTAATTACCAATGATGAAAGATGGTCTTTATGACCTGTTTTGTGAAAGCTTAGAGTCTCTTGCATTAAAGCCGGGGCAGCAATTAGTTGCTGCCCTTGGTGGCGGGGCTGACTCGCAAACTATCCTCGACTTGCTGATGCGCTTTCGTCAGCATAACCCTCAGTATCAGTATTTAGCCATTCATTTAGATCATAGCTTCCACCCCAGTTCAGCTGACTGGTCGTCGACCATTGAGCATGCTGCTAAGGCCTATGGTGTAAAAACGGTTTTTGAGCCGCTTAATGTGCCCGTAGAAAACCGGCAAAGCAAAGAGGCCGCCGGGCGTGAAAGCCGTTACCGGAGAATGGCCGAGCTGACCGACGATGATGCGGTATTACTGCTTGGACAACACCGCAATGACCAAATTGAAACCTTTTTTCTGCAATTAAAACGCGGCAGCGGGCCAAAAGGCTTATCCTCAATGGCCGCTGTTCAGCCATGGGTGGACAACCGCCGTCTCTGCCGTCCTTTGCTCAGTGTCAGTAAAGAAGACATTTTAAGCTATGCGCGGCAACAGAAATTAACCTGGATTGAAGACGATACGAACTACGACACTCGTATTGAGCGGAACTTTTTGCGACATAAAGTGGTGCCGTTATTAGAGCAGCGCTGGCCACAGTTTGGGATTAGCGTGCTGAGGTCAGCAAAACTTTGTGCCGAGCAACAGCAGGTGATGGATGAACTGTTGCTGGAAAAACTGCATAAAGCGCAGAAGCACAAGAGCCACTTTCCTTTAAGTTTACTCAGTGATCATTCTGCTGCTATGCAGCGAGCGTTACTGCGAGCCTGGCTACAAGAACAAAAATATTCGTTGCCCAGTTACGAGCAACTGGAGCAAATTCGCTTACAAGCTCAAAGCGCAACAGACGACAGCCAAATGCAGGTTCAGTGTGATGGCTACAGTGTGCGCTACTTTCAATACGCACTATGGTGTGACAACAATACCGGGCAATTACCGGCAGATTGTTGGTTAGCTGAGGCTAATGTCAATTTGGGGGAGTGGGGCACATTAAGCGTGCCAGATGCATTGCTGACGAATAATAATGAGTTGAGATTAACCTTTTCGTTAACCTCAGAAAAGCTGGCAAAGCCTGGGCGTCAGGGGCGCAAAAAACTAAAAGACTGGTTGAAGCAGGCAGGAATTCCGCCGTGGTTAAGAGCCCGACGACCAATACTTGAGTTGAACGCTCAGTACGTGTGGGTGGCCGGACTAGGCTGGTTCAGCTATCAGGTTATTGAGAAAACAGAATTCGACAGCCTTCAGTTACCTGAGCCAAACTGGGTTAGCTCAGGTGTTGATTCTTACCGGCTACTTTAGCGGCGTAAAGGCGTCTGTCAGCTTCATCAATAATATCCTGGGGACTATGAAAACTTTCCATAACCAGGCTACCAGCGCTAACGCCAATATTGAAAGTGGCAAGGCTAATATCGTTATCGAGTGCATCCCGAATACGCCGAAAAACGTCGTCTGCTTGTTCGAGCCTTGTGTTTTCCAGTATTAATACGAATTCATCGCCACCATAGCGAAATACCCGATCCGTATCGCGCAGTTGCTGCTGCAATAAATTGCCAAACAGCTTCAGTACTTCATCACCTTGCTGGTGCCCATGACGGTCGTTGACGTTTTTAAAGCCATCCATATCCAATAACATGACAATATGAGACTGTTTGTTATCGCGCTTTAAACGTGCACTGATGTGCTCAAGCGTTTCGTCCAGTAAGGCTCTGTTACCAAGGCCGGTTAAATGGTCCCGTATCGCAACTTTTCTTAAGCGCGAAAACTCTATAGCGTTACGCAGAGGGAAAGTCAGCTGTCGGTGCATTTGTTCCAGGCGCACTTTATTCACATAGGATGGTTGACGTTTGAATTGGTAAACCATTTGTCCTAAGTATTCCTTATCGGCATAAAGCATTACCGAGTATTCACTCTCAAGACTTTCGTAATCGCCAATTAAATTAATAATTTGATCATCAGAGATAAATTGCAGGGCACTTACCGGTAGACGCTGAACCATGTATTCTGCGTAAATAGATAATACCTGATGCAAATCGAGAGATGTCTGCAACCGTTCAGTTAACGGGGTTGATTTGCTTTGCAAATCGGCCGATGAGGTTAATTGACTGATAATTGCCTGAGTTTTGTTCTCAGTTGCCTTACTCTCAGTTTTTGCTACAGCTCTGTTTAGCATGACAAACCTTTTTGCCTGAATTTGATAATTGAAAATTTATTTGCAAATATTAGGCCAAAAATAGAAAAGCTATATTTTACAAAACGTTATAAGAGCTAGTTTTTCTGAAACAAAAGAGTGTTACTATTTTGACACTCATAAAAACAAAGCAATCCAGGAGTTTATGAATGAACGGTACATTTTCCAGCCTTCTGCTTTTATTAGCGGTTGCCGTTATTCTTGTCTGGCTCTTCAGAAGGGTGAAATTGCCGGCAATTCTAGCCTACTTGGTTGCCGGTATTATTGCCGGGCCCGATGTTATGGGCTGGATAGCTGACCCGGATGATTATCATTTGGTTGCTGAGCTGGGTATTGTTTTGCTCCTGTTTTCGCTGGGGCTTGAGTTCTCCTTACCGAAGATGATCGCGATGCGGCGGTGGGTATTCGGGTTAGGTGCGGCTCAGGTTCTTGGTTCCTTGTTAATCTTTTTGCTTATTGGGTTTATCTGGCTGGATGAATGGGCTGCATCTCTGGCTATTGCTGGAGCGCTGGCGTTGTCCTCTACTGCGGTTGTTATCAAGCAATTAAAAGAAAGCGCACAGACGTCAACCCGTCGCGGGCAGATGAGTGTCGCCATTTTGCTGTTTCAGGATATAGCGGTGGTACCACTGCTTATTATTATTCCTTTACTGGCCTCCGATAATGGCAACATTGGCTACACCTTATTATTGGCTCTGGCGAAGGGGGCCGCTGTCATTGCGGTGCTCATGACTATAGGCAAATGGGTCTTACCCTATTTATTCAAAGAAATAGCCAAGCAAAGAACCGATGAGCTGTTTGTTCTGGCGACACTTCTGGTCGCACTGGTTGCAGGTGGTATGACTCATGTTTTCGGTCTTTCTATGGCGTTAGGTGCTTTTTTAGCCGGAATGATGCTGGGGGAAAGCCAGTATAAACACCAGTTGGAAGCCGATATTCGCCCATTTCGCGATATTTTAATGGGCTTGTTCTTTACGACCATAGGCATGCAGCTTCAGCTTTATGGTTTCGTCCAGAATTTTCACTGGATACTGCTGGCTTTGATTGTAATGGCCGTTATTAAAATTGCTTTAATTAGCTCGGTAGCACGTTTTATGGGCGAGCGGGACGAAGATGCCTGGGGCAGTGGTATTTCGCTATTTCAAATGGGGGAGTTTGGCTTCGTTATCGTCGCGTTGGCAAGCAGTCATGGTCTACTGAGTAAAGAGATAGTCACCAGTATGATAGGTATTGGTGTATTGAGTATGGCGATAACACCCATTGTGATTCATCGTCTGAAATCTTTGGTGAATCTGGTCGTCCGCCATCCTGACCCTCTAGTCGATATTGAGCAGCAACGAACCTCAGGCAGTGAAGGGTTGGAGAACCAGGTACTTATTTGCGGCTTTGGCCGGGTTGGTCAAACCATGAGTCGATTTTTGGACGCCGAGGGAATTACTCACATAGCTGTAGATAATGACCCCATGCGAGTTCAGGAAGCCGTTGCCGGTGGCGCCCGTGTCTACTTTGGTGACAGCGCCCGAAAAGACATCTTACGGGCGGTAGGAGCCGAGAGTGTCGATCTGATTATTATCAGTTTCGCTGATGATTTGCGCGCACTTGAAGTACTAAAAGAGCTTCGCCAGTTAAACCCCGAGGCCTACATTATTGTACGGAGTCGTGACGATACAAGATTGACTCAGTTACAGGAAGCCGGTGCATCGCAGGTGGTACCGGACACACTGGAAGCAAGCTTAATGCTTATTTCTCACGTGCTCAGTCGTAGTGGTATTCCAATACGTCGTATTCTTGCGCGGTTAGATAAAGAAAGGCGTAACCACTACGGTGAAATGCATGGGTTCTTTCAGGGGAATGAAACTGAAATTACACCGGAACTGGCTGACAAACTTGAGTTTTTACGTGCTTTAACCTTACCGGAAGGTGCCTGGGCGACGGGCAAACGCATTGATGAATTAGACTGGGACAAGCATCAGGTGCAATTAAAAGCTTTACGGCGTGACGACGAGGAAATTCCGGAGCCTGATAGTGATACCGAATTACAACCGCAGGACGTGGTCTTGTTGGTGGGTAAACCGCGTTATGTTGAGGCCGCGGAACGGTGGTTACTTGAAGGCTGAAACAGTCAGTTACAACTTAGTGCCGGAATCACACAACTGGCAACAGTTAACGTCTAACATTTTACATTATTAACAGCAATAGTAATGCTGTGAGTTAACCAATTATGAGAACAATAAAAAATGAAATTTAAAAAACGAGCCTTTATTCCGCCGTTAATTATTGTTGGAGCTATCGTTTTATCGATACTTGCAAGCATGTCTGCGGAGCCGCCAAAACAGAAAGATACAAGTAAACCCGCTGCGATGGTTGAAATTCTGGAAGTGAGCCCTCGTGACATGACCTTTATCGTTGATTCTCAGGGAACGGTAAAGCCAAAGCATTCAACCACACTGGTTGCAGAAGTGACCGGACAGATTGTCGACGTTGCTGAGAATTACCATGCCGGTGGGTTTTTCAAAAAAGGCGATATGCTGGTTCAGGTTGATCCGTCTGATTATGAAGTTGCAGCCCAGCAAGCTAGGGCTAACTTGTTACAGGCTCAGTCCGAGTTAGAACAAGAGAAAGCGCGTGCCCGGGTTGCTGAAGAAGAATGGTCGGCATTTAAGGAGGGGAACGCACCTGAATTAGGCTTACGTAAACCGCAGTTGGCCAGTGCCATTGCCGCAGTTGAATCTGCCGAAGCTAACCTTGCCAAAGCTGAACGCGATTTAGAACGGACAACCATAAAAGCGCCATACGACAGCGTGCTTCGGAGTAAAGAAGCCAACCTGGGACAGTTTGTTTCAACGGGAAGCCAAATAGCCCTGGTTTTTGATACCCGCACGGCAGAAGTCAGGTTGCCATTAAGTGACCTTGATATGACTTATATTCTCGATCCGGCCGTTGCTGGGACTTCGCCCAGAGTCCAGTTAGAGTCTATGGTCTCCGGGGAGTCGGCAACCTGGCAGGGGCGTCTGGTTCGTACAGAGGGCGTTTTAGATGAAAACAGCCGGGTTATCTATGGTGTCGTAGAAGTCTCTGACCCTTATAACCTGGGTGAAGAGACACATCCAATTCCTTTGCGCTATGGACGTTTCGTGCAGGCAAAAGTTGAGGGCACTGCGGCTCAGGGCGTTATGGAAGTTCCTACCTATGCACTGAATCCTGATGGGTCTGTCTGGATTGTTCCTGAGAGCCGCGAGCTGGAAAAACGCGATGTTGAGGTTGTGCGAACTCAGGGGAATATAAGCCTTATCAGCTCTGGACTGGAGAGTGGAGACAAAGTGGTGCTGACGCAGCTGAAAAACGCGTTACCGGGTATGAAAGTACGTTTGCCCGGCGATCCACTACCAGAGCAAATGGAAACAACGGCTAAGACAGATGAAAACGGCGATAAAGATGCCGAAGACTCTGAAAATGTAGGCGGGTAAACATCATGACGACTGAAAAACAAACCGGTCTGATTGCGTGGTTTGCACGCAACTCGGTAGCCGCAAATTTATTGATGATCATTATTCTGGTTGCAGGCGCGTTGTCAGTGTTCACTGTGCGCAAACAGATGTTTCCGGAAATTGAACTGAATATTATCAGCATTCAGGTGCCGTTCCCCGGTGCAGCGCCACAGGAAGTAGAGCAAGGCGTTATTATGCTGATAGAAGATGCCATTGAAGATGTTGATGGTATTGAAGAGATGACCTCTCAGTCGCGGGAAGGCGGCGGTAGTGTCACTTTGGAAGTTGAACCTGACTATGACGTGCAAGTTGTCATGGACGAGGTAAAAATGCTGGTGGATGCGATTCCTAACTTTCCCCAGCAAATTGAAAAACCAAATATCTACCGGGTAAGACCACAGCGACAAGTTATCTGGATGTCGGTTTACGGCGACCTGGATGAACGCTCCCGTAAAGAGTTGGCAAAGGAAGTTCGCGATGAGCTCAAGACGGTCGGCGGCATCACTAAAGTTGATGTTGTTGGTGACCGTGATTATGAAATTTCGGTAGAGATTTCTCAGCAGGATCTTGAACGCTACGGACTCACCTTTTCACAAATTGTAGATGCGGTTCGTGGAACCTCAATTGATGTTGCCGGTGGCTCAATTAAAACGCCCAACGGTGACATTTTATTGCGCGCCAATAACCAGGCCTACGTTGGTGGCGAGTTTGAAAAAATTGTTTTATTAAGCCGTGCTGATGGTACGCGCCTGACCCTGGGGGATATTGCCAAGGTAGAAGATGGTTTTATTGAAGAAGAGTCTTATACCCGTTTTGACGGTAAGCCGGCAACTTTTGTCCGCGTACAGTCAGTGGGTGATCAAAACGATCTTAAAATAGCCGAATACGTCCGCGGTTATACGGAAAGAAAAAATGAAGAACTGCCCGACGGCGTCCAGGTATCACAGTGGGGAGACTCGTCTTATTACCTGCAAGGCCGTTTAGACTTGATGCTGAACAATATGTGGATGGGCGGACTGTTGGTATTCCTCATGTTGTCGCTGTTCTTACAGCTCCGCTTAGCGTTCTGGGTCATGATAGGTATTCCGGTTTGTTTCCTGGGGACTATCGCGTTAATGCCGCTGCCGATGTTTGATATCTCTATTAATATGATATCGCTGTTCGGCTTTATACTCGTGTTGGGGATAGTAGTAGATGACGCAATAGTCATAGGTGAAAGTGCCTATACCGAAATAGAGGAAAACGGTAAAAGTATAGATAACGTTATTGCCGGAGCTAAGCGAGTTGCGATGCCTGCTACCTTTGGTGTATTAACAACCATGGTTGCCTTTGTGCCCATGTTGACGGTTGAAGGGGGCATGGGGGCTATTTGGGAGTCTATAGCCTGGGTCGTTATTCTTTGTCTGGCGTTTTCGTTGGTGGAGTCAAAACTGATTTTGCCGGCACACATCGCCAATATGAAGTACTCCAAACAAAAGGGTGAAAAGGCCAATGCGTTTCAGCGCTTTCGTAATAAATTTGCAGGTGCAATTAAGTCATTTGTAGATAACTACTATCGGCCATTTCTTAAGAAGTGCCTGCATTATCGATATACGACTTTAGCCAGTTTCGTTGGTTTACTCATCTTAATGGCTGGACTAATGAGCGGCGGTATTGTGCGGTGGGTGTTCTTTCCGGATATTCCCAGTGACTTTGTACAGGCTAACGTGGAAATGCAGCCGGGAACGTCAGAAACTCGTACCATTGAAGTTCTGAACAGTGTTGAAAAGTCACTCAATGAAGTGAACAGCCGGATTAAAGAAAGTGACGGTGATGGTGTTGTCCGTCATACCAATATCTGGATGGACGGTAGTACTGCTGGCACTGTTTTTGTTGAATTGAAAAAAGGTGAAGATCGCCAGATAGACGGGTTTGAAATTGTGAACCAGTGGCGTGAAGCTGTTCCCGAACTGGCCGGAGTGCGAGCCCTTAATTTCCAGGGGAGTATGAGTGGCGGTAGTGGCTTTGATATTGAATTTCAGTTAGTGGGTGAAGACCTGGATGAACTGAAAGCCGCTGCGGATGAGTTGAAACTGGAGCTGGCTGACTACGACGGTGTATTCGATATTGAAGATACCTTTGGTGATGGTAAAGAAGAAATTCTGCTGCAGACCAAGCCTTTAGCAACTGCCATGGGTATTAATCTGGCAGAGCTTGCAACACAAGTTCGTTACGCTTTTTATGGTGCAGAGGCACAGCGTATACAACGAGGTGACGAAGAAATTAAAGTCATGGTTCGCTATCCTCGTGACCAGCGTGAGTCGGTTGGCAACTTACAGGATATGAAGCTGCGAGCAGCGGATGGTTCTGAAATTCCGTTTACTGAACTGGCGGATATTGAGTTTGCCGAAGGCTACAGCACCATTACCCGTATTGACCGTCAGCGCTCAGTGAATGTTCGTGCGCGAGCCGACAAAGACAAAGTCGAGCCTTTCCGGGTCGTCAAAGAAGTGCGTGAAGAGAAAATCCAGAGAATTCTGGATAAGTACCCAAGCGTTGGCTTCCAGTTGCAGGGCGCAACTCAAGACGAAGCCGAAGCAACGGGGTCTCTGGCAATTGGCGGTCTGCTGGCAATGTTTGCTGTCTATGCGTTAATGGCCATTCCGCTGAAATCCTATAGCCAGCCATTAATTATTATGTCGGTGATACCTTTCGGTATGATTGGTGCGGTTATTGGCCACTGGGTTATTGGCATGCCGGTTAGCATTTTGAGCTTGTTTGGTATTATTGCGTTAGCCGGGGTTGTGGTGAACGACAGTCTGGTCATGGTTGACTACGTTAACCGAGCCCGGGAAATGGGTACGGATTTGCGTAAAGCGGTGTTGGATGCCGGTTGTCGTCGCTTCCGCGCAATAACCTTAACCTCGTTAACAACTTTCTTCGGTTTGCTTCCGATAGTGCTGGAGAAGAGTCTGCAGGCTAAAATAGTGATACCAATGGCAATATCGCTGGCCTTCGGTATTATTTTCGCAACGATTATTACCTTGCTGTTAATACCTTGTCTGTACTTGATTCTGGCTGATACTAAGCGAGGAATGCGTACCATGTTGTCCTGGTATGGGCTGGCAACACCGCCTGAACCTAAAGATATGAGTACCAAAGAGGCACTGGAACACTACTAAGTGCTTGAGGAAATGAAAGAAAGCCGGAGCTAAGTCTCCGGCTTTATCGTATGGTTCGTCATAAACTGGTAAACTAACTACTCTAAACTGTTAAATTATTAATAACCGAACACTCCAGGGGAAACGTTGACATGTTGCTGTCGCTTCTTGATCTTGCCGCATTGCTATTTTTCTTTTTCTGCTGGATAGGCTATTCATTGTTTGCCCGCAAACGAGCCCGAACCACGCATTGTCTGTCGAGTATTTTGTGCTCGTTAAGAATTGACTGGTTTACCACTGTCATGCACAAAGAAAATCAAGTTGCTGACGCGTCACTTATTGGTAATGTCGAGCGTACTGTAACCTTCTTCGCCTCCTCTACCATTTTAGTTCTGGCTGGTGTTATTACGGTCTTAGCCCATGCTGATGAAGTTGTGTTAGTGCTAAATGAAATTCCGATGAGTCCAAACACCAGTTCTATTTTGGTGCAGTTTAAGCTGTCGGTGTTAGCCATTATCTTTATCTACGCCTTTTTTAAGTTTACCTGGTCTATTCGTCAGTTCGGCTTTGTATCTGTCCTGCTGGGAGCTTCTGTTGAGTATCATCAGGGCAATAAACCAGAAGAAGAGCGTCGGCGTTTTGCTATGCACGCGGCAAAAGTACTGGATCAGTCCGGACATGAGTACAATAAGGGTCTGCGTACATATTATTTTGCTTTGGCATATTTATCCTGGTTTCTGCATCCCGTCATCTTAATTGCTTCAAGTGCTGTGGTCGTCGCAGTGCTTTATCGTCGTGAATATCGTTCACGGGTGTTACGTGAATTGTTGGCAACGAAAGGCTATGTGCCGGGAAAAAAATAATAGGAGAAGGTTGTGAATAAGGTATTTTCTGATTTTCTGGCCTGGACTCGTGAACATGAGTGGGGTTGTGACGAGAGTTATGACTTAACATTGAGCAATGGCACAAAACTGTCGGTCTGGGATAGCGGAGTGTTAGAAGTTTCACCGGCTAATCCGGGACACAAGGATATTGTGTTATCCTGTGCGGTGCATGGCAATGAAACGGCTCCTATTGAAATATGCCGGGATATCATTAATGACATTATTGATGAAAAGCAGACAGTAACGCACCGCTCGCTGTTTTTAATTGCAAATCCAGCCTCAATAAACAAAGGTGAGCGGTTTGTTGAAGAAAACATGAACCGGTTGTTTAGTGGCGAGCACAGTAAAGGCAGTACGCAAAATAAAGAACGCGAGCGTGCAGCAAAGATAGAAAACTATGTAGAGCGCTTCTACCAATCGGCTCCGGAAGGTTCCCGCGAACGTTTTCATTATGACTTACATACCGCCATACGCGACTCTAAACGTGAGAAATTTGCCGTTTATCCGTTTACTCATGGCGCACCTTACAGCCGCCAACAGCTTCAGTTTTTGCTGGCTTGTGGTGTTGATACGGTATTATTAAATCAGGCGCCGACAACGACATTTTCATATTTTAGCGCACGTCAGTTTAATGCCCATGCGTTTACCGTTGAGCTGGGTAAAGTCCGTCCATTTGGCGAAAATGACAGGACTAAGTTTGCCGCAGCGGAAACCACCTTACGCGACTTAATTTCGCAAACTGAGCTGGATTTTGGTCCCTTTGAACCAGAACAACACTATGTGTTCAAAGAAGCGCAAACCATTAACCGCACACAACCTGACTTTGAGCTAAACTTTGCGGATGATGTGGCTAACTTCACCTCTTTTAATAAAGGGGAGCTACTGGCCTGGGATGGTGACAAGGCATGTTACGCGCAGCATGACGGTGAACATATTATTTTCCCTAATGCCAAAGTGGCGCTGGGGCACCGGGCGTTATTAACTGTGGTTAGAGTACCTACAGAGTCGCTCGATTTAGTCTGAAATTATTGAGCCTAAGTTGCCGAACTTTGTTAAGACTGTTCGTTTCTATTTACACTTAGCGCACTCAGTTTTCATTAGGGTGTGGTTTGCATGTCACTTTACGTAAAGGTAAAGTAGCGGCAATTTCCAACCCAGCTTAAAACCGAAAGAGAAGGTTATGGTCAAGGATAAAAAACACGACACAGAAATTGTGACGAAACCGAAATGGTTTGATAAAGACTCAGTCACAATTCCAATGCTGCAAATCTTAAAAGAAGATGGCAGTTTTCATAAAGATGCGGACATGCC
>CENV01008201.1_pt1 | contig 43641 bp, 41 predicted proteins | sample 530231 | NCBI WGS metagenome assembly CENV01 (sample SAMEA2619815, study PRJEB7988) | marine metagenome | biome: marine biome (ENVO:00000447); feature: surface water layer (ENVO:00002042); material: "saline water (ENVO:00002010), including plankton (ENVO:xxxxxxxx)" | depth 5 m
CGCAACTGGCAGCCAAAAAGCGCTTGATCAAGACGGATACTCTAAGCCTCCTTCAGTTCCCCCAGAATCGTCGGGATAAGCTCGCTGACCGTCGGGTGAATGTGCATGGTGTTTTTCAGATCGGCATAGGCCATGCCGCACTGGATGGCATCGAGCAGAACATGGATGGCTTCATCGCCCCCGACGCCGAAAATCGCCCCGCCGATGATCCTGTTGCTGTCGGCATCGACGACGACCTTCATGTAGCCGACGCTTTCGCCTTTTTCCTTGGCACGCGCGACACGCGTCATGGGACGCTGGCCGACAAGCACCCGATGGTCGCGTTTTTTGGCCTCGGCAACAGTCAGGCCGGCCCGTCCCAGCGGCGGGTCGGTGTAAAGCGCATAAGCGTCGGTCCGCATTTCGACCGAACGATCCGCTCCTTCGAGATTGTCTGCCACGATCTCGTAATCATTGTAGGCCGTGTGGGTGAAGGCGCCCCGTCCGTTGCAATCGCCCACCGCCCAGATACCCTCGACCGAGGTCTCAAGGCGTTCATTGGTGATGATATAGCCGCGATCATTGGTTGCGATGCCGGTCTTGTCGAGCCCGAGATCGTCGGTGTTGGGCTGGCGCCCGATCGCCACGAGCACATGCGAACCGGTAATTTCCGGGGCACCCGCCGTACAGTCGACCTTGACGACCGGGCCGTCCTCGGACCGCGAGAACGCGATACAATCGGCATTGAGCCTGATGTCGATGCCCTCTGCTCTCAGAATCTCGGCGACGGTCTGCGAGGCGTCTTCATCCTCGCGTTTGAGCAGCCGGTCGCCGCGCTCGACAACGGTCACCTTGCTGCCGAACCGGGCAAACATCTGCGCAAATTCCAGCCCGATATAGCCCCCGCCCACAACCACGAGGTGGCGCGGAACCTCGGCCAATGCGAGAATGGAGCTGTTGGTCAGGATGTCGATATCATCGATTCCCGGATAGTCGGGGATGACCGCCCGCCCGCCGACATTGAGAAAAATGCGCGGTGCCTCCAACGTGCGCTCGCCGACCGCAGTCGTGTGGTCGGCGATAAAGCGGGCATGGCCCTCGATAAGCGTGAGGTTTTCTGTTCCGGTCAGCCAATCGTTCAGCCCCGAGCGGGATGCTTGGACGATCCCGTCCTTGCGGCCCATCACCGCCGCCATATCGATGGAAACGGGGCCAGAAAGCGTCACTCCGTAATCGGCAGCCCGGCGGGCCATGTGGGCGACATAGGCGCTTGCCACCATCGTTTTGGTCGGTGTGCAACCGGTATTGACGCAGGTCCCGCCCAAAAGCTTGCGCTCGATCAGTGCAACCTTCTGGCCCTGGCCGGCCAAACGCGCGGCAAGCGAGGGCCCGGCCTGACCCGCTCCGACGACAATGGCGTCGAACCGCTCCGTCATGCCGCCAGCCACACGACGAGAAGTGCCAGAATCACTGCAATCGCGTCCTCGAGCAGCGCGATCGGCCGGTCATTGCCGCCATTGGATGCCACGAGGCGCTTGCGGGCTTCATAACCGCCCAGCGTGCCGATGATAGCACCGACGACCCCGGCAATCGCTCCGCCGATCCACATGCCCGATGGCAGCCCCAGCACGCCGCCGGCCAGAGCGCCCATGACGATCCGGGCGCCGAACTGAACAGGCACCTTGCGGCTCGGGGTCTGCGGCAATTGGTCGGTCACAAGTTCTCCCAGCGCCGCCAGCGTGAAGATCGCAACGGCAAGCGGGTGCCCCAGAAAGGCGAACGGCGTGGCCGAAAGATCGATCCACCCCAGAAAGGCCGCCCAACTCAGCGCGGCAGCAGGCGTCATCGCCCGCAGCCCCGCCACAATGCCAAGTACCAGAGAAAAGAGGAAGATCATGTCCATGCCCTCAAATTGAAGTGTCGAGATTAACACTTGTCCCGAGGCGAAGCGAGATAGAACCGCTTCCCCCACTTCCCAAACCCTCCGCTCGGTGTTAATGACCCTCGCCAACCCAAAGCCGGTGCGAGTCTACCTCCCGCATCGGCCAAGCGGACAATGCGGACGGGACGGATCGGTCATAAAGCCGACGACGCGTCACGCTAAACCATCGACATTCATCCGTTCTACGATGAAGGGCACGAAAGGGGCTGGCCTTGGCGAAGATTATTTCCTCCATCACTGGTGATTCCGCACTGACATTTGACGACGTGCTGCTCCAGCCCGCCCGTTCGGACGTGCTGCCCACAGACGTCGACATCAGGAGCTATGTCACAAAGGACATAGCGCTCAATCTGCCGATCCTCTCCTCGGCCATGGATACGGTCACCGAGGCCAATATGGCCATTGCCATGGCACAGGCCGGTGGCATGGGCGTCATCCATCGCAACCTCACCCCCGAGCAGCAGGCCGAACAGGTCAAGCAGGTCAAGCATTTCGAATCCGGCATGGTGGTCAATCCCATTACCATCGGCCCCGATGCGACTCTGGCCGATGCCTATGCACTCATGGACCGCTACAAGATTTCCGGCATCCCCGTGGTCGCCAATGGCGGCACCGGCGGGCGCAACAACGGCAAGCTGGTGGGTATCCTCACCAACCGCGACGTGCGCTTCGCCTCAAACGACCGCCACAAGATCTCCGATCTCATGACCCGCGATCAGCTCATCACGGTGCGCGAGGGCGTAAGTCAGGAAGAAGCCAAGCGGCTTCTCCATCAGCACCGCATCGAAAAGCTGCTGGTTGTCGACGAGCACAACAACTGCATCGGGTTGATCACGGTCAAGGATATGGAAAAGGCCCAGCTTCACCCCTCCGCAATCAAGGACGCCCACGGCCGGCTCCGGGTTGCCGCAGCCTCGACCACGGGCGATCAGGGGTTCGAGCGCTCCATGGCGCTGATCGATGCTGGCGTCGATCTTCTGGTCATCGATACCGCCCACGGCCATTCGGTCCGCGTCGCCGAGGCCGTCGAACGCGTCAAGCGCCAATCCAATTCCACCCGCATCGTCGCCGGCAATGTCGCCACGGCCGAGGCCACCAAAGCCCTGATCGATGCCGGCGCGGATTCGATCAAGGTCGGCATCGGCCCCGGCTCGATCTGCACCACCCGCATCGTAGCCGGTGTGGGCGTGCCCCAGCTTGCCGCGGTCATGGGCTGTGCCGAAGAGGCCGACAAGCAGGGCGTTCCGGTCATCGCCGATGGCGGCATCAAGTTTTCGGGCGATCTGGCCAAGGCGCTGGCCGGTGGCGCATCGGTTGCCATGGTCGGCTCGCTCCTTGCCGGCACCGACGAAAGCCCCGGCGAAGTCTATCTCTACCAGGGGCGCTCTTATAAATCCTATCGCGGCATGGGCTCGGTCGGCGCCATGGCGCGTGGTTCGGCCGATCGCTATTTCCAGCAGGAAGTCAGCGATCAGATGAAGCTGGTGCCCGAAGGGATCGAAGGCGCCGTGCCCTACAAGGGCCAGGCCGGTGCCGTCTTGCATCAGCTTGCCGGCGGCTTGCGCGCCGCCATGGGCTATACCGGCTCGAAAGATCTCGAAACGTTCCGGCGCGAAGCGACGTTCGTCAAGATAAGCTCCGCAGCACTGGGCGAAAGCCACGTCCATGACGTGACGATCACCCGCGAGAGCCCCAACTATCGCGGAAAGTAGCCCCATGAGTCTGGCCATCCTGCTGATCCTGCTTGCGCTGTGGACGCAGGGTGCGCTGACGATATTCTTGTTGTTCATCCTCGGCCGGCGGCGGCTGCCGCTGGTCGCGGACAAAAAGATCGCCGTGCGTGACATCGCGCTCGACACCAGCCCCTGGCCTGAAGATGCCCAGAAGGCGTCCAATGCCTTCAATAACCAGTTCCAGCTTCCGGTGCTGTTTGCCATCGGCATCGCGATCACGCTCTATCTTGGCGCGGGTTGGCCTGAAGTGGTCTTGGCCTGGGCGTTCGTTGGCAGCCGCATCGTCCATGCGACGATCCATGTCACCTCCAACCATGTCTATCGGCGATTTTCCGCCTATGTCGTGGGGTTCTGTATTCTCATTGCACTTTGGATTGCGATCCTTGTGCGTCTCGTCCTCGCATTTCAAACGGTCTGACCTATGGCTCTGGCAACGCGTATCGATACTATTTTCGTTCCGGCTCTGGATACCGACAGTGCTGCCAAATGGTATGCGCGCATGTTTTCAATGACCGAGATTTTCCGCTCGGGCGGTTACATCGGCTTGCGGTTTGACGAGGGGGAGGCAAAGGCAACCGCTTTGACGCTGATTCCGGTCGATACGATCAGCAATCCTTATGTTGCCTTCAATCTCTTCAGCCCTGATCCTGAGGCGCTCCGAAACGCACTGATCGCGGATGGCAGGGAAGTCACCGAGATTCATCAACAGCCGTCAATGCGGTGGTTCGACTTCGTTGATATCTCCGGTGTTCGCGTCAATGTCTGTTCGTTTGGCGAGGCCAACTGATGCGTCTTCCCGGACGAATGGCCGCCGCCATCGAAGTGCTCGCCGATATGGAAGCGCGCAAGCGGCCCGCTTCCGAAGCCCTCAAGGGCTGGGCGCTCGACCACCGTTTTGCAGGGGCGGGCGATCGCGCCGCCATTGGCAACCTGGTTTACGATGCGCTGCGCAAGCGGGCCAGCCATGCCTGGCGCATGGGTCAGGATACCCCGCGCGCGCTGATTCTTTCGGTTGCGGTCAACGACTGGAATCAGGACATTAACGTCCTCAATCAGGACTTTAGCGCTGACAAGTTCGCGCCGGAATCGATTTCCGAGACCGAGGCTCTAAAGCTTTCATCCGATTCAGCTTTTGCCGATGCGCCCGATCACATCAATGCCGATGTGCCCGAGTGGCTGGCTGAGCCGCTCGCCCGTAATTTTGGCAGCGATTGGGCCGAACAGGGCAGGGGCATGACCACCCGCCCACCGCTCGACATGCGCGTCAACCGGCTCAGATCCGAGCGTACCCGGGTGGAAAAATCCCTGTCCCGCTTCGCACCTCAACCCACCGCCATTGCGCCCGACGGACTGCGTCTGCCCTCCGGTCCTAACGATGCGCGCACTGCCAACGTTCAGGCCGACGAGGGCTATCAGAAGGGCTGGTTCGAAATTCAGGACGAAGGCAGCCAGGTCGTGACATTGCTGGCCGGCGCCAAGATGGGCGAGCAGGTGCTCGATCTGTGCGCCGGGGCAGGCGGCAAAACGCTCGCTCTTGCCGCCGCCATGGGCAACACCGGGCAGATCTTTGCCTATGATACCCAGCGCACACGGCTCGCCCCGATTCATGAGCGCCTGAAGCGCAATGGCGTGCGCAACGCGCAGGTGCGTAATCCCGATCCGGGAGCGCTGGACGATCTGGTGGGCAAGATGGACCGCGTGGTCATCGATGCCCCCTGTACGGGCACGGGGACGTGGCGGCGTCGTCCTGACACCAAGTGGAAGCTCACGCCGGCCCAACTCGAAGCGCGCATGGTCGATCAGGTCCAGGTGCTCGATGAGGCCGTGCGCTTTCTCAAACCGGGTGGCGAACTCGTTTACATAACCTGTTCGATCCTGCCGCAGGAAAACGACGATCAGATTGCAGCATTTCTCGCGCGCCACGACGGTTTTGCCCCGGTTCCGGTCTCCGAGCGCTGGGACACGCTTTTCCCCGATGCGCCGAAACCTTTGAGCACGAACCCAAACACGGTTACACTCACCCCTGCCGCGACCGACACTGACGGCTTTTTCTGCGCGGTGCTCAAGAGGGGGTAGGGGCCATGGCAAGCCGGTGGATCGTGATTGTCTTCGGGTCTGCCCTGCTGCTCGCCGCCTTGGCCATAGTTGGCATTGCTGCCCTGTTCCTGGTCTCGGGATCGGCTGACGACATCCGCTACGATTTCGTGTCGCCCTCCGGCCAGGTCGATCTCTATCTGATCGAGACCTGCGAGCGCGGAGGCTGCACCCATCAGGCCATTATCGAGATGCCGGGGCTGCAGGGTGAGCCGATCCAGATACGCTGCGGTCTCGATATCGAGGCCACCGAGCCAACCTTCGGATCGCTCGATGTGAACTGGACCTCCGACGAGCGCGGCGTCCTGATCTCCTTTGCCGGTGCAGACGGCACGGAGCAGTCGATTTCCATGGATCTCGACCGAGATTGCAATCTCTGAACGGCGTAAAATTCCGTCCGGGTGAAACTAAATCGGATTGGGCCCCGTTTATGCAGGCATGACACATGCATCAACATCGATCGACGTCAAAAAACCGCGCGCGCTCATTGCGTTGGCGGTCTTTCTTGTCGTCGTCATCGGCGTGGGAGCCCTCATCGGAACCCAGACCGCTCCGGGCGCCTGGTATGCAGGGCTGGAAAAGCCCGTCTTCAATCCGCCCAACTGGGTATTTGGCCCGGTCTGGTTTGCGCTTTACGTCATGATCGCCATAGCTGGATGGCGCACATTTCTCGCCGCACCGCTGAGTGTCGGCATGGGCCTGTGGGTTGGCCAGATGCTCCTGAACTGGGTGTGGTCGCCTGCGTTTTTCGCGGCCGAAAACCTGTGGCTGGCCATGGCGATTATAATACCGATGCTCGCCGCGATCATCGCCTTTATCGTTAACAGATGGACCCGAGATAGGGCTTCGGCGCTCCTTTTCGTGCCTTATGCCGCGTGGGTCGGTTTTGCAACTTTATTGAACGCTTCGCTCATCGTGCTGAATACGTAAGTACTATTCCTGAGGGTATGACTTATACAAAGTAAAATTCAATATAAAATTTGAATAAAACTGCCCTGCCGAACTTATCAATAGTCAAATTTGATAGCGGCATCCTTTCGGGATGTTGCCAGGAACCCAAACACAATTTCTAGTTGAGAAGGCTGTCAGGTCCATAGAGTCTGGCATCGAGGACGGCGCGGTCGACTATGTCCGCGCCATCGCGCACCAACTCAACATTTCGCACCATCACCTCCATCGCACGTTTGCGGCGGCGGTCGGCGAACCTCCCGGTGCTTACCGGAGGCGCATAAGCATGCATGCCGTCGCCCTCCGGCTGCAATGGTCCCACGAGCCGATCGGTCGCATCGGCTATGCTGTGGGCTATGCGAGCCAGGCAGCCCTGACCCGGGTGTTTGAAAGGTTTTTCGGCATCCTTCCGGGCCGCTACAGAACATCTTACGGCAGGGAGCGCCTTGCGGTGCCCCCGGTCCAGAGCGGCCAGTTCATTCGTGTCGATGACGGTGTGCCCCTGTTGCTGCTCGCCAAGCGTTATCGAGGCCATGCCGAACATATCGATAGTTTTTGGGATGATTTTCTCACCCGTTTCGGCGCGGTGATCGACCGGCACTCCAGGCCATTGCGCCGGGTGGGATTGATCTACAACGATTGGCGGGCCGATCCCGACAACCGTGTTCGATATGATTGCTGCGTGGTTGTCAGCGACGTGGAGGCCATGGATATGCGAAATCCGCCGGCCGGACTGCATCTCGTGCTCAGCCGGGAGCGCGAATACGCCGGATATCGCTTCGAGGCGGGAGCCTACGACCGCCGTCAGGCCTATGTCGATGTCGGCGACAATCTGTTTTACCGCCGCTCCCTCGCGGTCACCGAAGACCCCGCAATCGAGCTTTACGACGAAGCCGGATCCGGAAAAACGACGCTGCTCTATGCAGTTGAGTAGTGAATCTCACATTAACGTGGGTTAAAAATAGCGCCCCATATCAACTGCGGACAAACGCCCTGCTCAAGGTTGAGCATCTTTGGCGTATGTTGCAGGGAATCGAAACACAATTTCTGGTCGAGAAGGCCGTCAGGTCGATAGAATCGGGCATCGATGACGGCGCTGTCGAATACATCCGCGCCATAGCGCGCCAACTCGATATTTCTCACCATCACCTTCACCGCACATTCGCCATCGCCGTGGGAGAGCCTCCCGGTGCGTATCGTCGGCGGGTGAGCATGCATGCGGCGGCTCTGCGGCTGCAATGGTCGCGCGAACCGATCGGCCGTATCGGATATGCCGTGGGCTATGCGAGCCAGGCCGCGTTCACGCGCGTGTTCGACCGATTTTTCGGGATTCTTCCAGGGCGCTACAGGGCCGCTTACGGGCGCGAGCGGACGGCGGTTGCCCCGATCAAACACGCTCAATTCGTCCAGGTGGACGACGGCATGCCGCTCCTGCTTCTGGCCAAGCGCTATCGGGGCTATTCAGAGGACATCGATGGCTTCTGGGACGATTTCCTGATGCGGTTCGGTGATGTCATCGCCCGCTACTCCGATCCCCTGCAGCGGGTAGGGCTGATCTACAATGACTGGCGCGCCGATCCGGACGGTCTCGTGCGCTACGATTGCTGTGTGGTCGTCAATCGCGTCGATGCCGTCGATATGCGCGAAGCGCCCGATGGATTGCACCTCATTCTCAGCCGTGAGCGCGAATATGCCGGATACCGCTTTCCCGCCCAATCATACGATCGCCGCCAAAGCTATGTCGATGTCGGCGACAGCCTGTTTTACCGGCGATCCATGGCAGTAACCGAAGATCCCGCCATCGAGCTGTACGATACGGCCGGAAACGGAGAAACAACGCTACTATATGCAGTTGAGTAGGGTAAACCTCACGTTAAAGTCAGGTAAAAATTGCCACCCATATCAACTACGAGCAAACGTCGTCCTCAACGTTGAGCAATACTGGATTCGTTCAGTTTTTAAAGCTCGGCCCAATGAACTGCTGTCGGGCGTATATGGAGGCAAGATATGCGTAAATTTCTTACTGGAGTCTCAATTTCCCTCGTAATGACTTTGGCAATGGCGCCCAGCGTCCAGGCCGGATCGTTGCTGGGGATCATTGGAGACAAGGACAGCGAGTCTCTCATTACGATTGGCCGAGGCGAATCCGGTGACAACGGGCTTGTCAATGTTGGTGTTGGTGGTGGTGACGGCAATGTCCTCGACGCCAATGTCGGCGGCGAGGAGCGGAATCTGGTGAACGCCAACGTCAGCGCCGGCAATGGCCGTGGACTCGACGTTGATGCCGGTCTCCTCGATGACAATGTGACTGCCAATGTCGGCGTCGGCGGCGACGACATCCTCGACGTTGATGTCGGTATCGGCGGCAATGGTGGAAACGGCGGTAATGGTGGAAACGGCGGCAACGGCGGCAATGGTGGAAACGGCGGCAATGGTGGCAACGGCGGAAACGGCGGTGTCAACGGCGGCGGTAACAACAACAACAACAACAACGGCAGCCGCTTCGCCACCAATGACCCCAGCTGCATGGGCGTCGATCCCTACACCCTGATCCAGATGTTTGAGCAATCGACCCTGTCGGGTTGGGACAACGCCAGCAACATCCAGATTCAGGCGCTGCGGGTCTGCCCCGATATCCGCGAATTTGTTGCCGATTACTTCGAGGGCAGCGGAAAATATCAGCAGCTGCAGGGACTTGTGCGCTCTGATCCGCTTGTCGCAGCCTCTCTGAGCCGGTCGAACTACGACGCGGGCCGCGTGCTTGGCGTCACCCGCCAGTCCTCAAGCCTGACGGTCTTCGTCTTCTAAGCGGCTGTAGCGATCAAAAGGCCACTCGTTGACGAGAGAATCCGCGCATTTCCCCCAATGCGCGGATTTTCATTGTCCGGGATTCGGTTCGCCGGCCCGAAGCGGCGCACAAATAAACCACCCCGGATGCGAGGGACATCCGGGGTGGCTGCAAAAGGCCTGAGGGCATGGGACCGCAACTGGCCTTTTGACCGGGATTGCGCGGAGTGGGACGCTTTGGGGGACCGCGCAGAACCCGTTTTCTCTCGGCGTTCCGGCCCGTTTGCCGTGTGCTGCCGCTTGCCCTATCAACGCCAAAACCGGCAGTGAGTTGCAAAAGGGGTTGCATTATTTGCATCCATCGGGATTGTCGCGTTTCAGGTCGCTCTCCCCATTGCCTGAACGCTCGATTCCAATTAAAGGCTCGCCATGCAGAACGACGCGCCCACCGATACCATCCTCATCGTCGATTTCGGTTCCCAGGTCACCCAGCTCATTGCCCGCCGGGTGCGCGAAACCGGGGTCTATTGCGAAATCCACCCCTTCAGCTCCGCCGCTGACACGCTCGAAGCGCTCAAACCCAAGGGCATCATCCTCTCGGGTGGTCCGGCCAGTGTGATCGAGGACGGCGCACCCCAGGTCGATCGAAAGCTGCTCGATTACGGCGTGCCCATTCTTGGCATCTGCTACGGCCAGCAGGCCCTTTGCGTGGCGCTGGGCGGGGTCGTGGAGCCCGGCTATGTCCGCGAATTCGGACGCGCCGAAGTGCGCATCGAAAAGGACTGTTCGCTTTATGATGGCGTCTGGGAACTCGACCATTCCTATCAGGTGTGGATGAGCCACGGCGACAAGGTTTCCGAAATCCCTGAGGGTTTCGAGGTGGTTGGCACTTCGCCCGGCGCTCCATTTGCCATTATCGCCAATGAGGAGCGCAAATTCTTCGGCGTCCAGTTCCACCCCGAGGTCTATCACACGCCCGATGGCGCCAGGCTGTACGCCAACTTCGTACACCAGATTTGCGGCTGCGATGCCAACTGGACCATGGCCGCCTATCGCGAACAGGCCGTGGCCGCCATCCGCGAACAGGTGGGCGACAAGAAGGTCATTTGCGGGCTGTCGGGCGGCGTTGACTCATCGGTGGCCGCCATCCTCATCCACGAGGCCATCGGCGACCAGTTGACCTGCATTTTCGTCGACCACGGACTGTTGCGCAAGAACGAGGCCGACGAAGTGGTCTCGATGTTCAGGCATCAGTACAACATTCCGCTCGTCCACGTTGATGCCTCTGATGAATTCATCGGCGAGCTTGAAGGCGTCATCGAGCCCGAGGCCAAGCGCAAGATCATTGGCCGCTTGTTCATCGAGACGTTCGAAAAGGAAGCCGCCAAGATCGGCGGCGTCGAATTTCTCGCCCAGGGTACGCTTTATCCCGACGTCATCGAATCCGTCTCGTTCACCGGTGGTCCCTCGGTCACAATCAAGAGCCATCACAATGTCGGTGGGCTGCCCGAGCGCATGAACATGAAGCTCGTCGAACCGTTGCGTGAGCTGTTCAAGGACGAAGTGCGCAAGTTGGGCCGCGAACTGGGCCTGCCCGAACATTTCGTTGGCCGCCATCCATTCCCCGGACCGGGCCTTGCCATCCGCCTTCCGGGCGGCGTGAGCCGCGAAAAACTCGACATCCTGCGCCAGGCCGATGCGATCTATCTTGATGAAATCCGCAAGGCCGGGCTCTACGACACCATCTGGCAGGCCTTCGCCGTGCTCCTGCCGGTCCAGACCGTTGGCGTCATGGGCGACGGCCGGACCTATGAATGCGTCTGCGCCCTGCGCGCCGTCACATCGGTGGACGGTATGACCGCCGATTTCTACGCTTTCGACATGAATTTCCTCGGCCGCGCCGCGACCCGGATCATCAACGAGGTCAAGGGCATCAACCGCGTCGTCTACGACGTGACCTCAAAGCCCCCGGGCACCATCGAGTGGGAATAGCGATTTTCCAGTTGGGGCTGGCGTGAGGAAATCTCCGCCAGCCTTAATTTATTGAAATCAATAAACTTTGCAGCCTGATCCTGATTTGGCCAGTGATCGCCAATTTGAGCATGAAATCTACTTCGACGGTATATCTGACGGAACGCCGAAGGCTTGAACCTCGGCGCGTTGCCGCATACCGTCAGCTCGTTCAGTGGTCGTGACGGTATTTTTCAGCACATAATCCACTGATTTCATTGCGAAAAGGCGTGGATAACAGTCCGTTTTCGGGCTGACGGTACTTTATTGCCTGACGGAGAGTCGAATGCTGACAGATGCAGGGCTTAAGCAGCTGAAACCAAAAGGAAAACCGTTCAAGATTTCGGATCGGGACGGCATGTATGCCCATGTCAGCGCGAGCGGTACGGTCACGTTCCGATACGACTACCGTTTGAACGGCAGGCGAGAGACAGTTGTGCTCGGCCGCTATGGGGCAAAAGGCATCACTCTGGCCGTCGCACGTGAGAAGTGTCTGGACGCCCACAAAGCGGTCTCAGAAGGAATTTCACCCGCTCAGGAAAAGCAGCGTTCGAAAAGACGATTGAAGGATGCCAGAAGCTTCGGTGAATTTGGTGAGCGCTGGCTAGCTGAAGCGCGCATGGCTGACAGCACGCGAGCCATGCGAAAGACGATTTTTGATCGCGACATTCTACCGATGTTCAGAAATCGGTTACTGGGCGAAGTGAGGGTAGAAGATGTGCGCCAGCTTTGCGGTAAAGTGAAGGATCGCGGGGCACCAGCAACTGCCATCCATGTCCGCGACATCATCAAGCAGATTTTCGCCTTTGCCATTCTAAGCGGTGAGAAGATCAAGAACCCCGCCGAAGAGGTGGGACCGTCGTCGATCGCCACGTTTGAACCTCGGGATCGTGCTCTGACCCCAGCTGAAATCCGTATCATGCTCCTGCTGCTTGAGCAGGTGCCGACGCTCCCAACCATTCGCCTGGGGTTGCGACTGATCCTTCTGACTATGGTTCGTAAGAGCGAGCTGCAGGATGCAGTCTGGGATGAGGTGGATTTCGAAAACGCAGTCTGGAGTATTCCAAAAGAACGCATGAAACGCTCCAAGCCGCACAATGTTTACCTGTCGCAGCAGGCGTTGGACATTATGATCGCGCTTAAGACCTGTTCGGGAAACTCGCGCTATCTTCTCCCATCGCGCTACGATGCCGACGCGCCCATGTCGCGGGCGACATTTAATCGAATAACGAGCTCCATCATTCAGCGCGCCGGTGAGCAGGGTTTGCAGCTTGGTCATTTCACCGTCCATGATTTGCGCAGAACCGGGGCGACACTGCTCAACGAGCTCGGCTTTAATCGGGATTGGATCGAAAAATGTCTCGCACACGAAGAGGGACGATCGTCTCGCGGTGTCTACAACAAAGCTGAGTACGAAAAACAGCGCCGCCATATGCTTCAGGAATGGTCGGACCTGATCGACGCTTGGGCGAAAGGGGAGACCCGCATGCCCACGATTTTTCCCGCCGACGTGAAGCTGTTTGCCGCGGATCTAGTGCTGTGAGGCGACTCCTAACTTGCTCATGTTTGCCTACTTATGCTGACGATTGAGGCTGACGATTGAGCACGTTGGCTCAGTCTGCTCGATGATGGATAGGATGGAAAACGAAACTGACACAGGTATTTAAGAAAGGCGAGTGCAGTTGCCGAGGTAGTCTGGTTTTAGGTGAGCCGCGATCTATAGCGGGACGAATTCGCCACCGTTGACATCGATCACCGAACCATTGATAAAACCCGCATCCTCGGAAACCAAGAACGCCACGGTGCGGGCGACATCCTCGGGTTGGCCCAGCCGTCCTACGGGGATGCGCTCCAGCGCCGATTTGTTGGCGGGACTATCTTGTGGTCCCGTCATTTCGGTCAGAATACGCCCAGGCGCAACCGTATTGATGGTGATGCCATCACCCCACGTGTCCGCCACCAGAGCGCGCGCCAAACCAGAAACACCCGCTTTGGACGCGGTGTAGCTCGCACCCGCTATCCGAGGCAGAGTGCGCCCCGCCACCGAGCCGATCATCACAATGCGGCCGAACCCATTGGCCTTCATGCCGGGCAGAGCCAACTGACAACAACGCATTGTTCCGGTCAGATTGATGGCAAGAACCTGCTGCCACTCCGACGCTTCGATTTCGGCAAAGGGCACCCGTCCGCTCTGCCGCTTGGGTGAATAGCCTGCATTGCAGACCAGCGTGTCAATTGCACCCCAACGCTCTTCGACCGACGTGAAGAATGCGGGCACACCGGCGGCGTCACGCAGGTCCACCTGCCGGGCTAAAATGCGTTCGGACCCGAACTCGGACGTCAGCATGTCGTCGGCCTTTGCGACATGCGGAGCGCTTTGGCTGAACACACCGACATTGAAACCGGCCTTCAGCAACTGTTGGGCGACTGCCAGGCCGATGCCGGAAGTGCCGCCAGTCACGATTGCATTGCGCATGCCGGGGTCGGTTGTCACGCCACGTCATCCATTCTCGCAAACAGCGACAAGGGCGGATGAGCACCCGGATCGGTTTCGACTTCAATCAGTAGTGGACCGATGCCGGAAAGACCACGCTTCAGCGCATCCTCGATCTGGTCTGGGGTGGAGATGCGTACCGCAGGACATCCACAAGCTTCGGCAATCTGCGTGTGATCCACTGATCCCAGATGGCAGGCAGTGGTGTATTGGCCAAATTTCACCGTTTCGGCGTCTCTCTGAAAACCTAGAATGCCATTATTGAGGACAATCACGGTGACATTCAACTGATTGCGGACCATGGTTTCAAGTTCCGCCCAGCTGTGCGCGAAGCCGCCATCGCCAACCAGAGCGACCACCGGTTCACTGGGACGCGCCAGCTTGGCGCCCAGTGCCAACGGTAGACCCCAACCCAGCCCTGCCAATCCTCTGGGCGTTACAAAGCGCATGCCGGGCGCCAATGCTCGCAATTGTCCTGCAATCCACATAGAAGAATAGCTTGCATCGGCGACAACGGTCGTTCTGGGCGTCAAAAGGCTTTGAAGAGCAGTCATCACGCGCTCTGGGCGGATTGGTGACGAGTTTTGATATGCGACAGCAGCCCTGTCAGATTCAAATGCTTTCCATGCAGCCGCGATTCGCTTTTCGACCCCGATGCGCGCCTGCTGACGCTTCTGCAGATCCATGCGGACAAGCGCGGAGCGCAAGGCGACAAGGTTCTCGCGGGCATCGCCGGTCAGGCGAAGGGCTTCGTAATTGCGCCCGATCTCCACAGGGTCAACGTCGATATGGATAACCTTGGCGTTGGGATTGAAATTGCGCCAATTATCAGTGCCGTTCTGATTTGTGCGTGTGCCGATCAATAGAACCGCATCCGCCTCGTCAAGCAGTGGGCGGGTGTGACGGCCAAGAGAACGCGGACCGACTAACGATCCCAGTACACCAGCAGACAAGGTATGGAACTCGTCCACGGTGCCCTTACCCATATTGGTGGTGAAGACGGGCAGGCTCGCCTCGTTTTGAAGGTCTGCAAGTTCTGCGGCGGCTCCGGCGCTGTGAACGCCTCCACCTGCGACAACTACGGGCGATGTCGCTTCTGATAGAATTTGTGCCGCTGCAATGATGCTCTCTTGGTCGGCGCGGACGCGATCCAGTGGCCAATGTCCTAGCGACATTTTGCGATCCGCGGCCGGCATTTCGACCTGTTCGCGTAACAAGTCCGCAGGAAGCAGCAAGACCGCCGGTCCCGGGCGGCCGGAAGCGGCGGCCGTAAAGGCTGCATCCACATAGTCGTCAATGCGCTCTGCGACTCCAACCCGCCGAACCCATTTGGCGCAGGCCTGAAACAATTGCAGGTGGTCAATCTCCTGGAAGGCATTCCTATCAGCTTGATGTCGCTCGACTTCCTGTACCAGTGCAACGATTGGCACGCTGGCTTTCAGCGCTTCTGCTAATGGGGGGACCAGCAGAGTTGCCGCGGGACCGTTTTGAGCGGCGACAATTCCAACTTTCCCTGAAAGCCGTGCATACCCATCGGCCATGACGCCCCCCATGTTTTCTTGGCGATAGGAGATCTGACGGATACCAAGCTTTTCGGCGGCCAGAATCACAGCGGAGGGAAGGCTTTGAGCAAAGATAAATTCGACGCCATGTCGTTTGAGACTGGCGGCAACACGTTGTGCTGCGTCGGAGGTACTCGGTTGGATCATATCTAGATTCCCTAGCTGGACTGGTGTTTTGCCAAAAAGCTGGTCCACGTTCCCGTGATGTGGTCGATGTCAGCGTCCGTCATGACCGTGGAAAGACAGGCAGCTGCGCCGACGGGCAAAATGATGCCCCTAGAGAGGAAATGCCGCTGCATGGACGTAAGAATCTCCATATCTTTTGCCAATGGAAATGCCTCGCGATACTCTCGCGGCGGCGTTTTCCGCGTGTGGATGCGGAACAGCGAGGCTGCACCGGTAACGCAGAAGGGTGCCTGGAAAGCCTCGCTTGCCTCCGATATGCTGCTGCGAAGCCGTGTGCCGAAAACCTCCAGCTTCTCAAATGCCTCGACGTCCATTGCCTTCATGCACTCTAGGCCGGCAACTGTCGAAATTGGATTTGCTGAAAAGGTCCCGCCCTGCGGCAGGGCTGCTTTTTCACCGGGACGTCCGAACACACCCATGATGTCTTCGCGACCGCCAATGGCGCCAATGGGAAATCCGCCACCAATAATTTTTCCCATGGTGATCAGATCGGGACAAATGCCATAGCGCCTTGAAGCGCCTTCGAAAGCCTGCCTCAGGTTCAGCACTTCATCGCTGATTATAACGATGCCCTGCTTCCGGGCAGCTTCGCTGATCGCATCAATATAGAGTTTATCAAGAGCGATCAGGCCGGCCCGGCTCGGCATGGGGTCGATGAGCAAGCATGCAAGCTTGTGCGCCTCGGCCTCTATCCGGGCGACGGATTGCTCGATGTCATTGATCCGGAGCACCACGATTTCATCCGTTACACTGCCTGGCATTCCTCGGTAAGAAGGGACTGCGTTAGGCCGATCTGGCGCTCCCCAGTTTTCTGGCCTGCCAGTTTGACCGGCCTCGGCCCAGTCATATGCGCCATGATAAGCACCCTCGAACCGAGCCACGCCGGGGCGTCCTGTAAAGGCACGCGCCGCCTTGATTGCAAACATCACGGCTTCTGTGCCGGTGTTGACGAAGCGGATTTTCTCAACTGCTGGAATGCGCCCGCAGATCAGCTCCGCCAACGCGTATTCATGCTCTGTTGGGTTGGCAAAGCATGTCCCGTTCCGCAATTCACGCTCAACGGCCTCAATGACTGGCGCGAAACCGTGGCCGTGAATCAGAGTGGTGAAGTTGTTGTTGAGGTCCAGCAGGCGGTTGCCGTCAACATCGACGACATGCGCGCCGTCACCCTTCTTGATGTAGCGGGGAAAGGGGTCTTTTTCCACGGTTGCGCGCGTGGTGCCATCTGGAAACACTCTTAGCGCTTTGTCAAAAATTGCTATTGATCGCTTGTTGGTAGGAAGGACCGGTTTCCCTCCGGCATTTTGTTGAGGCATTTGCGAATAATCTCCCGCCGGAGACGCAACGTCGCCTCCAGATCGCTATTTTGTTGCAACAAAATTACATGTCATCGAATCGAATGCAACAAAAATTTCCGGAGATCCAGGCTATTTCTGCTCTGGTTCCCTTAAGGCGCCCTTCAGTCGCCGAAACCCGTCCCGAATATCGTTCTCAATGGCAGCCCGAAGTGCGGGGCCGTCGTTATCGCGAATGGCTTCGATCGCCGACATGTGATTGTGAACGCCGTAGCGGGTACGGGCAAATTCTGGGTAAAGGTGATGAAAAGAAGGGCCGATCCTCAGCCAAAGGGACTCGATTGTTGCGATGAGATGCGGCATCTCGGAGCGCCGGTAGATAGCGAAATGGAACTCCTTATTGTGATGCAATGAGGCGTGGTAATCGTTATCTGAAAGGGCATGATTGATGCGGTCTTGGATTCCGTGGAGTTCATTCAGCACGTACTCGTCGCATTGGGGCAGTGCGCGTTCCGCAGCCAGCCCTTCCAGAGCGAGGCGCATCGCCGTGACTTCCTGAAGTACACGCGCGGTCAGGAAGGGTACAATTACCGTTTTGGGGCCCGCATACACCAGTGCTCCATCCGTCGCGAGGCGGTTCAGGGCGTCCCGGGCCGGCGTGGAGCTAACGCCTAGCGCGTCGGCCACCGCGCGCACGGTGAGCTTTCTGCCCGGCTCAAATGCTCCGCGGATCAGCTTCTCCTTCATGGTCTGGTAGGCGAGGTCGCCCAGCCGTTCCTGTCGGTTCACGGGTTCCAGTTCCTTTAGTGCCGCGTTGGACATCCGGGGCAAACTCCTCGTTTTATGCCTGTTGACAGTGTCGCAATTTTGTTGCATCAAATTACAAACACGAAATGTTGTCACAATAAGGTTTCAGCCAGGTTGCCGCAAGTGCATGCGGCTCGAGCGTAGGGAGAATGGGTTTGAAGGGTGAGGCGCTAAACCTCGGCAATTTGGTCAAGCGCTATGGCGCGGTGACTGCGGTTTCTGACGTCTCGTTCGAGGTGAAGGCCGGTGAGTTCGTATCTATCCTTGGACCTTCGGGTTCCGGCAAGACCACCCTGTTAATGATGATTGCTGGGTTCGAAACACCTACTCATGGCCACATCAAGGTGGGTGGTCGCGACATAACGGCCCTAGCGCCCAACAGGCGCAATTTGGGCATGGTTTTTCAACGCTACGCTCTGTTTCCGCATTTTACCGTTGCGCAGAATCTAGCATATCCGCTCAAGATGCGCGGTTTTTCGAAGGCCGATATCGCCACCAGAGTCAACGAAACGCTCGCGCTGATCCGTATGGAAGAATACGCCGGGCGCATGCCGAAGCAGCTTTCTGGGGGGCAGCAACAGCGCGTGGCCCTGGCCCGCGCCATAATTTTCGAGCCCCCCGTCCTACTGATGGATGAACCCCTTAGTGCGCTGGACAAAAAGCTGCGCGAAGCCTTGCAACTGGAAATCAAGGGTTTGCAGAAAAGGCTGGGCATTACAATAGTCTACGTGACCCACGACCAGGAAGAAGCTCTGATCATGTCAGATCGGGTGGCCGTCATGTCTGAAGGAGAGCTGGTACAGCTGGGCCAGCCGCGTGAACTTTATCAGCGGCCTGCTTCAAGCTTTGTTGCCGACTTCGTTGGAAAAATGAATTTCCTCGAAGGCGAATATATCTCAGGTGAGCCCAGCTCGGTCTCAATTCGGCTGTCCGAGGAAGCCGTTCTTACCGCCAAAACCGCGAATGATGAAACCGGCCGATGGCAAAAAGGTGATCTTGTGAAGCTCGCCGTGCGCCCGGAATATCTCGCCATTTCCACTACTGCGCAAAACTCTTTCTCGAGCATTCCCGCAACACTGGAAACCGATCTGTTCGTGGGATCACACCACGTCTACCTAGTTCGCATTGCTGGCCCCAACGACCAGTTGATCCATGTGCAGGCGCCGGCAAGCCAGGGAGGGCAAGTCTTCAATGCGGGCGATCGCCTCCATTTGTCCGTCACTGGCGAAGTGCATTTGTTTCCTGCACCGGAGAGGGAACAATGAGCCGGCAGCAGTCGAATTCTAACGCGAGGCACTACTCTCGGGGCGTATCCATTTTTCTGGTATTGCCTTTGCTCGGCCTTATGGCGTTCGGATTTGTCTATCCGGTTGGCAACCTGCTGCTGGGCAGCCTCTTCACACCAGAGTTCTCGTTGTCTCAATATGAGAGAATATTTGAGACGCCCCTTTACCTGAAGGTCCTTTTGCGGACGTTCACGGTTTCCTTGTATGTCATGGTGGCTGCAGCTTTGCTCGGCTACCCAATTGCAGTCGCAATGGCGAGGGTGAAGCGTCGGCTGGGACTGATTATTGTCGCGTGTGTCCTGATCTCGCTTTGGACATCTGTCCTGGTGCGATCTTACTCATGGATCGTACTGCTACAGCGGAACGGTGTGATAAATTCCCTGCTAACGGACGCAGGCCTGATCGACCAGCCGCTGCGGCTCCTTTACACCGAAGGTGCCGTCATCATGGCAATGACCCATGTCCTTCTTCCGTACATGATCTTGCCGATCTTCAGTGCTGTCCGCACAATTCCGGTAGAGCTTGAAAACGCAGCCAGGAATCTGGGTGCAAATGGATGGCAGACTTTTGTCGACATAATGTTGCCTCTGAGCATGCCCGGCGTGTTTGCTGGTTGCCTGCTGACGTTCATCCTGGCTTTGGGATTTTTTATCACCCCTGCGCTGGTCGGCGGCCCACAAAGCTTGATGATGGCGACCCTCATCGGGCAGCAGGTCACCCAAACTCTTGACTGGCCGTTCGCCAGCGCCCTTTCGGCGATGCTTCTGATAGCAACGCTGATTGTAGTCGCCGTCTTCAGAAAATTCCTTTCGTTCGATAGGGGGGCGGCCCGTGTCTGATGCCTCTGTGCTTGGTCGAGACGTGCCTTTCCGGCGTTTCACTAACTATTTCGGTGAGTTGACGCCATTCAGGTTGATCGCAGGCATGGCAATCGCTGCCTTGCTGTTCTTCATAGTATTGCCAACTGTGCTTGTGGTCCCGATGTCACTTTCTGGCGCCGATTATCTGGAGTTCCCCCCCAGCAGTTGGAGTTTGCGCTGGTATCAGGAATATTGGCAGGACCCCGACTGGAGGGCGGCAACCTTCTTTAGCCTGCGTATTGCGCTGGCCACGACAATTGCAGCTACGATTATTGGTACCCTTGCGGCCCTCGCTATCGTCCGGGGGAACGTGCCAGGCAAAACACTGCTGCTCGGTCTTACGCTCGGGCCAATGATTGTGCCCCAGATCGTGATCGCCGTGGCCGTATTTATCGGGTTTGCACCGCTGCGTCTGACTGGAAATTTCTACGGGTTCCTCATTGCGCACACGATGCTGGCCGTACCGTACGTGTTGATCACAGTAAGCGCCGCGCTGCAGGGGTTCGATTCCGATCTTGAACTTGCAGCGCTGAACTGCGGTGCCAGCCGGCCGCGAGCTTTTTTCAGCATTGTCCTTCCCAACATAATGCCGGGCGTCGCCGGAGGAGCGGTGTTTGCATTCCTCGCCTCGTTTGATGAGGCAACAGTTGCCTTTTTCCTTTCAGGAATAGACGGAAAGACAATCACCAGAAAGATGTTTGAAGACATAGACTACAACCTGACCCCGGTTGTAGCGGCGGTTTCCACCGTTCTGGTACTTGTTTCTCTAACGGTAATGGGTGGCCTGCGCATACTGCAGGACAAACAGAGATCATAACTATAACCAATAGGAGAGAACTAAATGCATGCATTATCCAGAACAACTTTGCGGCAATGCGCCACGGGAATTGCCTTCGTACTTGCCGCGCAGACTGTGTCGGGAGCCCATGCCCAGGATCGTGTCGTGATCGCGACCACCGGCGGGACATGGGAACAGCAGATGCGGGAGTTTTTCTTCGATCCCTTCACCGAAGAAACGGGTATCGAGGTTGTGACTGTTTCTGGGTCTGGTTCTGAAAATCTCTCGCGCATAGTGGCAATGTCCATGACCGGCACGATGGAATGGGACCTATTTCAAGCTGGAGAAATTCAGTCGTCCTCGGATCAGTTGCGCTCGCTCAGACAAGATCTTTCCGATTTCTGCCTAGCCTACGCCGACGATGACGATTTGTTGCCTGGAGCCTGCACACCTGATGGCGTGCTCTCGGCGTATGGCACGACATTGCTGGCTTACAATGCCGATTCCTTTCCGGGCGAAGGTCCAAAGAACTGGGCTGATTTCTGGGATTTCGAGACGTTCCCCGGACCTCGCTCCATGCCCAACTTCAGTGATCCCTGGCGTGTCCTGGCAGCGGCCCTTCTGGCTGATGGCGTATCTCCCAGCGACTTGTTCCCTCTCGATCTCGACCGCGCTTTTACAAAAATGGATGAGATACGCGACCACATTGGATTGTGGTGGAGAACAGGTGATCAAAGCACCCAGGGGTTCCGCAATGGCGAGTACGTCATGGGCCAAATATGGCAGACGCGCGCTGCCGCATTGAAGTCCGAAGACTTGCCCCTAGAATGGAGCCAGGATCAAGCATTTCTTGTAGGCGACCGTTGGATCATCCCGCAAGGGGCGCCCAACAGCGACAACGCTCTGAAATTCCTGGAATTTTTTCTCAAAAATGTGGAAGGGCAAGGCGCGCGATGCGAAATCGCTACATGTACGCCCGTCCGATATTCCGCTGCTCAACTCATGAGCCCGGAAGCGCGAGCGTCCGTGCCAACGTCACCAGAGGTTTTCGAGAATCTCATCGTACCCGACGCTGAATGGATCAATGCCAACAATCCCGAGATGCTCGATCGGTGGAATACTTGGATTCTCGAATAACCAGTACCGGAGACAATGAACAATTATGACGAAAACACCAAAACGTGTGCTGGTTGGGCGATACTATCATGAATCGAACCGCCTCAACCCAGTGCCGACAACTCCCGATCGTTTTGGTATCGAACGAGGCAGCCAGATTTTATCTGGCGCCTCGGGCGTGCTGGCGGGAATTGTCACCGTTATGCGACGGCAGGGTCATATGCTGATACCAACATTCTCTGTTGGCGCCCCTCCAAGCGGGCTTGTCGATCACGAATTCCACCAGTCACTCAAAGACGAAATTGTTGCAGAGATCGAACGACACAAGCCGGACATCATCGCATTCGAGTTTCATGGAGCGATGGGGACGACCGAGCTGCCTGATGGAGAGGGCGATATGCTTCGTGCAATGCGCGAGGCTGCCGGTCCCGGCGTTCCGATTGGTATCGGGCTCGATCTGCACGCTCATCTCACTGAGGCAATGCTTGAGAGTACCGATATCTGCATTGCCTACAAAGAGAACCCTCATTCAGATACGGTTGAATGTGGTGAAAAGGTCGCTGAACTTCTGCTCGAATGCCATGACGGTAAACTTCACCCCGTAACGGCGTTCGCCAGACTGCCCATGATCTTGCCCGGCGCCGCCGAAACGGCTGAAGGCCCTCTCTGGGAGGTTCACGAAGCCGCACGGGACTTCTCAAAGCGCGAGCCCGGTATTCGCGACATATCGATATACAATGTATTCCGATTTGCGGATGACGTTAATATCGGCCAAGTCGTGACGGTCATGACCAACGGACCGTCCGATGATGCGCCGGGCATTGCAACAGAGCTTGCCGGGATGTTCTGGTCGAGACGCGACCGGTTTCAGGATCAGCTTCTGACCATTGATGAGGCTCTGAACCACGTATTGGAAAATCGTACCGAGGCCCCGTTCGCTATTGGCGACATGGGTGACCGCGTCCTGGCGGGCGCGCCGGGGGACAGTGTTGCCATTCTTTCAGCAGCGCTTGCGCGGTTCCCCACTGTTCGCGGTGGAATTTCGATTACGGACCCCGTGGCCGCAAAGGAGGCTGTCGATGCTGGCGTCGGCGCAACCGTGACCTTGGCTGTTGGGGGAAGAATTACACCGGGCTTCAAACCACAGACGGTAACTGCAAAGGTCGAGAAGGTCACCGATGGCAAGTTCACGCTGGCCGGGCCGTTCCATGCAGGTGAGCCGAGCGAGCTGGGATTGACTGCAATACTGCTGGTCGATGACCGTCTTTCGCTCGTCGTAACGAGCCTGCCGGCCTATGGGCATGACCCAGCAGTCTATACGAGTCAGGGCGTTAAGCTCGAAGACCAGGATTTTGTCATCGCAAAATCAGGCTATCATTTCATGCTCAATTACAAAGACAAGGCGACGCCACTGCTCGTCGCCAGTCCGGGCGTAGGATATTATCAGAAGGGTCTCTTCGACTACAAAATGTCGAAGTTCTGGCCAGAGCACGACGTTTCACCGTTGCCATTGAAGCCCAGAGTTTTCGCATCCACGATGAAATGACAGTCAACTCGTGCCAACGTTGGGGGGCAATAAAGTCTTGCCCCCCTCTATTATGACGGCACCGCGCGATCGCGGTTTAACAACGCCTCGATACCGAATGCCATCGAACCCCTGATTTAGGCTCAGACCAATAGCCGTCGGCCAGGGCACAGGAGTCCATTACATGCGTGTATTGAACGACACGACTCTGCTGAAATCGCAGGCGCTCATAAATGGGATCTTTGAAGGGGACGGCATTTTGCCCGTAACCAATCCAGCAAATGGAGAAGCAATCGCATGGGTGCCGGATTATGGTGCGGCTGAGGCAGGAAAAGCCGTCGATTCTGCGGCTGCGGCATTTCCTGACTGGTCACGACGGACCGCAAAAGAGCGCAGTACGGTGTTGCGGCGCTGGTTCGATTTGGTAATTGCGAACCGCAGCGATTTGGCGACGATCCTGACCAGTGAGCAAGGCAAACCGTTCGCCGAAGCACTGGGTGAAATTGACTATGCCGCCACCTACATTGAGTTTTATGCTGAAGAAGCCAAGCGTGTTGCGGGTGAAATCCTCCCTTCGCATCGGGCTGATGCGCGCATCATAGTGTTCCGTCAGCCTATCGGCGTAGTCGCAGCCATTACTCCGTGGAACTTTCCCGCGGCTATGATTACCCGCAAAATCGCGCCCGCTCTGGCAGCTGGTTGCACAGTGGTGGTCAAGCCCGCCCCGGAAACGCCGCTGACGGCCTTGGCTCTGGCAGAACTGGCGCAACGTGCCGGTTTTCCTGCCGGTACGGTAAATCTCATCACGGGTGACGCAATTGCGATTGGCAAAGTGCTGACCACACATCCTGCTGTCCGGCTCGTTAGCTTCACAGGTTCGACAGCAGTGGGCAAGATTTTGATGGCCCAGGCATCCACCACAGTGAAGAAAGTCGCTCTCGAGCTAGGTGGCAATGCGCCCTTCATCGTTTTTGATGATGCTGATCTCGAGGCGGCGGTCGAGGGGGCGATTGCCTCCAAATACCGTAATATGGGCCAGACCTGCGTTTGCACCAATCGCATCTATGTGCATTGGGGCATCCACGACCGATTCGTCGAAAAACTCGGTGAGAAGGTCCGCGCACTTCGTGTCGGCGACGGGTTTGGTGACGGTATCGTGCAGGGACCATTAATCACCGAAGCGGCGGTCAAAAAAGTAGAATCACACGTCTCGGACGCTGTGACAAAGGGCGCAAAGGTGCTCGCCGGCGGAAGCCGGCACACTCTGGGGGGCACGTTTTTTCAGCCGACCCTTTTGATCAGTGCAACCGCTGAAATGCACCTGGCCCACGATGAAACCTTCGGCCCGCTTGCCGCGGTATTCAAGTTCGACACGGAGGACGAAGTGGTGGCGGCGGCCAACAATACCGAAAGCGGCCTTGCCGCCTATTTCTACACCAGGGACATTGGCCGCATCTTCCGTGTCATGGAGGCGTTGGAATACGGCATGGTCGGCGTCAATACTGGCCTGATCTCGACAGAACTCGCCCCCTTTGGAGGAATCAAGGAGAGCGGCAATTCCCGCGAAGGTTCTCGTCATGGCATCGAGGAGTTCACCGAACTCAAGTATGGCTGCATCGCCGGCCTGGGAGTGTGAATTGAACAAACCTGACGTAGCGATCGAGGTGCCGCAACCAGCGCACGCCGACTTTCTCTCCGACGTAGACTTGATGTTTCTCGGGCGGACGAACTGGTGCCCATGCAGGAGGGGTTGGGACAGAGCTTGATCTTGCGCGTTCCGGTCTCGAGGAAAAGATGCGCGCCGCCTATGCCCGCATGTCAAACCTGATGGCCAACAACCCCGAGATCGAAGACCTCGGAACCGCTGCCTGCGTTCTCGCGCTCACACGCATCAAGGGGGTCTATGAGGCGATCGGGATTTAGGAGGCGGCCGAAATGGGAGCGGGGAGGCGCTTGAATTTCTTTGAGCTTTTGGGCGGTCGAATAAAGGTTGCATGCATCGGGTCTATGAAGAATTCATAGAGAGTCTGTCCGAGAGCGCCGACGACAAGGATCTTCAGCGTTCGATGACAAATCTGCTTGCGGCCTTCGAAGTCAGCAGGTTTGCCTACCTGTGCCTGTCGCCCTCCAACAGAACCCAACCCCGCTATATCTCAAACTATCCAGCTGTCTGGACATCTCACTACCTGCAGAAGCGATACCAGAAGATCGATCCCATCGTTACCTGCGCGGGTTGCAGCGACACGCCCTTCAGTTGGGGCAAAAGATCTGGTCTTGGCGAAAATTCAGCAGACGGAAACCGTTTTTTTGATGAAGCCGCAGAATTCGGCATCTGTAGCGGCCTGACAATCCCGATTCATGACCAGCGCGGTGGAAGGGCGGCTCTCACATTCGCCTCGGATGAGCATAGTCCCGCCCTGATCAGGCTTGCAGATCGATACACACGTGCGTTTCAGCTTGTTGCTACCATCTATCACATTCAGGTGCGGCGAATATGCTCAGGCAGAACAGTTGTCGATGGAGTCAGGCTCACTCGTCGGGAATTTGAATGTCTGCAATGGGCGTCAAAGGGAAAATCCGCCTGGGAAACCGGGCAGATACTGGGGATCACCCGGCGCACGGTGGCATTTCATCTCGACAATGCACGAGCCAAGCTTGGCGTTCGCACCGTCGCACAGGCCATTGCACGATTGGCGTCTTCACGTAGACAGCCGGAATAGTTAGCTCCAAAACCTGTGCACCTGCTCAGGCTGTGGAACGCCCGCGCGTCACCTCCAATAGCAGCATTGATGCTGTAGGAGGTTGCCGTGATCCAGTTGATTGCCCCCGAATTTCATAATGTGTTTTCCGAAAATATCGAGGCGATGCAACGTCTCAGATACCGCGTGTTCAATGGTCGTCTTGGTTGGGATGTGTCCACGCATCATGGCCGTGAAGTCGACGTATTCGATGGTCTGAAGCCGCACTATCTCCTGTTGCGCGGCGAGCATGGCAGTGTGGATGGCTGTGTTCGTCTGCTGCCCTCGACTGGCCCGAATATGCTGCGCAATGTGTTCTCTGAACTTCTGGACGGCAAGGAGGCCCCCAGCCAGTTGGACATTCGCGCGCTGCAGGCTTTTCTTGCAGCGATGTCAACCGGCTCGATAACCGGCGCGGCTCAACTGCTGGGAAAATCTCAGCCGGCGGTCACGCGGGTCGTACGGGAATTGGAGGAAGCTGTCGGCTTCCAGCTGTTTCATAGGAACGGCCCCCGCATCAGTCCGACCGAACGCGGCCTGCTTTTTCACGAAGAGGCAGTGCGCCTCATGGCGGGAATGCGCCAGATTTCCAGCCGCGCCACGGCCATACGCGACAACATCGCCGCCTCGCTCGACATCGTGGCCACCCCGACCATGTCGGGTGGTCTCATTGCTCCGGCCCTGGCCAGACTGGGGGAGGCGCAGCCCGATTTTATCAACGTCCAGACTATGGGTGCCGAGCACGTGGTCCGCTCCGTCCATGCCCGAACCGCCGATATCGGCGTTTCAAGCTTTCCGCTCGATTACGCTGGCCTTGCCATTCAGGCCATCTGCGAGCGCGACTGCGTTGGGGTGGTCGCGCAGGACGATCCTCTGGCCCGGCATTCTGTGTTGCCGCTCGCTTCGCTGGCCGAACGGCGGCTGGTCACAGTCGGCAACGCCTTTCGCCTTCGTCGGGCAATCGACCGGGCCATCTCCCAGGCCGGCATTCGCCCCTCGAGCGACTTTTCGACCAACACTTCCCTCAATGCGGTTATGGCGGCACGGGCGGGGCTTGGCGTCGCAATCATCGATCCCGTCACGGCGTTTGGCATTCCCGTACAGGGCGTGAAGGTTTTACCGCTTGATGTGAAAATCCCCTATTTCTGGGGCCTGTTCTCCGATGCTGCTCGGGTGGTCTCTCCGCTAACGCGCGCATTTGTGGATGCTTTCGTCCAGAGCTGTGCTGCCGTCATTCCAGATTGCCGTTTCCATAATCCCGACGATCAGCCGGATATGTCGCCCGATCGCGATCATTAGTGAGAAAGGATCAACTGGCCCATGCCCGACACGCGATTGCACGGCCTCGAAAACCTGGAGGCCCGACTTGCTCAAGACCTGGCGTGGCTCAACCTGCCCGCCAAGTCCTGGCTGAACCCGCTTGACGTCGAGGGGCAAGGCGTTCTGGACGTGGCCATTATCGGCGCCGGGCTGTGCGGCCTTGTCGCCGCAGCAGCGCTGCGCCATCTCGGCGTCGATAATGTAGAGCTTTTCGATCGCGCGCCGGAGGGCAGGGAAGGGCCATGGGTGACCTACGCACGCATGCGCACGCTTCGCACTGCAAAGGCTGCCTCGGGTCCGGCCCTGGGCGTTGGGTCGCTCACCTTCCGGGCCTGGTATGAGGCTCAATGGGGGACCGATGCGTGGGATCGGATGGATCTGGCGCCACGGGAAACGTGGATGGATTACCTTGTTTGGTATCGCAAGGTGACTCGGGCCAAGGTCAACAACGGTGCCGATGTAACGCGGATATCCATGCGCGAGGATGGTCTTCTGGAGCTGACCATAAGCGGCCGGCCGGTTCTGGCCCGACGCGTGGTTCTCGCCACGGGTCTTGATGGGCTGGGAGCGCCCAAGCTCCCCGCCATCGCATCGGGGGTGAACAGGGCCTTCGTTGCCCACAGCTCGGACATGTTCGACCTTGCAGGTTTGGCCGGCAAGCGTGTCGGTGTCGTGGGGGCAGGGGCGTCTGCCATGGACAACGCTGCTGCGGCACTGGAAGCGGGGGCTGCCAGCGTCGACCTCTTCGTGCGCCGCAACGAGCTGCCGCGCATCGACAAGTTCACCGGCGTCGGGTCCAAGGGAATGACCCACGGTTTCTGCGGCCTGCCCGACCCCATAAAATGGGAGTTCATCAACGAGGGCGATCGTGCCGCAGTACCTCCGCCGCGACATTCAGTCAGGCGGGTTTCAGCGCACGACAACGCCCGCCTCCACCTGGAGAGCTCCATAGTCGGCCTGCAAGATTGCGGTGACCATATCGTCGCGCAAACGCCCAAGGGCGACTATCCGCTCGACTTCCTGATCTTTGCCACCGGGTTCGGTATCGATCTGGCCAGTCGGCCGGAGTTGGCAGACATTGCACCCCATATCCTGACCTGGGGCGACAGGGTGGATGACCAAAGACGCGCCGCCAACCCGCAACTGGCCCGCGCACCCTATCTGGCCGATGACTTCACCTTTCTGGAGGCTGAACCCGGAAAATGCCCGGCGCTTTCTTCCATTGCCTGCTTTGCGTACCCGGCGGTGCCCACGCACGGCAAGCTCACCAGCGGCATTCCAGCGGTAAGCGACGGTGCGGACAGGTTGGCCAAGGGCATGGTCCGCTCGCTTTTCGTCGAAGAAGCCGAGGCCCATCTGCAGCGCTTCATGACGTATCAGACACCCGAACTTGTGGGCGACGAATGGCCGGACGCCGACACGGTCCACTCGACCGCCTCTACGTCCTCCGCACAATCTTTGTGAAAGGAAATTTCATGACCGATGCCGACCAGTTGCACCGTCAGTCTATCGTCATCGACGGTCTGCAGTGCTCCGATTTCAACAGGGAACTCTTCGAGGAGGCGCGGCGCGGTGGCGTGACGGCAATCAATTGCTCTGCGGTTCTGTGGGAGAACTTTAGCGGCGGCATCGATTACGTTTCCATGTGGAAGCGCCTTATTCGCGAAAACAGCGACATTGTGATCCCCGTCCACAGCGTCGCCGATATCAGGCACGCCAAGGACACCGGAAAGCTCGGCATCATCATAGGCTGGCAGAACACATCGCCGATTGAAGACAGGCTCGATTATGTCGAGATCTTCAAGGATCTCGGCGTCGGTATCATGCAACTGACCTACAATACGCAGAATTATTCCGGCGCAGGCTATCTCGAAGCCAGGGACTCCGGGCTGACCGGCTTCGGCAGGGAAGTTGTCTCTGAGATGAACCGTGTCGGTGTGCTGTGTGACCTCAGCCATGTCGGTGAGCGCACAGCGCTCGAAGCCATTGCCCACTCGCAAAAGCCCTGCGCCATCACCCATTGCCTTCCGCGCGCTCTTCGGGATGTGCCGCGCAACAAGTCCGATGAGGTCTTCAAGGCGTGTGCCGAAAAGGGCGGCGTTGTCGGCACCTCCCTGTTCGCGCCGGGCCTGGCCGATGGAAACGAGGCGACAGTGGCAAGCGTTATCGATGCACTTTCCTACACTCTCGATCTTGTCGGTGAGGACCATGTCGCGATCGGTACGGATTTTTCCCTCAATCGCCCGCGTCCTGGCCCCTGGCTGCTCTGGGCCAACAAGGACAAGGGCACCGCGCGCACCCTGACCGAGTTCGGCAGCGTCAAGATCTCCAAACCCCTTGGTATTCGCCGCATTGACGAGTTTCCCAACCTGACCGCCGAAATGGTTGCACGCGGCTGGTCGCAGGAGCGCATCGGCAAGATTCTCGGCGGGAACTGGATGCGTGTTCTGGACGCGGTATGGGGATGACCCGCGCTGCGGTCCTTCAATTTTTCCATGAGGCCAACGCATTTTCCCCGCTCAGGGTCACGCGGGACGAATTTCTGACCCGGCACCATCTCAGCGGCCAGGCGGTGCGGGATGCCTTCGCGACGACCTCCAATTGGATGGGGGGCGTGCTGACTGCGCTTGAACAGCGCGAGATCGAAACCGAGATCGGGTTGTGCACTGCCGCCCTTCCGGGTGGCGCGCTCGAGGCAGATGCCTGGGCGCAATTGCGCTCGGAATTGCTGGAGAGTCTCTGGTCGATCCTGGAAGGCGGGCCGGTCAGCCATCTGTTTGTTCTGCTTCACGGCGCGCTGGCGGTCGAGGGTGTATCCGATCCCGAAGGGGCATTGGTGGCCGAGATACGTCAACGGTTGGGCGCCCGGACGCGGATCACGACAACGCTCGATTTCCACGCCAATATCAGCCCCCGTTTGCAGGGGGCAAGCGACGTCATCGTCTCGGGCAAGCTCTATCCCCACACCGACACGCGTGAGCGGGGTGCGCTCGCCGTCAGGTTCGGCTTGGCCACCGATGAACTCAAAACGTGGCATTTTAATCTGGGGCTATCGGTGCCCATGCCCAATCAGGCGACGACCGAGGGGCCGTTCGCCCGACTGGCCGACCTGAGCGACACTTTTGCGGCGCTAGGTGGCGTCGAAGATGTCAACATCATAGGCGGCTTTCCATTTTCGACCGAGGCCTATGCCGGCACGAGCCTTCTGGTCACCGGCACGGAAAGGCACGCGGCCCGCGCGGTATATGAGCGCGTTCTGGGCGCTGTCGAGGAGGCACGAGGCGACCTTCTGCGTCCCGTGCCATCGCCAACGGCCAGCATCACCCGGCTGCGCGAGCGCCTTGGAAGTGGCCGGTTGATATTGGTTGATGTCGGAGACAATCCCGGCGGCGGCGGACTGGGGGATCGCACTGAATTGATTGCCGAACTCGAAGCGTTGGGCCGCCCCTATGCCTTCGGCGCCCTTGTCCGACCCGATCTCGTCAAGGCAGCCCAAGCCGTTGGCACGGGCGGCACGGTCGACGTTCCAAGCGGGCGAGAAAAGCTATCCTGCACTGTTGCCTCGCTCGCCGTCATCCGATACCGAAACGCTGGCGACATGATGCGTGGAGAGGAAGTTTTCGGAGGAGATGGCGCCGTCCTCTTCACACCGGCGGGATCGATACTGGTCTCGAGTCTGCGCATTCAGGCCTATGACAGGCAGGCCTTTGAGAGCATGAACCTCACTCTCCACGATTACGACATCATCGCGATCAAATCGATTGCGCATTTCAGGTCATCCTACGCGGATCTGGCCACTGGTGGCATCATACTGACCGACAGCGGCGGCTGGTCATCGCACCGGCGGCGCATCGAGTGGGAACGCGGCAGGATTCAAATGGCAGAGCGGTAAACTCCGCGAAACGCCTGAAAACCATCGGCAGCAGCATGAGTCATCTATCTCGACAGGGCATGATGTCCATCAGTTAAACTTGAGTACACTTTGCATTTATTGCAAATGACTGAATAAATAAAAAACTCTCTATCGCGCCCGTGATGGATTTTACAGAAAATTGAGGAAAATCAATAATTTATAGAAAATCGCGTACAGAATGTGCACACTCAGGTTTCAGTTGTCAGACTGCACCGCGCACCCGTTGGGCCGCTCAAGGATATTCAGCGGACCTAAAGCAATCTTTCTTCGAGGCACGTTTGCACGACGGGACAGGCGGGAGTCACTTTGCGGTGGATTGGCGCGTTGGGCAAAATGCTTCGAAGACAATCTGTCAGCAGGTGGCCCCGCAAATTTTCGGCTTAGCGAAACCTATGAATGGCGTCCTGCCTCAGTCGTGCCTTTTGCACCTTGCCGCTGGCGGTAAGACCGAGGGGCTCGAAACTGTCTATGATCGCGATATGCCTTGGCATTTTAAATCCGGCCAAGCGCTCCTTGGCCCAGGTTAGCAGGTCTTCAGGTTCGAGCGCGATGCCGCCCTTGGGCACGACGTACGCGACCGGGATTTCGATCAGGCGCGAGTCGGGCATCCCAACAACCTGGGCTTGGGCAACGGCGGGATGGGTGAGTAGGATATCTTCGATCTCTCCTGGTGAAACGTTTTCGCCGCCAACGCGGATAATCTCCTTGAGCCGGCCCAGAAAGCGTATCCGGCCATCTTCTGCCATGACGCCCAAATCGCCGGTGCGCAGATAGCCGTCGCCGCCCAGGGCAGCGGCGGTTTCCTCGGGTTTATCGAAGTAGCCTTTCATCACCGACCAGCCCCGTACCTGAATCTCGCCGCGCTGCCCCGCGGGCAAGCTTCGCCCTGTCTCAGAATCGGCGATCCGCACCTCAAGCCCCTCGTGAGGACGCATCCAGCCGGCAATGCGATCGGCTGGCATATCGTTGCGATCTGAGACCGCGACATTGGGCGAGGCTTCTGACAATCCGTAGGCAACGACGAGATCGCGGACGCCCAATTCCGATATCGCCCGTTCGATTACCGGAGGCGATGCCGCGGCCCATCCGCCTCGCATCTGGCTTTTTTGTCGGGCGTCGTCACGTTCGAGCAGCATGAGGAACATGGTGTCATTGCCAGAAAAATGCGTGCAGGCTTCGGTTTCCATCAATGCCACCGCGTCCGCTGCAGTGAACCGCAGCATGGTGACCAGCGTGGCGCCGACGGAGGCAGACGCGGCGATGGAAAGCGTCGTGCCGGCAACATGAAAAAATGGCCGGGCACTGAGATAGCGATCACCCGCGAAGAGTCCCATCCGATCGGCGACCGCCGCAGCGTTTCGCACCATGGCCTGATGGGTCAACATGGCGCCTTTGGGCAGGCTCGTCGTTCCGGAGGTATACTGAATCAATGCGATGTCATCGTCATGGGGCGGGGTCGGCATCGGGTGTTCGGCAGCCGAGCTGAGAAATTCGCCTATCGCGCGGCAATGGGGATGAGTGTCTTCGCCGAGCAGGACGACCGCACGCAAAGCCGGCAGGTCAGGTTGTGGATATCCGCTTGCCATGCCTGCTGCGACCTCTTCAAACAGTCCAAGAAAATCCATCGAGAGCACTCGGTCGGCGAGAAATAGCAACTTTACTTTGGCCTGGCCGAGCTGGTAGCGAATTTCCGCGGGCTTGAGCCGGGTATTGATCGGTACGCACACAGCTCCGGCTTTGGCGATGCCGTAGAACAACGTCACCCATTGGGCTGTATTGCCAGCGCAAATCCCCACATGATCGCCGCTTGCAACGCCAGCAGCGGCAAGGGCGCGAGCCACAGCGTCGCTATCATGACCAATCTGCGCGTAGCTCATCCGCCCATCGGCGGCGACGATAGCCTCCGCATCTCCAAAGTGCCGCGCCGCATGGTCGATCAATTTGGCGAGCGTTGCGGGTTGGGGCAGGGCATTCATTGCGCCGCTCCCAAGAAAGGAGACAGACCGGTGCGTGTCACTTTGCCGTACAACTCGCGTCCGACTGCCGCCTCGCAGATGCGCGCCGTATCGATAAGCCCGCCCAGATCGATACCGGTGCGAATGCCCATGGCCTCGAACATGTTCACTAAATCTTCGGTGGCGACATTGCCGGTATAACCATTGCCATATTGTATTTTGACCGGATGTCCTCCTGCGCCACCGAACGCAGAATCGAAATACCGGCAGCCTGTCCGGTAGGCGGCGAGGCAATTGGCGAGCCCCAGTCCGCGCGTATCGTGGAAGTGGGCAACAAATGTGAGGTCCGGATGGGCCGCGATCAGGTTTTCAAACATGGTTTCGGTCCGGTCCGGAGTCGCCGCGCCGATGGTGTCGCCGAGACTGATGGTCTTTACGCCCAGATCGGCAAATCGCGCGCAATCCTGTGCAACGACTTCCGGCGATATAGGGCCGTCGAACGGGCAGGCAAAGGCAACCGACAGTGATCCGATGAGACTGTAGCGTCCGCCTGCTGCCTCCACCATGGCTGCGATTCGCGCCCACTGCTCGGCCTTTGTGGCGTTCAGGTTCTTCTTGGAATGACTTTCACTGGCCGAGGCGAGCAGACTGATCTCGTTGGCCCCCAAACCTGAGTCAAAGTCGGCATTGGCACGCTCCACGGCGCGAACATTGCCGCAAGTGGCCTTGTAAAGCACACCCTCGCGGCGCTGCATCCCGGCCAGAACCTCACTTGCGTCGGCAAATTGCGGAACGCGTTGGGGATTTGCATAGGACGTGGCCTCGATGCGTCTGAAGCCCAGTGAAGTGAAGCTATCGATCAGGGCGATCTTGGCGGCGGTCTCTACGAAATCGGGTTCATTTTGCAGACCGTCGCGTGCAAAACACTCGTTGAGGATGACATCCCGCTCCATCGCCGCTCTTCACTCCACTTCCGGTTCGAAATCTGGAGTGATATTGAAAAAAGTAGTAGATAATGTCAACCATATCATTCATAACAACAACATAATTGGACGAAATAGCATGCATCCGATAGACATTGGCACGGGTCTGTGAAACCACCAAAGCCGAGATGTCGCAACGGAGAAGAGCTCAGATGGCAGAAGAGAAAAAAGACGGAATCGGTGGTGAGGACGGAGATATCCGCGACCTCTTTTCCTACAATCTGCAGCGGTTGGCCGGCGTTTCCACGCGCATCGCCCTGCTCGATATCAAGCCCCAGTTTGAACTCAATATGCATGACTGGCGGGCTCTTGCGGTGCTCGACTACCTCGGTGCCGCGCCGCTTCAGGTCCTCGCCCAGCGCGCCGGTGTGCAAAAAAGTCAGATGAGCCGGACGACGGCGGCGCTCGAGGAGCGCTTCCTGATCGCTCGCCAGGACAACCCGCGCGACAAGCGCAGTACCCTGCTCAGGCTCACTGAAGAGGGCAAGGCAGTAGTCCGGCAAGTGCTTGAAACCAGCCATGAACGTAATCGCCGCATGCTTGCCTACCTCACCAATGACGAGCGCGTTCAGCTCATGGCGCTGATGGAAAAGGCGACGCGCGGTTCACTGGAGTTGCTGGCCGATCTCAAGGGCCATGCTGCCGAGAACGACCTGCAGACGCCAGAGCCGTCCAGTCTTTTTGAAACGGAGCCGATGTAATGGCGGTTTCGACCCCGCTTTCGCAGCGCATGGGGATCGACTATCCCGTCATCCAGGCCGGGATGAGTTGGGCGTCGTCCAATGTCGCACTGCCGGCTGCTGTGTCCAACGCCGGCGGTCTTGGCATTCTTGCCGCCGGCCCGATGCGGCCGGACGATCTGCGCGAGGCACTCGCGCAATTGGGCGATGTCACCGATCGTCCGTGGGGGGTCAATGTCCCACTCTACCGCAAGGGTGTTGAAGACATCCTCGATATTGTTGCAGAAGCCCGTCCCGCTGTTGTCATCGCCTCTCAGGGCGCCCCGGGCGATCATCTCAAGCGCTTTCATGACCTGGGCAGCCTGTGGCTGCACGTCACCGCATTTGCAAAGCATGCCGAAAAGGCTGCGGGGCAGGGTGTCGACGGTGTTATCGTTGTGGGCACCGAGGCCGGAGGGCACCCGCCTGACAACGGCGTGAGCACGCTTGTCGCCGTCCGCCGAATTCTCGATCTGGTCGATTGCCCGGTGGTCGCGGGCGGTGGCGTGGCCGACGGGTATGGCATCGCGGCGTTGCTCGCGCTAGGTGCAGAAGCGGTGCAGTTGGGCACGCGGTTCCTGATGACGCGCGAGGCCGGCGTCCACGACAACTACAAGCACGCCGTGGCGCAAGCCGATATCGCCGATACGGTCCTTGCCGGTCGCGGCAATCTGCCCGTGCGCTGCGTGCGCAATGATTTCACCACAGCAGTCGTGGCTGCGGAGGCCGCTGGGCTCCCGGCAGCCGATCCCGAACGTTGGAAGCAATTGCTTTCTGGCGCGACCCTCAAGCAGGCGGCGCTTCATGGTGACGTGGCGATGGGCAAGATCGAGGCCGGACAATCGGCCGGTCTGATCTCGGATATCCCGCCGGCCGCGGAGGTGATGGCCCGTCTGGCCCAGGAACTGGAAACCGCCATCGCGCGGTTGTCAGGCTTCACCCAATCAGTCCCCTCAAGGAGAGAGTTTGCATAAATGAGTGACGTGCTCGCCACGCGCGACGATGGTTCCGTTCGCGTTCTGACGATGAACCGGCCCGAAAAACTCAACGCGCTCGATTTCGAGCTGACGCATGCGCTGGTGGCGGCACTCGAGGCGGCCGACGCGGATGATGCGGTGCGCGCGGTCGTTCTGACCGGGGCCGGGCGCGGCTTTTGCGCGGGCGCCGACACGTCCGAATTCAAGACCCTCACGCCCGACAACGCCGATCGCGTCGAAGAGCGGGCGCGGCTGACCGCCCGTCTGCATGCTGTGATCCCGCAAATGGGCACGCCGGTCATCGGGGCCGTCAATGGTTTCGCCATGGGCGGGGGGGCAGGATTGGCCCTTGCCTGTGATTATGTCGTTGCCGACGAAAATGCGGTCTTTGCCTACCCTGAGGTCAGGCACGGGATCGTCGCGGCCATTGTGATGGCTTCGCTGGTCAAGCATGTGGGCCGCAAGGCCGCTTTTGGACTGGTGGCGACGGGCCGCAGGGTCGGGGCCCAAGAAGCCCTGATGCTGGGTCTGGCCTCCGAATGCGTTTCGGTCGGCAACGCCGTCGAGCGCGCCATTGAGTTGGCCGGAGAAATTGCCGCCGCCACACCGAAGGCGGTGTCGGCCTCCAAGAGGCTTCTCTATGCCGTCGCCGATATTCCGCTGCTCGAAGGGATCGCTCTGGGGCAAAAGGAAAATGCCCGCATGCGCAGCTATCGCGAGCAGCCGGCATGAGACCGCTTGAAGGCATAACCGTTCTCGAACTCGGTCGCGTTCTGGCCTGTCCCTTTGCAGGGATGATCATGGCCGAACTGGGCGCCCGGGTCATAAAGCTCGAACACCCAAGGGGCGGTGACGAAACGCGCTCATACGAGCCTTTTGCCCAAGGCGATCCCGATCGTCAGGGTGAGCGCAGTGCTTACTTCTACGCCTGCAATCGTTCCAAGGAATCGGTGACCGTCAACTTCAAGAGCCCTGAAGGACAAGTGCTGGTTCGCGATCTCGTTGCTCATGCCGATGTGGTGATCGAGAATTTCCCCACGGGCGCTCTCGAGCGCTATGGGCTGGACTATCGAGCGCTCGAGCCGATCAACCCCGCTCTCGTCTATCTCTCCTGCACGGGTTTTGGCCAATATGGTCCGCTCTCGAGCCGCAAGGGTTACGATACGGTCTTCCAGGCCATGAGCGGGCTGATGAGCCTTACCGGCGAAGCTGGTCGCGGTCCGGTCAAGGCGGGCCTGCCCGTCGCCGATCTTACGTCTGGTCTGTGGATCGCCATAGCGGCGTTGAGTGCCCTGATCGGGCGGCGGCAATCGGGTCGCGGTGCCTTTGTCGACATGAGCATGCTGGACGGGCAGGTTTCACTCCTCACCCTGGCCGCCGCACGGTATTTCGCGCTCGACGAAGTACCAGAGCGATTGGGCACCGAACATCCCGGCCGTGTGCCCTCGGCCACGTTTGCATGCGCCGACGGAGGGCATGTCCATATAACCGGCGCCGATCAACACTGGATGCCGCTTTGCCGTGCGCTCGAAATCGAAGAGTGGGGCGCAGACCCCCGCTTTGCGGATAACAGCGCACGGGTGCGTCACCGCGATGATATCATGCCCCAGCTGGCGCAAGCCATCGCCCGGCTGCCCCGCGACGCGGTGATGGCACGGCTCGATGCCCATGGCGTGCCGTGTGGCCCGGTGCGGAACATCGACGAAGTGCTGGCCGATGCCCATACCGAGGCTCGCCGGATGGTGCGCGAATTCGATCACCCCGTGGTCGGGGCTTTCAAGGGATTGCCCCTGCCGTTCAAGTTCGATGGGTTCGATCAACCGGGTTTTGCGCGGCCCCCGCTTCTGGGGGAGCACACGGCTGCCGTGCTCGCCGATCTGCTGGGCTATGATGCCGCCCGCATTTCCGGCCTTAAACAGGAAGGCGCCATATGAAGACCTTCGATTTGATCGCGCTTTCCAAAATCGCGCAGGGCGACAAAAGCTATGCGCGACTGAGGCTCAACCGGCCCGACGCCCGCAACGCGCTCAACAACCAGCTCGCGCTTGATCTCTATGCCGCCTGCACGACGCTTACCGAGGATCGCGATATTTCCCTTGTCGTCATCGAGGCGGAAGGAAGCGTTTTTTGCGCCGGTGCGGACGTCAAGGAGCGGGCGATGCTGGACGAGGATCAGGTGCGCGCCCGGCGCCTGCGGGGGTTCCGCGCCTACGCCGCCATCGAGGCTCTGCCGATGCCCGTCATCTGCGTCGTCGATGGTGCCTGCGTCGGCTCGGGCTGCGAAATCGCATTGGCCAGCGATTTCATCATCGCGTCGAACCGGGCCAGCTTCCGGACGCCTGAGGCGCGGTGGGGCACGGTTGGTGCAACGCAACGATTGTCCCGCGCCATAGGTTTGCGCCGTGCCAAGCAGATGATGTTCACGGGCCAGACCATTGGCGCCGAATGTGCCGAGAGCTGGGGGCTGGTCAACCAGGTGGTCCCGGCGGCTGAACTCGGCCAAACGCTCGATAGCCTGGTCACCGAGATGCTGCAGGCTCCCCGATCGTCGCTGCGACTGGCCAAAAGAGCAATGGCCGCCGGTTTTGAAGACAGCCGCTACGGGGCTTTGGCCCATGAGATTTACGCCATCGAAGACAATCTCGATGAGGGCGACTGGAAATCGGGCATGCAGCAGGCCCTGAATAAATAAGAAATTTAGTTGACATTGTTATCTTAATTGGTAACCTTATGATCTATAATCTGCACATTCGTCAGGGAGGATGATATGACTATTGCAGGCAAGACCCGGGTTCGCGCATTGATGGCGGCAGCCGCCATTGCTGTTTCCGCACCCGCAATGAGCCAGGATTACCCGAGCCGTCCGCTCGAATTGCTGATCCCGTTCTCGGCAGGCGGTGCCAATGATCAGGTGGCTCGCGAACTCGCCGCCCGACTTGAGGGGGAACTCGGCCAGCCGGTGGCACCAATCAACCGTACCGGCGCTGGCGGCTATGTCGCCGCTCAGGAAATCGTCACAAGTCCGGCCGACGGCTACAAGCTCGCACACCAGTCGCTCGGTACGTTCATTCTGACGTCTCTGTTTGATGAGCAGTCGATCGATCCACTTGAGGACGTCCGCTACGTCGCCCAGATGGCGCAACTCACCTCGGCCATCGCAGTCTCTGCCGACAGTCCCTATGAGACGCTCGACGAACTCCTCGAGGCCATGCGCGCCGCGCCTGGAGAATTTTCGTGGGGCCATACCGGGCAGGGCGGCTTCCATCACGTCAATGGCGTAAGCTTGTTCCAGGCAACAGGCGTTGAAGCTGTCGACATTCCGTTCCAGGGCAGCTCCGCGTCCGTCGCCGACCTCATGGGTGGCCACATTGATGTCGCTGTCTTGTCGAGCTCAAACTATCTGGGTTTTGAGGACGAACTGCGTTTTCTGGCCTTCATGAGTGAAGAGCGCGATGCCGTGCTTCCCGATGTACCAACGGTTGTTGAATTGGGGATCGATATGGCCATGGTCGAAACGCCGTCCGTCGTCGTGGTCAACAAGGACACGCCCGACGAGGTTGTCGATCGTCTCGAAGCTGCGATCGAAGCTGTGGTCGCGCAGGAAGATTACCAACAGGCGCTCCTGCAGATGGGGGTTTCGCCGATCTTCGCTGCCGGCGAAGAAATCGTCGAGCGCATCGAAACCAACATCCCGCGCTGGCAGGAAGTTATCGATTCCACCCGTGAGACGGCCAATTGACAGCGGTTTGCCGAAATGTACCGGGGGACAGGGTGCCATGCTCTGTCCCTTTCCCGTAAACGTCCCAAAGGCCACAAGCCAGTAATGCTCACGCCAAACCCCATCGTCAGGGCCGAAGTTCGCGCCGTATCCCTGAGATACAGGGAGCCGATCGAATGGACGACGGGTGGCGTTGAAACCCACGCAGACTATCTCGTGGCCCGGGCTTGGGATCGCCAGGGCAGACAAGGGGCGGCCGAAGCCGTATGCCGGCCGGCGTGGAACGGCATGAGCCAGGCCGGCCTGCTTGCGCTGTTTGCCGATGTCGGTTGGCCGCTCCTGTCGTCAGCCCGGTTCGTTCCCGAAGATGTCGACAAAATTCGCGACGTGGGCGCTCTGAGCGCCCTGCTCGATACCCTGATAGCCGATCTTCACTACGAAGAGGAAGGCGGGTCGATACGGCAAAATTTGGGTCCGGCAACATCGGTCGTAACGCGCGGAAGCCCTCGTGAAATGGCCCGGGCGGCCGAAGCTGCGGCAACGCGTGGCTTTGGTGCTGCCAAGATCAAGCTCGGTCAGGGCATTGAAGTCGATACCGCCATTCTTGGTGCCGTGCGATCAGCCGTCGGCGTGGACTTTGCAATCTGTGGGGACGCCAATGGCGCCTATGGCGGGGCGGAGTCCGCCGTACTGATGGGGCTGGCCGAGCGTTACGGCCTGACATTCATCGAGGATCCGCGCAAATTGCTGCCACTCGCGACCAGCCTCGACCAGATGCCGCGCTCGGTCGTCCCCATAGTGGTGGACCGCTACTGCAATTCGCCACTTGCCGCAGGGCAATTTGTGGACCTCGGCCAGATCGATATCGCAGCCAAGCCGGGCCGGTGTGGTAGCCGGGGAGCGCAGGAGATGCTCGCGGCCGCTGCCCGGGGCGGAGGCCATGCCGTCATTGGCCTCTTCGGCGAAACCGGTATCGGGGCACTGGCGCAGGTGCGCCTGGCAGCCGCGGGCGAAAGCGCCGTTGTCTGGGGTATCGAAGCATCGTTCCACGACGCGCTTACCGAAAGCCTGCTGCGCTTTGACCTTGATCTCGAAGATGGACGCTACCGGGTTCCGCCGACCCTGCATCTTGCCAGCGCCATCGATTGGGAGCGTGTTGAAACGCTCTCGTCTTCCACACTTGTACTGGGAAAGTAGAACGGATGGATTTGTGTGAATGGGACGCGAAATCACTGCTGCGGGCCTATGGTCTGCCCGTGCCGCACGCCCGCCTGGTCGAGCGCGGGGTGGACGCGCCAGGAGAGATTCCGGCATCTCAGATCATCAAGGCCCAGACGCTGTTCGGCGGGCGCGGGAAAGCCGGTCTTGTGCGCCGAGCCGGTGAGAACCCCGAGGCGACGCTGGCGGCCATCGGCGAGGCGCTCGCCGAGCGCGGCTTGCCGCAGATCGTGATGATCGAGGCAGCGAGCGCATTTGAAACCGAACTCTATCTTTCCTTGGTGCTGGACGATCTTGCCGGTGCTCCCGTTCTTATGTTCTCGAACCAGGGCGGCATCGATATCGAGGAAAACGGCGGTGTCCATTCGCTGCCGCTTCCAGCCGATTCAAGCGTTCACGCGCATGAATGTGTCGATTTCTTCGTTTCCGCCGGTGCGCCCGCTGCCGCAGTTGCGCGCCTGGCGCGGCTCGCCGCCGATCTGGCGCGCGTGTTCCGGAACGAAGATTTGACCATGATTGAAATCAATCCCCTTGCGGTCACCGCCGAGGGGCGGCTTATGGCTCTCGATTGCAAGGTGACGCTTGATGACAGCGCCCGGTATCGCCATGGCGTCCGGTCGTTCGCCCTGTCGCAGCGCCTTGCCGATATCAAGCTTTCCCCGGCCGAACGCCAGGCACGGGAGTCCGGTTACGTGCTCGTCCAGTCTCCCGGTGATGTCGTTCTGATCACTGCGGGGGCGGGCCTGGGTATGATGGTCTCTGACCTTCTCGCCGATGCCGGCTTTAAGGCCGCGACCTTTTTCGACAACGCCAGCGGCACACGCGGGGAGACCGCAGAAGCGCGGCTGGAAATGGCCTGGAAACTGGCCGAGTCCGACGAAATCAGGGCAATAATGTTCTATCAGGCCCTCTCGACAAGAGATCTCGCGCCGCGTGTCATGGGCCTGCTGGAGCGCCTCAAGGCCGCCCCGCCGCCCAAGCCGTTCTATTTCGGTTTGAGCGCAAGCTTTGTCGCCGAAAAGACGATGACCGCAAAAGCAGCGCGTGAAGCCATTGCAGCTGCGGGCTACCCTGCCTTCGAGTTTCCCGAGAAGGTTGTCGAGCGCATGGCCGCCGACCGCGATACGGGCGCCATGCGGAGGGTCGGCTGATGAGCATACTTCTCAACCGCGACAGCCGTGTCATCATCCAGAACGTCCACTCTGCCTATGCCAGGAACATGATCGGCCAGATGCGTGAGGCCGGGACAGCCATTGTTGGCGGTGTCGCCGCGGGCTCGGGCGGCTCCAGCTGTTTCGATCTTCCGGTCTTTGACACCGTGGCAGAGGCGGTCAGCCAAACGGGCGCCGATACCTCGGTCATCTACACTCCGGCCTTCGGTGTGGCCGATGCCATTATCGAAGCTGCCGATGGCGGCATCAAGCTCGCCGCTGCAACTGCCGAGCATGCGCCGGTCCACGATATTATGCCCGCCCTTGCCTATGCCCGGGCCAAGGGAATGTGGGTCATCGGTCCGAACGCGCTGGGTCTTTTGAGTCCGGGGCAGGGTATGCTGTGTGGTCTGCCACCCGCCTTCGGGTTGCCGGGACGCGTCGGGGTCATTTCCCGCAGCGGCACGCTTTCGATCGCCATGTTGCGCGCACTCACCGCAAATGGCGTGGGCCAGAGTACGGCAATCTCGATCGGCGGAGATTCCATCGTCGGCCGCCGGCCCGTCGAATACGCCAGGCTGTTTGACGCCGACCCGGAAACCGACGCCATTGTGGTGGTGGGCGAGATCGGCGGCGGCAAGGAGGCCGAGCTGGCCGCTGCCATGGCCGACATTTCCAAGCCGGTGTTCACCATGATCGTGGGCCGCAGCGCTCCCGAGGGACGCACTCTGGGTCATGCCGGAGCACTGGCGCGCAACGCCTCGGAAACAGCGGCAACCAAGATCGAGAGCCTTGCGGCCGCGGGCGCCACCATCTGTGCGTCCCCGCTCGCCACGGCCAGGGCCGTCAGGGAAAGGCTCGCACTTTGATGCTTCACACCGGGAACCCATCATGATTCAGGACAAACGCGATTTCTTGGGCGGGCTGCTTCTCCTTTTGTCCGGCAGCGCCGTCGCGCTTTACGCCTCAACCCACTACGCGTTGGGCACTGCGCAGCGCATGGGGCCGGGCATGTTCCCATTCGGTGCGGGAGTGATCATGGCCCTGCTGGGCATTCTGGTCATCATTCCTGCTTTCCTGCGCAATGACGCGGCGGGCTGGGGCAAGGTTCCGCTCAGACCCCTGGTGTTCGTTCTCATATCGATCATCTGCTTTGCGCTTGCCATACCCCGCTTTGGGCTTGCGCCAGCAATCGCGATCCTTGTCCTGATCTCCTCGCTCGGTGATCGCCACTTCAGCATCGTCAACGCCGTTATCGTGTCTGTCGTGATGAGCCTCATGAGCTATCTCATCTTCGTTGTCGGGCTCAACCTGCCCTTCATCATGTTTCGGTGGTCACTATGATCGAACTTCTGGGAAACGTTGCCATCGGTCTTGAGACCGCAGTCACCCCGGTCAATCTGCTTTACTGTTTTGTTGGTGTGTTCGTAGGCATGCTGGTTGGCGTCCTGCCCGGCATCGGGCCGCTCACCGCCATTTCGATGCTGTTGCCGCTCACATATCACTTCGATCCCACCACCGCGCTCATCATGCTTGGCGGGATCTGG